>Ga0306920_100016587_pt1 | contig 10152 bp, 10 predicted proteins | sample flu12Cox44000170_FD_204666 | JGI IMG/M metagenome (GOLD analysis project Ga0306920, IMG submission 204666) | Lab enrichment of tropical soil microbial communities from Luquillo Experimental Forest, Puerto Rico - flux4day.12C.oxic.44.000.170 (v2)... | ecosystem: Environmental > Terrestrial >...
CACGTTTACATTAGACAAGAGCCCGGGCAGTATAAGCGGAGATGGTGTGACCGCATTCGGTGGCATGTGGCATATCGCACGGCCGCTTTCAAGCGGTGCGTCGCCGGGACCGTCACCAACCTCAATGCCGTCCGGTTACTTGGGCAGATAGCGCGCGGTAGAAAACACCCGTACCCAGCGCTCATACACAGCGCCGTGCTTGGGTGCTTTTGTGCTCAGCGCTCGGAGAGTGCGAGATCAATCCCCATGCCGACAAAAGCTACTGAGAAAGCGCGCCGCAACCAGTTTTGCACGCGCTTCGATCCTAGCACGAGTTTGCTAAACGCATGCGCCAGCAGTCCATACATGATGAAGATCGCAAGCGTCATCGCCATGAAAACGCCGCTGAGGGTCAACAGCTGCATGAGAGGCGGTGTTTGAGCCGGCCCGACAAACTGCGGCAAGAACGCGAGAAAGAATATCGTCAGTTTCGGGTTGAGGACGTTGAGCAGAACTGCCTTGACGACGAGGGCCGCCGCGCTGCGTTCGGAGGGCATTGCATTGACGGCCAGTGCACCCTTATCTTTCCAGGTCGCATAAGCCAGGTAGAGCAGATACACGACGCCTGCGGACTTGAGCGCCTGAAAGGCAAGGGCGCTTTGGTGCATGATCGCCGCCAGTCCGAACACCGTGGCCAGCAGATGCGGCAGGATGCCGGCCGTGCAGCCGAGCGTAGCAAACACAGTAGCTTTGCGGCCGTGGACGAGAGCGGTCGAGACGGTGAAGAGCACTCCCGTTCCCGGGATGAGGACGACGACCAGCGATGTGATCAAAAATCCAAGCGTGATCATCCTGCGAGCTAGCCGGTAACCTTAGTTGTCGTCATCGCTGAACTTGATCCACCAATGTGTGCCATCACAGAACGGCTTGTTCTTTGAATGCCCGCATCGGCAAAGCGCATAGTGTTCGCGCGAGGCGCCTGCATTCATCGGCTCGCCTTCGAGCTCGATGCCGCCGCGCACATAGTAGCTCGCGTTGTGTGCCACGTAGATTTCGGCGTCGCGCTGCTCGCCCTCATACGCTGCCCCATGGCGGACAAAGCCCAAGGCGCCGGACGGACATTTTCGGACGATCTCCTCGATCGCATCGGCGCTTGCACCGCCAGCGGTGACGAACGGTTCACCCTTGCTATGAAAGACTGCCGGTAAGTGGTCGGTGCAATTGCCAAAGTGACAGCACGTGCCGCGATTGTCAAGCACGGTGATCTCCGCGGCATCATAACGATCCAAGCGATCTGGCACGCGATTGGGATCCTTTGCACTGACGAACCCGATCCGCGCGTGCGTCCCATCGCAATACGGTTTGAGCTTCGAACCGCCACAACGGCACAACGCGACCACCGGCCGAACAGGCAGCGTTTCGCCCTCTGAGTTCGTCAGCTTTCGCAGATTCCGCACGATGTAGGGCCCGTTGAGCTCTGGGCGGATGGTCGTCTGCGTGCTGCGCACTTCGGCGTCCGCGCGAACCGCAACCACGAACTCTTTGGGAATAAACGGGCTGAGATGCTCGGCGACAGATTCTAACGCTGCCGCTGATTCCTCGATCTCTTCGGGAACGTTCGGCTGCTCGCTCAGCTTTGTGAGCCGCGTAGAGAGATCGTAGAGCCGCTCGAGGAAAAAGATCCACGCCGCTCGCTTGTGCGATAGCAGATGCACGCCGCTCGTGAAGCCGAACGTCGGGCCGGCATGCTTGCCTGGGTATTCTGGTCCAGCCGGCGTTTTTGCCAAAGCTTCCCCAAGGGGTCGCAGCCCCGATGCCATGATCCGCAGCGTGCCGCGCGCGAGCAACCGCAGCTCCTCTTCGCTTTCTTCGCCGTGCGAAAAGAATCGTGCGAGCATCATCAGCATCACTGCGTAAGCGCTATTGAAAAGAGCGGCGAGCTCCTGGCCGAGCGGATCCGTGATCCGATTCGTGCCCGGGATCTGCGCGATGCCGCGTGTCGTTGGATTGGTCAGCAGCGGCCGCACCGGATCGAACGTGCGCTGCTCGTCCGCAGCGCGTTGGACAAGGCTCTCGTATTCCTGTCGGATCGAATCGAAGACGACGAAGTGCGCGTCCGGATGCTCGGCCGTCGGCGCCTCTCCTTGCTCGATGATCATATCGATGGCCTGGCACGCCGACGCCACGTCAGTTACTTGCACGAGCTCTTTGGGAAAGTCGAGGTACGTCGGATTCGCCTGAGCCGCCGGGTCGCCGATGAAGAGCCGCTCGGTCGGAATGACGTGGAACGCCGATTCTACCTTGTGATAGAACTCTCCAACCGTCTGAAAGTCCACGTCGAAGGGCTCAATCGTATTTTGCAGACGGACGTATTCAGAACGATCGATATCCGCTGCGGCGCGTTTGCGGATCGCTTCATACTGGGCGACCCGGTCCTTGGCAAGCACGCCGCGTTCCGGCATCTCATAACAAACGAATCGTTCGATAAGCTCTTGAGAAAACGGCTCGAGTGCGATGTTGATCCCGAACGGAAATGCCGCAGCAGGCAGCGGAAAATTAGATCGGGCGAAATGCGGCGCTCCGCCCACCGCAGTCATCAAGTTGCAGACTTGGCCGAAGTGCAGCATCTCTTCGACAGCGACACCGGCGAGCTTGCGCTTCCAGGTCCTCACCTTGGCGATCTCGTCTTCGGTCAATCCGCCTTCACGCAGGTCGCTTTTCAAAGAATAGCCGGCATACAGGTAGACACAGGCCAGGTTATGCTCCAGCTCGGACGCCCGCGTCAGCAAGTAGAGCAGCTCTTCCCTAGTGTTGACAGGCGAAACGCGCTTAGTCCGCCGAGGCCGCTCCAGCAGCTTACTCATCCGTGATCTCCCCTCCAGCGTCAGCGAACGCGAGCCCGGGTGTTCGTCCGGCGAGGCGCGAATCTCTGCTGACCACCATGAGCAAGCAGTTTTACTTCGGTAAGCTCATGCCACCGCGACCGACGTTCCCTGGCGACATGAGCGACCATGAAAAGCAATTGATGTCCGAGCACGCCCGCTACGCCCGCTCGCAGTTCGAGGCGGGCCGGCTTGTTATCTATGGACCGGTCACGGCTAATAGCGGCAGCTTCGGCATGACGGTTCTCGAAGTACACGATGAGGCTGAGGCGCGCGAATTTTTCGAAAACGATCCCTCGGTGCTCGCAGGACTCAATACCTTCGAGCTGCACTCGATGCAGGTCGCTGCGGCCAGAGCCCTATGCTAAAGGCGAACTATGCGCGGTCTGAATCCACCCCACGCGGGATAAGATAGTAAACGGCGATGACGATATAGGCTGCAAAACTGGCAATAGGCAGAACTAAGGCCAGCAACGTGGCTAAGGCATAGGTTATCCAACCGGTTGTGTAGGCTCGGATCGTGGCCGCAATCGTGGAGCCACTCACGCTCTGCTCGAATGCGCCTGATCGAGCGAGGTGCCGCAGCATGACATTGTAACAAGTCGCTGTTTCCGACAGCGCGAGACCGTAAAGAAACGTCGATGCGGTCATCGTTGGATAGCGCCCGAGCGTGCTCGTCGCGAATGGGATAAATGCCGTGCCGGCAAGCAGCAGCAGATTCCAGTATACGGTAGCGCGGTCGATGCGCGCGACTCGGCGAAAAAGCGCATGATGGTTTTGCCACATGATGCCGATCACGGCAAAGCTCAGCGCGTAGGCGATGAGGCTGGGCCATTGGGCGAGCAAGGCAAGCGCGAGGCTTTGGTTCGACGTCAACCGTTCGGCCGGCAGCGAGAACCCCAACACGAGCAGCGTGATCGCAAAGGCGAACACACCGTCCGAGAACGCTTCGAACCGGGACTTGTTCACCGAGTGTTTTCCCTAGTGTGCGTCATCCTCAGCTGGCCGCGTCACCGTGGCCCACCGCTCGGCGATCTTGTCACCTTCGAAGCGCCAAAGCACAAACCCATGGAACTGCATTTTCTTCTTCGACTGTGGGTCTGTCCAGCGCCAGGTGTTGCGGCACATGACTTTGTCGCCTTCGGCGATGGCGTCTTCCACGGTGACCCGCAAATCTGGCATGGCTTGGTACATCGCCCGCATCATCTGTTCATCGCCAGCCACGCCTGTCGGCTTGCCATCTGGCCCATCGTGATCGAGGAAATCCGGCGTCTTATTGCGACGGATGGCTGCAGCGTCACGCCGGTTGACAAAATCCTCAAAATGCTCGCGTACGAACCGCTTCATTTGATCAGGGGTCAATGTAGTCATAGTTGCTCCAGCCTAAGGACTGCGCCGCACGGACCCTAGCTGGTCCGACGCTCTTTGAGCGACGAGGGCGTAGTGATACAGGAACTTGCGTTCTGCAATGATGGTGAGGCCGTTCGCCTTTAGCCGCTTACGGGCTTCATCCACGGTGTAGACGTGGTCGCGTGGAGGGCCGACATCGCGGTTGACTGCTGCGTTCCAGTCGATGATGATCGCCTTGCCGGCAGGTGCGAGCAGCTCACTCAGAGACCCGAGTGCCGTGTCACCAAGCTCATGCAGCACGTTGATGGCAAGAACCCGGTCCGCCCGCCCGCGAAGGGTTGCGAGGTCGCCGGTGCCGGCCAGCTCAATTGTCACGACTTTTTCCGGTTGCAAGCGCTTTTCAAGCACCGCAAGCATTTGTGGCTGTTCGTCAAGCGCGACAATGCGAAGGTCGGGACGAAGCTGCGCAACTGCAATGGCGTATGCCCCCGTGCCCGTGCCGAAATCGACGACGCGCGCGCCGGGTGGTGCATCGAGCAATGCGATCACATCGGCTGGCGGTAGATAGTCAAACCGGCGAGGGTCATCCAGCATCGCCGATCGTGCAGGGTCAAACCGTTCCGGTTGCCGTGCTCCGTGACGGTCCCCATGCGCGCTTGCATGCGCGTGTTCATCGCCCATGATATGATTGCGGCCGCCGCTGGGTACTAAAGTGTGCCTGCCCTCAGCCAGCCCTCCATTTCGACGATCTCTTGTTGTTGGGCGCTCATGATGTTTTGTGCAAGCTGCCGAACCTTGGAATCCTTTCCATACTGCAGCTCCACGCGCGCCATTTCTATGGCGCTTTGATGGTGGGGAATCATCATGACCACAAAGTCGTGGTCTGCGCTGCCCGTCAGTTGCATGCCCATCATGGAGTGGTGCATGTCCATCATCGCCTGCATGAGCGCCTTGTCAGCCGGTGACTTTGCCTGTTGCATCATCTTCTGCATATTGTGGCAGGTGGCTTCAGACATGCCAGGGCCCATCTGCATGCCAGACCCCATTGGCATTGGCGCCATTGTGGCGCCGGCGGACGGAGGGTTTGTCGCTGCCGCTGCGACGAGGCCATTCGGCGTCGCATGTGCCAGCCAACCCAGGCCAAATGCGCTTGCAAGAGCGAGAACGAATACAGTCCTTGACTTCATCGTGCCTTCCTTTCACACGCGATGGACGATCAGCTTCGATGCTCCAGCATAGCGGCTCCCGTCACCGTCCGCTTAACTCTCCCCCTACAGGAGGTTTTTAGACTAAAAAGCCCATGACAGCCAAATGACCATTGGCGACTTTCCCGGGATAACACACTTAAAGGAGGTTCCCTTGCCGCAGCATCTGCCTGCTCCCATAGCCGCGTATTTTGAGGCTCGCAATGCGTTTGACGTCGACGCAATCGTCGCGCCATTTGACGACGATGCCGTCGTAGCGGACGAGAACCAGCAACACCGTGGACGCGCCGCTATCCGCGCTTGGATAGAAGAGACGACCCGCAAGTATCGTGCGAGTGCCGAACCCAAAGATGCGAAAGATGAGGGTGAACAAATCGTGGTATCCGCACTCGTTTCGGGGGACTTTCCTGGCTCGCCGATACTGCTTGACCACGCATTTACTCTCGCCGGCCAAAAGATCAAGCGCTTAGAAATCAGCTGACGCGTGAATGCTCTTTACAGGCCGAAGTGCATCAGCACCATACAGACGAGCACGACGACGAAGCCGGTCACGGCCATGCTGGTCAGGCGCCCGATGCGCGCGAGCAGCTCTGGCCGTTCCGCGTCGGGTGCAGTCCCGATGCGCATGCCGACCTGCCCCGTCCGCGCTCCGAGCACGGCAAGCCCAATGGCGAGGATAAATGCGATTAAGACGGTGACACCATAGGCCGACGTCCACAAGAAATCGAGGCTTTTCACCGGGCCGAAGACGATCGCGTTGATGAGTCCAAAGAGGATAGTAAGTCCGCCGACTGGCGCCATAACCTTGGTGAGACGGCTTCCCATCTGAGCGCCAACCTCGAGCGCAGCAGGCGGCGCGCTTGCCTTCAGCGCTGGCGTCATAACCGCGAATAAGAACAAGACGCCCCCGAACCAGAAGATTGCGAAAAAGACGTGCAACCAGTGCACGACAATCCCTACCCAAAACATGCGCGCCCGTTCATGGATGTGTGTCGGGAATCCTGCGCTGCGCGCACGCTGACACAGATGCGTCGCCGGCGACGATAGGCGTTACGCCTTCCACGTCTCTGACGGTTCCAGAACCCGAGATGACGTGATAGAACTCCCATTGGGCGCTTGAATCTCGCGACGCTGACGGACATCTACGGCCGCTGACCGGTCGCGCGCGAGGGCGCGTTTTCCGAGCCGAAGAATCCATGGACATGGTATCCGTCAGTAGTACGGCGCGTGCGGCCGCATGTGCGCTCTTTCTTGCCATGTTGGTCGCGGGGCATCAGCCTGCACTCGCTGCAGGTGACCCCGTTTCGCTCGTTGACCCGCTTGTCGGCACGGCCGGCAATCCGAATGATGGGCCGAGCGACACCTTTCCCGGAGCTGATGCGCCATTCGGGATGTTGCAGTGGAGTCCCGATACGCCCTCACGTCCGTCGGGAGGCGGGTACGCGTACAACGACGCCGACATCACGGGCTTCAGCCTTACACACTTGAGCGGGCCCGGTTGTGATGTGTTCGGCGACGTCAGTATTCTGCCAACCATGGGTGAGATAATCAAGCCTGGTAGCGAACGTCAATCGTTTCGGCATACCACGGAAGTGGCCACGCCAGGCTACTATGAGGTAATGGTGGGACAGCCAGCGATCCGGTCGCAGCTCACTGTGACGGCGCGAACAGGATTAGGCGCCTTTAGCTTTCCGCCGGCGACGCAGGCCAGCATCCTCGTGAACGCCGCATCGAATCAAGTCGGCGTCGCGGACGCTGCGATCAGATTCGCCGGCCCGAGTGAGATCGATGGTTGGGCCACGTCCGGTTGGTTCTGCGGCATGCCCGGCACCTACACCGTTTTTTTTGCCTTGCGCTTTGACCGTCCGTTCTCAAGCCACGGCACGTGGAGTTCGTCCAAGGTCATGACCGGCCAGGATGCGATCAACGGCAGCGGCACCGGTGGCTGGGCGACCTTCGACACCACGGTGCAGCCGGTGGTTCGGGTAAAGGCCGCCATCTCATGGGTGAGCGTCGCGGGTGCGCGGGCCAATCTCGACGCGGAAGCGCGCACCTGGGACGTGGATCAAGAAAGGGTTGTGGTTGCGCAAGCGTGGCGCGACGAGCTTGCGCGGATCCAAGTTGACGGCGGCACGCTGCAGCAATTGCGCACCTTTTACACGGCACTTTATCATGCGATGTTGCATCCCAATGTCTACAGCGACGCCAACGGAATGTACCGCGGCTTCGACGGTTTTGTGCACCACGCTGATGCCGGCCACACAGAATACGCCACGTTTTCGGGCTGGGACATCTATCGCACGCAAATCCCGCTCATCGCGATGCTCGACCCTCGTCGTATGAGCGACATGATGCGTTCGCTTGTCCACGCCTCACAACAGATGGGCTGGCTCCCCAAATGGTCACTTGTCAACGTGGAGTCGGGTGTCATGGGCGGCGATCCGGCCGACCCTATCATCGCTGGAGCGTACGCGTTTGGCGCGCGAGACTTTGATGCACGAACAGCGCTTGGCGCCATGGTGAAAGGTGCGACGCAAGCCGACGGAACGCCAGGCCAGGGCTGGTATGTCGAGCGGCCTGGCTTACAAGAATATGCGTCTCGTGGTTATGTGGTCAACGATCACGCGACCAATGTGTCCCCCGTGGCCAACGGTGCATCGCTGACCCTCGAGTACGCGTATGACGATTTCTCTATCGCGCGACTGGCGTCAGCACTCGGCGAAAACGGAATCGCTCGTGCGATGATGACCCGTGCTGCAAGCTGGTCTGCGCTGTTCAACACATCGACGCACTTGATCGCTCCTCGTGACCGCGATGGCGCCTTTACGTTCTCAAACATCGCTCGCCATGGACAGGATGGGTTTCAAGAAGGCAACGCAGTGCAATACTCGTGGATGGTTCCCCACGATATGGCGCAGCTGATCAACGGCATGGGCGGCAACGCGCCCGCCACAACGGCGCTCGACACATTTTTTCTCAAACTCGACGCGGGGCCGGGCGAGCCCTATGCCTGGCTCGGCAACGAACCTACCATCATGAGTCCCTGGACGTATCTGTTCGCGGAAGCGCCGTGGAAAGCGCAACGGGTCGTCCGTGATGCGATTAATCAGCTCTGGGGCGATGTTCCTGATGGCCTTCCCGGCAACGATGACCTCGGCACGATGAGCGCCTGGTATGTGTGGAGTGCCCTTGGCCTGTATCCACAAAATCCGGCCGTGCCTGCGCTCGTGGTTGGCACCCCGCTCTTCCAACACGCACAGATCCGCGTGCCCGGTGGGGCAAACGTTGAGATCCTCACGCCTTCTGCAGCCCAGAACAACGCATATATCGAGGCGGTGAGGCGCAACGGTGTGCCGTGGACGCGCAGCTGGATCCCGTTCAGTACGAGCGCTCGTGTGCGCCTCGAGGTCGACGCTAGTGCTGCTCCCAATAAAGCGTGGGCTGCAAAACCGCAGGATTCGCCGCCCTCGTACGACGTCGGATTCAAGGGCTTTCCTCCGTCGACGTCTGCGCGGCTTATCGCAGACCCGCAAGAGCTGCGCCTCGCGCCAGGCACAAGCGCTACGGTGCACCTGCGGCTTTCGAATCTGAGCGCACCGAGCAGCGCAACCGCGCGGGTCGCACCAGTAGGGTTGCCACCGACCTTTCACCTGCACGTACCCGACCCACCGCTCACCGCGGATGCTGACGGCTCAGCCGACATTGCTCTGACGCTTGCGGTAGACGCCGACACCGCCCCCGGCCTGTACAACCTCTCGTTGCAAGGTACGACCCCCGATGGTGCGTCGCTTGCTCGCGCCACGTGGGTCGTCACGGTGGCAAGAGCTCAACAATCTGTTCCGCTCGCGTATGTCGCGAATTATTTCGACAACACCGTGGTGCCGGTGGATCCTCACTCGCACGCCTTCGGCATGCCTATCGGCGTTGGCGCAAATCCTCGCGACGTGTCGCTCAGCCCCGATGGCGCCCGTCTCTATGTGGCGGATCAAGGAGACCAGACTGTAAGCGTCGTCGACGTGCGTGCGAAAAGAGCGATCGCTACCGTAAGCCTGGCAGGCTCGCCGTGGGGTATCCGCGTTGCGCCAGATGGCCGAACGGTGTGGGTTTCCTTGACCAGCGCAAATGCCGTGCAGCCCGTCGACGTATCAACCCTTGTCGCGGGCAAGCCGATCGCCGTGGGCGACGAGCCCGGCAACATCGCCATCACGCCAAACGGCGCCTACTTGCTCGTGGCTGACCTTCGTTCCAACGACATCACGCCCGTGGACCTTCGCACGAAAACCGCTCTCCCACCGATCCCGACAGGGGCCCATCCTCGCAGCGTCGCGATAGCTCCAGACGGCGCATCGGCGTATGTAACCAACTCCGGCGCCGATTCGGTGACAGTGATCGATCTCGTCAAATTCGCGGCAGCAGGCGATGTGCGCGTGGGCGTATCGCCGCGGGGGCTTGCGTTCGCGCCCGACGGAAAACAGGTCTATGTCGCGGACTTTGCGAGCAATACGATCACCACGATCGATACAGCGACGCGCACAGTCCGTGGATCGACCTTCGTCGGCTACAATCCCATCGCCGTAGGCGTGGAACCTGACGGAGCGTCGGCACTCGTCGTCAACTCAGGCGACAACGACTGCGTACCACTCGACCTTTCAACGCACGCCGTCGGACAACGCATCCCGCTCGGAAACCGGCCGATCGCGATCGCGCGCTAAGCGCCCTGCTCCCTCAACTCGACG
>Ga0306920_100016591_pt1 | contig 10151 bp, 7 predicted proteins | sample flu12Cox44000170_FD_204666 | JGI IMG/M metagenome (GOLD analysis project Ga0306920, IMG submission 204666) | Lab enrichment of tropical soil microbial communities from Luquillo Experimental Forest, Puerto Rico - flux4day.12C.oxic.44.000.170 (v2)... | ecosystem: Environmental > Terrestrial >...
GACCTGGTAGTTGTCCCCCACGACGGCCGGCACGATGGACCCGCCGGGCGCCACGAAGATCGTGACCGTGCTGCCGAACTTGGCCTTCGTGCCCCCGGTCGGGTCCTGCTTGACCACGGTGTTGGGTGGCGCGGTGGTGTTGTTCGACGTCTGCTGGCTCACCTGGAACCCGGCGTCCTTCAGCTTGTTCTCCGCCTCTGCCAGTGAGTCGTGCTTGACGTCGGGCACGGTGACCATCTTCGGGCCGGTGGACACGATGATCTTGACCGAGCTGCCCGCGGGCACCACGTTGCCGTTGGGCGGGCTGGTGTTGATCACGAAGTTCTTGGGAACCGTGTCGCTGGACTGCGGCTCTACCGTGTACTTCAGCCCAGCCTGGGTGATCGCGTGCTCGGCCTGGGGGAGGGATAGCCCGTTCACCTGCGGCACGGAGTGGCTGGAGCCACCGCCCAGGATCGCGTACGCGACACCGCCCACCACGCCCAGCACGAGCAGCACCCCGAGGATCCAGAGCAGGATGGGCAGCCAGCGCCGCTCGCGGGTCTCGGGGGGATAGCCGTCGTCCTGGCCGTACTGGTAGTCCGGCATGGCGCCGGTGGGCATGGCGGCCATCGCGGCGGCCGGGGCTACCCGCTGCGTCGCCGCGACGGGGATGCCCTGCAGCGCGCGCTGGATGTCCTGCCGCATCTCCGCTGCCGACTGGTAGCGATCCCGGGGATCCTTGGCCATCGCGCGCAGCACGATGGCGTCCGCCCACGGCGGGACCTCCGGGTCCACCCGCGACGGCGGCACCGGGTTCTCCCGCACGTGCTGGTAGGCGATCGCGACCGGCGAGTCGCCGAGGAACGGCGGCCGCCCGGTGAGCAGTTCGTACAATAGGCAGCCCGTCGAATACAGGTCGCTGCGCGCGTCCACCCGCTCGCCCCGGGCCTGTTCCGGGGACAGGTACTGCGCGGTGCCGATGACCTGCGCCGTCTGCGTCATGGTGGCCTGCGCGTCGCTGACCGCCCGGGCGATGCCGAAGTCCATCACCTTGACCTGGCCGCTGCGCGTCAGCATCACGTTGCCGGGCTTGATGTCGCGGTGCACGATCCCGCTGCGGTGGCTGTAGTCGAGCGCGCGCAGCACGCCGTCGGTGATCTCCAGCGCGCGTTCCGGCAGCAGCCGGCGGTCCTCGCGGAGCAGGTCGCGCAGGGTGCGGCCGTCCACGTACTCCATGACGATGTAGGGGATGTGCGACCCGCCGGTGTTGTCCTCGCCGGTGTCGTACACGGCCACGATCGAGGGGTTGTTCAGCGAGGCGGCCGACTGGGCCTCGCGGCGGAACCTGGCCTGGAACGTCTGGTCCCTGGCCAGGTCCTCGCGGAGGGTCTTCACCGCGACGATGCGGTCCAGGCGGATGTCCCGTGCCCGGTACACCTCGGCCATGCCGCCCCGCCCGACGATGCCGTCGAGCTCATAGCGGCCACCGAGGAGGCGGGGCTGTGTCATGTCTCGCACTTGTCGTATCCGTCCTCGGTCGTAGCCAACCGCGTGTCCTTGGTCTTCATCACTTCGACTTCGATGAGTTCAGGTAGCTCATATACGCCTTGATGATCTGCACTGCCACCGGGGCAGAGGCATCCGCGCCGAGGCCACCGCCCTTAACCACGACGCCGACGGCTATCTGCGGGTTGCCAACTGGCGCGAATCCGGTGAAGACGGCATCGTCGAGGCCGGTGTTGTTGGCCCCGTTCTGCGCCGTACCTGTCTTCCCCGCAACGGTAATGCCGCCGAGGTTGGCGACGATGCTGTGCGCGGTGCCGTACGGCTGGGCGACCACGTCGGCCATCATCCGGGAGACCTCGGCAGCCACGCCCGGGCTCACCGTGTGGCTCAGTTCGCTGGGCACGGTGACCACCAGCGTGCTCAGGTTCGGTGCGATCACCTTCTGCACCAGGTAGGGGCGCATCAGCGTGCCCTGGTTCGCGATCGCCGCCGCGAACATCGCCTCCTGCAACGGGGTCACCGTGTCGCTGTACTGGCCGATCGCGGAGTAGGCCGTGTAGTCAGGGTTGCTGACCGGCGGGTAGTTGCTCGCCGAGACCGGCATCGGGATCCGGAGCGTGGGGTCGTTCATCCCGAACGCGTTGGCCTGGTGGCGCAGGGCGGCACCGCCGAGGTGCATGCCCAAGCCGCCGAAGACCGTGTTGCAGGACACGGTGAACGCGAAGATCAGCGGGACCTTCCCGGTGCCTGTCGGGTTGCTGCCGTCGTTGCAGGGCGAGTTGTCGTAGTTGATGAGCTGGTGCGTCGTCTCTGGCAGCTTCAGGTTGGTCGGGGCGTAGTAGCGGGTGTCCGGGTTGTACTTCCCGCTGGAGAAGGCTGCTGAGCTGGTCACGACCTTGAACGTGGAACCGGGCGGGAAGGTCTCGTTGATCGCCCGGTTCAGCAGCGGCTGCTGCGGCGAGTTCAGGTACTTCTGGTCCGCCTTGTTGAGGGCGGTGCCGTTCAGCGTGGCCAGCTTGTTCGGGTTGAACGACGGGTAGGAGGCCAGCGCCAGGATGCCGCCGGTCTTCGGGTCGATGGCGACGGCCCCGCCGGGCAGCCCGGTCGCCTTGAGCGCCTGGTAGGCGGCCTGCTGGGCGACGGAGTTGAAGGTGAGCTGCACCGTGGCGCCCTTGCGGGGCTTATTGGTGACCAGGTCGATGAGGTTGCGGACGGCGAGCCGGGGGTCGGTGCCGGCCAGCAGCCGGTCCTCCGCCAGCTCGATGCCCGTCTTGGTGTACGGCGTGTCGTAACCGGTCACCGGCGCGTACGTCGCCCCGGCCGGGTAGTACCGCTGGAAGCTGTAGACGCCGGAGATGTGCTTGGACGCCGCGATCGGCACGTTGTCCGAGGTAACGATCGACCCGCGCTGGTACTGGTACTGCAGCGCGAACGTGCGGCCGTTACCCGGGCCGTTGGCCAGCTTCCCCGCCTCAAAGCCCTGCACGTAGTTGGCGTTCACCAGCAATAGCAAGAACATAACGAGGCAGGCGAGGGAGACCCGGCGCAGGGCGTGGTTCATATCCCCCTCACCACCTGCGTCATCCCCTCGTCCTGGATCGGCTGCGGGGCGGGCCGGCGGGCCGTGTCACTGATCCGCATCAGCACCGCGATGAGCATCCAGCTCGCCACCAGGGATGAGCCCCCCTGGGACAGGAAGGGCGTAGTGATCCCGGTGAGCGGGATGAGCTGGGTCACGCCGCCCACGATAACGAAGACCTGCAAAGCGATCACAAACGCGAGGCCGCCGGCCAGCAGCTTGGAGAACGGGTCCCGCACCGCGATCGCGGCCCGCATGCCCCGCTGGACGATCAGGCCGTAGATCAGCAGCAGCGCCATCAGGCCGGTGAGGCCGAGTTCCTCACCGAACGCGGTGACGATGAAGTCGCTTTGCACCAGCGGGGTGAAGTACGGCTGCCCGTGCCCCAGCCCGGTGCCGAGGAGCCCTCCGAAGCCCAGGCCGTACAGGCCCTGGGCGAGTTGGTAGGACGGCACGCACGGGACGTGCACGCTGCTGTTCCCGCAGAACACGTTGGTGTACAGGGTCGGGTGCAGCCAGATGCTGAACCGGACTCCGACGTGCGCGAACAGCTTGCTGGCGGCGTAGGCGCCGCCCACGAACAGCGACGCGCCGATGAGCAGCCACGACGTTCGTTGGGTAGCGATGTACAGCATGATCAGGAACAGCCCGAAGAACAGCGCCGAGGTGCCGATGTCGCTTTCGAATATCAGCACAAGCAGGCTGGCGCCCCAGGCGATGAGCACCGGCCCCATGTCCCGGGCGCGGGGCAGCGCGATCCCGAGAACGTGGCGGCCGGCCAGGGCGAGCACGTCCCGCTTGGCCACCAGGTAGCCGGCGAAGAACACCGCCAGCGCGAGCTTGGCGAACTCCTCCGGCTGGATGCTGAACCCGCCGAGGGCTACCTGGATCTTCGCCCCGGTCCCCGGCACCTCGCTGATGCTGCTCGGAAGGAGCGCCGGGAGGGCGAGCAGCACCAGGCCGATGACGCCGAACGTGTAGGTGTAGCGCTGCAGCATCCGCGGTTCGCGTACCACCACGAGGACGGCCACGAACGCGATCACCCCGATGGCGCTCCAGATGAGCTGGAACGTCGTGGTCGAGGCGCTCATCGTGCTGATGGCCGAGCCCGGGTTCCCGTTCCGGCCCGACTCCTGGAGCCGGTAGATCATCACCAGGCCCAGCCCGTTCAGCAGCGCCGCGAGCGGCAGCATCAGCGGGTCGGCCCACGGGGCGAGCTTGCGGATGGCCAGGTGGGCGCCGAGCATGAGCGCCGCGAAAAGCACCCCGTAGGTGACCAGCCCGGTCGGCACGTGCCCGTTCAGGCCCAGCCCGACGCTGGCGTAGGCGAACAGCACCACGCCGATGGCGAACGCGAGCATGAGCAGTTCCGCCCCGCGCCGCCCGCGCGGCAAGAGCGCCGCCCCGCCCAAGGCGGGCATCGCCCCGGTACTGCCGCTCCCGTTGCCGGTCGTCCCGACAGCGCTCATGAAGAGCCTCCGGAACCCGAGCTGCCCGTGGTGGCGGGACCTGGGCAGCCCCCCGGGATCGTCGGCTGGGTCTCGGTGAACGTCGGCGGCCTCGCCTTGACCTTGCCCTTCGACGTGCGCTGCACCCCGAGGCTGTGCCACCTTGTCAGGTAGGCGGCCTTGAGTGCCTTGTAGTGGCCCAGGTCGGTGTTGTACTTGCGCATGGCCGCGTAGGCGGCCAGGCAGTTCTCGTACTGCCTGCGGACGTTCGCCACGATGGTCAGGGCGCCGCTGCGGTTGGTGGCGGTCACCGTCCCCCGGATCTCCGCCTGATACGGGGCCGGAACGCCGGCCACCGGGATGCTGGTCCGCTGGTCCACGTGCGACAGGTTCACCCCGGCGACGGACTGGTTGATCCCCTGGAAGATGGCCACGTTGCCGCCGTCTGTCCCCACGAAGTACTGGTCCTGGGTATACCGCCAGCCGAGGTAGGCGCCGCCGAGGATCAGGAGGATCAGCAACACGAACAGCGACGTGACAATGGGCCACCGGCGCCGGGCCGACTCGGTGTCCGGCTCGTCGCCGAGCACCGGGGGCGCGGGGTCGTCATGGTCGACCACGATCGCCGCCTGCGGCGCGGTCTGCGTCAGCCGGTGCGCCCGCGTCGCGGGGCTGTCGCCGCGGGCTATCGGCCTACCGCCGTTGGAGGCCGCGCCGGCCAGCACGGAGGCCTTCGTCGGCGGGCGTGGCGCGGTCGCGGTGTCCACCACGTCGGCCACGATGCAGGTGATGTTGTCCGGGCCGCCGCCCCGGATCGCCAGTTCCACCAGTTGCAGGACGGCTTCGTCGGGGTCGGGCACCGTCGCCAGGGTCCGGTGCAGCGTCTCCTCGCTGACCACCCCCGACAGCCCGTCCGAGCACAACAGGTAACGGTCGCCGGCCTTGGCCTCGCGCAGCGACAGGTCCGGCTCGGCCTCCGAGGTCCCGTCGAGGGCGCGCAGCAGCAGGGATCGCTGCGGATGGGTGGCGGCCTCGTCCGGGCTGATCCGGCCGTCGTCCACGAGCGACTGGACCAACGTGTGATCGTGCGTGAGCTGCTGGAACTCGCCGCCGGACAGCACGTAGGCGCGCGAGTCGCCGATGTGGCACAGCGCCACCTTGCTGCCCGACCACAGCATGGCGGTGAGCGTCGTGCCCATCCCGCCGATCGACGGGTCGGCGCTGACCATGTCATGCAGGATCTGGTTGGCGTGAGCCACCGCCGTGGACAGGGCGATCTGCAGTTCGCTCGCCGGCATGTCGTCATCGAGGTCGGCAAGCGAGGCGATGGCCACGGCGCTGGCGACCTCGCCCGCGGCGTGGCCGCCCATCCCATCGGCAACCGCGAGCAGGCGCGGGCCAGCATAGGCCGAGTCCTCGTTTCCCTCACGGAGGAGGCCTACATCCGAGCGGACCGCGTAGCGGAGTTCGAGTGTCATCTGCGGAGCTCCAGGACGGTCTTGCCGATGCGGATCGGCACGCCTGGGGGCACCGGGGTCGGCTGGGTCACCTTCTGCCGGTCGAGGTAGGTACCGTTGGTCGACCCGAGATCCTCAACAATCCATTGACCGTCCTGCGGGAACAGCCTGGCGTGTCGCGTCGAAGCGTAGTCGTCGTTCAGCACCAGCGTGGCGTCATTCGACCGGCCTATGGTGATTTGCTGGTCCGTCAGCCCGATCGAGGTCCCGGCCAGCCCGCCCGCCGTCACCAGCAGTCGCTGCGGCGTGCCCCGGCCGGGCCGTCCCGGGCGGGCCGGGCGCGGGGCCTTGACTTGTGGCGGTTTCCGCTGCCGCCGCCGCTGCTGGCGGCGCGGCCGTGACGAGCCGAACATGTCCGTGCGCACCACACCCACCGCCGCGATGACGAACAGCCACAGGACCGCCAGGAAGGCGAGCCTGATCAGCAGGAGGGTGAGGTTGCTCATCGGATCATGTGTCCTCGGGTGGCCGAGACCGCTTTAGCCTTTCCGTACCTGTCCGCCAGGGACTTAATATGCGGCGTCCCGCCGGAACACCAGGGTGGTCCGCCCGAGCGTGACCCGGGTGCCGTCGGTGAGCGCCACCCGCCGTACCGGCTCACTGTTCACGAAGGTGCCGTTGGTGGAACCCAGGTCCACCAATACCACCTCGTCGTCTTCGACACGCAGCTCAGCGTGATGGCGGGACACGCCAGGATCAACGAGGCGCAGGTCGCAGTCCGTTCCACGGCCGAGCATGGTCACCGGTGACGTGAGCTCGAATGTGCGCTGCATGGCGCCGTCACCGCCCGGCTCCGGGCCGGACACCAGCAGCCTCGGACGGCCGGCGAAGGCACCGGGCGGGCGCGGCAGGTCGCTGGCCGGCCGTCGGATCTCGCCGCCCTCCACCGTGGTCCCCCGGATGACCCCCGACCGGATCCGGAACGTGCCGGTGGTCAGGTCGGGCACGCCCTCAAAGCGCATCCGAACCGGGCCGACAAAGGAGTACCCCTGCTCCTTGGCGTGCTCCCGGGCCAGGGTGGCAAGCTCGACTCCCAGGTTGTCCGCGTAGACCTCCAGGCGCTGATGGTCGGTGTCGGACAGTTCCACGACGAAATCATTCGGCACCAGCGTCCGGCCCTGCGCGACGATCGCCGCGCGGTCGTCCATCTCGCGCTGAACCGCGCTCGCGATCTCCACCGGCTCGACTTCGGATTTGAACGCCCGCGCGAAGGCACCCTCCACCATCCCTTCGAGCCGGCGCTCGAAGCGCTGCAGCACTCCCATCCCGGGTACCTCCTTCCCCTGCTCGCATCCGATGGTATCGGCGGTAAGGGTGCGCATGACGACGTGCTAACCTGACTCGTCGCCCGGGCGGGTGGCGGAACGGCAGACGCGCACGGTTCAGGTCCGTGTGTCCGCAAGGACGTGAGGGTTCAAATCCCTCCTCGCCCACGAGCCGGTTGGTCGTGCTCGCTGCCTTCGGCAGCTCGCCGAGGGCCGCAATTCTCCCCGGGCGGCGACCCCCCGGGCCCCCACGTTCGACGGTCACCGTCCGTAGCCCGGCACCCGGGGCGCCGCAAAATCCCAGATTCCTGGGTTCCGGGGCGTGGCCATCCGGTCATCCTGACCAGCACGGGTTAGGGCAGTGTTGCCTGAGGGTAACGGCAGGTCAGGGAACCACGATCACCGGGCAGCGCGCGTGGCGGGCGAGCCAGCCGGGGACGGACCCCGCCACGTGGTGCCATCGCTGCCGGGGTGCCCCGATGACCAGGGCATCCGCGCTGAGTTCGTCGGCCGCCGTGGACAGTTCCCGCGCCGCGTTGCCGTGCCGCGTGATCACCCGGACGGTCACGCCGCGACAGTCGCACACCTCGGCAAGCTCGCTGCGGACCCACTGCTCGGTTTCCGCCCGCGCCCTGGGCGAGCCGATGACCTGCCCGGTCATCGGCTCGCAATAGACCCCGGGAGTGACGTGCACGATCACCAGCGGGCGGGACAGCCGCCGGGACACCCCGGCGGCGTACGCCAGCGCGTTCCGGCTGGACGGCGACCCGTCGTAGCCGACCACGACCGGGTGGTCCAGCTTCGCGTCCGAGCTCGAGGGGCGCAGCGGCTCGCTGCCGTGCACCCGCCGTCGCGGCGGATCCGGCTGGCCACCAAGGGGCGAAGACTCTGCTTGGTCCATGGCCTCTCGTCCTTGTAGGGTCCATGGTCCGCCCACGGGGGCGCTCCCGCAATGTCAAGCGGAAGCAAATTGAATTATAAGTTAGTTTCACTAAGCAACTAAATGCCGCGCCGGGGATCGCGGCGCCCCAGCGTTCCGGGCACCCGGTATCAGGCGGCACAATCGATACTGTGCCGGAGCTGCCAGAGGTCGAATCGCTCGCCGTCTTCCTGCGGGAACGCGCGACGGGAGCGGAGATCGACTGGGCTGCGAGCACGGCCATCTCGGTGCTCAAGACCTACCAGCCGGACCTGGGCGCGCTGTCCGGCCAAAAGGTCACCGGCACCGCGCGCTACGGCAAGTTCCTCGATGTGATCAGCGGGCCGGAGCCGCTGCACCTGGTGATGCACCTCGCGAGGGCCGGCTGGCTCCGCTGGAAGGACGACCTCCCGGAGCAGCGCCCGAAGCCCGGCAAGAGCCCGCTCGGCTTCCGGCTCCGGTTCACCGACGGCACCGGTTTCGACCTGACGGAGGCCGGGACCAAGAAGCGCCTCGCGGTCTACCTGGTCACCGACCCACAGCAGGTGCCGGGCGTCGCCTCGCTGGGCCCGGATCCGCTGGCCGACGACTTCACCGTGGACGTGCTGGCCGGGCTGCTCAAGGACCGGCGCACCCAGATCAAGAGCGTGCTGCGGGACCAGAAGATCATCGCCGGCGTCGGCAACGCCTACTCCGACGAGGTGCTGCACGCGGCCAAGATGTCGCCGTTCAAGCTCGCTTCCAGCCTGACCCCGGACGAGGTGGCCGCCTTGTACGCGGCCATGACCGAGTCCCTCCGGGAGGCCGTGAAGCGCAGCGCCGGCCTGGCCGCGGCCGACCTCAAGGCGGAGAAGAAGTCCGGCCTGCGGGTGCACGGCCGGACCGGCCAGCCGTGCCCGGTCTGCGGCGACGCGGTGCGGGAGGTCTCGTTCGCCGACTCGTCGCTGCAGTACTGCCCGACCTGCCAGACAGGCGGCAAGCCGCTGGCCGACCGCCGCCTGTCCCGGCTGCTGAAGTAGTCGCCAGCAAATGCAAACAGGGCCGCGCCGCCGCCACGACCCTGCGAATTTGAATCCCCCGCCGGATTACCTGCCTGGGCTTGACTCAACCGTCCGCCCGCGGGAGTGTCTATGGGCAGTTTGTGCAGCCTGGCTGCTCGGCGACCCGAGGGGCGATCGTGCATGTCTCATTAAGCACGCTGGAACGAGCACTCCGGTTCGTCGAGGATCTGGCCGACACCGACGATCCGGCGGACTTGGGCAGGCGCGCGCTGCCTGGCCTGCACCGGCTGGTCCCCGCCGACCTGCTCTCTTACAACGAGATCGGCCCCGAACCCGGCCAGGTGGCCTACAGCGCCTACCCGGAAGACCTGGTCTTCAGCCCGGACAGCCTGGCCGCGTTCTCGGCGCATGTGCAGGAGAACCCGCTGGTCAATCACCTGCAGCTGACCGGGGATGGCAGCCCGATGAAGATCAGCGACTTCCTCAGCCAGGAGCGCTTCCATCGTCTTGGCGTGTATGCCGAGTTCTACCGGCACGTGCCGGTAGAGCACCAGATGGCCATCGGGCTGCCCGCGCCGGCCGGCCGGGTCATCGGCATCGCGCTCAACCGCGCCCGCCGCGACTTCACCGAAGACGACCGGGACCTGCTCGCGGTGCTGCGCGGGCCGCTGGTGGGGGCCATGGCACGGGCGAGATCCAGGCACCGGGCCCGGCAGGCCCTGAGCGAGCCGGACGACAGCCAGGCGGCCGGCCTGACCAGCCGCGAGCTCCAGCTCCTGGAACTGGTCGCGATGGGCCGCACGAACATGGCGATCGCGCGCATGTTGCAGATCAGCCCCCGGACGGTTGCCCACCACCTCGACAACATCTACCGCAAGCTGGAAGTCTCAGGACGCGCCGCCGCCGTCTACCGCGCCGTCACCGAAGGCATCGT
>Ga0306920_100016592_pt1 | contig 10151 bp, 10 predicted proteins | sample flu12Cox44000170_FD_204666 | JGI IMG/M metagenome (GOLD analysis project Ga0306920, IMG submission 204666) | Lab enrichment of tropical soil microbial communities from Luquillo Experimental Forest, Puerto Rico - flux4day.12C.oxic.44.000.170 (v2)... | ecosystem: Environmental > Terrestrial >...
AACTCAAAGCGCAAATCGCCAAAGACATTTCCGCGGCAAATCACTTCTTCGCCCGTCTCCGTCGCGTGCGCACCCGAGGCCTGCACCTGCCCGCCGAGTAACAGTCCAAGCAAGAATGATAGGGTCATCCGGAGCGCGCCTGGTGCGCGCAGCTCACTCGGCGCGTCCTGACATCGGGAAGGGAACGCTCCTGCGGAGGGCTTTACCTGCCCACGGTGGCATTTGTGGGCTTGCGCTCTTTCGCGAGACAATCGTTACAAATTCCGCCGACTTCGGTCCGCGAGACCGACACTTGGATCGCGCAGTCCCGCGCAATCTGTTCCTTCAACTGCTCGTACAATTTTGACTCAAACTCGCGGACCTTTCCACAGCGCAAGCACGCCACATGGATATGGTCTCGCGGCCCATGCGTCTCGTAGTAATGCCGGTCGCCGCGGAGGTGCAGCAAATCCAGCTCGTCGATCAACCCTTCCTTCTTGAGCAGGTCGATGGTGCGGTAGACCGTCACCAGGTGCACTTCCGCATCAATCTTCTGCGCCCGTTCCAGAATCTGGTCCACGTCCAGATGCTGTTCCGCGGAGTCCATTACCTGCAAGATCACGCGGCGCTGCCGCGTGAGCCGGATTCCTCGTTGTCTCAGGGTACGCTGCAGGTGCCCGCTCGCCGCGGGGGTGTTGATTCGTTCGCCGCTCGAAACGCGATGAGTTGGAGTGGCGGCCATTCGAGCGATCCCTCCGGCCAGTCTAGCAGGCTACTCGCGACAAGGAAAGCTGCGCGACTTCCCGCACTTCCCGCGATTCACGATACTTCGCCGGGAGCGGTCTAGGCCGCCTGGACCTGTTGGTGTCAGAGGCCGAGCGGCGCGTCACGGATTTTCCTGGGCTCCCGCGGGGACCACGTCGAGCGTCGTTTCCTTTACCAAATCCACGTCCACTTTCACCGACCCCGCGTCGCCGCTGTGCACGAACTTGGCCGATCCGATATCCGCCGGCGGCAAACCCACGTCTTTGCCCGGCCCGACGGTCTTTACCACCGTATGGTGCGCAGGCACAGCGAACCGCAGCGTGATCGGTCCGCCTTTCCGGCCTTCCACCGGCGTGACGATCAATTCCCCGGTCATGTCGCGATCCGTCAGGTTCGTAAAGCTGTACGAACCTTTGCTTGGCGCTTTCACGTTCTGCGCCAAATCCACGTTGAAGAGCCGAAAGTCGTCGAAGGAATGCTTCCGGTAATAGCGCTTTCCTCTTCTCTCCACGTACACTTCCGCGGACTTCGGCAGCCAGATCTCTTCTCCCGTGGAGGCGAAGCGGATTCCGGTGTATTCGATCTTCTGGTGCTGTTCCCACAACTCAATTTCGGGAATCGGCCGCGCCAGGTTCGATTCCAGCCGCACCACTTGCCCTTTCCCCGCGTCGATCCATGCGCGTCCCTGCAAGTGCACCTGGAACGACGACCCGTTCACTACGTAGCTCTCGATTCGCACCGGACGGTCGTCTCTCTGCTTCCAGTGCAGTTGCCACAGGTCGCGCCGTTCTTCATGCACCAGGCCGTCACACCCAAATTCAAAGTCATCCTGGAAATCGGGATGAAATACCAGGACGATCGCCGGCAGCCCCATGGTGGCAATATTCGCGGGAAATTGTTGCGTGTCCGTGCTGCCGTTGCGATATTCCTCGAACCAGAAGCCCCCGGTCTGGTCGTGCCCGAGAATCGCCACATACTCGAACTTCCGCAACTCCTCTTTTCTTCGCTCTCCGTCCTTGTCCACGGCAAAGTGTTCCACTCTCTCCGTCGCGGTGAACTTCTCCATGGAGGCCACGAATTCCTTGACCCGCTCGCCCGTGCCGACCAGCAACTGGTTGACCGGGCAGGACACGTTGCGGTCCAATGATTCGCCTTCGTCGTTCCATTCCGCCGGACGCCAATTCTTTACTGACGCTTTGGAGGGCTCCGGGAATTTTTCATGCGTTGTTTCTGGTGCCGGGGCGGTTGCCGAGGCGGGAATATCCATTGTGGCTGCCGGAGAATCTGCCGGAGACGCGACCGTGTCCGCGCTCGGCATCGCTACTGCCGCGTCGGCGCGTGCAGTGGCTGCGGTGTTGCTGTTTGGCATGGTCGTCGCCACCGTAGCGCTCGTCGCCGAGCTTGCGGTCGATTCCTCGCTCCTTGCTCCCTTCCGCTTGAGTACCACCGCCAGCGTTCGCTGTCCGCCTCCTTCGACCTGTGTTGCTACTCGGATTCCCGAAAACCCGGGTGCGTCGACAATTACGTCATATCTTCCCGGATCCACTGCGTAGAACAGCACCGTGCCCGCGGTCTTGTCCGCGAGTCCTAGCAGCTCCACGCCAGCGTCCGGCAACACATGCACGGTCGCCGCGCCGAGGAACGGCGTCTGCTCGTCGAGTCTCAGGGCAATTTCTAGCGAACCGCGGTCGATTCTCTTGACCGGCTCGAGGAGGGAATTACGAGCAATTTCCTGCGCGCTCGCGCGGTGCGACACACCGCTGCCCGACATCGCAAGGAACATGAACAAACCGATCGCACACGCCCGACGCATATTTCAACCTGCGCGCCTTTACCTTACCGTTGTTCTCTTCGCGTGATGGCCAACTCCGGATGGGTATGCGGGCGTTCGTAGCGTTCAGACACGGCCCCATCCACGTGTGTCCTCTTCGCACGCTGTGCGCAACAGTGGACCTCATTGTTTTCCCGCTGTCAAGCAGCTTCGCACTGGCGTAGAATTCCGCGGACTTCAGTTAGCGGGAGCCGGCCCTCTATGTTTTCTCGCCGTTTCTTCGCGTGTACGGTTTCGCTGCTCTTGTGTTCCGCCGCTTCGCTCAGCGCGCCTTCTCTGTCCTTTAAAGCCACGCGCCTCACGGTTCTCGGCACGCTCACCGACGATCTCGTGCTCGGTGAGGAGGCCAGCGGCTGGACCATTCAGCTCAATCCGGTCATTATCCTCGACGGCAAGCTCATCAGCTCCATCGAGATCAAATCGTCGAACAAGCATCGCCTGGCATCCCTCGAAGACAAGTTCGTCCAAGCTACCGGCAAGCTCATTGTCCTGTCGGGCCGCAACACTTCGCAGCGTCCCGTCTTCGAACTCTCTTCGATCAAAGAACACAAATCCCGCAAGGCCCGGGAACCGTAACGGTCACTTTCCACCCAGTCTCACCGTTTTCCCGGTCTTCGCGGATTCCCGCGCCGCGTCCAGAATTTCCGCCACCACCACATTCATCTCCAACGACCCGGGGCCCTCGGGCTTCAAGCCTTCGAACACCACGGCTCGTAGATAGGAGATCGGATCACTTTGCGCCTCGACCAGTGGCTTGGCCGGCCGCTTCTCTGCCTCTCTGTCGCCCGCCAACCGCAATTCGATCTCATCGCGTCCGCGCGTGAACACCGTGCCCGTTTTCCCGTACACCTCCACGTCGCTCCGGCCAAACGGCCAATTCCACGACGCCTGCAAAATCGCATCCGCCTTCGGGTAGCTCAGCACAATCGTTGCTTCGTCATCCACCTTCGGATACACGTCGGGCTTGATCTGCATCGTTACCGCCGTCACCGTCAAGGGCCGTTCTCCGTTCATCACCCAGGTCATGAAATCCGCGCCATAACACCCGAAATCGTAGAGCGCCCCGCCCCCGTTTAGTTTGGGGTCGGTCAGCCAGCTCAAAAACTCGAGCCCCACGCCGATCTCCTTCGGTCCTTTATGGCCGTCGTGTGCCACCACTTTTCGTACTTCGCCGATCTCACCACTGCGCGCCGCTTCATACGCCGCGTGCCGGCTGGGCTCCCAGTTCGCGAAATAGTTCACCATCACCGGCATGTTCGCCTCCGCCGCCACCTTCCGGATCGCGTGCGCATCCTCCGCGCTCACCGCCAGCGGCTTTTCCATCATTACCACCTTGGGCGGCGGCGACCCCTTCGCGCAAATCTCCACCATCTTCCGGTGCCCGTAGGTGCTGGTGTAAATCAGCACCGCCTGGGGCTGGGTCGCTTGTATCGCCTCGCGCAACTCCGCGTGATATAACTTCGCATCCAGTCCGTACTTCTTCGCATACGCATCGAACAGCGCGCGGTCCGGTTCCGCCACGGCCGTGATCTCGATGTCCTTCCGCTTTACCGCTCCGGACAAAAATCCATCCACGTGCCCGTGCACCATCCCGGCAATCACTACGCGCAATGGCTCCGTCGGATGGCGCTCCTGCGCCCTCGCCATCATCCCCAGGCTCATCACGATTATCCCCACCATGACCTCCCGCACGCTTTTCATCGCCCGCCTCCGCGCACCAGCCAAAACGGCTGCTTCGCCGCCACAAACTCCACCGGGACATCCTTTACAAAGCCCTTCAACCATCGGGCACATTCTTCCATTCCGGCCTGCTCGCTCGGTATGTGCCCGATCACAATCAAGGCCTTTTTCCGCCCCTGCGTCACCGCGTCCGCCACGTATTCCACGGTCTCCCACTCTCGGGTCTCTCCCACCAGCAGCACCTCCACATTCTCCCTCTCGAGTGCACGCATTTCCGCTTCGGCGCCCGCCGCTCCGGGGCTCAAGGCCACTTTGCTCACCTTCATTTCGGGAACTCCCACCACGCGCACCACCGGCGAATCCAGCTTTTTTGCCATTTCCTCGGCCAATTGTTTTACCGTCGTTTCGGGCATCACGAACAAATACGGACTTGCTGTGCTCTGGAACTTCTCCCAACCCAGGGCCTTCACCATTCCGGACTCGATCCCGTCCGGATTCCGCATATGCCAATGGTCGTGAAACCTCCACACCACCATTCCATGCTTGGCGATAAACGCGCGCTTCGCCGTCCACACCGGGTCGTCTTCTTCCATCCCCTCCGGCCGATCCAGGTGCGCATAGAACGTCGGCTCATGTGTGATGACCAGGTTCAATCCTTGGGCCGACGCCTGTTCGAGTACATCCATGGTCGCCATCATCGTCACGGCGATTCCCGTCACCCGCGCGTCCGGATTACCCGCCTTGAACGTGTCCACTGTCTCCGCGCGCCACGCAACTCCCACCTGTTTCTGGATCGCCGCCACCACTTCGTTCGCAGTCGGTTTCTGGTTCTGTGCGAACGCCGCGTGCCCGCACAACCACCCGCCGAACAGCAGCGCCACCTTGACTCCGCTTTTCCTCATCCGGTCCCTCCTTCCACGATTCGTATCTCTTTACTGTACATTTACTTCCGGATTACACCAGTAAGTGGAACTCCTTTGCACACCTTTGTTGTGCCCGGTCTCTGGGACTAGAACTAACTCGTTACTCTCTAAGTACTTCAGGACATTTGTTTCTTTTGGAGCCTCAATTGCTCCTCGCTTGGTGATTCTGCCGTTGTTCGATCCAATTTGGTGTTGTTGTCCGCAGTCCGATTTGGAGAATCTGCATCGGCTTTAGGAGACATGCATCTATGCGCAAATTCCTGTTCGCGTCGGTACTGTCCCTCGCGGCGTTCTTGTTTTTGGTACCTGCTCAACTCCGCGCGGACGGTCTGAATTTCACCTTCAGTGAGGTTGGTGTGGTTACCGTGACCTGGCAGTTGCCGGCGAATCCTGTTCCCGATGTTTCCCAGTCGGAAGGGGGCTTCGAGATTTCCAATGTTCCCATGAACGCCAGCCTTTCCGGTTCTCCTCCGATTCCGTTCGCCGGCGACGTTCTATTTCTGAATGCAAATTTAGGCACCATTCAGTTCGCCATGGACCTAGGTGAAAATAATCCTGGTTATTCGTTTTTCGGTGCGGCCCAGCCCCAGTTTTACTCTGGAGATGAGACTTCCCCAACCTTTATCCCGGGAATCTATAGCGGTCTTGACGTTTTCAACTTTGACGCAAACGGAGCTCCCGATGCGGCGACGCTGATTATTGCAACTCCCGAGCCTCCTTCGATTCTCATGTACCTTGTTGGCTTCCTGGCCCTTACTGGGGTTTTCGTCGTTCGCAAGGTGCAAGGATAGAGCCCACCCCTCAATCCCCCTGACAGGCCGCCGCTTCGGCACTCCGAGGCGGCGGCTTTTTTCTGCGCCTCGAGCGTGTGCCGCGCTCGCTTTTATGCGTGCGCCCGTGCCCTTGCCTGCGCCGGCAGCCAAAAACTGCTAACGTAGTACCGCGCACATGGCAATCCAATCGAAACGTAACCGCAAGTCCCATCGTCGTCGCAACAAATCCCGAAGCAAAGCAACGTCGTTTTCTCCCCCTCGCGTAGGCCCCGCCTTCGACAAACTCGTCGCCGTCATGAACCGCCTCCGCGCTCCGGGCGGCTGCCCGTGGGACCGCGAACAGACCCACACCACCCTTCGCACCTACCTCGTTGAAGAAGCCTACGAAGTCCTCGACGCCCTCGATTCCGCCGACGACGCCAAATTCGCCGAAGAACTGGGCGATCTTCTGCTCCAGGTGCTTTTCCATGCCCAGATCGCCCGCGAAGAATCGCGCTTCTCCATCGCCGACGTGATCCGCGAAATCTACGAAAAAATGATCCGCCGCCACCCCCACGTCTTCGGCGAAAAGCGCGCCAAAGACGCCGCCGAGGTCCTCCGCAACTGGGAAATCATCAAACAACAGGAGCGGCAATCCAGGGAGGTTGTCGGGGGGCGGAGCTTCAGCTCCGGGATCACAGACGGAACAGAACAGCGGGCTTTTGCCCCGGAGGAACCGCCTTCGGTCCTCGACGGCGTCCCGCACACTCTTCCCGCCCTCCTCGAAGCCCTTCAACTGACCCGCAAAGCCGCCCGCATCGGCTTCGACTGGAACTCGATTGAAGGCATCTTCGCCAAACTCGACGAAGAAACGGGCGAACTCCGCAAGGTCCTCTCGCACCCGGAAAAAGTGCCCTCCCGCATCGAAGGCGAACTGGGCGACATGCTCTTCGTCGCCGTCAATCTGGCCCGCTTCCTCGACATAGATCCCGAGATCGCCCTCAAGAAAACCAGCGCCAAATTCTCCCGGCGCTTCCGGGAAATGGAACGCGTAGCCCGTTCTCAAGGCACCACGCTCGCCGGAGTCCCGCGCCCACAGATGGAGTCCCTCTGGGACCAAGCCAAACTTGCCGAGCAAGCGAAATCGTAAGGCCTGCCTTTCCGCTCTTTTTGCACGCCACCCGTTTCTGTTAACGTAGTACTTCAAAAAAAACCGATGGCCGCCGATATCACCGTCCGTCCCCTGCAGACTCTCGAGGAGTTCCGCCGTTGCGTGGAAATCACCCGCGAAGTCTGGGGCGATTCCGAACTGGAAACCGAGCCGTACATCACCTTTGTCATCGCCCACCACACCGGTGGCCAGGTACTGGGTGCCTTCGACGGCGACCTCATGGTGGGTTTCACCAAGGCCTTCATCGCCCTCCGCGACCGCTCCATCTACCTACACTCCCACATGGCCGCCGTCGTCCCTACGCACCGCAACCGCCATGTTGGCCGTCAACTCAAACTCGCGCAGCGCGAAGACGCGCTGCGCCGCGATATCCGTATTATCGAATGGACCTTCGATCCCCTCGAAACCAAGAACGCCCACTTCAACATCAACCGGCTCGGCGCGATCTCTCGCCATTACATCCCCAACTTCTACGGCATCACCTCGAGCCCGCTTCACCGCGGCATCCCCACCGACCGCCTGCTGGTCGAATGGCCTCTCGAATCGCCGCGCGTGATTGCCGCGATCAACAACCTCACGCCGGAGCCCCGCGAATGTCCCGCCCACGTTCACATCGATAGGCCCGCGGAGCAGCTTCCGCGGACTCCCGGCCAATCTTCGAGCAAGCGGAGTCCGGTGATCTCCATCGTTGCCAACTCTTCCGCGGCCGCCGTCGAACCGGCCCCCGCGCCTTCACCGGAGCCCTCCGTGGCCGAACGAATCGAAGTGCAATCGCGGCTCCGCAGTTCCCTGGGCGATTGGTTTGCGAAAGGCTACGCCATCGTCGGCGTACGGTTCACCGATATGGGCGTCGACTACTGCCTCGCCCCCTATTCCGATTTCTGATTTCGTGCGGGCGTGCGTCCTCCCCTTACACTTCCACTTTCCACGCTTTCTCTCTTCCACTCTTCTACTTTTTGCAAAAACTGATAACGTATATCTCCAAACGCCGATGCGCCTCCAATCCCTGACTCTTCGTGAAATTCATCTGAAACTGGTCACCCCTTTCGAAACCAGTTTCGATCGCACCACCGAACGCCGCATCATCCTCGCCGAAGCGCGTGTCGATGGCGTTTCCGGCTGGGGCGAGTGTACCGCTGGCGAAACGCCCTTCTATAATCCCGAAGACACCGAAACCTCCTGGCATATCCTCAAGAATTTTCTTTGGCCCATGCTCAAGGGCAAGGAATTGGCTTCCGCCTCCGACGCCTGGGCTCTCCTCGAACCCGTCCGCGGTCACAACATGGCCAAAGCCGCGGTCGAAACCGCCATCTGGGACGCCGAAGCCAAGCTCAAGAACATTCCGCTGTGGAAACTCCTGGGTGGCACGCGCAGCGAAATTGCTTGCGGCGTTTCCATCGGCATCAAGGATTCCCTCGACGAACTTGCCACCGCGGTCAAAAAAGAACTCGGCGCCGGCTACCAGCGCATTAAAATCAAAATCAAGCCCGGCAAGGAACTCCCGCAAGTCCAGCGGCTGCGCCGGGATTTCCCCCGCATCAAATTGATGGTGGATGCCAACTCCGCCTATCGCAAAGAGGATTTGCCGCTCCTCAAACAACTCGATGGCTTCTACCTCATGATGGTGGAACAGCCGCTAGGCTGGGACGATCTCTTCGGCCACGTCGAGATCCAGAAAAATCTGCAAACCCCCATCTGCCTCGATGAATGCATCCATTCCTACGAACACGCCGAAGCCGCCATCGAGCTCGGCGCCTGCAAGATCATCAACATCAAACTCGGCCGCGTCGGCGGCCTGCTGCAGGCGAAACGCATCCACGATCTCTGCCAGACCCACGGCATCCCCGTCTGGTGCGGTGGCATGCTCGAATCCGGCATCGGCCGCGCACAAAATATCGCCATGTCCACTCTTCCCAACTTCTCTCTCCCCGGCGATGTCACCGCCAGCCGGCGCTATTGGCACGAAGACGTCATCGCTCCCGAAGTTACCGTTAAGCCGCAAGGCACCATCGAGGTTCCCACCACCCCCGGCATCGGCTTCACTCCGCGCCTCGACCGCATCTCGAGCATCACTGTCCGCCAGGCGCAGCTCGCCTGACGCTGGCCTCTTCCGTTCTACCCTCGCCTGCCTCTTCTACTTCCCTCTGCGGTCTCTGCCGGATCGAATCCTCCCGCCGCTGATTTGACGCTTCTACTTTCTTGCTCGCAAATACACCTCAATATCCCCCATCTGCTCCCCCAGTAAATTCAACTTCCGCGCCAATCCCTGAATTTCCTGTTCCGCCCGCCGATTCACCGCATAGTCCAGTTCGCTGCGCACGCGATCCTTACGGTCTTGCCGGTTCTGGCTCATCATGATTACCGGCGCCTGGATCGCCGCCAGCAACGACAAGAACAGGTTCAACAGGATAAAGGGATACGGATCCCAGGCGTGCCCCTTCAACCACACATTCGCAGCCACATAAATACTGGTTAGGACCGAAAACGCCATGATGAACGCCCATGAGCCACCGATACCCACCAGGGTGTCCGCAATCTGGTCTCCCCAGGTGGCCTTCTCTTCGATCACTTCGTTCGGATTGCGCATCGCCCGGATCCGCACCAACTGCTGCGCCGCGTGAAACTGTTTCCCTAGCACCGCCAGCATACTCATCCCCGCCAATGGCTTCCGCCTTAACAGGATCTCGATATCTTCGCGGCTTACTTCGAGGCATTCGGTCTCTTCCATGGCTACGGCGCTGGTCTGGTGACTGGTCTCCTCGAGCATCGAGGCGAAGCCGAAAAACGCCCCGTGCGCTGGCTCGTCCACCACCACTTCCTGGTGGTCTTCGTCAACCGTGGTTACCCGCACGCGTCCGGTCACCATCACATACGCCTGACCGCCTGCATCCCCAGCCTTGTAAATCCGTTGTCGAGGCGCGAATGTCTTCAACTCTACCTGCCCGGCCAGCACCGCTGTCTCGTCCTCGTCCAACGTTGCGAACAACGGCACATGCTTCAGCACTTCCGGATTACAAGCCATGATTCCCTCCGCTCGCTGGTCCTCTCTG
>Ga0306920_100016593_pt1 | contig 10151 bp, 6 predicted proteins | sample flu12Cox44000170_FD_204666 | JGI IMG/M metagenome (GOLD analysis project Ga0306920, IMG submission 204666) | Lab enrichment of tropical soil microbial communities from Luquillo Experimental Forest, Puerto Rico - flux4day.12C.oxic.44.000.170 (v2)... | ecosystem: Environmental > Terrestrial >...
GAGCTTGAGCAGCTTCGCCTGCTTCTTCTCCGCCCGCTGCTGAGCGGTCAGGGCCAGGATGCCGTCGGGGTTCTTGGCCAGGTTGATGGCGCCGAGGCCGAACAGGATGGGCAGGAAGTGCGACGAGGAGACCAGGTCGTGGAAGAAGCCGCTCGTGCCGGTGACCTTGGTCAGCACCGCGGCGCCGACGCCGAACGTCAGCCCCGCCATCAACGCGCCGGCGGGACGCCGGACACCCCAGGTGACGACGACGGCCAGCCAGATGAGACCCGTGATGGTGGGGGTCGTCGTGTTGCTGAACGGGCTGGCGATCACCGCGTAGAAGGCACCCCCGATGCCGGCGATGGCGGCCGACACGGCGAAGATCGCAATCTTGGCGCGGTCGGGTGAGAGCCCCGACGTACGCGCGGCAACGTCGGAGCTGCGCGCCGCGAACATGGCCCGGCCCGACGCCGACCGCTGCAGGTTGACCACGACGACGGTGAGCAACCCGAAGATCACCAGCAGGCCCAGTGCCAGCGTCTTCGGGTCGCTGAAGTGGAACGGGCCGACGATCGGCGGGTTCACGGTGTAGCCGTCCGATCCGTTCCTGACCGAGTTGAGGAAGAAGATGATCTCGTCGGCGATGAACGCCATCGACAGGGTGGCGAGCGCCAGCTCGAGCGCGCCCAGGCGCCGGACGGGTATGGCGATGAGCACCCCGGCCGCCATGCACACCGCTGCCCCGAACAGCGTGGCGAAGAGGAAGTTGATGTGGCCATGGGCGACGAACAACGGCACGTCCGAGCCGAAGTGGTGCTTCAGGGCCCACCCGGTGGCGAAGGCCCCGGCCGTGACGAAGGCGGCCTGGGCCAGGCTCACCATCCCGCCGATGCCGGTCACCACCACGAACGACAAGAAGATGATGGCGAGGACCAGCCCGAGCGCGATCTGGCTGGACCAGTACGTGCCCGAGAAGAAGAAGGTGTAGACGATCAGGGCGGCGATGGCGATGGCCCAGGGGAGCTGACGGCGCCACAGGGGCAGGCCCCGGCGGTGGTCGGGCGCCGGAGCCTCGCGGGAGACGGTCCGGGCGGAGCGCGCCTTGCGGCTGCCGAGGACGATGAGGCCGACGATGGTCAGGATGAACGGGATGGCCGTCCGGAAGCCCGACAGGTGGAGCAGGAAGCCGGGGATGAACGTGTCGCCGTAGCCGGCGACCATGTTCTGGATGACGCCCAGCAGCACCCCGCCGAAGAACGCCAGGGGGAGTGAGCGGAGGCCGGCGAACACGATGGCGGCGAGGGCGCCGAGCACGACCAGCGTGTAGGTGAAGTCGGCCATGCCGTACAGAGGCCCCAGCAGGCACCCTCCCAGCCCGGCCAGCATCATGGTGAGAACCCACGTCAACGACGAGATCTGACCCGTGTTGACCCCGCGCAGGGAGGCGAGCTCCCGTCTGTCGACGTCGGCCCGCATGAGCAGACCGACCCGGGTGCGGCGGATGACCACCCACAGGCCGACGGCCGCGATCAGGGCGGCGGCGAACGTGGCCAGCTGGTCGGAGTCGAGGACCAGCCCCTTCATGAGGTGCCACGTGTAGGGCGGGGTCGGCCCGAGCCCCGGCACGGTGATGACCTCGGTGGTGGTCGGCAGGTGGTAGCCGCGCGCGTTGATCTCCTCCAGGATCCAGAGCGCGAGGTTGGGCAACGCGACCAGCAGGCCGATGGTGCCGACGATCCGGGCGTACACCGGGGCCGTGGCCAGGCGCCTGAGCATGATCTTGTCGAGGATCAGCCCCATCAGCGGAGCGAAGATCAGGATCGAGAAGATGGCCGCCGGGACGATCGGCCAGTGGGCGCCGGAGTGGAGCTGCCAGTAGACGAAGGCGGTGGCGAACGCCACCGCCCCGTGGGCGAAGTTGAAGATCCCGGTGGTCTCGTAGGTCAGGACGATTCCCGACGCCATGATCCCGAAGATGGCGCCCGACGCAGCCCCCGAGATGAGCAGGGTCAGGAACTTGGACACGTCGACTCCCCCGGGTCCGGCCCGCGGGCCAACCGGCCCTGGCCTTCTCGGCGGAGTCTAACGCGGCCCTGGAAGGGGCCGAAGGGGCCCATTCCCAGGGAGAGAGGGCCGTTCTCCTTGGGTGCACTAAACTGCTCTCGGCAATCGGCGCGCCCGAAAAGGGGGACAGCGGTGGACATCGACAGCATGATCCTCGTTAGCGTGGACGACCACTGCGTGGAGCCCCCCGACATGTTCGAGGGCCGGGTCCCCGCGAAGTACGTCGACGAGGCGCCCGAGCTCATCACCCGGGACGACGGGACCAACGCCTGGCTGTACAACGGTGAGACCGTCGGCAACGTCGCGCTCAACGCCGTCGCCGGTCGCCCGCAGGAGGAGTACGGCCTCGAGCCGACGTCGCTCGCCGAGATCCGCCCCGGCTGCTACCTCGTCGACGAGCGGATCAAGGACATGGACGCCAACGGTGTCCTGGGGTCACTGTGCTTCCCGTCGTTCCCGCAGTTCTGCGGTCAGCTCTTCGCCCGCACCTCCGACAAGGACCAGGCGCTCGCCATGGTGCGGGCCTACAACGACTGGCACATCGATGCGTGGTGCGGTGCGTACCCCGGCCGGTTCATTCCCTGCCCGATCCCGGCCATCTGGGATCCCGAGATCATGGCCGCCGAGATCCGGCGGTGCGCGGCCAAGGGGGCGCACACCGTCACCTTCTCGGAGAACCCGTCGAAGCTCGGGTGGCCGAGCGTCCACTCCGACCACTGGGACCCGGTCTGGCGGGCCTGTTCGGACGAGGGTGTCGTCCTCCTCATGCACATCGGATCGTCGTCGCAGACGGTGGTGACCTCGGTGGACGCTCCCATCGACTGCCTGATCACCCTCACGCCGATCAACATCGTCCAGGCCGCAGCCGACCTTGTGTGGTCGCCCGTGCTGCGCAAGTTCCCCGACATCAAGTTCGCCCTGTCGGAGGGTGGCATCGGGTGGATCCCGTACCTTCTCGAACGGCTCGACTACAACTACCAGCACCACAAGGCGTGGACCGGCCAGGACTTCGGCGACAAGCTCCCGAGCCAGGTGTTCAACGAGCACGTCATCACCTGCTTCATCGACGACGCGTTCGGCCTTGCCAGCCGCGCCTTCCTCGACATGGACAAGGTGACCTGGGAGTGCGACTACCCCCACTCCGACTCGACGTGGCCCAACTCACCCGAGCTGCTCAGCAAGACGTTGGCCGGGCTCAGCGACGAGGAGATCGCCAAGATCACCCATCTCAACGCCATCCGTCACTTCCACTACGACCCCTTCAGCCAGATCCCCAGGAATCAGGCCACCGTCGGTGCCCTGCGTCAGCGGGCGGCAGGTCACGACGTGTCGATCCGCTCGACCAACGCCAGCAAGGTGGGCATGCACGCCACCCGGTCGGTCGACCTCGGCGCCCGGGCCTGAGCCGTGCCCGACGCCGTCATCGTCGCTGCCTGCCGTACCGCCATCGGGACGGCGCGCAAGGGAACGCTCGTCGACACAAGCGCGTTCGACCTCGCCGACGTGATCGTCGGTGAGGTCGTCCGTCGCTCCGGGATCGAGCCCGCCGAGTTCGACGACATCGTCCTGGCCGAGTCGTTGTACGGGGGCGGCGACATCGCCCGGCACTCGGCGCTGACGGCTGGGTTCACCGGCATCCCCGGTCTGGCCCTCAACCGCCACTGCGCCTCGGGGCTGGCCGCCGTGCAGACCGCGGCGGCCAACGTCAGGGCGGGGATGATGAAGGCCGTCGTGGCCGGCGGCGTGCAGTCGACGTCGACATCGCCGGTGTCACGGTGGCGCCGGCCGGGCACCGACGACTGGGACGAGATGTGGCTCTCGCCGAGCCACCCCGACCAGCCCGACGCCCCCGTCTTCGACATGTCCATCACCGTCGGGTGGAACAGCGCGGTGGCGGCCGGTGTCAGCCGTGAGGAGATGGACGCCTGGGCGCTCGGCTCCCACCGCAAGGCCATCGCCGCCATCGACGCCGACCGCTTCGCCGAGGAGATCGTGCCGGTGAAGGTCGCCGGTCGGGACGGCTCGTCGATCCTGTTCGAGGTCGACGAGCACCCTCGTCGGGACACGTCCATGGAGCGGCTTGCCGCCCTGAAGCCGCTGCACCCGGAGATCGAGGGGTTCAGCATCACGGCCGGCAACTCGTCGGGCATCAACGACGGAGCTGCTGCGCTTGTCGTCGCGGCCGACGACGTCGCCCGCCGGCGTCAGCTGCCGGTCCTCGCCACCGTCCGGTCGTGGGCCTCCGTCGGCGTGGACCCCGCCGACACCGGACTGGCACCGGTCACCGCCATCCCCAAGGCCCTCGCCCTGGCCGGCGTGGGCATCGACGACGTCGCCCTGTGGGAGATCAACGAGGCGTTCGCGTCGATGTGTGTGGCGACGACGAGGATCCTCGGCATCGACCCCGCGCTCGTCAACCCGAGCGGGAGCGGTTGCAGCCTCGGGCACCCCATCGCCGCCACGGGCGCCCGCATGTTGACGACGCTCGCCTACGAGCTGCGACGGCGCGGCGGCGGGATCGGCGTGGCTGCGATGTGTGCCGGCGGCGGCATGGGATCGGCCACGGTGATCGAGGTCTAGGCGGACCCTTCGCCATCGGCGCCACCCCTCAGAGCTTGCTCATCACCTCGTCGGCGAAGCGGCGGATGCCGTCCATCGCCTCCTTCGACCGCGGCCAGGGGCGGACGATGAGGCGGTCGACGCCGGCCTCGGCGTAGCGGTCGATGTCGGAGGCGGCCGACACCGAGCCGCCGATGGTCACCTCCACCTTCCCCGGACGCCCCGCCGCGGCGCGGAGCTCGGTCATGCGGGCGACGGCAGGCGGGATCTGCTCCAGGGTGTGGTTCATCGGAATCCACCCGTCGCCGACGAGGGCGGCGCGGCGGAGCGCAGCAGGACCGTCCCCGCCGACGTGGATCGGAGGCCAGGGCTGCTGGACCGGCTTGGGCTCGAACATCACCGGGTTGAAGTCGAAGAACTCGCCGTGGTGCTCGATCACCTTCTCGCTCCACAGACGGCAGCACACGTCGAGTGCCTCGTCGACGCGCCGGCCCCGCGTGTGGAAGTCGAGACCGACGGCGTCCCACTCGGCTTCGAGCCAGGAGGCGCCGATGCCGAACATGGCCCGGCCTCCGGAGAGCACGTCGAGGGTGGCCACGGCCCGGGCGGACACGAACGGGTGACGCAGCCCGATGTTGTAGACGTGGGTGCAGAACCGGATGTCGGTGGTACGGCCGGCGAGGAAGGCCAGGTAGGTGAAGGCGTCGAACACCGGCACGTCGGGTGGGATCGGCGGGTGGTCCTGTCCGGCGTAGGGGCTGCCGTCCATCTGCACCGGGATGACCAGATGTTCGGGGAGCCAGACCGACTCGAACCCGAGCCGGTCGGCCTCCTCGGTGACCGGCACCCACAGCGACGGGTTGAGCATGCCCAGGGAGATCGCGAGCTTCACCGGGCTCGTCTAGCGATTTGCAAACACGGTTGTCAAGGACGACAGTGCGGACATGGCCCGAGCGGAGATCGGCGTGTACATCCCGCAGGTCTCGGTCACCTTCGAGCAGTTGCTCGCGCGTGCCCTGTTGTGCGAGCAGCTCGGGTACGACTCGTTCTGGGTCTACGACCATCTGTACGCGCCGAACCTGCCGGGCAACGACGCCCTCGAGGGCTGGACGCTGGCCACCGCCCTGCTGGCGCGCACCACTCGCCTGCGGGTGGGCCATCTGGTGCTCGACAACAACTTCCGCCATCCGGCGTTGCTGGCCAAGATGGCCACCACGCTCGACGTGATCTCCGCCGGGCGCCTGGACTTCGGGATCGGCAGCGGCTCCTACGAACCCGAGCACGGAGAAGCAGGCTTTCCGTGGGGGCCGCTGGCCGAGCGGTCGGCGCGGCTGGAGGAGGCACTCGAGATCATCACGCGCATGTTCGCGTCCGACCGGACGACGTTCGACGGCCAGTGGTACCAGGTCCGCGACCTGCCCAACCTGCCGCAGCCGGTCCAGCAGCCGCGCCCCCCGATCCACGTCGGCGGCATCGGCGAGCGCTACACCCTCCCCCTCGTGGCCCGCTTCGCCGACGTGTGGAACGTGCCGACCTACGGTCTCGGGGTCTGGCGCGAGCGGGAAGCCGCGCTCGACACCGCGTGCGAGGCGATCGGGCGCGACGCGGCCACGATTCGCCGGTCCCTCGAGGCGGTGCTCGTCGTGACGGCCGACGAGCACGCCCTCGTCGAGGCGAGGGCCCGCGCTGAGCGGCGCTACGCCGGACCGGGCTGGGGATTGGCCGAGGGCGGCTTCGTGGGCACCCCGCCCGCCATCGTCGACCGCATCGCCGAGCTGATGGACCAGGGCATGTCGCTCTTCGTGTTCTTCCTGGCCGATCGCGGCGAGCGGGACATGCTCCACCTCCTGGCCGAGGAGGTCATCCCCCACCTTCCCCGCTGACGCGGGGATCTCACTCGCCGTCGCGCTCGGCGACGAGCAGGCCGCGGTTGACCTTGGTCGCCGCGCTGCGCGGGATCTGATCGACGAACTCGACGGTCTTGGGGACCTTGTAGGCGGCCAGATGCCCCTTGGCGAAGGCGATGATCTCGGCGGCGGTCGGGGGGTCGGCCTTGTCGACCGGTTCGACGATGGCGTGCACGCGGCGGCCCCACTCCTCGTCCTTCAATCCGACGACCACCACGTCGGCGACGCCCGGGTGCTCGAAGAGGGCGGCCTCGACCTCGGCCGGGTACACGTTGGCCCCGCCCGACACGATCATGTCGACCCGCCGGTCGACCACGTAGAGGAACCCCTCGTCGTCCAGCCACCCGAGGTCGCCCGCGGTCGCAAAGCCGTCGGGGGTGCAGGGCAGGTTCCCCGCCGTGCCGAGGTATCCGTAGCTGCCGGTGAACGGCGAGCGCAGGTAGATCTCCCCGACCTCTCCGGGAGGAAGGTCCTTCTGGTCGGCGTCGAGGACCCGGATCTCGGTCTCCCGGATCCCGCGGCCCACGCTGCCCTTGTGGGTGAGCCACTGATCCCCGCGGATGGCGGCGAGGCCGAGCCCCTCGGTCATGCCGTAGGACATGTACACCTTCTCCGGCCCGAGGCGGTCAATCCAGAACTGCACCAGGCCGGGCGAGATGACGGCTGCCCCCTGGAGGATCCAGACCAGGCTCGAGAGGTCCCGGCGCGCCAGGTCGGGAACCCGCGAGATGCGCTGGAGCATGGTCGACGTGGCCGTGAAGGTGCTGATGCGGTGACGCTCGATCAGGTCCACCACCCGTTCTGCGTCGAACTTCTCCATGATCACCAGCGAGTCCCCGGCGATCAGGCTCAGCATCGTCGCGAACCCGTTGGTGTGGTACAGCGTGGTGGGGACCAGGATCCGCTGACGACCCAGCTCGACCCCCCAGTAGATGGGAAAGGGCCGGGTGAGATCGGGGTCGTACGCCCCCGGCCGGGTCGACATGATCACCTTCGGGGTGCCCGTCGACCCGCTGCTGCAGATCCCGTTGGCCATCGGCGGGACGACCGGTGGGAGGGGATCGGGCCTCTGGAGGTCGGCCTCGGCGAGGATCGTCTGGTCCGCCTCGGTCACCAGCAGCCGGGGCTCGAGCACGTTGACCACGCGCCCCCGCTCCCAGTCGGGCAGGTCCCAGCGCATGGGGACGGGGGAGGCGCCGACCTTCCAGGCCCCCAGGATGCACGCCACCAGCTCGGGGGAGTTGCGCAGCTCGAGGCCGATCCGGTCGCCGACGCCGACCCCGCGGGCGGCCATGGCCCAACCGACCTGGTTGGCCCGGGCTTCGAGGTCGACGGTCCGGAGCGGCTGCTCGGTCCCGTCGATGCGCACGAACCGCACGGCGACGCGGTCGGGCTCCTCGGCGGCCAGCTCGGTGATCCGCACGCCGTAAGGGATACCCGCCGTCTCGATGACTTCTGCCTCCACGCTGCCAACCTATCGGTGAGTCGATACTGTCGGGGCGACTTCGTGATGGAGGGAGCCGATGGGCGAGTACAAGTACGTCACCTACGAGACGCTCGACGAGGGCACGATCGCGCGGATCATGCTCAACCGGCCGGGCCAGCGCAACGCCCAGCACCGGGGCCTGCTCGTCGATCTCAACGATGCGTTCCTGGAGGCCGAAGCCGACGACCAGGTCCGCGTCGTCATCCTCGGGGGCGCCGGTCCGATGTTCTCCTCAGGCCACGACATGGGGTCGAAGGAGATGCAGGCCGAGCGCAGGGGCGGACCGGACGAGCATCCGACCACCGTCACCAACGGCGGCACGCGCCTCGGATCCGAGAACCTGATGTTGCAGGAGTGGCACTACTTCTTCCAGAACACCCTTCGCTGGCGCAACCTGCGCAAGATCACGGTCGCCCAGGTGCACGGCACCGTCTACGCCGCCGGTCTGATGCTGATGTGGGCGTGTGACCTGATCGTCGCCGCCGACAACGTCCGCTTCGCCGACGTGGTGGGGACCCGCCTCGGGATGTGCGGTGTGGAGTACTTCGCACATCCGTGGGAGTTCGGGCCCCGCAAGACCAAGGAGCTCATGCTGACCGGCGACTCGATCGACGTGCACGAGGCGCACCAGCTCGGAATGGTGAGCAAGGTCTTCCCCGAGGCCGAGCTGGGCGACAGGACGCTCGAGTTCGCGCGGCGGATCGCCAAGCTCCCCACCATGACCGCGCTGCTCATCAAGGAGTCGGTCAACCAGAGCGTGGACAACATGGGGTTCTACAACGCACTCAACGCCTGCTTCACGATCCACGAGCTCAACCACTCCCACTGGGCCTGGGTCCACGAAAACAGGTGGCCCGTGGCCCAGCCCGAGGATGGCATCGTCAGCTGGCGGGACGCCCCGCCCGTGCTGCCGGCGCAGAAGGACACCGTCCAGGCGACCCCGTAAGCACCGCTCTCCGCACGCGAATACGCTGCTCTCGTGGGGCGCCGCCGGCGCCCGCTCGGGGGTTGAACGTGGACGCCACGACGACGGTCATCGAGTCCAACACCAGCGTCCCTGAGATGCAGATCTGGGGCGAGGACGCCCACGCCTGCTGGCAGGACCTCGAGGCCCGCGGCCCGATCGTGCCGATCGGGTTCCAGAAGATGGTCACGACCGCGGCCGCCGTGGACGAGGTGCTGCACGACCCGGCGCGCTTCTCTTCCAACCCCGACGCGGTGTACCTCGGGTCCGACACCGGCCTGATCCCGCTCCAGGTCGATCCGCCCGACCACGTCCGCTACCGCAAGATGCTCGATCCCCTCTTCACCCCCCGCAAGATGGCGTTGCTGGAGGGCGAGGTCGCTGACCTGGTCAACCGGTGCGTGGACGGGTTCATCGAGCGGGGGGAGTGCGACTTCAGCGAGGACGTCGCCGTGCCCGTGCCGTCGGGCACGTTCCTCCGCCTCATGGGGCTGCCGCTGGACCGGCTCGAGGAGTTCCTCCGGGTCAAGGACGACCTCATCCGTCCGGCGGGGAAGGCGGCCGAGCAGGACGCCACGCGGGCCGCGGCGGCGCAGTGGGTGTTCGCGCTCTACGGCGAGGCCCTCGACGCCCGCCACGGGCACGGGGTCGACGACCTCACCACCCACTTCGTGCGCCTCGAGGACGCCGGCGAGCTGACGCGCGAGGAGTCGCTCAACATCTGCCATCTCCTGTTCATTGCCGGCCTGGACACGGTGACGGACACGCTCGAGTGCTCCTTCGCCTTCCTGGCCCGGCACCCCGAGCACCGTCGCCAGCTGGTCGACGACCCGTCCCTGATCCCCCATGCGGTCGAGGAGCTGCTGCGGTTCGAGACCCCGGTTCCGGCGATCGCCCGGGTGGCGGTGGCCGATACCGAGCTCGGCGGCTGCCCGGTCCGCAAGGACGACAAGATCGGCGTGCTCCTGGCCAACGCCAACCTCGACCCCGCGGCGTTCCCCGACCCGCTGAGCGTCGACTTCCGTCGGGAGGCGAACCGTCACGTCTCCTTCGGCGCGGGAGTCCACCGTTGCCTCGGCTCGCACCTCGCCCGGATGGAGCTGCGCGTGGTCATGCGCGAGTGGCACCGGCGAATCCCCGACTACGGGCTGCGCGAGGGGCACGTGCTGCGCTACAGCCCGTCGCTGCG
>Ga0306920_100016594_pt1 | contig 10151 bp, 6 predicted proteins | sample flu12Cox44000170_FD_204666 | JGI IMG/M metagenome (GOLD analysis project Ga0306920, IMG submission 204666) | Lab enrichment of tropical soil microbial communities from Luquillo Experimental Forest, Puerto Rico - flux4day.12C.oxic.44.000.170 (v2)... | ecosystem: Environmental > Terrestrial >...
CCAGGCCGCTTGCTCGGCGGGCTGCTTAGTGGTGGTCATTTATCGGCTCCCTCAAGGACCTAGCTCCCGACCGGGACCTGCCTGGCCCGGTCCGCGCGCACCCGTTTCCACCAGAAGTCCAGGACGACGCCTAGCACGATGATGCCTGCCAGCGTGACGATCGAGGCCGGCTCGTGGATCAGGGTGGTGAACACGAACACCACCAGGACCACCCCCGCCGACGCGATCGCGACCGCGAGGATGAACGGGTTCGCGCCGGTCTCGGAGCGCACCCGGAAGTGGGCCGCGGTGATCATCGTGAAGATGAGCAGCGCCACCGCGCTGCCGATGGAGGCGATCGCGTCCAGGTTGAACACCACGGCCAGGATTATGCACGCCACTGCCTCGATCAGCAGCCCGGTCGACACCCGGCCGCCGAGCTTGCGCGCCATCAGCGGCGGGAACTGCCCGGTCTCGGCCAGCCGCTCGGACAGCCCGGGGGCCGGGTACAGGCCCGCGTTGGTGGCCCCGGCCGTGGCGAACAGGGCGGTGATGCTCATCAGCCAGTAGCCGGCCCGGCCGAGGGTGGGCTCGGCGGCCACGGCCAGCGCGGTGCCCCCGGAGGAGATCACCTTCTCCACGGTGAGCGTGCCGAACACGCCCAGCGCGATCGCGACGTAGATGACGGTGGCGATCCCCAGCGCGATGAACATCGCCCGGGGCAGCTGGCGGGACGGCTTGCGCAGGTCTTTCGCGGTGAACGTGATGATGCCGAAGCCCAGGAACGCGAAGAAGGTCAGCGCCACGCTCGAGATGATGTCGTTCCACCCCGGGTACCCCGACGGCGCCAGCAGATGCGCGTGGATATTGACCAGCAAGACCACCGCGAAGAAGGTGAGGATCCCGACCACGATTACGACGATCACGCTCTGCGCGTTCGCGACGAGCTTCGACCCGGCGATGTTCACCCCGGTCATCACGATGATGATGAGCGCGGCGAACACCTTGATCCAGACGGCTTTCTCCTCCCCGGTCAGCATGGAACTGGCGTAGCTGCCGAACGAGACCGCCACCATCGCGGTCACGATGGCGTTGGCCAGGTAGACCAGCCACGCGGTGATGCCGGTGAAGTGGCCGTCGCCGAACCCATGGGAGACGTACTCGAGCAGGCCCCCGGCCGACGGGTACCGGGCGCCCAGCTTGGCGAACGAGTAGCCCTGCAGCATCGCGATGGCCCCAGCGAGCAGGAACGACACCCACACGGCGGCGCCGGCCACCGCGCCGGCCGCGCCCAGCAGCGCGAAGATCCCCGCGCCCACCATCGACCCGACGCCGATGAACGCGGCCTCGCGCACCGTCAGGTACTTCCTGTCTGGCGGCGAGCCGGCCTCGGGGGCTTCTCCGGAGAGGTCAACTTGATCCGTCATAGCACACCCCTAGCCGAGCGACGGCGGTAGGCGTCTGTCGCCTGTCCCGCTCCGCACTCTGATGTTGTTCGCACCGTCTGGGGGTTTCCTCACCCTTTCGAGGGTGATTCCACGCCGTAAGTGCGGAGGGGGCGCGGGTCACAGTTCATCGTGGCGCCGCAGCCACACGAGGGCTGCCCAGCCCCAGATGGGAGGCAGGTACGTGGTGCAGAGGCGGTAGAGCAGGGTCGCGGCGATAGCCAGGTCCTCGGGGATGCCCAGAAGGGTCAGCAGCGAGATGTAGCTGGCCTCCATGACCCCCATGCCCCCGGGCACCGGGGCGATGCCCCCGAGCAGGGACGTGAACGTGCACACGATGATCAGCGCCCCGAGCGAGGCCGACGCTCCCACGGCGTGCAGGGCGAGCCCCAGGCCTATGGCCAGCAGGAGCTGGGTCATGGCGGCTCCGGCAAACAGGCGGCCGAGCTGGCCCGGGTTGTTGACCATGTTGCGCAGGTTGCCCCAGGCGGGTGCGAGCCGGGGTTGCACGCGGGCGGCGGCCAGCCGCCTGACCTTGGGTACGAGGAAGGCGATCCCGCCGATGAGCCCGGCCGCCACGATCGCGAACAGGACAAGCTGGAGCACCTCCGCCCCGGACCCGGCCGGGCCGGCTGGCGTCCGGTGGAACTCATCGCGGGCGAAGACCAGGGCGGTGACGCTGAGGACGACCTGGACGCAGAAGCCGCCCACGCTGTAGATCAGGCCCGAGCTGACGGCCACGATGGGGGCCAGGCCGCGCCGCTGGTAGAAGCGCACCACCGTGGCGGTTCGGGCGGCGGTCCCGCCGATCAGCCCGGTGAACCACATGGCCGCGCGCAGGAGCACCAGCGGCCCGAGGGGGAGGGGGGCTGGCACCGCCCCGGACATGGCCACCGCCTCGCTGGCCGCGGTGGTCTGCGTGATCGCGAGGGTCGCGACCACCCACCACCACGACGCGCCGGCGAGCACGGGAACGATCTCGCCGAACCCGACGAATTGCTGGACGAGCAGCCATAGCCCGAAGAACGTGGCGGCCAGCATCACCAGCTGGGCAGGCCGGACCCGGGCCAGCGGCGCCGGCTCTACCGGGTCGATGCCGAGGTACGCCGCCGCTTCCTGGCGCAACGCGGCCAGGTCTTTCTTCAGGTAGGGCGGTTCCCGGCCGCCGGGGCGCGCCGGCATGGCCCGGGGCTGGATGAGGGGCAGGAGGTCGATGACCCGGTCGCGGCCAGCGGCGCCGGTGGCGATGGCAACGGCCCGCCGCGGGCCGACCGCTTCGGCCGTGGCGATGAGCAGCGACGCGGCATCACCGCGACGGGCCTCGGGCCCGGCCATCGCCTCGCCGCGGGCAAAATCGGTGAACGCCACCTGATGACCGGCTCCGATGACAACGGTGTCGGCGCGCACGGCGTTAACCGCGATGCCCGCGGCGTCCAGGCGCTGCAGCGACCGCCACACGGCACCGATGTCAGCATCGCCGACGGTGTCCGCGGCCAGGTCAGAAAGCGGCTGTCCGGCGGGAGGGCGCGTCACCAGCACCACATCGTCGGCCGGCTCGGTACGGTTCGCGGCGACCACGGCCGGTGCCCCGACACCCAGCGCTCGCGACCAGAGCATGAGGCCGGCCGCATGCTGGGCCTGGTCGGCCCGGCGAAGGCGCAGGTCGAAATGGGAACCCCGGATCCACACGAAACGCCACAGGCGGGACAGCAGCTGGCCTTCGGGGGCATCGCGGCCGTAGATGTCGATGTTCAGCGGATAACCCTCGCCGTCCACCGCGGTGAACCGCGCCACGCCCCAGGTCGGCGCGTACCGTGCCGGGCAGATATCGCGGGCCCCCACCCCAAGCTGGCTGGCCAGGCCCGCCACGCTGGCCGGCGCGATGCCGCCGTAGGGCGTGCCGAAGGCAAGCTGCACGAGAGCCCCGGTGAGGGTGCCCAGCCCGGCGGCGGCGAGCGCTCCGACCGGAACCAGGCCAGCCACCACCACCTCGGCTCCCGACCCGGCCACGACGGCCGCCCACAACCAGGCCCGCACGGGGACGGCCAGCGTGCGGATGATCAGCATGGCGCCCGCGAACGTGGCCGCCACCAGCGGCGGCGCAAACTCCTGGCCAGCACCAAGCCCGCGGGCCACAGCGGCGCACCCGGCGGCCGCCAGACCAGCGGCCATGATCAGGCGGGCGATCAGGACCCAGCGTCGTGCCAGCGCGCACACGAAGGCCGACACCAAGAGGAACCCGCTCGTTCCGCCCACGGCCACGACCGTGACCAGCCCGGACACAGCGGGCCACAGACGCGGCGCAGCCGGCGTGCCCTCGCCCGCCGCCACGGCCAGCCATCCCGCGGCGGCGATGGCCGCGCCGAGTAGTGCCGCCACCACGTCGCTCGGCAACCGGCGCCGGCGCGGCGCCGGGGTGGCGAGCAACCGGACGGGCCAAGTCCCGGGCTGGGCCGGCGCCGTCATGCGCACACCGCGCCCATGGGCGGCATCGGCGCGATCTCATCCGCCACTATCACCACGCCGTTCACGGAAGGACTCTAGAGCGAACGCCCCGGGCGCGACCACCTCCTCGGCCGCGGCACCTTGATGATCAGCTGTGCCGGGCCGCGTAGCGCTGCAAGAATAGGGCCTCGGTCAGGGCCATCGCCGCTATCTCGGCGGGATCCACGCTTTCGTTGGGGGCGTGAATGAGCGCCCGCGGCTCCTCCACGCCCATCAGGATGAGCTCAGCGCCGGGGTAGGTATCGGCGAACACGTTGCACAACGGGATCGAGCCACCGTCCCCCAGCGTCACCATCGGCCGGCCGTAAGCCTCGTGCATGGCCGCCGCGATGGCCTGATAGGCGGGTCCGCCGGTTCTGGCCAGGAACGGGGACCCAGGCGCGTCTATTTCCGCCTGCACGTGGACCCCCCACGGGGCCACGGCTCGGAGGTGGGCGACGAGCGCCTCGGCCGCGTCGGAAGTCTGTGTCCCGGGCGGGACCCGCAGGTTCAGGCGAGCGCTCGCCCTCGGCGTTATCGCGGCCGCCGACCCGACCACCGGCGGGCAGTCGATGCCGAGGATCGTGACCGTCGGCCGCGCCCAGACCATGTCGGCCACCGTTCCGTCCCCGACCAGCGACACGCCGTCGAGGACGCCGGCGTCCGCCCGGAACGTCTCGGGTAGGTAGTCGGCACCAGGCCAGGTCTGGGTGTTGTCCAGTCCGGGGACCGTGGTGTTGCCGTGAGCGTCCCGGAGCGTGGCCAGCATCGCGACCAGCGCGGCCAGAGCATCGGGAGCCGCCCCGCCGAACGCTCCCGAGTGCAGCTCGGACCTGAGCGCTTCCACGTGAACGATGACGTCGACCACGCCGCGCAGGCTCACCGTGACGGCCGGGTGGCCCACGGCCGCGTTCCCGGCATCACAGACCAGGATCGCGTCCGCACGCAGCAGGTCGGCATGCCCGGGCACGAACTCCTCCAGGGCCCCCGTGGTCTCTTCCGACCCCTCCACGACCAGCCTCAGGTTGACCGGCAGCCCATCACCGAGGGCACGCAGCGCGGTCAGGTGCATAAGGATGTTTCCCTTGCAGTCCGCGGCGCCGCGACCGTACCAGCGGCCATCCACCTCGGTCAGCGCGAACGGCGGGGTCCGCCAGGCGGCTTCGCCCAGGGGCGGCTGGACGTCGTAGTGGGCGTAGAGCAGCACGGTGGCCGCGTCCGGGTCGGGGCATCGCCGGTTCCCGATCACGGCCCGGCTGCCGTCCGCCATCTCCGCCAGCCAGGCGTCGGAGAAGCCGACCCCGGCGAAAGCGTCCCGCACCCACTCGGCCGCCCGAACGCATTCCTCCGGCGGGTACTGACGTGGGTCAGCCACCGAGCGGATGGACACCAGCTCGGCGAGCTCGGTCTGCGCCCGCCCCATCAGGCTCGTGACGCGCTCACGCAGGTCCATAGCTGCTCACCGCCCTGCTCAGGAACTGTCAGCCGGGACGCTCTGGTGTGCGGTCCGCCGCCCGATGGCCTTCCGGATCTCGGAGGCCACGATGATCGACAATGCGACGGCCGTGCAGATGAGCCACTGCCGGACGTCGAGATGGGTGGTCTTGAGGAAGGCCTCGAACGGCCCGAACACCGTGGCCAGGAAGAGCGTCGCGATCGATACGCCGGTGGCGATGTTGAAGGTCTTGTCGGAGAAGGTGTCGAGGCTGAACACGGTCTTGCGCTCGTCCTTGGTGGCGATCGAGAAGAACAGGGCGTACAGCGAGAACGTGACCACGCCCATGGTGTGGGCGATCGCCTCGGTGTGCACCTGCTCGGCCCAGGACAGGACGCCGAGCGTGCCGGCCCCCACGATCAGCCCGGCCGTGACGAGCCAGGCGAACAGCCCCCGGGTCAGGATCGGCTGGTCGGGCTGACGGGGCTTGCGGTCCATCAGGCCGGCGGCGGGCTGGCCGTAACCAAGCCCGATGGCCTGGAACAGCAAGGTGGTGAAGTTGATCCACAGCGTCTGCAGCGGCAGGAACGGCACGCCGCCGGTGATGTTGAAGATGCTGGCGCCCAGGAAGGAGACGATGAACCCGAACAGGCATCCCATCTGGAACCGGATGTACTTGACGAGGTTGTCGTAGAGTCCCCGGCCGAGTTCGACCGCCTTGACGATCGTGGAGAAGTTGTCGTCGGTGAGGATCATCACCGCGGCTTCCTTGGTCACCTCGGTCCCGGTGATGCCCATCGCGATGCCGATGTCGGCCTTCTTGAGCGCGGGCGCGTCGTTCACGCCGTCGCCGGTCATGGCCACGATCTGGCCCCGCCGCTTGAGCAGGTTGACCAGGCGGACCTTGTGCTCGGGCGTGACCCGGGCGATCACCCCGATGTCGTCGATCTCGGCTAGCGCCTCGTCGTCGCTCATGGACCCGAACTCGGCCCCGGTGATCACCTTCCCGTCGATGCCGAGCTGGCCGCCGATCGCGGCCGCGGTGACCGCGTGATCGCCGGTGATCATCCGGACCCTGATGCCCGCGGCCCTGGCGGTGGCGATCGACGCCTTGGCCGTGGGGCGCGGCGGATCCACGATCCCGACCAGGGCTAGCATCTCCAGGCCGCTCACCAGCGGCAGCAGGTCGGCGCCGGGGTCGAAGGCGGCCGGGTCGAAGTCCTTGCGCGCGGTGGCCAGCACCCGCAGACCCTGCTCGCCGAGCCGCTGGTTCTCGGCCAGGTAGAGCTCCCGGAACTCCCCGTCGGCCGGCACCGCCCCGGCGTCGGCGTCGAAGACCGTCGCGGCGCGGGCGAGCAGCTGGTCGGGCGCGCCCTTGACGTAGCAGCGGACCACCTCGGCGCCCGATTCGTCGGTCATCTTGTGGAACGTGGCCATCAGTTTGTAGGCGGCGTCGAAGGGCAGCTCGGCGAGGCGCGGGTAGGCCTGCCGGGTCGAGGCGGCGTCCACGCCGCCCTTGGCCGCCAGCGCGACCAGCGCGCCCTCGGTCGGGTCACCGATCAGCTCACCGTCGGACAGCACCGCGTCCGACGCCAGCACCATCGGCAGCAGGAACTGGTCCAGCGGGATCTCGGCCTGCCCGGCCACCCGGGTGATCTGGCCTTCCGTCGCGTAGCCGCGGCCCTCGATCGCGTACCGCCGGCCCACGACGGCCATCTGGACCGCGGTCATCTGGTTCAGCGTGAGCGTCCCGGTCTTGTCGGAGTTGATCGCCGACGTCGAGCCGAGTGTCTCCGTCGACTGCATCCGCTTCATGATCGCGCCGGCCTTGGCCAGGGCCTGCGTCCCGTAGGCCAGGATCGTGGTGACCACTGCGGGCAGGTTTTCCGGGAGGGCGCCGATGGCGAAGGCGACCGCGGCGGTGAAGACCGTCGTGAACGTGTCGCCGCGGGCCAGGTTCAGCGCCATCGACACGACCAGCGCGACGCCGGCGATCCACAGGATCTGGTGGGTGAGCTTGTCGAGCTGGCGGGTGAGCGGCGTCTTGCCGGCCTGCTCGGCCTGGAGCAGGCCCGAGATGTGGCCGACCTCGGTGGCCATCCCGGTCGCGGTGACGACGAACTCGCCGGCACCGCGGGTCACGTTGGTGTTCATGTAGACCATGTCGGTCCGGTCCCCGAGGGGCGTGTCGGCCCCGTCCACCGGGTCGGTGCCCTTCGAGACCGGCAGGCTCTCCCCGGTGAGCGCGGACTCCGCGACCTCCAGGGTCGCGGCGCGCAGCAGCCTCCCGTCGGCCGGGACGATATCGCCGGCCTCGATCGAGACGACATCGCCGGGGACGAGCTCCTCGGCCGGGATCTGCACCAGCTCGCCGTCGCGCGTGACTCTGGCCTTGACGATCATCATCTTCTGCAGGGCGGCCACGGCCGCGGCGGCCTTGCCCTCCTGCTGCAGGCCGAGGACCGCGTTGAACAGCGTCAGGAAGACCAGCACGATGCCGGTCTCGAGCTCCTTGAGCGGGTAGAGGCTCACCACGCCGGCCACCAGCAGGACGATCTGCATAGGGTCGGCGTACTGGCGCAGGAACGCGTGCCACCGCGATTCCACCTGGGCGGCGGCGAACTTGTTCGGGCCGAACCGCTGGGCCCGTGACGTCACCTCGGCGGCGCTAAGGCCGCGCCGCCCGTCTACGTTCTCTGCCTGCAGGACCTGGTCGGCGCTGAGCGTGTGCCACGCGGATCCGTCGGCCTGCGGCCCGGCCAGGCCGGAGGCGGGTGCCTCGGCTGGCCTGGTCACGCGGCCCCCGCTCGCGTGACCACGCCGAACTGGCGTGGTTTCCCGCCCGTGGTTGCCTCGCGGGCTCCGGTGACGTCAGCCTTGCCCGTCATGGCTCACTCACCCCTAGCCGGCTGGTGGTGACGCGTGACCCTGGTCGGCCTCGCTATCGTCCGGCGAGGTCCGTACTGTCGATCCTGATCGCGGCGCCGCCACAGCGTCGTCACCCATCCGAGGGTGATTCGGGCCCCTGTCGTTTCGCTTATGGTGGATGATCCTGGCCCAGGAGTCGGGCCGGGAAACTTAGGATGAACTTCAGGTATCGGTAACGAGGAGAGGCCATGACGCAGCGGCGCTGGCTCGCCCGCGCGGCGTTCGTGCTCATCCTGGCGGCGGCGGCGGTCATGATCGGTTTCGCCGGGCTGGGCAGCCTGGCCATGGTCGGCATCGGGGCCGTCGGCGCGGGCCTGATCCTGGCCAACGGGTACTGGTTCCTGGCCCGCCGCGGACTGGTGCGGTGGCTGGCGTTCGGTGTGGTGATCCTCGTCCCGATCGCCGTACTGGTCATTTTCGCCCTGAACCATGTCGTGTGGGTGGGCGTCGTCTCCCTCGTGCTTGTGGCGCTGGCCATCGCCGCCGCCCGGCTGGCGCTGACCCCGGTGGCCGCAGATCCGGGCATGCCGACCCGCGAGGTCCCGCCGCCCACGCGCGCGTTCCTGATCATGAATCCGAGGTCGGGGGGCGGGAAGGTCGCGAAGTTCGGGCTCAAGCAGAAGGCCGAGGCGCTGGGCGCCGAGGTTGCGCTACTCGAAGGCCCCGGCCAGGTGGACGTGGCGGCCCTGGCCCGCAAGGCGGTCGCCGACGGAGCGGACCTGCTCGGGGTGGCCGGCGGCGACGGGACGCAGGCGCTGGTGGCCGGGATCGCCGCCGAGCACGACCTGCCGTTCCTGGTGATCAGCGCCGGCACCCGCAACCACTTCGCGATGGACCTGGGGCTGGACCGGGACAATCCGGCGGCCTGCCTGGACGCGCTGGGCGACGACGGCGTGGAGCAGCGGATCGACCTGGGGATCATCGGCGGGCGCACGTTCGTGAACAACGCCTCGTTCGGCGCCTACGCCGAGGTGGTGGAGAGCCCGGCCTACCGCGACGACAAGCGAGGCACCACGCTGCAGATGCTGCCCGACATCCTCAGCGGCCACCGCGGCGCAAATCTGACCGCCCGCGCCGGGACCAGCACGGTCACCGGCCCGCAGGCTGTGCTGGTCAGCAACAACCCTTACCAGGGGGGCGACATCGCCGGGCTGTCCCGCCGGGCGCGGCTGGACACCGGGACGCTCGGCGTCGTCGCGGTCACGGTGAACAACGCGCTGGAGGCCGCCATGCTGCTGCGCGGCGGGCGCGGCCAGGGCCTGACCACGCTCACCGCCGAGGAGGTGGCGGTGGACGCCGACGTGCCGGAGATCCCGGTCGGTATCGACGGCGAGACGGTCATGATGGCTACCCCCGTGCGCTGCACCATCGAGCCCCGGGCGCTGCGGGTCCGGGTGCCCAGGGACCGCCCCGGGACCCGCCCGTTCAAGCCCGCCATCGACTGGCCGACCCTGCGGCAGCTGGCCTCGTTCCGGCCCCTCCCGCCAGGCGCGTGACCGAGAGGGTCACCTTTCGGCCAGCCTCACCGGTAGGGCGGCACCGGCTCGGGACGGCTCATACGGCGGCGCTGCATGAGGTAGACCGGAATACCCAGCAGCAGCGCGGCGGCGGCCAGGTAGTACGGCGCCCAGTAGACCCAGAAGCTGTGGCCGGTGTTGCGGGAGTAGTAGATGAACAGGATCGAGAACGCTAGCGCCAGCACGGCGACGATCATGTCGCGGGCAAAGCGCGGGGTGTGCATGGCCCGGTGGTCGATCCAGCGCCACTTCAGCTGGGCCAGCGCGGAGAACCCGTACGGGATCGCGGCGGTGATGCCGGTCATCAGGATCAGGGTGGTGAACACGGTCGCGCCGCTCGCACCGAGGTAGTTGACGATCACC
>Ga0306920_100016596_pt1 | contig 10150 bp, 11 predicted proteins | sample flu12Cox44000170_FD_204666 | JGI IMG/M metagenome (GOLD analysis project Ga0306920, IMG submission 204666) | Lab enrichment of tropical soil microbial communities from Luquillo Experimental Forest, Puerto Rico - flux4day.12C.oxic.44.000.170 (v2)... | ecosystem: Environmental > Terrestrial >...
GATCGCTTCCTGCGAGATGCCTTCCATCAGGTCGCCGTCGGAGGCGATCACATAGGTGCGATGGTCGACGATCTTCTTGCCGAACTCGGCGCCAAGCATCTTTTCCGCCAGCGCCATGCCGACCGCCGTCGCAATGCCCTGGCCGAGCGGGCCGGTCGTGGTCTCGACACCCTTGGTGTGGAAATTTTCCGGGTGGCCCGGGGTGCGCGAACCGAGCTGGCGGAAATGCTTGATTTCGTCGAGCGTCATCTCCGGATAGCCGGTGAGATAGAGCAGCGAATAGAGCAGCATCGAGCCGTGGCCAGCCGACAGCACGAAGCGGTCGCGGTCGGGCCAGGCCGGATTGGCGGCGTCGAATTTCAGGAATTTTGTAAACAATGCGGTGGCGATATCGGCCGCGCCCATGGGCAGTCCCGGATGCCCCGATTTCGCCTTCTCCACCGCATCCATCGCGAGCCCGCGAATCGCATTGGCCATACGGGTGGGGTCGACTTGCGTCATGGTGAGAATCCGTCTGAAATGAGGTGCCAGATTGGCGGAAAGCGGAGGCGGGGGCTGTTACCCAGGTGAATTACGGGGCTGATAGCACCTGAGTTCCTGGAGTCCAACGTTTTGAGACGACGAAAAGTTGCTTTGCGGTGCATAGCTCGCCCGCGGCGTTGCGCTGTCAGCCCCGGCCACGTAAGTTTCCTGCGATAAGCGCTTGCCCAAGCGCGGGTTTTCTTAGCCCGCGGCAGTATCGGGGACAGGCCTCGGCACAGGCTTCAATGAACGATCGTCCCGCGAGTTTTCCTTCCACCGCCGAGCCGCTTGCCGCGGACATCGAGGCCGCGACGCGGCGGCTGATGATCGCGCTGGACGCTTTGGAGAGCGCGGTGGAGCGGCGGCGGGAAGCCGACCGCGACGAGGACGAGCTCGCGAGCCGGATCCAGGCACTCGGCGCTGACCGTTCGCGGCTCGCTGACGAGCTGGACGGCTCGCTTGTGAAATCGCGCAAACTCGAGCGCGCCAATCGCGAAATTGCCGAGCGGCTGGACGTGGCGATCGAGACCATCCGCGAGGTTCTCGGTGTCGGCGGGGGCGGCGAAGGCAGTGAGGATGCCGACGACGATGACGCCCACGATGACGCCGACGCGGATGCCGAAGAGGACGACGAATGAACCATATCAACGTCACCATCAACGGCCGGCAATACCGCATGGCCTGCGAGGAAGGGCAGGAAATCCGGCTCTTGAAGCTCGCCGAAAGCCTGGAGCAGCGTATCGAAACCCTGCGCGGAAAATTCGGCGAGATCGGCGATGCACGGTTAACGGTGATGGCGGCGCTCACCGTGTGCGACGAATTGCTCGACGCCAATGCGCGGCTGCGCGCCGTGGAAGAGGAGCTGGTCAGCCTGCGCGACGTACGCACCGCAGCCGTCGATCGCGCCAAGGCCACGCAGGCCGCGGTCGCCAGTGCGCTCAACGCCGCCGCCGAGCGCATCGAGCGTACCACCCAGGTCTTGAACCGCACCATCGGCGGCGGCGTCGCGATCGGGTGACGTTCTCCCCTTCAACTGCTTATGCTCGCCCCTCCCGGGCGGGTGACGCTGGAGCCGTCGGTGGGCGAAAACGCTTGCAGGTCGTTACCGCTGGCGAAGCGGCCCCGTGATTGCTACACTACCGCCGCGAAGCTGTGTCGCGCGTCAGGAGCCATATATCCCCGGGGCCTTATCGATCCTTAAGGGAACTGTCCCTGGCCGGGTCCGTGGACCCGGACATATGGTGCCCACCTACTTTCGTAGGGAACTCCGGGATCGAGCGCTCCAACGGCGATTGCGGCCTCGCACTTTTGCTGTCTTAAAGGTTGCCTCACGCGCCCCTCGGGGCATCCCGTACGCCGAAGTTCTCGGCCGATCACGACCGCCGCTGGAATGCTGGATCGCCCGTCGGAGCCTGTCATCGGGCGGCGCAGGCGCCGACCCGTTGGCAGGCGATGACGATGCGAGGTGATGCGCCATGGTTCAAACCGCCCGGGCTCCATCCAAGGCCGATCTCCGTGCTGCGGCGTTAGCGAAACGCGATGCCATCGCGCCCGACCAGCGCGCTGCTGCAGCCGAGGCAATCGCCGTGCGAGGGCTGCCGTTCGGCATTGCGCCGGGCGCGGTGATTTCCGGCTATTCGCCGATCCGCAACGAGATCGATCCGACACCGCTGATGCAGAAGCTCGCAAGCGGAGGCGCCAGGCTCGCGTTGCCGAGCGTGACAGCGCGCGGCCATTCGCTGATCTTCCGCGCCTGGTCGCCGGGCGAGCGACTGATGCTCGGCGCGCTCGGCATCCCGGAGCCGTCGCCGGCTGCCGCCGAGGTCGTGCCCGATGTCATGCTGGTGCCGCTTGCGGCCTTCGACCGGCTCGGCCACCGCATCGGCTATGGCGCGGGGCACTATGATTTCACCTTCGCGCATTTGCGTAAGACGAAGCCCGTTATCGGGGTCGGACTTGCCTTCGCGGCACAGGAAATCAGGGCTATTCCGGCCTTGTCGCACGACGTGGCGCTGGATTATGTGCTAACGGAAACGAAGATATTCGATTTCCGGAGTAGTTAGGTTGCGTATTCTTTTTGTGGGGGACGTCGTCGGCAGGGCTGGCCGCAATGCGATCGCCGAACACCTGCCGGGCCTGATCCGCGACTGGTCGCTCGATCTCGTGGTTGTGAACGGCGAGAACGCCGCCGGCGGGTTCGGCATTACCGAGACCATCTACCAGGAATTGCTCGATGCCGGCGCGGATGCCATTACGCTCGGTAATCACGCCTGGGACCAGCGCGAGGCGCTGGTGTTCATCGACCGCGCGCCAAAATTGATCCGCCCGGTCAATTTTCCGCGCGGCACGCCGGGCCGTGGCGCTGCGCTGATCGACACCAAGAATGGCAAGCGTGCGCTGGTCATCAATGCCATGGGCCGCGTCTTCATGACGCCGTTCGACGATCCCTTTGCGGCGCTGGAGCGTGAACTCGGCGCCTGCCGCTTGCGCGAAGCGGCGGACGCCATTGTGGTGGATTTTCATTGCGAGGCGACCAGCGAGAAGCAGGGCGTCGGCTTCTTCTGCGACGGCCGCGCCAGCCTCGTCGTCGGCACCCACACCCATGTGCCGACCGCCGACCACCAGATCCTTCCCGGCGGCACCGCCTACATGACCGATGCCGGCATGACCGGCGACTACGACTCGATCATCGGCATGCAGAAGGACGAGCCGCTGCGCCGATTCACGTCAGGGATTCCGTCGGGCCGCTTCGAAGCAGCGCAGGGACCTGCGACGCTTTCAGGCGTCGCGGTCGAAACGGATAATGCAAGCGGCCTTGCGGTGAAGATCGCCCCGGTGCGCATCGGTGGAAGACTGGAACCGGCGCTGCCGGGGTTTTGGAAAACGTAGAACGCGCTTTCGTTTTTGGCTGAAACGCCGCCGCGGTCCAGCCCCTCTCCCACAAGGGGCGAGGGCACAACGGCGAGCGCTCCGGAATGACGCCGAAAAATCAGAACCCGAAAAACTTCGCGCGCAGGGCGTCTTCGTATTTCGACTTGGCGTCCTTCACGGCGCTGCGCATTTCGTCTTCCTCGAAATGGGCCTGCTCCCACTTGTCGACTTCGGCAATGTCATGGGCGACGGAGGCCAGCGCCTCCTCCTTGCGGATCGCGGCAATCCAGGCTTCGACCGCATTCTTGTACTCGGCCTGCAGCTCGTCGAGCTCGGGATGTTCGCTCATCGATGACCCCCGTGAATCATACGGGAGCCTTATAGCCAGCGCTGATGAACAAACGACGACACTTACTGCGACACCTGTTTGCGCAATTCGGCGACGTCCTGCGCCGTCAGCGATGAGCCCTTGGCCCCGAAGCGTGCCGTGACGTAGTTGGCGACCGCGGCGATCTCGTCGTCGGAATAAGCGCTGCCGAACGCCGGCATCGAGAGCGCTCCGTCCGGTGTCAGCCGCGTCGTGCCGGACAATACGATCTGCGCGACATTGGTCCCGCCGGGATCGTTGACTGCGCCCGCACCAGTGAGCGTCGCCATCGGAGATACCGGGCTTTCGCCGGTCCAGCTGTGGCAGCTGACGCAGCCGCCCTCGAACACCATCTTGCCGCGCGCATTGCCCTGGCCGCCGCCATCCTTGTGCGAGGCGGGCGCGGGCGGCGCCAGGCTGGCAGGCAGGTCGGGCGAGGCGATCGCCGGCACGGTCCGCAAATAGGCCACCACAGACTTGATGTCGTCCGCCGTCATCTGGCTCAAGCTGCGGTCGACCGCCTCGCCCATCGGGCCCGAAGCGGTTCCATGGCCGCTCGCGTGTCCGTTGGCGAGATAAGAGGCGAGGTCGGCATCGCTCCACCCGCCGATGCCGGTCGCCTTGTCGGAGGTGATGTTGTAGGCGTGCCAACCCGCGGTCACCGCGCCCGCGAACTTCTTGCGATTGTCGAGGGCGAAGCCGAGGTTGCGCGGCGTGTGGCACTCGCCGCAATGCGCCAGCGCTTCCGCCAGATACGCGCCGCGATTCCACTCCGGCGATTTCGACGTTTCGGGAGTAAAGCGTGTGTCGGGATTGAACAGCGCCGACCAGAATATCATGGCCCAACGCTGGTCGAAGGGAAACGCGAGCGTATTGGCCGGCAGCTGTTCGTGCACCGGCGGCAGGCTGAACAGATAGGCCTTGATCGCCAGCGCGTCGTCATCCGTCACGTAGGCATAGGATGTATAGGGCATCGCCGGATAAAGCCGCGCGCCGTCGCGGCGGATGCCGCGGTGCATGGCGTTCAGGAAGTCGGCATCGCTGTAATTGCCGATGCCGCTTTCCTTGTCGGGCGTGATGTTGGTCGAATAGAGCGTGCCGAAGGGCAGCTTGAAGCCGAGTCCGCCGGCGAAATCCTTGCCACCCGGCTTGGTGTGGCAGGCCATGCAGTCGGCGGCACGCGCGAGATACGCGCCGCGCTCGACCAGGCTCGCCTTCGCAAGCGAAGCCGGGACGCCGGTCGGATTCGCGCCTTTGTAATCGGCGAGCGCGACTGTTTGGCTGCCGGCAAAATCGATCGGGCCGGGGCCGCGGATCACCCAGGCGGCGATGGCGCCGGCCGCGACGACGATCGCGACGATGCTGAGCAGGATACGCGAGGCCGCACTCATGCTTTCCTCCCCGCGATCAGCTTGCGGTCAATCGGCAGGCGCCGCAAAGCGACGCCGGTTGCAGCGTAGATGGCGTTGCGCAGGGCCGGTGGTCCGGCAGTCGCGCCGGTCTCGCCGATGCCGCCGGGCGGCTCGCCGCTCTTGATGATGTGGATGTCGATCTTCGGCGTCTGATCGATGCGCAGCATGCGGTAATCGTTGAAATTGGACTGCTGCACGCGCCCCTTGTCGAGGGTGATCTCGCCATAAAGCGCGGCTGTGAGCCCGAAGATCAGCCCGCCCTCGAGCTGCGCCTTGATCGTATCAGGGTTGACCGCAATCCCGGTATCGACCGCCGATGTGACACGGCGCAGACGCACCTCGCCGAGTTCGTCGACCTCCGCTTCCACGACGGTTGCGATGAAGCTTGCGAAGGAGGGCTGTAGGCAGACACCGCGCCCGACGCGCGCCGGCAGCGCCTCGCCCCAGCCGGATTTTTCGGCGGCGAGGTCGAGCGCCGCGAGCGCGCGGGGATTCTTGCCAAGCATCGAGCGGCGGAATTCCACCGGATCCTTGCCGGCCTTGCGCGCGAGCTCGTCCATGAAGGACTCGATCGCGAACACGTTGTTGTTGGGGCCGACGCCGCGCCAGAAACCCGTCACCACGCCTTTCGGTTCGGCCCGCACATATTCGACATGGAAGTTCGGGATGTCGTAAGGCGCATCGACCGCGCTATCGACGGCATCGATGTCGATGCCTTTCTGGAACGCCGGCGGCAGCCAGCGCGCCATCACCGAGGAGCCCGCGACCTTGTACTTCCAGGCCACGATCTTGCCGTCGGAGAGGCTTGCGGCGATGCTGTCGCGATAGGCCGGGCGATAGACGTCGTGGCGGATGTCCTCCTCGCGCGTCCACACCACCTTCACCGGCCCGTCCACCTGCTTGGCTATGCGCACCGCGGCGACAACCATGTCCGGCTCCAGCTTGCGGCCGAAGCCGCCGCCGAGCAGGTGATTGTTGGCGATGACTTTGTCGACCGGCAGGCCCGCGGCTTTCGCAGCCTCCGACTGCACGCGGGTCAGGATCTGCGTGCCGGTCCAGACCTCGCAGGAGTCGCCCTTGAAGTGAACCGTGGCATTGACCGGCTCCATCGTCGCATGCGCAAGGAACGGCAATTCGTAGGAGGCTTCGAGCCTGTCGCCGCTCGCAAGGCCCTTGTTGACGTCGCCGATTGATTTTGCCACGGCGCCGTCCTTCTCGCTGGCCGCGCGCAGCTCCTGCCAGATACTTTCCGAACTGACGGACGCGTTGGCACCTTCGTCCCAGTCGATCTTCAGCGCCTCCAGGCCCTTTTTCGCTGCCCACATATGGTCGCCGACCACGGCGACCATATCGTCGAGCACGACGATCTTCTGTACACCCGCGAGCTTGCGGGCGGCGCTGTCATCGACCTTGCGGACCTTGCCGCCGAGCACGGGGCAGGCCATCACGGTCGCGAACTTCATACCGGGCAGCATCGCGTCGATGCCGTAGACGGCCTTGCCGTTGACCTTGTCGGGCGTGTCGAGCCGCTTCAGGGGCTGGCCGATATAGACGAAGTCTTCGGGCTTCTTGAGCGGGACATTTTGCGGCGGTGTTTCGCTGCTCGCAGCCAGCGCAATCGCGCCGTAGGGCAGCTTCCGCCCGCTCTCCTTGTGAATGACCTCGCTCTTCGAAGCGCTGCAGCTTGAAGGATCGACCTGCCATTGCTTGGCGGCTGCCTGCACCAGCATGGCGCGCGCGCCGGCACCGGCGTTGCGCAATGTGGTCCACCAGGCGCGGATCGAATTGGAGTTGCCGGTGACCTGGAGCCCGAACATCGGGTTGCCATAGAGCTTGTCATTCGGCGGTGCGTGCTCGAGCGTGATTTGCGCAATGTCGGCGTCGAGCTCTTCGGCCAGAATCATCGCAATCGCGGTGTAGACGCCCTGACCCATCTCGACCTGCGGCATCACCAGTGTGGTGTGGCCGGCGCCGTCGATGCGGATCAAGGCATTGGGCGCGAACTTGCCCTCAGTCGAATCGGGCGGCTGCACTGGCTCGTTCATCGCCCGCACCGGGAGATGGAACGCCAGCAGGAAGCCGCCGGCGATGCCGCCGGTCAGGAGGCTGCGGCGCGAAACGTCGGTGAAGTTGGTTGCAACGGTCATGGCGCGCTCCTTACGACTTCGGCGCCGAAGCCGCCTGCTTCACGGCGGCGCGGATGCGCACATAGGTGCCGCAACGGCAGATGTTTCCCGCCATCGCGGCGTCGATGTCGGAATCGTCGGGATTGGGCGTCGCCGTCAGCAGCGCGGCCGCGGACATGATTTGGCCGGACTGGCAATAGCCGCATTGCACGACTTCGAGATCGAGCCAGGCCTTCTGCACCCTGGCGCCGGCCGGCGTCGCACCGACGCCTTCGATCGTGATGACCGCGCGGTTCTGCAGTGCGCCGACCGGCAGCACGCATGAGCGCACCGGCTTGCCGTCGACATGCACGGTGCAGGCGCCACATTGCGCGATGCCGCAGCCGAATTTGGTCCCGGTCAGGCCGAGAATGTCGCGCAGCACCCAGAGCAGCGGCATGTCGGGAGGCGCATCGAAGGATTTCTGTTCGCCATTGACGGTCAGCGTCGTTGCCATGTGCATCCCCATTATCCAGCGGCCGCGCGCAGCGGACACGTCAAAGCATTACGGAAATACCTCGCCTTGCGACTTTGCAGCGCAGTTTGGCGTGCCTTCGCAATCTCGCGGCATGACGAGATTGCGCCGCGTCAATGCACGCTAATTAGCCCAGAGAAACGATGGGCCATCATGAAAAAAGCAGTTATTTTTTATCCAAAACTGCCGCAATCGGAGATTGATCAAGAAATTGTGTTTCGGCGATCGCGTCTTGGGACGGGCGGAAGCCCATGCGGAAGGCGCCCCAGTGGCGGCCGTGGATCAGGATCGGCGAGGAGACATCCTTCATCAGCACGAATTTGCCGCCGCCCATGTCACGCGCCTGGCTCTGGATTTGGTCGGACCGCTCGTTGCGGCCAGCACGGCTCTTCTGCAGTTGTGAATTGAGGCCGTCATCGTTGCACCGACGCATGAAATCGCGGTTAACAATTCCCTGTTCCATGCCGGGAACCGCTACCTTGATACCGGATTCCGGGCTAAATCTTTGATTTCGACGATGGCCGGGCATATAAGGCCGCGCTTTCCAATCTTAGTCGCTCGGGACGAATCCTTAAGAGACACCGCATGGCCGGACATTCCCAATTCAAGAACATTATGCACCGCAAGGGCCGGCAGGATGCCCAGAAGTCGAAGCTGTTCGGCAAGCTGGCGCGGGAAATCACCGTCGCCGCCAAGCTCGGCACCCCCGACCCCGCGATGAACCCGCGACTGCGGGCGGCGGTGGTCGCGGCGCGGCAGGAAAACATGCCCAAGGACAATATCGAGCGCGCCATCAAGAAGGCGCTCGGCGGCGAGGGCGAGAACTATGACGAGATCCGCTATGAGGGCTATGGTCCCGGCGGCGTCGCCGTCATCGTCGAGGCCCTGACCGACAACCGCAACCGTGCGGCGTCCGACATCCGCTCCTATTTCACCAAGTCCGGCGGCAATCTCGGCGAAACCGGTTCGGTCGCCTTCATGTTCGACCGCACCGGCATCATCGAATACGATTCAAGCGTCGCCTCCGACGACGCCATGCTGGATGCGGCCATCGAGGCCGGCGCGGACGACGTGATCTCCGGCGAGAACGGCCACGAAATCTACGCCTCGCCGGACAATTTCCGTGAGGTCGCCAAGGGGCTGGAAGCGAAGTTCGGCGAGCCGCGCAAGGCGGCGCTGACCTGGAAGCCGCAGAACACGGTCGCCGTCGACGACGAGACCGGCGAGAAGCTCTTAAAGCTGATGGACATGCTCAACGAGCACGACGACGTCCAGAACGTGTTCGCCAATTTCGAGATTTCGGACGCGCTGATGGCGAAGATGGGCGGCTAGTCATTTGCTGGCTTCCGTCATTCCGGGGCGCCTCGAAGAGGCGAATCCGGAATCTGGAGATTCCGGGTTCGGTCGCTGCGCGCCCGCCCCGGAATGACGGCGGAAAACAACGGCCTGCGCAGCATCGAACCCCCCGTGATATCCCCGGTTGATACCGGCCCCACGCGCTAGGCTAGCGTCTCTGCCATAGGCTATAAAAACCCATGGCGCCTTTATCGATTCGCTCCCCCGTTCGCATCGTCGGTATCGACCCGGGTCTGCGACGCACCGGCTGGGGCGTGGTCGAGAGCGACGGCAACCGGCTCATTTTCATCGCTTGCGGCTCGGTCGAGCCGCCGGACGGGCTGCCACTTTCGGGGAGGCTGCTTGCGATCCATGACGGGCTTTCCGCTGTCCTGCGAGAGTTGGCCCCCGCTGAAGCCGCGGTCGAGCAGACCTTTGTCAACAAGGACGGCGTCGCCACGCTCAAGCTCGGCCAGGCCCGCGGCGTTGCCATGCTCGTGCCCGCAATGTTCGGCATTCATGTCGCCGAATATGCGCCGAACCAGGTCAAGAAGACCGTGGTCGGCGCGGGCCATGCCGACAAGAACCAGATCGCCGTGATGCTGAAGATTCTCCTGCCCAAGGCCGAGCCGAAATCGCCGGATGCTGCGGACGCGCTCGCGATTGCCATCACCCACGCCCATCATCGCCAGAGCTCCGCGCTGCGGCTGAAGGTGGTCGGCATATGATCGGCAAGCTGAAGGGCCTTATCGATTCCTACGGCGAAGATTACGTAATCCTCGATGTCGGCGGAGTCGGCTACCAGGTACATTGCTCGGCGCGCACGCTGCAGGCGTTGCCCGCGCCGGGCCAAGCCGCGGTGCTGTCGATCGAAACCTACGTCCGCGAGGACCAGATCAAGCTGTTCGGCTTCAGAAGCGACGTCGAGCGCGAATGGTTTCGCTTGCTGCAGACCGTGCAGGGCGTCGGCTCCAAGGTGGCGCTCGCCGTGCTCGGCACGCTG
>Ga0306920_100016597_pt1 | contig 10150 bp, 5 predicted proteins | sample flu12Cox44000170_FD_204666 | JGI IMG/M metagenome (GOLD analysis project Ga0306920, IMG submission 204666) | Lab enrichment of tropical soil microbial communities from Luquillo Experimental Forest, Puerto Rico - flux4day.12C.oxic.44.000.170 (v2)... | ecosystem: Environmental > Terrestrial >...
AATTACTGGCATCCCGATAAATGTTTCCGCCCATCATCCACCAGGTGAACTTGATGGACTGACCGAACGAGTCCTTGAATTGTCCTCGCCAGGCCGGATCCATCACTTGAAAGACCGGGGCGTTCGAATCTGTAAACGAATCCTGCGCGTAGTACGGGTAGCGCGTATAGGCATCGACGGTGCCAGGCGCGTTCCAGATTGCGGTGTCGGAACCGACTACCAGGTACACCGTGCCACCGGCATAGCTCCGACTCGGGACCAGTGTGCCCAGCGCCAGGAATAAACCTGCCCCGAGGAAGCCCAGAAGTCTGACAGAATACACTTTAGCAACTTGCACGCGGAGCAGGATCTGGATTGACATTCTCTCATCCGTGACGCGTTAGCAACTTCATTCCGCACTACCTGTAGGGCCAGCTTCCTCGCTGGCGAGTCCGCCGGGCGTCGCGCCCTGCGGACTTTCTGTTTCTTTGGGTTCCGGCGGCGGGACGCCGCTGGAACCGGCCGGCGAGGACCCAGGCCCTACCGGTTCACTTCACAAAAACGGCTCTAGGCTGTAAGGTAGGCCCGAACTAACGATGCAAAAGTATTGGCACGTCATTAACGTCGGCCTGCAAAACAACCTGACGTACCGTTTCAACTTCTTTGCGCGCGCCGTGTTCGGGCTGATCCCGCTCATTGCCACATTATACGTTTGGCAAACTATTTATTCGGGGAAAGGACAGGGCTCTGAAGTGGGCTCTTACACACTGGCGGAGATGGTCTCCTATTACCTCCTGGTGACAGTGGTTGATGCTCTGACTGCAGTGAATGAAGATGACTGGCAAATCGCCGCGGACATCAAAGACGGCAACATCAGCCAATTCCTGCTTAAACCTATCGATTACCTGGCGTACCGGTTGTGCCTGTTTTTTTCCGGAAGGATTTCCTACCTGGCCGTTGCCGCCGTTCCGCTGTTCATCTTTATATTCTGTTTACGCCACTATTTCATTTTCCCCGCGGATTGGCCAACCTTCGGGTTGTTTCTCTTCTCAGTGGTGCTGACCGCGCTGCTTCAGTTTTTCACGAGCTACGCCATGGCCATGCTTGCGTTTTGGGTGCTGGAAGTTTCGACCTTTATCTTCATCCTTTTTGCTTTTGAGTACATCGCCAGCGGGCATTTATTCCCACTGGATATCCTGCCGCACGGCCTCGCGCAGGTCCTCTTTTTCACGCCGTTCCCTTATCAATTGTATTTTCCGGTCAGCATTTATATGGGCAAGATCTCGGGCGCTGCCCTGGTACAAGGCTTATCCGTCCAACTCGGGTGGGTTGTCTTTGCCTACTTTTTCGCCCGATTCATGTGGCAACGAGGAATAAAGAAATACTCGGCGGTCGGCGGTTAAGTTCATCAAAATGAATCACGGATCTGAACCTGGATTGAGTCTGAGCCGGTACTTCAAAATCTACGCCGCGCTGTGGAAGAACTCGGTGACGCGCGAAATGAGCTTCAAAACCAATTTTCTGATGTGGATCCTCGTGGAGTCTCTCTGGTTTGGATTGCAACTAAGCTTCATCGGAGTGCTGTACCTGCATACTGACAACATAGGGACCTGGACCAAGTGGCAGGTAGTGATGCTCGTCGGGGCAAGCCACTTCATCCAACAGATCTTTCAGGCATTTTTCCTCGTTAATTGCACCAACTTGTCGGAGTTAGTGCGAACCGGCAAACTGGATTTCCTGCTCCTGCTGCCGGTCAACACGCGCTTCGTAGTTTCCCTGCGCCAGGTGGACCTGGGCGCATTTGTGAACGCGTTATCGGCCCTGGGAGTAATGACCTACGCTGCCACCCGAATGAGCCTTGTACCGTCGCCGGCGCAGATCGGCGGTTTTTTCATACTTTGCCTGGCGGGGATCCTCATCCACTACTCGTTGATGTTTCTGCTCTCCAGCATCAGCTTTTGGACCGTCCGCGCACAAGGCATTGTCTGGGGCTACTACAATCTCTTTCAAATAGCGCGCATGCCCGACGAAGCATTTCATGGACTGTTCAAAGCTTTTTTCACTTTCGCTCTCCCGATGCTGCTGGTGTCTAACGTCCCGGTCCGTGTTCTGGTAAACAAGTTTTCACCGGGATCGCTCTTGATGCTCCTGGTCATGAGCGTCGTTTGTTTTCTGGTTTCTGAATGGGGCTGGCGGAGGTCCGTGCGCCATTACACGAGTGCCAGTTCCTGACCACGAATAAACCGTCGTCAGTGTATTACGAATTCAAAGGGGATCTGAATTCTCGGCAAACACAGCTGCTTATCCTCCAGTTAGACTTTCACCTTTGCAGCACCACTCCTCATTCGTGGAAATTAGTGTCCATTCCTGGGTGAGATCGCTCGCGCAGGGATGCCGGCCCAACCTGTGTCAGCGGGCAGAACTTCGCCCTTCATCAATAAGGACAATGGCCCCAGAGTTGAGCCAGGTTCCATCCGCGTGTCGTAAAGAACCAAAGAGTTCGCGCCGACACTGCAGCGTGGTCCGATTTCGATACGCGACATTTTCATCACGCGGTCCTCAAACAGATGAGTCTGGACGGTGCAGTCTGTATTGAGCGCCGCGTCATCGCCAATCAGAGCGAGATCGAATTCGCTGAAATCAGTAGTTTCAAGATAAACGCGACGACCGATTTGGGCACCGAGCAGGCGGAAGTACCAGCAGATAAAGGGCGTACCGGTTAACGCAGCAACCAGGAACGGGCAGGCCAAATGGTCGTGCACGGCGTTAATTAATTCATTGCGCCAGACAAATGTGCTCCAAAGCGGTTGTTCGCCAGGGCGATATCTTCCGACGAGCATCCATTTCACAAAAATCGTAAACCCCGACGCTGCCATGCCTGCGCCCAAATATAGCGCCGGGAAGAACAATAGCGTATCAAACAGGGAAAAATAGTCGTGCAACAGTAGCAGCGCGGAGAAAAGTAAACTCGTCAGGATGATAAAACCGGTTGAAGGGGTAATAACGCGAATGAACTCGATCGTGGCTCGAAGCACACGCAGCCTCGCAGTCGGATGAAAAGTCGCTTCGTCGCTAAAGGTGGAGTTTTTGAGCCGTTGCCTGAGGAAAAGGGCCGGCGAGCCCAGCCAGGAACTGTCCTGGCGCAGGGCTTCTTCGCAGCGCTGAGGAGCTGTCGATAAACAGCCAATCAACACGTCATCACCAATGACTGCGCCAGGGGGCAGTAACGCGCTGTTTCCGATGAAAGCCCGCTTGCCAATGTGGTTTGGGCCAATCCGAATGACCCCGTTTTGTACTCGGGGAGCGCCCAGTGAAGCATTGTCCGCAATGAAGCTCTCGGATCCAATAGACAACAGATCGGGCGAAATGAAGGATGCCGTCGAAATCTCCGTGCCATAGCCCAGCTTCGCCCCGAGCATTTTGTACCAGGGGGTAAGGTATACCGAGGCATATAGTGGACCGACCACGTCCAGGCTTAATTCCATGGTTTTATCGACGAACCATTTCCGCAGATAGTACCAGCTGTGCAATCGGTGGCGCCCTGCTCTTACCCGACCGAGCAGCAGCCATTTGAGAGCAACGATTTCCAGGCAGAGCAAGCCGACAAACGACACTGCTACCAGTGGTGACAAGAAAAGATACCAGTAATACGGGTCGATGTAGTTCAGATGATTCATTACGACAATGCCCGGGAACAACGCCGACACCACAAGGATCGGAAACAGAAACAGACCCGCCGCATGTGCTATTGCGAAAGCTGCTCGCCGAGCCCTCGAGGGATCCTGGTTGTCTGCTGAAGTGGCAGATTTCTCCTCCGCGCCATTCTGTTCGCCAACCTGCAGCAGGCGAGCTGGCGAACCCAGCCATGTCTCGCCAGCGCCGATTGATTGACCCGATGCCAGGAGCGATAGATCCTCCAACACCGAGTCGTCTTCCATTGAAGTATCGGCAGCCAGCATCGCCCGCGTTCCGATCAGGCATCGCCTGCCAACTCGCACGTGCCCAATCTTGAGTTTGCCACCGCTTACCGAATACCCAAGCAAGCTGGCATCGGAGTTGATGCTGGAACCCTCGCCGATGCTCACCAGGTCGTAGATCGCGAAGTTGTCAGTCTGCACAAAAACATTTCGGCCAATCTTCGCGCCCATCAGGCGCAGAAAAATATTAAGCAGTGGTGTGCCGGATAGATAGGTGACCGGCACCGTTCCCTCGATCGACGTTACCAGCCAAAATCGAAAATAATAAAATCCCCACAATGGATATTCCCCGGGTTTATATCGCCCGATGATCAGCCATTTAAGCGCGATGACCACCATCAACATCAGCGGATAAACCAATACCAGGCTCGCAAATGCGCCCAGGACTGATGTCAAAAAATCGTATTCCTCCTCGACCAGCACTGTATAGGTCAAGTATGGCGCAAGCCACTGAAGGGCGAAGAAGCTTAAGACGAAAGTCAGAGCGAAGAGTTGAGCCGTGCCGCAAACAAAATGGCGCCAAAATGGGGTACCAGCGCTCGCATCGGCTTTTGTCGTCGATCGGCTTGCGTTGCTGGCCGGATCGCCGTCACTGAATAAGTTATGTCCTCTCTTTTCACCGCCCGAGTCATCAAGTGCATCAAACGGTATGGATCCCAAGCGGGGCTGGCCTCGGCTCTTCAATTCGCGTGCCAGTCTTGCTGCTGTCGGATAGCGGTAGATATCCGCCATGGAGAGTGTTGAAAAGCACGGCGAACGCCGAAGCTCTGAAACCATTCGCGCTGCCAATAAAGAATGCCCGCCCAGGTCGAGGAAAAAGTCATCCGTCTTCCCAACGGTCGGAGTTGAAAACATTCCAGCCCACGCTTCAAGAATCTGACGTTCCAGCTCAGTTACCGGCTCAGCTGATTCAAGCTTCACAGCGCCCGACGAAGCTTCGCCAACTGGCAGAGCCTTGCGGTCCACTTTGCCGCTGGGCAGCAGCGGCAACTCGGAAAGCATCTCAATCGAACCTGGTATCATGTAAGCAGGCAGACGCGACTTCAGATGTTTGCGGAGTGTGTCCAGGTCGAGGGCAGACCCAGTCCGCGGGACAACAAACCCCGCCAGTTGCTCAATTTGAAGGGAGTTTTGAAACAAAGTCACTGCGGCTGCCTTCACTCCGGGACATTCCAGCAATACTGATTCGATTTCTGAAAGCTCTACTCGAAATCCCCTGAGCTTTACCTGGGTATCGATCCTCCCCAGAAACTCCAATTCTTGATTCCCGCTCCAGCGCACCAGGTCCCCGGTACGATAAAGCCGCTGAACTGGCCCCCCGTCAAAACAACGTAAGATAAACTTCTCTTCGGTCAATTGCGGTTTACCCAAGTAGCCACGAGCCAAGGCGAGACCGCCTAACAGCAATTCGCCCACTTCTCCGGAAGCCACCGGCTCAAGGTTCTCATTAAAAATATGCGCCGTATATCCGGACAACGGCCGCCCAATTGTCACCGGCCGACCCGGATGGCATTCCGCGTATGTGGCGACAACAGTGGCTTCGGTCGGGCCATAGGTATTGACTATCCGGCAGTCTGGTCTCCACCACCGTTTTACCAATTCAGGCGGACAGACTTCTCCGCCCAAAATCAACAAGCGCAATGTCGGGATGTTTTCTTCCATCATAGCCAGCAGCGTTGGCACGCAAGACAGCACCGACACTCCCGCATCGGCAAGGCACCGGGACAAGCCGTCCCCAGAACGCATGATTTCAGTCGTACCAACCACCAGTGCGGCTCCGGAACAGAAAGCCAGCCAGATTTCTTCCACCGATGCATCGAACGCTAATGAGAATCCCTGGAAAACTCGGTCGGTGGGGCAAAGCTTGAACAAGTCACGCTCGGTTTGTGCGAAATGCGTGGCGCTACGATGTTCGATTTGCACCCCTTTCGGCCGCCCGGTGGTTCCCGAGGTGTAGATGACGTAACAGAGGTCTTCCGGTGATACACCTGTTGCCCAGTGATCCAGAGGCTGGGTAGATTGAGAAAGGATTTCCCTCTCGATAGCTTCCATCACGAACCTGACACCTGCAAACTCCGCCGTCCTGTTTGCGAGCGCTTCGGAAGTTATCAAAAGCACCGCGGCGCAATCTTCTAAAATAAAGCCGACCCGGTTAGCTGGATATTCAGGATCCAGTGGCACATAGGCGGCTCCAGTCTTCAGAACGCCAAGCAGCACGGCATAGACCTGATCTGAACGTGGAAGCAGAATTCCAACGCAAGTCCCCCGTCCAACGCCACGGGCTCTCAAAAGCCGGGCGATCTGATTGGATCTGCGTTCGAGTTGTGCGTAGGTGATTTGATTGCAGCCACAGAGAACCGCAATTGCTTCTGGCGTAGCGGAGGCTTGCCGCTCAAACAGTTGATGCAAGACTCCAGCGGAGCGTTCAACAGGTGTCGGCCCTTCCGGTTGTGTGTCTCGGGAGAGCACGCTCGCAAGATGCGAAGCCGCGCAATTACTGTCCAACTAAATCAGACCACGACAACAGAATTCGTGCTGCCGAAATCGTTTGAGACAACCTCTTTTGCGTGGGGATCGCTGAACCACTGCGCCCCGTCAATCACGAAACGATACTCGTATCGACCAGGCGGGAGCCAGACCGTCGTCTTCCAGCCCCCGCTCGGATCTTTACTGAGCGGAGTGCGGCTCAGATCCCAGCCGTTGAAGCTCCCCGCGACAGCCGCCGATTTCGCCCCGGGCAAGTTCAGAAAGAAATCAACCGGTTTGGTTGGCGGTTGGTCCGCTGAGCGGGTGGTTAAGGTACGCGGTGGTACAACAGAAGGAGAACGAGCATGCCTGGGCTGCATAATAGTCAGTTTCCTAAAGCCTTTGTCTTCTGATTGGCAGACGACCGTCGCCTGCCAGCCTGATCGGCTAAACAGATTTGGAGTCGCGCGCGCGTGGAAAGAAATGGGGTGTGCACCCCTGCCCTAACTGCAGACTTCAGCTGGATTGGGCTATTGGTGCTAAATGACTGTTTGAATTGATTTGCGCGCAGTCTTCTCGCACACCCGCCGATTCAAATCGGTGGGACATCAAAAGTGAGTTCTGCACTACGCTGCTAACCTAACCAACTGCCATGCTCAGCAGGAACTCGATATTTGAACGGGTCTTCTTGAGTTTGTTAAGCACCAACTCCATGGCTTCGACTGGCGGCACACCGGTGAGCGCGCGGCGAAGAATAACAACTTTATTGTATTCGTCGGGATGGTACAACAACTCCTCTTTGCGCGTTCCGGATCGTTCGATGTTGATCGAAGGGAAAATCCGGCGATCCACCAGCGCGCGGTCAAGGTGCACCTCCATATTCCCAGTGCCCTTGAACTCTTCGAAGATGACTTCGTCCATACGCGATCCCGTATCCACCAGCGCGGTCGCAATAATCGTGAGCGACCCGCCTTCCTCAATATTACGGGCAGCGCCAAAAAAGCGCTTCGGCTTGTGCAGAGCGTTCGCATCGACACCACCGGACAGAATCTTTCCAGAGTGCGGTTGAACGGTGTTGTACGCCCGAGCCAGGCGCGTTATGGAGTCCAGCAGGATGACGACGTCGCGCTTATGCTCGATCATGCGCTTTGCTTTTTCGATCACCATCTCGGCCACTTGCACATGCCGCTCGGGAGGCTCATCAAACGTCGAGCTGATTACTTCTGCGCCGCGGCACGTGCGCTCCATGTCCGTGACTTCCTCCGGACGTTCGTCGATGAGCAGAATGAACAGGTACGCCTCCGGGTTGTTCTTGAGAATCGCGTTGGCGAGTTTCTGCATCAGAACAGTTTTACCGGTGCGCGGCGGAGCCACGATCAAACCGCGTGTGCCTTTACCGATCGGGCAAACCAGATCGAGAACTCGTGTGGACAACTCGTCGGACGCCGTCTCGAGGATAAACCGTTTGTTTGGAAAGAGCGGCGTTAGATTATCGAAGTGGGTCTTGTCTTTGGCCTTGTCAGGATCTTCCTGATCCACCGCTTCGACCTTGAGCAACGCGAAAAAGCGTTCTTTTTCTTTGGGCGGCCGAATTTGCCCTGCGATCAAGTTGCCCGTTTGCAGGTCAAAACGACGAATCTGCGACGGCGAAACGTAAATGTCCTCCGGACAGGGCAGATAATTGAAGCTCTGCGAGCGCAGAAAACCAAATCCCTCCGGCAGAACTTCCAACACGCCTTCCGAGAAGAGGACGCCAGCGCGTTCCGCGTTTTTCTGCAGAATGTGGAAAATCACCTCGTGCTTGCGCATGGTGCCGAAGTTTTCCACCGAGAGCTCCCTAGCCATCTGATTCAGCTCCGTCATCGACATGGCCTGGAGTTTGGCAATATTCAACGAAGTAGCTGCGATGTGGTCCTTATCTTCGAGCCGGCCATCCGATTTCTGAGGAGAGGAGGGCTGAGAGCCTTTGCGCGGGCCTCCGCGATCACCTCCAGAGTCATCCTGAGGCCTTTGCGGCGGGCGTTGTTTTCGTTGAAAATTTTGCGCAGGTTCAGCCGCCCCGGGGTCAGAAGCCTCGGACGGTTCTGCAGGCAAATTCGCGGGGGGACCTTCCTCGGTGGAGATTGGCTCAACCAGGGCCACTGCCGGGGCAGCAGCCGTTTCAGCACTTATTCCATCGGGCAACTCGGCCATTGCCGGTTTCGCGGCTTTGGTCTTGGCCTTCTTAACGGGTCTAGGCATACGTTCAATCAGTCTAAGTTTTAAATTATTACAGCGGTGGAGATCAGGTGAGATCTTCACGAGGCTGGTGTTACGTCCCGGTATCTGTTTGGACGATTCAGAGTTGAATCAGTTCAAATCGGAGTTTGGTTCGTTCGACCGGGAGCGTCTGCAAAGGTGAACCGCATTCCCCAAATTCGCAAGGAGAATTTGGTCTCTGTTACGAACGTACCTTGACTCAAATGGTGTAACATGTCAAGCGCTGCGGAAATCCGGTAGTGTTCTACACTGCCGCAAATCCTTGGCACTGTAATGCGCGCCATGCCGCTTTTTCTCATACCGGAGCTTTTTGTTAGACCCTTCCGTAGAAAAGATCAGGGCGCAAGGAGCTTCGCCCCACCGGTTTCGAACCACTAGGCTGACTCTTCAATAAGGCAACGGGAACCTCGCCGTCAATTCACGAACACGTTGCCGCACCTTGACTATAGCCTCGACATTCTTGAGATCCAGCAGCACCTCACTAATCATGTCGGCAATGGCAGCCATTTCAGGTTCTTTCATTCCGCGACTGGTCACTGCCGGGCTGCCCAGACGGATTCCGCTCGCCTGGAACGGCGATCGAGTTTCAAAAGGAATGGTGTTCTTGTTAACCGTGATGCCTGCTTCATCAAGCGTTGCCTGACATTCTTTTCCAGTCAGACCACGCGCACCGACATCCACCAGCATCAGGTGGTTATCCGTTCCTCCACTCACCAGGCGGAATCCGTTGCGCTTCATTCCTTCGGCCAGCGCCTTGGCATTGTGCAGGATTTGCTCCTGATACGCCTTGAAGCCGCTTAAGCTCGCTTCGTGGAAACAGACTGCTTTGGCTGCAATGACATGCATCAGGGGCCCGCCTTGAATTCCGGGGAAAGCCTGAGAATCGATCTCCTTGGCATAACGCTCGCGGCTCAGGATTAGTCCTCCACGAGGACCACGCAATGTTTTGTGCGTGGTGGTGGTGACAAAATCCGCATAAGGCACGGGGCTGGGATGAAGCCCGGCAGCTACCAGGCCTGCAATGTGGGCGATGTCAGCCAGCAGGTAAGCCTCAACCTCTTTGGCAATTTGGCCCATGCGTTCGAAATCGATAATGCGCGGGTAAGCGCTCGCCCCCACCGTGATCATTCGGGGCCGGTGCTGGCGCGCAAGAGCGGCTAACTGATCATAATCGATGCGCTCGTCGTGCTTGCTTACCCCGTAATGAACGATTTCAAAGAATCTTCCTGAAAAATTGGCTTTATTCCCATGCGTCAAATGGCCTCCATGGGTCAGATCCATCGTAAGCATCTTGTCCCCCGGCTTCAGAAATGCGAAATAGATCGCCATGTTGGCGCCACTTCCGGAATGAGGTTGAACGTTGGCGTGCTCGGCGCCAAATAAAGATCGGGCCCTTTCAATGGCAAGTCGCTCGACGGCGTCAACATTTTCGCATCCGCCATACCAGCGCTTGCCGGGATAACCCTCTG
>Ga0306920_100016602_pt1 | contig 10149 bp, 9 predicted proteins | sample flu12Cox44000170_FD_204666 | JGI IMG/M metagenome (GOLD analysis project Ga0306920, IMG submission 204666) | Lab enrichment of tropical soil microbial communities from Luquillo Experimental Forest, Puerto Rico - flux4day.12C.oxic.44.000.170 (v2)... | ecosystem: Environmental > Terrestrial >...
AGTTGGCTGTTTTTCCGCGTTGCTCGCTCCTCACGTATCGATTTAGATATGCTCGTCGCTCGCGCCTTGAAAAACAGCCAACTGACCGGCGGCGAAAGTCATGCTTATTTCGGGGACAGGACACTAGTGCTCCCTTTGCATCAAAACGAAACGCACCGGCAAGGTCGCTCGCCGTTCAACTTTCGAGCCACGTTTTTGCAGAAGAAAGAGCTGCTGGTTGTCTGGAGGGCCGACAGGAATGATCATCCGGCCACCGTCCCGCAATTGGTCGACCAGCGGTTGGGGGACATGATCCGGGGCGCAAGTCACGATGATAGCATCGAAAGGCGCGTGTTCCGGCAAGCCTTGGTAGCCGTCGCTCTCGAGGACTTGCACATTGTCGTATCCAAGGCGTCTCAGATCTGATTCCGCCTGTCTGGCCAAGGGCTCAACGATCTCGATCGTGAAAACCTCCGCAACCAGCCTTGATAATACGGCGGCCTGGTAACCTGACCCCGTGCCGATCTCCAGGACACGGTCTGTGGGCTTGGGGTGGAGCTGCTCGGTCATGAACGCCACGATAAACGGCTGGGAAATAGTCTGGTCGTAGCCGATCGGCAGAGGCTCATCCCAATAAGCAAACCTTCGAACAGCTTCGGGCACGAACTCATGGCGTGGCACCGAAGCCATGACCTCCAGCACTCGGCGGTCTTTGATGTTCCGTCCGGGAGCAGCCAACTGCTCTTCCACCATTTTTTTGCGCTCTGCCAAAAGACCGGTCTCCGTTGCGGGCTGCGAGTTGCAAGCAGCCATGCACAGGCAAGTTACTATTACCGTAGTCCATGGCCTGTATGCCAGAAGCGAACGCGTCTTAATTAAGGAAAACACACCCCCCGGGACCGCGGCCCTCCTGGCAAAATTCTCAGAAATTTGTGAGCGATGCAGGCTAACCCGCATCGCTCCTAACGCGGTGGAGCGTTCGACTGAAGCTCACGCCGAGGTCCGCAACCAAAATATCAGATGGATTTCGCGATGAAATTCTCGCGCTAAAGGCGGACGACTCGAGCGGTCTTGATGTTCGCGTTTGTCAACATCGCAAGGATAATCGACTCCTCAGGCACGGAATCGAGGTTTAGAACCGTGAGAACTTCGCCTCCGCGATGGTCACGGCTCAGGGACATGTTAGCAATATTCACTCCGTGTGTTCCCAGAACAGTTCCAATTTGACCTACGATTCCAGGAACGTCGTTATTTTCCAGCAGCAGCAAGACTCCCCTTGGCCGCCCCTCGACGTGGCGTCCGTTAATGCGGACAATCCTCGGCGAAGAACCGATAAACGTGCCCGCAACCGAGACGGTTTCACCTTGACCCTTTGCCTCGAGTTCAACCAGATCCGTGAACTCCCCGGTGGCGCTCTCTTTGGTTTCGATTGTTTTTAAGCCCAATGTCTGCGCAAGCGACGTGACGTTAACCGGATTGACCTCTCGTCCGCCTGCCTCTTCCAGGAAGCCCTTCAAAACGTATCTCGAAATGGGGCCTGTCTCGACGTCGTTGACTTTGCCGCTGTAGTTGATCGACAGCGTCTCGCATCGCTTGGGAGCGACCTGACGCAAAAATCGACCTAGCTTTTCGCCGAAATCCAGATAGGGAGCGATAATTTGGAGCGTCTTCGCATCGATGTTGGGAACGTTGACCGCGTTTCTGATGACTCCGTCCAAAAGAACCGAGCGAATCGCTTCAGCAATTTCGAGTCCGACACTTTCTTGAGCTTCGACAGTGGAAGCGCCCAAATGGGGCGTAAAAACAATATTCGACAATGTTCGGAGAGGTAAATCCGCTGGAGGAGGCTCAGTCTCAAAGACGTCAAGCGCGGCCGCCGCGATGTGGCCCGACTTCAGTGCCTCGAACAGCGCAGTCTCATCAATCAACCCGCCTCGGGCACAATTGACGATCCTTGCTCCCTTCTTCATCTTCGCCATTCGCTCGGCATTAATCAGGTGCATGGTCTCCGTGCTGAGAGGCATGTGGAGTGTCAGAAAGTCGGCGCGGGAGAGAACCTCATCCAGATCGTCGAACAGTTCGACCTGGAGCGAGCGTGCGCGGCTGGGAGACAGATAAGGGTCGTAAGCGACCGGTCGCATGCCAAATGCAATCGCCCTCCGTGCGATCTCGGTTCCGATTCGTCCCATCCCTACAATCCCGATAGTCTTGCCGTGAAGTTCAACACCTTCATAGCTCTTGCGATCCCATTGCCCAGCTTTTACGCTGCTATGTGCCTGTGGAATGCTGCGCGCGATCGACACGAGCAAAGAAAACGCGTGTTCGGCGGTGGAGACCGTATTGCCGCCGGGCGTATTCATGACGATCACCCCGCGCCGCGTGGCTGCGTCGACATCCACATTGTCCACGCCGACGCCGGCTCGTCCCACCACTTTCAGTTTGCTGGCCGCTTCGATCACATTCGCCGTTACCTTCGTTTGCGATCGAACCACGATCGCCGAATATTCAGCTACGATCCCCAGCAGATCGCTCTCCTTGAGACCTGTCTTAACATCTACAAGCAGTTTCGCGCCAGCACGCAGCAATTCGATCCCCTTCGGCGAGATCGGATCCGCGATCAGTATTTTCGGCTTATCCATGGTTGAGCTTCGTGAGAAAGTCTTTCAGTGACACGAATACTGGAAGAGATCCGAAGCTCGAAATCAAGGAGGAGAACGCAGGCTCTGGGTAAGGCTCAGATCCCTGGTCAACAACATTGGCGTCGCGCGAAGCGATCGCGGTTTGGGGGCGATTGACCGAGGCCTCGCCCGCATACCTGGCTAAAGCCATAAGCGGCCAATTGTTGCGGTACATGTCGTACTTGAGATAGAAGACGCGTGGAAAACCTGTCCCGGTAATGAGCGTTTCGCTCCAAGAGCCATCAGGGTTCTGCGTCTGGATCAAATATCTGATGCCGTTCTCAATACTCTTGCGATGAATTTGCTGAAATGCGCAGAGTCCAAGCACCGCCCAAGCCGTTTGCGATGGTGTACTTGTTCCTTTGCCGCGCAACTTGGGATCGTCATATGATGCAACCGTCTCTCCCCAACCGCCGTCTGGGTTCTGATGTCTTTCCAACCAATCCCGACCGCGCTGTACCCAGGTCTCATTCATGTCCACTCCAATGGCGAGCAGCCCACGCAAAACCTGCGACGTGCCATAGATATAGTTGACCCCCCAGCGACCATACCATGCGCCTTCCGCTTCCTGCTTCTCCTTCAGGAAATGAACAGCCCGGTCAATTTCGTGATGCCCAGGGCGAAAGCCGAGATTTCCGAGGATCTCCAGAACGCGGGCGGTCACATCGCAACAGCTCGGATCCAGAATGGCGTTATGATCGGCAAACGGGACGTTCTCGAGCAGCGGGTTCTGGACATCCTTGTCGAATGCGGCCCAGCCACCATCTCTGTTCTGAAAACTCAGCAGCCAGCGAACGACGCGATCGTAAAGCGCCGAATCATTGCAATACCCGGCGGTGTGCAAAGCCAATAGCACCATCGCCGTGTCGTCGACGTCAGGACAATAAGGATTGTTGAATTCAAAACACCATCCGGTCGGTTCGGGTCCGGGGTTATTCACCACCCAGTCGCCTGCGATCCGTACTTCCTGTGACAGAAGCCAACGCACCGCGTTTTGCGAGGAGGGATGCGACGCGTCAATTCCCGAGCGTGCGAGGGCCACCAGGGTGATCGCAGTATCCCATATCGGCGAAAAACAGGGCTGAATTCTGAATCCCTGTTCATCGTCGACAAACAGTTCACGGAAATCGGCCTCCGCCTTTCGATACACTGGATGATCGGGCTGATAGCCCAGACAGCGCAAGGCGATCATGGAGTTCAGCATAGCCGGGAAAATCGCCGCCAAGCCGCTGCACCCATCCCCGATGCGTTCGATCATCCAGCTCTCGGCGACCGCCAACGCCGTTTTTCGAAGCGGCAGAAAGCCATGGCCCTCAATCAACTTCAGGCATCGATCGATAAGAATAAAGAACTGCTTCAAACCCGACGTCCTTTGCAGCGGCACTTGCGTCGGGTCAAGGTAGAGCTCTCGAATTCCTTTGTCTTCCGGTAGTGCCCGAGTCGGTTTGTAGTGATTAATGATCGCCAGGGGAACGACCATCGCCCGAGTCCAGGAGGATACCGCGTAGAGATTGACCGGCAGCCATTTTGGAAGAAGGAGGAATTCCACCGGAATTGTCGGCACGGCATCCCAAGGGATCTGCCCGAGCAGCGCAAGGTAGAGCCTGGCGTAAGTGTTTGTCCTTTCGACTCCACCTAATTCATGAATTTTCGCGTGAGCCAGTCTTAAGAGGGGATCATCCTGCGAGAACCCGGCAAGTTTAAGGGATAGATACGCTTTTACCGATGCGTTGATTTCCGAGGGACCTTCCGGATAAATGTTCCAACCTCCGTCGGGCAGTTGCCTCGACAGAATGTGATCAACGCATTTTTGCTGGAGCTCGAAGTCGACCACCCCGGACCAATGCATGAAAGTGATGTAATCAGAACAAAGGGTTGAATCGACGATTAGTTCGCCAATCCAATATCCATCCGGGTCTTGAAGACTGATTAAATGCTGTTGTGCCCTGTATATCGCGTCTTTGAGGAGCGTATGTACTCCTTGGTCGTCATTCACCGTGCTCTCCCGTTGATATTAGCCATGCACGACGGTTGATTCCCGCTTTGGCTTGGTTGCGCCTGCCGAGATCCCATTGAATACGATCTTGGGATCCGGATGATTCTTTGGCCGGGGGCGGGGGCCAAAGTTGAACCAGATGTTTTTCAAAGTATCACCGGGTTTGCCCTGCAGGCCGATAGTTGCCGAGGGCTCGTAGCCGCACTGCACCATGCAATTCTCGCATCGCGGGTCCCTGGCAACGCCATCGACCACACCGTACTTGCTCCAATCCACGTTTTCCTGGAGTTCTCTGTAGGTCGCGTAGTGGCCGTCGGTCATGAAGTAGCAAGGCGCTTTCCAACCCATCATGTTGCGTGTGGGAATCGCCCACGCGGAGCAGGTCAGATCGCGAAGTCCCGCAACGAACTCCAAGTAGACAGGGGTACCAAAGAGGGGATAACGCTTGCCCCATTGAGGGGCATTCGAGAATTTCTCGATCGTGGCCCTGCGCGTCAGAAAGAAGCTTGCCGGGTCCAGACCAAGTCGTTTCACCATATCTTTCTTTGCCGAATCGTATTCGTACCCGGGCGAAATCGTATGTCCATCTACTCCCAGGGTCGCTAGATATCCGAACAGATGCTCGATCTCAGCCACGTCGGTTTCACGATAGACGGTTGTGTTCGTCGCGACCTGAAAGCCCAGGATCTTCGCCATTCGCATAGCAAGAATGCATTCCTGGAACACGCCCTCGCGCTCGACGATAATATCGTGTGTCTTCTCGAGGCCATCCAAGTGGACGTTCCAATACATCCATTTATTCGGAGCGATCACTGGTTTTGAGGGATCCTTAGGCCCTTTTTTGACCTGTTCCATTTCCGACGGGGTCAGCAGTTTCTCTGAGGCAAGCCGGTTTAATTGCGCTGAGACCGAATCGGGTGATTTCGCGTAGCAAACCGCCAGGTAATCACGCATTTTGCGGCGCATCCACATACCGTTGGTGCAGACGTAGACAATGCGTCGCTGGTCAAGCAAGCCGTTTACCAGCGCCTCGATCTGCGGATAGATAAGCGGCTCGCCACCGCAGATCGACACCATGGGTGCATTGCATTCAATTGCCGCTCCAAGGCAATCCTCCAGAGACATTACGTCTTTTAGAGACGTTGAATACTCCCTTATTCTGCCGCAGCCGGTACAAGTCAAATTACAGGTGTGCAACGGTTCCAGTTGAAGGACCGTAGCGAACCTTTTGCTCCCCCGCAGCTTGTGATGCAGGAGATGCCCGGCAATTTTCATCGTTAACGCCAAAGGAAAACGCATATTGTCAGAATTAGCGCCGCACACTAGCAGCGGAGCGTTTGGATTCAAGGACGACGTTAAAGGTTAATGGCATTAGACATGCCTGCGCAACATAACTGAACTCCTTGGACATAAGTATCGGTAAGGCAGTCGCTGTCGGAGGCCAGCAACCTCTGGTTAAGGCTATAATTCATCAAACAACTGCAATCCTTGCAAGTCTCGTAACGAAATCTCGGTTAATCTGTCTTTCTCTTTTGCGCAAGGTCTTTTGCGAAAGGATCAAAAAGGCAGCTTTTCACTGGATTAAGGTGAAAACCGGGGAGAAACCGGGGAGAAATGGAATCTTTATTGTTTTAGTAGACTTGTCCTTGGCCCCCCTCTTACCATTCGATTCCGCCGGAGTTCAAAACAAGCTCTTCTTCACCTTTAAGCCGGCGATTTGCGAGAAGTGCGGATCTGTCGTGATGACCGCGGTATCCACGGCGAACGCACAACAAGCTATCACAAGATCGCTCAAGGGCAGGACGGTCCCCCGTCGATCTAATTTCCAAGCGAGGTCCGTCACCTTTGCCCAGATGCGTGCATCGGTAGGCACTTGCGCCATCAGGTCGAATAGTTCCGAGAGTTCATGCCGCGTTTCAATTGAGCGTATTCCTCGCAATACTTCGACCCGAATAACTCCACAGATAAAGAGCTCTCCGCTTAGCAGGAAAGGCCTGAGTACAAAAGGGATATCCTCCCCGCGGCGCAGCAGATCGATATAGATGGTCGAATCGACGAGCATTTACGTTCGCGGCTTCTCCTGTTCGCGCAGCGTCATCAAATCATAATTCGGATCGAGCAGGTTTCTCAGTTCTTCCTTACTCCGGCGTGGTCTGGCGAAGAGTTTAGCGATTTTCGCTGCCCGTTCGGCCTGGCTCAACGCATAGTCAATTGCCTCCTTGCGCGTCTTCAATCCTGTTAATTGCATCACGCGAAGCAATTTCTGTTCATCCAATTCAACCGTGGTCTTCACCCGTACAATGATACGGGTAAAGACCCCATTTTGCAAAGCGGACTGCTTTCCCGTAGAATTAATGAGTCAGATAGGATGGCGCGAAGTACTGGACAGGAAATCCCGCCTCGGTAAGCGTGATCGATGCAGTGGTTAATTTGGGCGCTCCTTTCCGCGTTGTTTGCCGGCATCACCGCCATCTTTGCAAAAATGGGTGTTACGGACGTCAATTCGAACCTGGCGACAGCAATCCGCACGAGTGTAATCCTCTTGTTCAGTTGGTTGATTGCAGCTTTGACGACTAAGAGCGGGGAGTTCAGTTCGATCGGAAAGCAAACCTGGATTTTTCTCGTTTTGTCGGGCATTTCGACCGGCCTTTCATGGCTTTGTTATTTTCGGGCGCTCCAGGTTGGCGAAGTCTCTAAGGTCGCACCTATCGACAAGCTTAGCGTGGTCGTAGCAATGGGTCTTGCCATCCTGTTTTTTCGCGAGAGAATCAATGCTCGGGAAGGGTTGGGGGCCGGCCTGATCGTCTTGGGGGCGGTCTTGCTCGCCTGGAAATAAGCTGCGCATCCAAGAGCGGGAGAAGGTCGCATTAACGAGTGAAAGGAGATCGTTGAAACTGCGCAAGTGACGCAGCACTCGGATTTCTAGTTGTGTCCAGAAAACTTAGCTCGTATTGCTTTGAACCTTGTCCTTGACTACGGTCGTTACCGTACCCGGGGGGCGCGGATAATTGGTTTGTTCTTGGGATTTGATTCAATTTCTCTTGATTGTCTTTTGGTTCTAGGGCCTTGATCTAAGCGATGCGGGAGGATCCGTCTTTTTCCACAGTTCTGTGAGTCGATTGAATAGTCGAATCCAGCGATTGCCAGCAACAAGCCGGCCGGCCCGCAAGGTATGACAAGGCTGGCGGACGATCCAGAGAGCAAGTTTGAGGTTAGCTTGATCAGCCGAATCGCTGATGGAGATGAGTCTGCATTCGCGGCGCTCTATCAACGCCTCTCTTCATCCCTTTACGGGTTGGCATACCGAATGATGAATGACGCCAAAGAGGCAGAAGATGTCTTGCAGGAAGGTTTCACGTATATCTGGCGCAGAGCCGGGTCGTATGACCCGACGCGGAGTACTCCGTTTGCGTGGGCCGTGATGATCGTCCGAAACAAGGCTATCGACCGGCTCCGCGTGCGTCAACGCGGTGAACGGCTTAGAGAAAGAGTAGAACAATCGGTGGGGCAGGAGAGGGACGAATCCTCCGCCGAAGAGCCTGCACTCCGCGAAAGAAGCGCAATTGTTCGTTCAGCTCTTGAACAAATCCCGCGAGAGCAGCGGGAAGCCCTTGAGCTCGCCTTTTTCGGCGGCTTAACGCACGAGGAAATAGCTGATCGACTCACTACACCGCTCGGAACGATCAAGGCACGGATTCGCAGAGGCCTTCTCAAACTGCGGGAATTCCTGCACGAGGAAATATGATCGACGAGCAAACACAGGATTTGGTGTTGCAGTATCTGCTCGGCGAGCTTGACGCCTCGCAAACGGAGAGGGTCCGCGCCCAGATCGAGTCTGACCAGGAACTCAGAAATTTTGCGATCGAGATGGAAGAAACCTTGGCATCGCTGGCCTACGCGGCGAAGCCCGTTGCGGCTCCCCCCGATATTCCGCAGCGAATATTGCGGGCTGAGGGAAGATCGGTGCAGCCTACTCCAAAGACATCGAGGTCAAAGGTCGTCGCTGCCAATTTGCTACCTTGGGCATTGGCCGCATGCCTTGCGATCGCCTGTGTCATCCTTGGATTGGACCGCGAAAGCGAGCGAAATGGATTTTCGAGGCAATTGGCCGCTCTTCGTGCGACTCATGCCGAAACTGCTCTGGCTTTGGCTCAGCTTCAACAAAGGAGCACGGAATTGGAGAAGCAGTTGCAGGCGTTGCAGGAAAAAGATGCGGAGGCTCAAACCGAACTCGCAACGCTCAAGCAAAAGGCCGCCCAAGACGAGCAAGCAGTAGCGGCACTGACACAAAAGGACGCGGATTCTCAAAAGGAGTTGGCTGCGTTGAGGCAAAAGAATCTGCTTTCGGAAGTTAAGATTGCTACGCTGAAAGCCCAAGTCGCTAAGTTCCAACAAGCCAACGCTGTCGTCGTCTGGGACCCGTACCAACGAAATGGAGTACTCCAACTGGAAAAACTGCCCCCGCCCGCACCCGGAAAGGATTACCAGCTTTGGGTGATCGATCCTAGCAATCCTCTCCCGGTCAGCGCGGGCGTTTTGTCAGTCCCGAGTGCGGGGCTTATCCGAACTAGCTTCCATCCTGCACAACCGGTCCAGTCAGCCTCTGCGTTTGCGATCAGCCTCGAGAAAAGCGGGGGCTCAATGAAGCCCGAAGGTCAAATCATTTTTATCGGCAAATGAGCCGCTTCACCAGTCCTTCCCGACCTGGAGGGCTGCAGTCCCTTGCAGCCGTGAATTCGATAAAGCCCTCGTCGTCCGACATGGCTGGTATCGGCTAAACAAAGCCTCTGATCGCCTTGCGGGGCGCCGAGGGACCGGACGCCCTCCAAAGGCGGGCTGTCGGTCGAAGTCCAAAAATCAATACCGATTTTTTATGATGAACTCTTCTTCGACGATGGTTATCGCGCAGTTCTTGGATGGTGGGCTCAGCGAGAGAAGACCGGCGAAACGAAACGGGTGCACCAAAACCGGTCGCATTGATCTCTGCACTTCGAGCACGAGCACGACGCCGCCGTCGCTACGCTTTGGCGCGCCCTGGCCAGGTGTGAAGAAACACCGAGGCGTTGGCCGCGACGTAGGCCTTGCGAAGTCGGGACGAGCACGAGGACGAGTTCCTAACTTCGGAGTTTAGTTATGTTAAATCCATACCTTTGCGTACCCCAGCGTACCTTTGCGTGAGGCTTCGGTGTGGATTCCCGAGAAGCGCTTTGCTTACCTTGAGGACGAACTTTGGCTGCGGACCTCGGCGTGAGACTTCGACGAGCTCAGTCGAGTCGCTCGGTCGAACGAATTCGGCGTGATCTCAGTCGCGCTCCGCCGGGCCGTGTCCTCAGCCTCTGTGGTGGGTCCGTACCTTCGTGTCCTTGCCGCCAATCTGTCACATTAAACAGATTGTTGCTCACGGGAAACTCTGAAATATTCGACGTTGCCATGGCGCTGAAATTGCCTTCCATCCAGCTCGAGGCTACCGAAAACCGGCGCAGTTTTACCTGGGTT
>Ga0306920_100016603_pt1 | contig 10149 bp, 7 predicted proteins | sample flu12Cox44000170_FD_204666 | JGI IMG/M metagenome (GOLD analysis project Ga0306920, IMG submission 204666) | Lab enrichment of tropical soil microbial communities from Luquillo Experimental Forest, Puerto Rico - flux4day.12C.oxic.44.000.170 (v2)... | ecosystem: Environmental > Terrestrial >...
GCTACCGGGGCCGCAGGCTGCGCGTGACGATCACCTCCGGCCACGCCAAGTACGAGCTGCTCGACGGCGATCCGCTACCCGTGGTGCACCACGGCAAGGAGTTCGAGCTGGGGAAGACCGCGACGCGGGAGATCCCGCCGGTGACCGCAGGCCCGCGCCCGGAGCAGCCGCCGTACCGCGCCCCGTACAACCGCGCAGGTACCTAACCCGATCGAGGAGTGGAGGTAGTCGTCGCAAACCTCGCCGATGTGATCTGGTCGCATGTGCGACACTTATGCAGGGCTAACACGTTTCTCCTAGTAGCGGGCTCGAGCTGGTTGCGCGGTCACAACCAGATGGAAATGTGCCGGTCAGCGCCCCACACGCAAGCCACGCCGCTCCGGAGCGGTATGTCTGGATGTCGTGCGCAACCAGATACAGGCCATCTGAGCAGGATCGTCTTGAAGATGATCTTGGTTACCTGCAAACCTGACGTGCACCCGGGATGGCCGACTGACTCCGGAATGTCAGACCAGCGTGCTAGCGTCAAATACATGTTCGATTCTTACCTCGCTGGCCCCGCTGCTGCAAGCACCGCCGCCGCCAGTCCCGCCGCGGGCAACCCCGCCGTCGGCACCACGGTGCCGCTGGAGCGGCTGGAGGCGCAGATCTGTGAGCTGGCCGGTCATCTGGCCGCGGCGACCTGCCGGTTCCTGGTCCTGCTGGCCGACTTCGATGCCCGGCGGGGCTGGGCGGGCTGGGAGATGACCAGCTGCGCGGCCTGGCTGTCGTGGAAGTGCCAGCTGTCCTCGGGTACCGCCCGGGAGCACGTCCGGGTGGCCCGGGCGCTGCCGGGCCTGCCGGTGATCCGGGGCGAGTTCGCCGCGGGCCGGCTGTCCTATGCCAAGGTGCGGGCGCTGACCCGGATCGCGACGCCGGCGACCGAGGCGGGGCTGGCCGAGCTGGCCGGGCCGATGACCGCGAACCAGCTGGAGCGGTTCGCCCGCGCCCACCGTCAGGTCACCGCGGCCGGCGACGCGGATGCCCGGGTGCGCCGTCGGCTGACCTGGCGGTTCGAGGAGGACGGCTCGCTGTCCGGCACGTTCCGCCTGCCGCCGCTGGCCGGCGCGGTGCTGCTGAGGGCGCTGCGCGCGGCGTGCGCCGACCTGGCGGGTGATCCGCGCGGGGACGTTTCCGCGGAAACGCCCGCCGTGGATGGGTCGGCTCCCGCGGACGCGCCGGCCGGTGCTGCCGTCCCGGCGGTCCGGACGTCCTCGGATCTGGCCGATGGCCTGGTCGCGGTGGCGGAGTCGTTCCTGGCCGGGAAGGTGGCCGGGGCCGACGACGCGGAGGTGTACCAGGTCGTGGTGCACGCCGGCGTGCTCACCCAGCCCCCGGCCCGGCCCGCGCAGGCCGGCGTTTCCGCGGAAACGCCGCCGCCGGTCCCGGGTGACCCGGCGGACCCGGCCCGCTGCCACGTCGAGGACGGCCCGGCCATCAGCATCTCCGCCGCGCAGATGCTCGGCTGCACGGCGGCGCTGTCCTGGATGCGGCACGACCGGGACGGCGCGGTGCTGGCGCTGGGCCGGCGCCGGCGACGGCCCAGCGCCGCGATCCGCCGGGCGGCCCGGGAGCGGGATGGCTGCCGGTGCCGGTTCCCTGGCTGTGAGTCCCGCCGGATCGACCTGCACCACATCGTGCACTGGGCCCATGGCGGCCGCACCGACCTGGAGAACCTGCTCAGCCTGTGCCCCTACCACCACCTGCTGGTGCACGACCGCGGCGACCTGATCGCCGCCAAGCCCGGCGGCACGTTCGCGTTCTGCCGGCCGGACGGCACCCGGCTGCCGTCCTGCCCGCCGCTGCCCGAGCCGGACGGCCCGGTCGGCCAGGCCCACGACGCGGACATCACCCCCGGCACGATCATCCCGCCCTGGTACGGGGAGCGGCTGGACCTGGACCACGCGATTTATGTCTGCTTCGCCAACGCCAGGACCAGGGAAGAACGCGAGCAGGGCGGCGATCGGGCCAGCCGGGGCCGCGTCACGGTCTACGAACCAGAAGACTGCGAGAAACTGATCCGCCAGTACCTCGAACAAGCCCCCCGGCGCACCGGCCCGGTCCTGATCCCGATTCAGGTGTAACCCGGCCGGCGTGATGTGCGGTACTAACCAGAGGCTGACGCGTTCTGCTGGTAGCAGGCTTGAGCTAGTTGCACGGTCACAACCAGATGGAAACGTGCTGGTCAGCGCCCCGCACGTAAGCCACACCGCTCCGAAACATCCCGTCTGAGATGTCGTTACGCAACCGGGCAGAGGCCATCTGAACAGGATCATCTTGAAGATGACCTTGGTTACGTGCGAATTTGATGTGCACCCGATCCGGTCCAGGCACTGCTGTTTGTCGGTGCCCGGTGCGACACTGCGAGTCATGGGTACTCTCAGCGACATATCGGACACCAGTTACGAGCTTCCGCTAAGCGAGGCTGATCAAACCGCGCTGCGGCCAGTCTTGCTGCATGACCTCGCAGCTCTCCCGTTTGAACCGGGCGCGCTGATCAGCCGCACCCTCTGGGTGATCTTTATCGGCAGATGGGGTGTCTGGACCCACGCGACATTGCCTGTCGATAACAGGCTCGACATGCCAGACAAAGAGAACATCACTGGGCTGTGTGACCTGGTAGGCGGCCTCATCAGGCCACCGCTATGTCATGACGATGAGAAGGCGATGATCGTGCTGCGCAGGCCCGGTTCGGCAAAGATCAGTGAGGCGGATAGGCACATTTTCCGCCTGGTGCATCAGGCATCCGTCGGCCGAGTGACCGCACCATGGACGTTCTACTTGGTAGGGCCTGACGGAATACGGGAAGTGGTTGAGGACCAGGGCCCACCGAACCCAGCTGCCTGAATCGCGTCTGCAGAAGACCGCGAACGATCTTCGACCCGGAACAAGATGGGGGATCGGATCGCGCCCCGCCAGTGGTTGATCGATCGGGGTCGGTCAGGTTCTCGCTGCGGCCACCCACACCAGAGAAGATCGCTCCCGGGCCGTTCCGAAGGTAGGCTGCCAACACCGAACGGCCGCTGGCAGAGATGCGTTCCAGCCTTTGCGGGCTGGACAACTCGGCGGGCAGCCGCCGTGGCGTTGGTGTGCTCCTGATCTAAGGTCGCGGCAAATCAGCAGGACCTGACCAGCGCTACGCTTGCCGGAGACAATTTGTTACCCATTCGGGCATTCCCAACGTTTGTTAGTCGGCCCCCTCCGGATTAGATCACCCAGCACCGACATTCCTGGCCAGGTCTCCACCGGCGCGAAGTTTCGCCCGGGTTTTCCACAACGGGCGATGGCACCCTGCGGATGACCCCGGTTACCGCGATCGTCGGATCCGGAGGTGATGGCGATGCGCGCCAAAGACATGCTGGGCAAGTCCGGTGAGCAGGCAGCGACCGAATACCTGGAGTCGTGCGGTTTGCGAATCTTGGACCGCAACTGGCGCTGCGCCGCTGGTGAGATCGACATCGTAGCCACCGAGCGGTACGCCCTAGTGGTGGTCGAGGTCAAGACTAGGACCAGCCTGCGGTATGGCAGCCCGCTTGAGGCCGTAAGCCGGGCTAAGCGGACCCGGCTGCGCAGGCTAGCGGTGCAGTGGCTGAACGCCCACGGAGTCCGGTTTGATCAGGTTCGCATCGACGTGGTTGGCCTGGTGTACGACGGTACTGGCGGGTTCAGCATCGAGCACATCCGGGGGGTTGGGTAGCCGTGCCGCTGGCCCGCACATACTCAGTGGCCTTGATCGGTGTGAACGGCCAGGTGGTCGAGGTCGAGGCGGACATCACGAACGGGCTAGTGGGGATGATCCTCGTGGGTCTGCCCGATACGGCGCTGCGGGAGGCGCGGGACCGGATCCGGGCGGCGATCGCCAACAGCGGCGAGGAATGGCCGCTGCGGAAGATCACGGTCGGGCTTTCCCCCGCTAGCCTGCCGAAGCGGGGCAGTTGGTTCGACTTGGCCATAGCTATCGGGATACTCGCCGCGGCGGCCAAGGTGCCAAGGGCAGCGGTCGAAGAAGTGATGTTTTTCGGCGAACTCGGCCTTGACGGACAGTTGCGGCCCGTCCGTGGCGTACTGCCCGCCGTGGCCGCTGCAGTCGACGCCGGGTTCGACACGGTCATGGTGGCCGAACAGAACGCTGCCGAGGCTGCCCTCGTGCCTGGCGTACGTGTGATCGCGGCCTGCAGTCTGACCGCCGCAGCGGACTGGCTCCGCGGCACGCCCGTGTGCGATGGCAGCCAGGCAGCAGCAGAATATGAGGGCGGTCATGAACTACCGGATAGCCGGGTCCGAGGCGTGCGGCGCTCTGTCAGCGGTGCGGTGTCCGACAGCTCCGCCGGCTTCGATGGCCGCATCTCTCGCATGGCTGTACCGGACGCCGCCGCGGCCCCTGACCTTGCGGAGTTGCTCGGGCAGCCGACCGCGCGGCGGGCCGCTGAGGTGTGCGCGGCGGGCGGGCATCACCTGTCGTTGCTCGGGCCGCCTGGCGCGGGCAAGACGATGCTGGCTGAACGGATTCCCACCATTTTGCCGCGTCTCGACACTGCAGCCGCGCTGGAAGTCACGGCCATACACTCTGTGGCGGGAACCTTGCCCCCCCAGGTTTCGCTGCTAACCGATCCGCCCTTTCTCGCCCCGCACCACACTGCGACCAAAGCGGCGATTGTCGGCGGTGGCAGCGGAATTATCCTTCCAGGTTCCGCGTCGCTAGCCCACCGCGGAGTCCTGTTCCTGGACGAAGCGCCGGAGTTCGCCAAGGACGCGCTCGACGCACTACGGCAGCCGCTCGAAGCTGGTGAGGTCGTAGTGGCCAGACTGGGTGTTATCGCGACGTTCCCGGCCAAGTTCGCCCTGGTCTTGGCCGCGAACCCTTGCCCATGCGCGAAGATGGCTGGCCCGAAGGATGGGTGCAGTTGTAGCCCGGCCGCGCGCCGTAGGTACCTGGGACGAATCTCGGGGCCGCTGCTCGACCGGATAGATGTGAAGATCGAGCTTGAGCCTGTAGGCCGCAGGGAACTGCTGAGCGACAGAACATTCGCCGAGTCAAGCCGCACCGTGGCCCTGAGGGTGATCCAGGCCAGGGAACGTGCCGCTCACCGGCTGCGCGACACGCCATGGCTCCTGAACGCCGAGATCCCGGGTTCAGAGCTGCGCCGGACTTGGCCGCCCACCCCGGGTTCATTGGCTGCGGTGGAACGCGCCTTGGACAGGGGACTAATCAGCGCACGCGGCGTCGTGAAGGTCATCCGCGTTGCCTGGACCATCGCGGACCTGGCCGGGCGACCTCGCCCGACTCGGGACGACTGCGATGCCGCCCTCGGCCTGTGGCTCGGAGTGCGCCGATGAACCACGCGACCTTGCCGACCGGGCCGGGCGAGGAAAAGCTGGCCCGGGCCGCGCTCACCTACCTGGCCGAGCCCGCCGATCCGGCGCTCGGCGCCCTGCTCACGATCTGCTCGCCCGCCGAGGTGCTGGCCGCGATCAAGGCGGACATGCTCCCGGGGACCGGCCAGGGGTGCGGCGACACCCCGGCCAGCCGGGCCGCGCTCGAGCGCGCGCTCGGCCGCTGGCGCGCTCGGCTCCCCGGTCTGCCCGATGACGACTGGATCGCCGACGCCCGCCGCGACGGCATCAGGCTGATCTGCCCCGGTGACGCCGAATGGCCCGGCGCGCTCGACCAGCTCGCCCAGGCCCGCCCGTACGCGCTGTGGCTGCGCGGGAACGCGGACCTGCGCTTTGCCAGCTCGCGTTCGGTGTCCATGGTGGGCTCGCGGGCCGCCACCGGCTACGGCGGGCACGTGTCCGGCGAGATGGCCGCCGACCTCGGCGAGCGGGGCTGGGCGGTCGTCTCGGGCGGGGCCTACGGCATCGATGCCGCAGCGCATCGCGGCGCGCTGGCCGCGGAGGCGGTCACGATCGCGGTGCTGGCGTGCGGGGTCGACTATCCCTACCCGGCGGGCCACGCGGACCTGTTCGCCGCGATCGCCGCCCAGGGCCTGGTGATCAGCGAGTGGCCACCGGGGCGCCACCCGGCTAGGATGCGGTTCCTAGTCCGTAACCGGGTGATCGCCGCGCTCGGCTGCGGCACCGTGATCGTGGAGGCGGGCGAGCGCAGCGGAGCCCTGAACACCGCACGGCATGCCGCCAACCTGGGGAAGCCGCTGATGGCCGTGCCCGGGCCGGTGACCTCGGCCCAGTCGGCGGGGTGCCACCGAATTATCAGGGAGTGGGGCGCCAGCTGCGTGACCCGCGCCGCCGACATCATCGAACTGCTCTCGCCGCTCGGTACCCCGGACGCGCTGGCGCCCGGCGGCGGCCGGGACCACGCATGGCTGCTAGATCCGGGTGGCGCCCCCATGCCGTCCCGCGACGACCTCGATCCGGACAGCGCCCGGGTGCTCGACGCGCTGCCCGCCCGCGGCGGCGCGGGAACCTCGACAATCGCGGTCGAGGCGGGCGTGGACCTCGATACCGTGTTGCGCTGCCTGGGCAGGCTGGCTGGTTACGGCTTCATCGAACGCTGCGATCGCGGCTGGCGCCTGCGCAAACCCTGACGGCGTCACTGCGGTCCCTGAGACCCGTGTGGCCTGCTAGCGTTCGTGCCCAGGCCAGCCCTCTTACCGAAGGTCTTGTGATACGGGCTTACGACCCGGGCGCCTGGGTACCATTCTTCACCGCGATGATCGCCGCCGCGGCCGGCCTGACCGGTCTGTTGTGCGTCGCGGTCTCGATTAACCTCGACCGGATACTCAAGGCTGCCAGGTTCCTCCCGGCCCGAGCGGCCGAGACCCTGGCCACGCTGCTGCTCGTGGTGGTGAGCTCGGCTCTCGCGCTGATACCGCAGAGCACCCGCCTGCTCGGCCTGGAGCTCCTGATCGTGGTCGTGCCGATGCTGGTGATCACAGTCCGGAGCCAGCTGAACCACCGGCGCCACAACCGCGCCGACCCGCTGCTGTGGACCGTCTCCCGGATGGCGGGCACCGCCGCGGCCACCGTTCCGTGCACCGTGGCCGGATTCTTGCTCGCCCTGCACGGTGGCGGCGGATTCTACTGGCTTGCCCCGGCTGCGCTGCTCGGAACGGTCGGCGCGGTCTACAACGCCTGGGTTCTGCTGGTTGAGATCGTCCGCTGATCAGGCTGACCGCCCCGCTGGCCCGGGCCGGGGCGGCGGGATGTACAAGCTGCGGCGTCACGCGACCTTGGCGTCCACCGTGGTCCCGGTGCGGGCCTGGTCGCCTTCGCCGAGCCCGAACTCGAGCTCCAGGTTGCGTTCCCCGGCCAGGTCCTGCAGGCCGTACCGCTCGACATGCTCCGGGTCGGTGAGGCTGATCGCGCGCAGCCCCTGCCCGGCCAGCCGCTCGTTGATCTCGTCGAGATGATCTCGTACCAGCTGCTTCTCGCTATCGGTGATCTTGCCCTTGTGCGGCTTGCCCGCGTGCTCGCGGGTGGCGTAGTCGAGGCGATCCCCGCGCGAGCCGCCGGTACCCGACGACCTCGCGCTCCGCCTGACCGGGCGGGCGGCGGTGAGCAGCTCGGCCATGGAGCTCTGCGTGGCCAGCTTGTCGAAGGCGTCGGCCTCCATGACGATGCGGCGCGGCTCGATGTCGTCGGACAGGTACAGGTCGATGACCGCGACCCGCAACGCGGCCTCCTCCATCGTCTCGCCTTCGTCGGTGAGTGCCTCGATCTCGACCGGGCCGTCGCCGAGCTCCGGGTGCTCGTGGATCACGATGCGTGCCAGTGCGTCGTCATGCATGATGAGCTGGCCGCTCAGATCGCTGAACCGGACAGTCTTCTGACCCATGCTCGATCCCTCTCTAGGCGCTGCTGCGTGCGCGTTCGGCGGCCTAGGGCATTGCCGTCGCGATACCGGAGACCTCGGTGGTGAACGCATGGATCACCCTGCCGCAAGCATTCCCTCATGTCAAACTTCAGTTCGATCGGCGTGTCGGTATGCGAAACTACTCGCGATTAGCGTGTCACCTGCCCTTTCCGGTCTTCCGGGGATCCAGGGTGCAAACTGAGACTCATGAAAGACACCGAAGAAGCCCCGGCGCCGCCCAGCCTGCCGCCATCCGGCCCCCAGCCGGACGTGCTGGCTGGCCCGCTGCCGCCCGCGCTGGCCGCGGCGCTGGCTGCCTTCGAGCGCCACCTCCGATCCGAGCGCTCGCTGTCGCCGCACACCGTGCGCGCCTACATCGGCGACGTCTCCTCGCTGCTCGGGTACGCCGGCGACCAGGGCATCGCCGCAGCCGAGGAGCTGGGCGTGGCCGAACTTCGCGGCTGGCTGGCGATCCAGCACGAGTCGGGTGCAGCGCGCGCCACGCTGGCCCGGCGCGGTGCCGCGGCCCGGGCGTTTACTGCCTTCGTGCACCGCCGCGGCTGGCTGGCCACCGACCCGGGCTCGCAGCTCGGGACGCTGAAGACCCGCCGCACCCTGCCGCATGTGCTGTCCCAGGACGAGATGGCCGACGTCCTGACCGGCCTGGACATGGCCGCGCGCCAAGCCGGCGCGGCCCGCATCCCACCCGGCGAGCCTGGCCAGCGGACCGGAACCGATGCCGCGGTGGCCCTCCGCGACTCCGCTGTGCTCGAGCTGCTGTACGCGACCGGGATAAGGGTCAGCGAGCTATGCGGGCTGAACGCGGCCCACCTCGACCAGGGCCGCCGCACCATCCGGGTCAGGGGCAAGGGCGACAAGGAACGCACCGTGCCGATCGGTGTGCCCGCGCTGCGCGCGGTGAACCGCTGGCTGGACGCGGGCCGGCCCGAGGTCGCTACCGCGGCCAGTGGGCCTGCCCTGTTCCTCGGCGTCCGCGGCGGACGTCTTGACCCGCGCACGGCGCGCCGCATCGTGCACGAGCGCCTGCGCGAGGCCGGAACGACTCGGGACACCGGCCCGCACGGCATCCGCCACAGCACGGCGACCCACCTCCTCGAGGGCGGCGCCGACCTGCGCAGCGTCCAGGAGATCCTCGGCCACTCCTCGCCCGCGACCACCCAGATCTACACCCACGTCTCGGTCGACCGCCTCAAGTCCAGCTACCGCCAGGCCCATCCCCGCGCCTAGTCGACATGCCCTGTCAAATCTCTGATGCCCGTGTGCTCCCGCCCCGCTCCCGTGACAGGTGCTACTTTCCCTGCCTCCGGCAGGCCGTGCCCGTAAGGCGTGGATGCCGTGTTCATGTTGTTCTGACCGAGGGAATCGTTACGCCAGTGACCGGTGTGACAACAGTGATCAGATTCCCTCGCGAATGCGACCACCCGCAGGGTGAGGATGGCTGACCGAGGGAATCGTTACGCCAGAGAACGGTGTGACAAGAGTGACCAGATTTTCTCGCGCATGCGACCACCCCCCGAGGTGACCAGGCTTACAGCGTGAAAGGGGCATCCCTGCCGTATGGTCTGGTACGGGTGATGCGCGAGTGACTGGCGCCCGTTTTCATTCTCGCTCGACGCCCGCGGTGGCCTATGGAGGCGGGATCGCGCTCTGACGACATAGCGGGGCCACGCGGACACGGCGGCATGGTACTTGCGGAACCGGAGTGGCTGATGTCCGCTTTCGCGTCCGCTCCCGCCCGGGGCAGCCGCTTTCGCGCCGGGCAGCAAGCCAGCCGAACCCGCCCCGGCGCCAGGACGCGAAAGCGCAGGGAATGCACGGCGGGGTGACAGCGTCCAGTATTCTTAGCAACGGTCGCTGAAGCCGCGTCAGGATGGCGCGTGCCCGGCGGCCGAAATCGCGTGCCCGCTTGCTCTCTGGGATGACGGACGACGAGCATCCCGGCGGGACGCGCCCGCTCGGTCCGCCGGCCGCCAGGCCGGCCGCAGGCGCGTCATATCACGGGCACCAGGAAGCAACCGAGCAGCGTCGTGGCGCGCGAGCGCGCGGCGCACGAAGGAAAGGACCGTGCCCCCATGGCTCAGGTCGTCACCATGAAGCAGCTTCTGGAGAGCGGCGTCCACTTCGGCCACCAGACTAGGCGCTGGAACCCGAAGATGAAGCGCTACATCTTCACCGAGCGCAACGGCATCTACATCATCGACTTGCAGCAGTCGCTGGATTACATCGACCGCGCCTACGAGTTCATCAAGGAGACCGTCGCGCACGGCGGCACCATC
>Ga0306920_100016604_pt1 | contig 10148 bp, 10 predicted proteins | sample flu12Cox44000170_FD_204666 | JGI IMG/M metagenome (GOLD analysis project Ga0306920, IMG submission 204666) | Lab enrichment of tropical soil microbial communities from Luquillo Experimental Forest, Puerto Rico - flux4day.12C.oxic.44.000.170 (v2)... | ecosystem: Environmental > Terrestrial >...
TTCCTCAACCTTCCAAGCGGCGATGAAATCACACCCGTTACCCGACGCGTGATCACGAAGCTGCTGATCGTCGAGGAGGACAAGCTTAGTCATAATCTGGAGCATCTCGAATTTGCAGAGACGACAGCTGCGAACGGTCGTGAAAGGGTGAACCGCGTCAGGAACTTGTGCAAGACCTTTGCTTTCGGCACACCAGAACGCGAATGCGCGGAGCGGCTGCTCGTAAACGTCGAAAATCTACAGACTATGCTGGATGGTTTTTGTCATCGCTTGCGCGAGCAGATCAACACGCGCGGCATCATCTAGGACTGCCTGCTAGCACTGGTCTTGGGGTTACTTCGATGGACGAGTTCATTGCGAAGGCCAACATCGAGCACGTCGAGAAGCTGCTGGCGTCGGAAACCGACGCCCACAAACGCCGTGTCTTGGAAAACCTTCTCGCGGAAGAAAAATCAAAAGTTGCTGCCGCGCTTAAGCGTCGGGACGAGAGAGAAGAGCGCTGATCGAGCGTCCTCCCACTCGCGCCAGTGCGTCGGCAGCACGTTAACCTGCTCCTGGGTGCCCGACTTCAGCCAGCCGGTGAGAATGCGTCGGCATGGAAATATGAGGGTGTGCACACCGTAATAATTGATGACCGCCAGTTCGAGATCACGGTCGAAGGGTGCGGTAGCTATGGGCTGCCACTCGTCGGGGTCGTTGGTCGTATGAGAAATTTCACGCGGCGCTAACATGATCGCTTCCTCCTCTTTACAGGCGGAGCGCAATGACTGCGCCGCGTTCACCACTGGTCTCTCCATTGGCCCTGAGCGAGGGCTGCGTCCGACCACTCTCGTCCGTACACGTCCGCACTGACCGCACTCGTAAGTGCAAAGATCGGCTTGATCGTTGTGGGGGATGCCCTCGAGACCCACAAACCGCATCGGCTTTGTACAAAGTTCACATGCCGGACCGGCCAAAGCGGCAAGTTTTTGTAAATGGGCTTTGAGGCGGTGTTTCATGCCTCGAAGTGTGGGCACGAAGCGGATGTCTTGGCAAGAGGTAAATCGGAATTATGTCTGTTAAATCAAATGCTTATAATGAGTGAATGGCTGGCTCGACTGATACGGTTGACAATGTTCTCAATACTGAAACGAGGCAACCGTTGAGACTAAAGCCATTTGAGCCAGTTGAGTAAAAACGTATAGCTATATGATGGCCTATTGAGCGTATGAATCTATGATGACTTACAATGATTAAGGCTGTTGGAGGGGTCAATGGCGCAACTCACGCGGGCGGAACGACTGCAACTCATGCTCACACCCGAGGAATTGATTGTGATCGACGATTTCCGCCACCGCCGCAGGATGCCCAGCCGCGCGGCGGCCGTTCGTGAGCTTTTAAAAAGCGGGCTTGCCGCTGAGGGCTTCAGCGAAGCCGCCTTTGGGTCGAAATCAGGCGACTACGGTGTGACTGGTGAAGTGCCGCCCGGTCGTTTGGGGCGATAGCTACTGCCCTTCGCGCGGGACGAGTTGCCTTTTTGAAAAGTGTGGACTGTCCCGCGACGAAGTAGCGACCTGACATCCGGAATGAAGTGGTTTCCGCCGCTCACCAAGGACTGAGTGGCGCAACGGAAGAATTCTTCCCTTTTCAAGTCTGTTCGAAAAAACCAGGACTTCCTGTTTTTGATGCCCGCATAGGGGGGTAGGCCACCCCCGCGAGGTGGGAAAAATTTCTCGGCAAAGCAACCTTATTTTTGAAACCCACCTTACAAAGCCGACCGTTTCGGGGACTTCTGACCATTGCGCGCGGTACGCGCCGCGCTCGCGCTGCCCCTTTCCATACAACTTATGGTTAACCGCCGGTTTACGGATAGATTCGGATTCAAAAACGCACCGTTATCTATTTGTTGAACCCGTTCTTTTCCATTTGCTCAACCAATATTAAACGCTTTCCATAGAAGCTGGCCTCGCTTTGGCGTGTCGGGTCGATACGCGCGTGGGTTGAAGGCCGGATTCATGGATGATCTGTTGAGAGAGTTTTTGACGGAGACCGGCGAAAGCCTGGACACCGTCGACAACCAGTTGGTGCGGTTCGAGCAGGATCCGAACAACGCCAAGATCCTGGATAACATTTTCCGCCTTGTTCATACCATCAAGGGAACTTGCGGCTTCCTCGGGCTGCCGCGTCTTGAATCGCTTGCCCACGCCGGCGAGACCTTGATGGGCAAGTTCCGCGACGGAATGCCGGTGACGGCCGAAGCGGTGACGCTGATCCTGAGAAGCATCGACCGGATCAAGGAAATCTTGGCCGGGCTCGAAGCCACCGAGACCGAGCCGGAAGGCGATGATCAGGACCTGATCGTAAAGCTTCATCACCTGGCCGAGCGCGGCATGGAGGCGACGGCCTCGCCGGCCGCGGCCGGGCCGGTCGCAAACCCGCCCGCTGCAACTCGTGCCCCTGCCGCCCCTGCGGCCAAGGCGAGCGCGCAGGGTACGTTGACTTACCAGGTCCTGGAACGCGAACTTCGTCCCGGCGAGGTGTCCCTGGATGAGCTCGAACGCGCCTTCCGCGAGACCGCAACGGAGGCCGCTCCGCCGCTCGTGCCCGAGATGGCTTCCGCGCCCGCCTCCAGGCGCGGCGCCGGCGCGCCCGAGGTGGAATCCGAACAGCAGACGGCATCACCGAAAGCCCAGAAGCCTTCCGCAAGAAAAGCAAAGCCGGTTATCGAGGTTGTCGAAGCAGGCGAAAGCGACCGCATCGCCAATCAGTCGATCCGGGTCAACGTCGACACGCTGGAACACCTGATGACGATGGTGTCCGAGCTCGTTCTGACGCGCAATCAGCTGCTCGAAATATCGCGGCGCAACGAGGATACCGAGTTCAAGGTACCGCTGCAGCGCCTGTCGAACGTCACCGCCGAGCTGCAGGAGGGCGTCATGAAGACGCGGATGCAGCCGATCGGCAATGCCTGGCAGAAGTTGCCACGCATCGTCCGCGATCTCTCCAGCGAACTTCATAAGCAGATCGAACTGGAGATGCATGGGGCCGACACCGAGCTCGACCGGCAGGTGCTCGACCTGATCAAGGATCCGCTGACCCATATGGTGCGCAACTCGGCCGATCACGGGCTGGAGACGCCGGCCGAGCGGTTGGCCGCGGGCAAGCCGGAGCAGGGCACGATCCGCCTTTCCGCCTATCATGAAGGCGGCCACATCATCATCTGCATCGCGGACAATGGGCGCGGTCTCAACACCGAGCGGATCAAGGCCAAGGCGCTGGCCAACGGCCTCGTCACCGAGGCCGAGCTGGAGAAGATGACGGAAGCGCAGATCCACAAATTCATCTTCGCGCCGGGCTTCTCGACCGCGGCCGCGGTGACCAGCGTGTCGGGGCGCGGCGTCGGCATGGACGTGGTGCGCACCAACATCGACCAGATCGGCGGCACCATCGATATCAAATCGGTTATGGGCGAGGGGGCTTCCGTCACCATCAAGATTCCATTGACGCTCGCCATCGTGTCAGCGCTGATCGTCGAGGCCGGCGGCGACCGCTTCGCGATTCCGCAGCTGTCGGTCGTCGAGCTGGTGCGGGCGCGCGCCAATTCCGAGCATCGCATCGAGCGCATCAAGGATACCGCCGTGCTGCGGCTGCGCAACAAGCTGTTGCCGCTGATGCATCTGAAGAAACTGCTCAAGATCGACGACGGCTCCTCGTCCGACCCGGAAAACGGATTCATTGTCGTGACGCAGGTGGGCAGCCAGACCTTCGGCATTGTCGTCGACGGCGTGTTCCACACCGAGGAAATCGTGGTCAAGCCGATGTCGACCAAGCTGCGTCACATCGACATGTTCTCCGGCAACACCATCCTGGGCGATGGCGCCGTCATCATGATCATAGACCCCAACGGCATTGCCAGGGCGCTCGGGGCGTCCGGCAATGTCAGCCACGAGATCGCCGACGAGAATGCGGCTTTGCGTGGCGGCGGCCTCGAACAGATGACGTCGCTGCTGGTGTTCCGCGCCGGCTCCTCGCAGCCCAAGGCGGTGCCGCTCGGCCTCGTCACTCGCCTGGAAGAGATTGGCGTCGACAAGATCGAGCTCTCCAACGGCCGCTACATGGTGCAATACCGCGATCAGTTGATGCCGCTGGTGCAGATGAACGGGGTGAGCGTTCAGACCTCGGGCTCGCAGCCGATCCTGGTGTTTGCCGACGACGGCCGCTCGATGGGTCTGGTGGTCGACGAGATCATCGACATCGTCGAGGAACGGCTCAACATCGAGGTGGCGGGCTCGGGCGAGGGCATCCTGGGCTCTGCCGTGATCAAGGGACAGGCGACCGAGGTGATCGATGTCGGTCATTTCCTGCCGATGGCGTTCGCCGACTGGTTCAATCGCAAGGAGATGCGTCCATCGGCCATGGCACAGTCGGTCCTGCTGGTCGACGACTCCGCGTTCTTCCGCAACATGCTGTCGCCGGTGCTGAAAGCAGCAGGCTACAAGGTTCGCGTTGCGCAGAGCGCGCAGGAGGGCCTCGCCGCGTTGCGTTCGGGGCTGCAATTCGACGTCGTGCTGACCGACATCGAAATGCCGGACATGAACGGGTTCGAGTTCGCCGAGAGCATACGTGCCGATGCACATCTCGGCTCGATGCCGATCATCGCCTTGTCGTCGCTGGTATCGCCGGCGGCGATCGAGCGCGGACGGCAGGCCGGCTTCCATGACTATGTCGCCAAGTTCGATCGCCCCGGCCTGATCGCGGCGCTGAAAGAGCAGACCGCCGAAATCGGCAGGGCGGCAGCGTGAGCAAGGGGTAAGTGGATCAAGCATGAGCAACAAGAGCGAGAGCATCGAAGGGGCCGTCGTCGAATACGTCACCGCCCTGATCGGGGACCAGTTGTTCGGCCTTCCGATTTCGCGCGTGCAGGACGTGTTCATGCCGGAGCGCCTGACACGGGTGCCGCTGTCGTCAGGCGAGATTGCCGGTGTGCTTAACCTGCGCGGCCGTATCGTCACGGTGGTCAACATGCGCGCCCGCCTCGGCCTGCCCAAGAACGACAGCGGCAAGCCGCCGATGGCGGTCGGCGTCGACCTGCGCGGCGAGTCCTACGGTCTGCTGATCGATCAGATCGGCGAAGTGCTCAGGCTCTCCGACGACGGCCGCGAAGAGAATCCCGTCAACCTCGATCCGCGCATGGCCAAGCTCGCGGGCGGCGTGCATCGCCTTGACGGGCAGTTGATGGTCGTCCTCGACGTCGACCGGGTGCTCGAAATGACGCCCGACATGATGGCCGCTTGAGATTCGAAAGGCAGTTCAACCAGAAGCAAATTGGAATCAGTTCGGAATATCTGAGAACAGAGGCTAAAAATGAAAACATGTTTGGTCGTGGATGACTCCAGCGTCATCCGAAAAGTCGCAAGGCGCATATTGGAAGGATTGGATTTCCAGATTGTCGAAGCCGAAGACGGTGAAAAGGCGCTCGAGGTCTGCAGGCGCGGACTGCCCGAAGCCATCCTGCTCGACTGGAATATGCCGATCATGGACGGTTACGAATTCCTTGGCAATCTGCGCCGGATGCCCGGCGGCGATCAGCCCAAGGTCGTGTTCTGCACCACCGAAAACGATGTCGCGCACATCGCCCGTGCGCTTCACGCCGGTGCGAACGAATACATCATGAAGCCGTTCGACAAGGACATCGTCACCGCCAAGTTCCAGGAAGTTGGTCTGATCTGATGGCTGCTTTGACCGGCGGCTCGCGAGCCTTCGGCGAAATCCTTACGTAGTCGCGCTTGAGTTGCTGGTGAGTAATGAGTGTTGCGTTGACAAGTTCTGTGACGGCGAATTCGGTGCAGCACGAACCGCTGCGGGTGATGGTGGTCGACGATTCCGTCGTCATCAGGGGGATGATTTCTCGCTGGCTCGGTAGCGAGCCCGACATGGTCGTCGCGGCTTCGTTGCGCACAGGTCTCGATGCGGTCAACCAGATCGAGCGCATCAATCCCGATGTCGCCGTGCTCGACATCGAGATGCCGGACCTCGACGGCATTTCCGCCCTGCCGCTGCTGCTGGCGAAGAAGCGCAACCTCGTCATCATCATGGCTTCCACCCTGACCCGCCGCAATGCGGAGATCAGCCTGAAGGCACTGTCGCTGGGCGCCTCGGACTACATTCCGAAGCCGGAAAGCACCCGCGAACCCGGCGCCGCCGAAACCTTTCGCCACCACCTCGTACAGAAGATCCGGCATCTCGGCGCCAAGGTTCGTCGCACAGCTCCTTCCGTTTCGGCGACGGCACTGGCACCGGTGCTCGATCACGGTCGCGAGCCGCCGGGCCGCGCATCGCAGTCTGCAAGCCTTCAGTTTCCGCGACGCAGTTTTGGCACCCAAAATCCGCGCGCGCTGCTGATCGGTTCCTCGACAGGCGGTCCGCAGGCACTGATGACATTGGTGGCCGAAATCGGCGCCATAATCGATCGCTTTCCGGTTCTCATCACACAGCACATGCCGCCGACCTTCACGACGATTCTCGCCGAGCATCTGGCGCGCGCGAGCCACCGTCCGGCGCAGGAGGCGGTCGACGGCGAGATCGTCAAGGCCGGCCATATCTATCTGGCGCCGGGCGGGCGCCACATGCGCGTCGCCCGCCACGGCACCGACGCTGCGATCGTCCTCGACGACGGGCCGCCGGTCAATTTCTGCAAGCCGGCCGTCGATCCCCTGTTCACTTCCGCAATCGAGGTCTGGCAAGGCGGCATTCTGGCCGTCGTGCTGACCGGGATGGGTTCGGATGGCATGCGCGGCGGCAAGGATATCGTCGCCGCCGGCGGAAGCGTGATCGCACAGGACGAGGCCACCAGCGTGGTCTGGGGCATGCCGGGCGCGGCCGTACATGCCGGCATTTGCGCGGCCGTTCTGCCTCTCGGTCAGATCGCACCGAAACTGGTTCGATTGTTTTCAGGAGATCGCTCGTGACGCCGTTGGAGTATGAGTTCTTGCGAAAGCTCCTGAAGGAACGCTCCGGACTGGATCTGTCTCCGGACAAACAGTACCTGGTCGAAAGCCGGTTGATCCCGCTGGCCCGCAGGGTCGGCTTGCCGGGAATCTCCGAGATCGTGCAGAAATTGAAGACCGGATCGGCAGAAGCGCTGGCCGGCGATGTGGTCGAGGCGATGACCACCAACGAAACCTTCTTCTTCCGCGACAAGATTCCGTTCGAGCATCTGCGCGAAACCATGCTGCCGGAGCTCCTGCAGGCGCGTGCTGCCCGCCGCGCCTTGCGGATCTGGTGCGCGGCCTCATCGACCGGGCAAGAGCCGTATTCGATCGCGATGTGCCTGAAGGAATTCGGTGCGGCGCTCTCGGGCTGGCGGGTCGAAATCCTGGCGACCGATTTGTCGCAAGGGGTGCTGGAGAAATCGAGGGCGGGTCTCTTCAGTCAGTTCGAGGTTCAGCGCGGGCTTCCCATTCAGTTGCTGGTCAAGTATTTCACCCAAACAGGCGAGATGTGGCAGATCAACGCCGATCTCCGCGCCATGGTGACCCATCGCCAATTCAACCTGCTGCAGGATTTCGGCCAACTCGGCACGTTCGACGTGATCTTTTGCCGCAACGTTCTGATCTATTTCGATCAGGAAACCAAGATCAGCATCTTCGAGCGCCTTGCAAGGGCATCCGAGCCGGACGGCTTCATGGTGCTGGGTGCCGCCGAGTCCGCGGTCGGCATTTCGGACACCTTCAGGCCACATCCGGACCGGCGCGGGCTTTATCGCCCGAACGCCGGCCGAGGGCCGAAGTTTGGCGTCACGGCGAGCACGCCGCAGCCGGTGAGGGCGGTCGCGATGGCGTCGCGATAGGCCGGCGCAACGCGGGCCGGAGCGCGGAGCGCTCACAGGATCGCGTGCGGCAGGAAACGCGACGTATTGCCCGTAATGGGATTCTCGTCCTCCCGGATCGAAAGCCCGCAAGGTGCATGGTCGACCAGCCAGCTGCCAAGCACAGGATATTGGCCAGAGAAATCCGGCAACCTTGCCAGCGCCTGGCGAATGAAGCCTTCGGCCCCATAGGGACCCTTCTGCTCTGCGAGCGTCGTCCCCTCGCAGACCAGCTCGATGTTGGCCCCCTCCCGGGAAAGCAGCGGCTTGCGAACAAAGGAATTGCCAAGGCCTGCTGCGTTCGGGTCGTCCTCGAAAAAAGCCGGAAGCAGATTGGGATGGCCGGGAAACATCTCCCACAGCAACGGGAGCACGCCCTTGTTGGAGAGGATTGCTTTCCAAGGCGGCTCGATCCATCGCGTCGCTGCTTCCGCAAGCTTTGCGCCGAAGGCGTCGCGAAACATCCATTCCCAGGGATAGAGCTTGAACGCGAGCGCGATCTCCCGGTTGTCGAGATCGACAAAGCCGCCAGTGTTGCGCCATCCGATCGCCTCGATGTCGAGCAGCGTGGTTTGAAGGCCGGCTTGCCTCGCCGTGTCTTCGAGGTAGGCGAGGGTGCCGGCATCCTCGGGGTTGTCGAGCGTGCCAGTGAGATGCAAATGGCCGTTTCCTGAATCGAGCTTCTTCCAAGCCTCGATCAGTCGCTCATGGAGCGAGTTGAACTGGTCGGCTCCTGCGGGAAGGATCCCCCGTTCGATGCCCTGCTCGAGCCAGGTCCATTGAAACACCGCTGCCTCGAAGATCGAGGTCGGCGTGTCAGCGTTGTATTCCAGGAGTTTTGCCGGGCCGCGCCCGTCGAAACGGAGGTCGAGCCGGCCGTAAAGACTGTTCTCGTCACGGCGCCAGCTGTCGCGGAGCAGCGGCCAGAATGTTTCCGGTATCATCAACCGGCGCAGAAGGCGCTCGTCATCGATCGTGCGGTCGACGAGTTCGAGGCACATCGCATCGATCTCTCCCGTCGGTGCTTCGATCCCGGATTCGATTTCTTCGAGGGTAAAGCAGTAGAACGCGCGCTCGTCCCAATAGCGTTCGCCGTCAATCGTGTGAAACCCAAACCCGGTGGCCTCGGCGCTGGCCCGCCAGTCGTCGCGTTCTCGGGAGGCGAGGCGCCGCACGGAAGGCGCTACCCGCCATGCGAATGGCCGTGGAAATGGCCGTGGAAATGGTGCGGGAAGCGCCCGAAGCCGCCATAGGCCACACCCTGGCAGGTGACGTAAGGTCTTCCGTCGAGACCGCGCGTTACCTGGCGAAGGAATCCAGGGCCGCAATCATATTGATCGACAAAGCCCATCGAGACTGCGCCGATGGCCCCGCTGCCCATCATGGTCAGGACGACGCGGCGCGAACGTTTCATGTGACGGCCTTGGATACAGGATGCAGGGATCGCTCATTTAGGCATGCGTCGGCAGGGTGGGCAAGGAAAACGCGGGCACCTCACCACTTCGTGCGGTGCGAGCTTGCTTGCACTCAGCTGCCGGAAAAATGCGCCGCAAAGGATCTGGCAAAACCGCCGAATCCGCCGCGCGTCGTCTCACCCGAGCCGGACTCCGAGGCGTTGCCGGTCGACGATCGGCTGGATGACCAATCCCCGCCGAAGAAACTGCTACGCGACCACGTTCCGCCGGAGCCGCCATATCCTCCGGATGAAGACCGGCGAGGGCCGCATTCGCTGGCGCCTTGCGGCAGCGCCGGCCCGGCCATGCCGCCGCCTTTCGGTTCGCAATTCTCTCCCGGCATCATCGCAAAGGCGCCGCCGCCGACCGCGAGTGAGCCCATCAAGAGGAGTGCCACGTGGCGGGAGCGCTTCACCTGGTGCGACGCAGAAGGCGGAATGGCCGCCGGCCGGCGCTTGCCGAACTGGTTTGCGGGCGGATTTTGCATTGTCAGTAGATCATCGAGGCGGCGTTGAGCGCGCCGGCGGCGAGTGAAGAAAGTCCGAGCCAGATCGCAGGAGCCAGTTCGCCGGCGGCAATCTTCGCCGACAGGTTCGGTATCGGTATCTTGACGATGTAGTAGACCGCGATCTGAACGATCAGGGCGATCAGGCTCCAGACCAGGCAGTCGACGATATTGGCCGCATGCGCGATGGCGCTGACCACCGGCAGCACGAATCCGGGCAGGCTCAAGCCCAGCGCGATCGCGGCCGCCGGATCGTTGTCGCGGATCAGCTTGAATTCGTCGCGCACCGTGATGCGGGTATAGACGGAGAGATAGATGACCACCACGACAATAGCGGTGCAGA
>Ga0306920_100016605_pt1 | contig 10148 bp, 8 predicted proteins | sample flu12Cox44000170_FD_204666 | JGI IMG/M metagenome (GOLD analysis project Ga0306920, IMG submission 204666) | Lab enrichment of tropical soil microbial communities from Luquillo Experimental Forest, Puerto Rico - flux4day.12C.oxic.44.000.170 (v2)... | ecosystem: Environmental > Terrestrial >...
TTGGAAAAAATGCCCTCTCTCTTTGCGATCCAGCCGGGGCAAAACGTCGCCGCCGGAGAAGCATAAGCGACCACGAGTTTGGCGGTTTGCGCGCCGGCGACTTCCCGATGGCCAACCAAAAGCAATATGCTCATTGCGAACAAACATTTTCTGTTCAGCATAGATGACCTCATTTGGTGACAGCCCAACTTACTTGACTGATCCAAAAGAAGTCTAGTGTTAGTGATGCATTCTCTTGTGGGCGAAAAGGATTCGTTTTGCGAATGATTGAAGGGCAGATCAGTTAGCAGCGCACAAAATCCTCCTCTGTCTTTTTTCCCAAAGGAAGGGGTATTTGCCCCAGGGAGAATTAGCGGCACTTTGCTAAATGCATATTTCAAATATTTCAAATATACTCGTTACATTTGAACAGAAGGATCGCATGTCGCCCACAATAACCCTCACGATCATGCATGGCTCGACGTCTCGGGGAAACGGCCGGGAGCAGATCCTCGGTCTCGCTTCAGCACTGAGAAATCTGATCGGTCATGTCGACAGGTGACCTGCGTCGACTTTCTCATGACGATTGTAGTTGAGAAATATTCTCCGCGGACCCTGGAAGCGGTCGTCACGGTTTTGGCCGATGCGTTTATCACAAGCCCGCTTCACGTCTCTGCTTTCGGTTCCGAACAGATCGAGCAGAACCGGCTCTTTTTCCGCATTGGACTAAGCCGGATGTTTCGTGGTGAAGCCTTCGTCGCCCTGGCCAACGGGCAAATTCGAGGCTATGCTCATTTTACTAATTCGCCACAATGCCTCCCGCCGCCCGAAGCTTTGCCGGCCGCGATGATCCCTTTGCTCAAACCAATCGGAAAAGCGAGTGCGCGTCTAATACAATGGTTTGCCCGCTGGTGTCATCTCGATCCGGATCTACCACATGTACATCTCGGGCCCATCGGCGTTTCGCCCGATGCGCAACGACAAGGAGTCGGAACCGCTCTCATGCATTGTTATCTGGACCGCCTCCGAAAGGAGAATCTCGCCGGTTACCTAGAGACCGACAAGCCTGAGAACGTAAAGTTCTACGAAAAGTTCGGCTTCGTAGTCGAGCACGAGGAAGAGCTGATCGGCGCGCCCACATGGTATATGTGGCGCGAATGTGATTAGGAAGCGCTGCTCCGAGTTGCCCCGCCGAGACGGTGCGCCGGAATCTTATTGTTGATCATTGCATTCGACAGTGGTTACTCAAGCCAATCCCATAACTGCCCTCAATTAACTTGAAGTTCGTGCTCCAGCTTGGCGGATAGTTCGTCGTTACGCGTCGTTTGCGTTTCATCACCGTGAGCAAATATAAAAGCGGTAATAAAGTCGATCAGATAAGATCAACTGAAGCTGTCGATTCCGGAGAGTCCCATGAATGCGCTTTGGCACTATTGGTATCCGATCTCGTGGTCGCGGGAAGTCGCCGATAAACCTGTGGCGGTCAAATTGCTCGAGCAGCCGTTAGTGCTATGGCGCGCCAACGGACAGGTATCGGCATTTTACGATCTCTGCATTCATCGCGGCGCAGCGCTTTCGCTCGGTTGGATAGAGGGTGATCAGTTGGTGTGCGGCTATCACGGTTGGAATTACGCGGGCGACGGCAGCTGCACACGCATACCGTCGCTGCCGCCGGATCGCGAGATTCCGGCGAAAGCCCGAGCTAAAGCGTTTCGTGCGCGGGAGCGTTATGGATTGGTGTGGGTCTGCCTCGGCGAGCCGCGCTTGGAGATTCCCGAGTTCCCCTCCGAATTCGGCGATCCGAGTTTCAACTGGGAGCCTTACACATCGGAAGGCCAGTGGCGCGCCAACGCGGCGCGCATGATCGAAAACCTTGCTGATTTTTCTCACTTCCCTTGGGTCCACGCTGGAATCCTCGGGGATCCCAATCAAGCCGAATCGCCCCCGATCAATTTGACTGAAGTTCAAGGCGGGTTTCAGTACGAGATCGATACGCCAGTCAACAGATTTCGCGCCAGCAGTGCCGCTAAGCAGCTCTACACCGTCATACTGCCCTTTATGGTGATCATTCAGCGCCACCAGCCAGAAAGCATCGAGCGCCATACGAATATTTATCTCTGTACGCCAGTTTCGAATCACGAAACCAAATTTTATCGCCTCGCCGGCCGCAACTATCGCGACGTGAAACCCGACGAACAACTCAACGCCCAGCATCGACGCATCTTCGAGCAGGACAAAAGAATCGTCGAGTCGCAGCGCCCAGAGGAGTTGCCCCTCGATCTCGCGGAAGAATTGCATCTCCGCGGCCCGGACACACCCGCTATCGAGTATCGCCGCCGGCTAAAGCAACTTGGCGTGGAATGGTCATGACTTGGATTTCGTTCAAATCGTTCAAGCTGTTCAAGTCCTTCAAGCCCCCTCCTGCATCCTCCCCCGCGTCGCGGGGGAGGACAGAGGTGGGGATTTGCCGGAGCGCAACGGTTGAACGGCTTGAACGTTTTGAACTCCGTTATTGAGGAACTATGCCTGATCACTACGACATCATTATCGCCGGCGGCGGCTCGGCGGGCTGCGTGATTGCGTCGCGCCTTTCGGAAGAACCCAAACGAAACATTTTGCTGCTTGAAGCTGGACCTGATCCCCAGCCGATTCCCGAAACGGTCCTGGACGCCGAGAAAGCGACCAATGTTTTGCTCGAAAGTCCCTATATTTTAATGTACCCAACCAAACGCAACTACGATGGCAGCGAATTCTATTCGCTCGCCGGCCGCATCATGGGCGGCGGCTCGTCGGTGAACATGATGTCGATTCCGCGGCCGATCAAAGCCGACATGGACGCGTGGGCCCGTCAAGGCAATCCCGATTGGTCGTGGGAAAAAGTCTTGCCGATCTTGAAACGCATCGAAAACGATCACGATTTCCCGCAGAGTCCAATTCACGGCAGTGAAGGCCCGATCTACGTCAGCCGCAAGCATATTTTCAACGTGCCTCTGAGCGCGTCGGAGCAGGCGCTTCTTGAAGCGGTAACCAAACTGGGACTGCCGCGCTTCGACGATCAAAATGACCCCAATCCTTACGGCATCGCGCCCACGGCGCGCAATATCAAAGACGGTAAAAGGCAATCTTCCGCGGTCGCCTATTTAGGTCCGGCTCGCTCGCGCGGAAATCTCAAAATCATCGGCGACGCGCCGGTCGTGTCGCTGATTCTCAGCGGCAAGAAAGTCAGGGGCGTTCGCTTTCGAAAAGATGGTACGGACTATACCGCCACAGCGGACAAAGTCATCCTGAGCACCGGCGTGTATCACTCCCCGCAAATTCTGATGCTGTCGGGCATCGGCCCGCGCGATGAACTGGAGCGGCACGGGATTTCGATCGTTCATCAACTCGACGGCGTTGGCGAAAACTACCAAGATCATCCCGTGGTCACGATGACCTTGAAAGCAAAGACGAACAGTCTCGGTTCGCAGGCGCGCGGCCGCTCGACCTTAAAGCTTTACTTCAAAAGCGATCCAGCGCGTGAAAATCTCGACTTTCACATCATCTTGCGCGAAATCACCACGGTCTCGGGCATTGGCGACATGATCGGCTTCTCCTGCCACCTGCTCGAGCAAACCAATCGTGGTCGACTGACCTTGCAATCATCCGACCCGACCGAACTCCCGATAATCGATCCGCGTATGTTGGAGCATCCGAAAGACATCCAGGCGATGGTGTCGGCAATGAAGTTCGTCCAGCGCCTTACTGCCACCGAGCCGATGAATCAATTCTGCGGCGATCTGTTCTCACCGAGCCCAGCCGAGGATTGGGCGAAGTTCGCCCGTTCGACTTATACCAGCTACTTTCACGGCGTCGGCACCTGCAAGATGGGACTAGCCTCCGACCGCATGGCTGTCGTCGATCAGCATTTGCGCGTGCACGGCTTGGAAAATCTTTGGATCGGTGATGCCTCGATTATGCCGACGGTCGCCCACGCCAACACCAACCTTACCAGCATGATGATCGGCGAGCGCGCCGCGGATTTTCTCAGGGAAATTTCTTAACTGCGCCGCTCGCAATCCAGAAACCGTGAAAAGGGAAACCGTTATCTGCGGCTTTTGGCTGCTGCTCTCCCTCTACTCGTCGATCGAATCGTATCGGCTCGGCTTGAGCGCGGCCAATCGGCCCGGGCCGGGTTTTTTTCCCCTCATTGCCGCCACCGGTATCGGAGTGATCGCTGCGCTCCGCTTGATCGGCAGCGTACGAACGGGGGTGTCGGCTAAAAATCCGGATTTGGGCATCGCCGGCGAAGCGAAGCTTGTCCTCTATGTCATCGCCGGCATGACTGCCTACGCGTTCCTGCTCGAGCCACTTGGGTTTTTTCTTTGCACGCTGCTCCTGGTCGCGTTCTATTTAAAGGTCATCGCCGGCCGCGGCTGGCTTATAACTTTGATCTTCGCATCCGTCGTAGCGCTGACATCCCATATTTTTTTCGACGTTTTGCTGAGAGCAGAATTGCCGCGCGGCGTGCTTGACTGGTGGATGTGACATCTAACAAATGGCCACACTAGATGCACTTACCCAAGGCATTTTCATCGCCGCTTCGCCGCTGAATTTACTCTACGGCTTTCTTGGCGTCCTGCTCGGCACCCTGGTTGGCGTGCTGCCGGGGCTCGGCCCCGCAGGCGCCATTGCGCTTCTCCTACCGCTGGCACTGCACGCCCCGCCGCTGGCCTATCTGATCATGCTGTTTGGCATCACCTACGGCGCCCAGTACGGCGGCTCGACGACGTCGATTCTGGTAAATATTCCCGGCGAAGCTTCCTCGGTCATCACCTGTCTCGACGGCTACGCCATGGCGCGCCAGGGACGCGCCGGTCCGGCGCTCGGCATCGCGGCTTTCGGATCTTTCATCGGCGGCACAATTTCGATTTTCGGCCTCGCATATTTAGCGCCGGCCCTGGCAGAATTCGGACTTCACTTCGGACCGCCGGAATATGCCGCCCTCATGCTCTTCGGTTTGACGGCTCTCGTCTATCTTGCCCACGGCGCGATGGACAAGGCGATATTGATGGCGCTTTTCGGCATCCTTCTCGCCAGCGTCGGCCTCGACCCTGTCACCGGCCAGCCGCGCTTCACCTTCGACATTTTGGTTCTGCGCGACGGCGTCGGCTTGACGCCGGTGGTGATCGGTCTCTTTGGCATATCCGAGGTGCTGGTCAACCTGCGCTCCGAGGCCGGCGAAATTTTTCAGAAGAAAATAACCGGCCTACTGCCGACCTCAGAAGACTGGAAAGACTCCGCGATGCCGATCGCGCGCGGAACGATCTTGGGATTTTTAGTCGGTGCAATCCCCGGTTTGAATGTTGTTATCGCCACCTTCGCCGCCTACGCTCTCGAGAAAAAAGTTTCGAAACATCCGGAGAAGTTCGGCCGCGGCGCCATCGAAGGCGTGGCCGCACCCGAGACCGCGAACAATGCGGCGAGCTGCAGCGGCTGGATTCCACTCCTTAGTTTGGGTTTGCCGACGGGCTCGGTGACCTCGCTCATTTTCGGCGCGCTGCTGATTCACGGCTTGGCGCCCGGGCCGCTGTTCATCAAAAACTCGCCGGAAATTTTTTGGGGAGTGCTCGGCAGCATGGTCATCGGCAATGTGTTACTGTTGATTCTCAACCTGCCGCTGATCGGCCTGTGGATCAAAGTGCTACAGGTTCCCTACTTTTTTCTCTTTCCGTTGATCATTCTCTTTGGCATCATCGGCGCGTACACGACTTCGGGAACTACGGGCGACGTCGTGATCATGATCATTTTCGGCGTGGTAGGCTATCTGATGCGGAAATTCGCCTATGAGCCCGCGCCAATGGTACTAGGATTAGTAATCGGGCCGCTGCTCGAAACCGCCATTCGCCGCTCGATGATCATGTCGAAGGGAAGCGTGGCGATTTTCTTTCAGCGCCCGATCGCGGCATTTTTCATGAGCGCAGCATTGCTCATGCTGTTAAGTCCACTGCTCACGCGCCGGCGGATTGGCCACGAGATCATCGAAAAATTGGAAGAGACGTGACGAGAGGAAAGAACAGAGGGAAGCATCGCCCCCGAATGTATAAATCGGGGGTCCAGTTCTGAATCTGGATTCCCGCTTAAAACATGCCGGAATGACGGACTACATGAATTACTTTGGAGGCGCCATGAAGCTTAAATTGATCATCGTAGCGTTGTCCATCTTCGCAGCCTGCCCGCCGCTCTACAGCCAAAGCTTTCCTAACAAACCAATCGAGCTTGTCGTGTCGTCGAGCCCCGGCGGCGGCGTCGATCTGATTTTTCGCCTGATCGCCGAGGAGCTCGCAAAAAATCTAAAGACCCAGATTAATGTCGCCAACCAAACCGCCGGTGCCGGCGCCATCGCCGCCGAAAAAGTCGCCGCCGCGCGCAAGGACGGCTACACGCTCTTGGGCACACTACTCGGGCAGGTCGCCACGATGAGCGTTGCCAACCCGAAGGCGCCGGCGAACTTGCTCCGCGACTTTCAGCCCATCGCGATCCTCCACGGCTATGCGGCGGTGATCATGCTCGGCCGCGCGGACTCGGACATCAAGACACTCAAGGACCTCGTCGCCCAAGCGCAGAAAAAACCCGGTGACCTGATCGTCGCCGTCGGCCCGCCCGGTACGAGCCTGACGTTGGAAGTGGAATTGTTGAAGCGTGCTGCCAAGGTCGACATTACTTCCCTACCCTTCGCCGGCTCGGCGCAGGGCATCACGAATTTACTGGGAGGTCACGTGAACTTCGCCATGGCGTCTGACGTCGCTGCGCAGCCGCACATCAAAGCCGGTAAGCTGGTCGGTATAGCTGTCGACGTCGAGTCCGCGGTGCTTCCCGACGTGCCGACCTTCGCCAAACAGGGTTACCCGCAAGTCAATCTGCTCGCGAGCGTCGCTTTCCTGGGGCCGAAAGGTTTGCCCGACGCCACAGCAAAGATACTGACGGATGTGATTAAGAAAACGGCGGAAGAGCCGAAGCTCAAGGAAAACTTAAAATCACGCGGCTACAACGTCGATATACGAACAGCATCTGCGGACATGAATGCGTTGGTCAAAGAAGAGATCGACAAATATTCCCGCTTCACGCCCGAAGATCTTGGCTGGAAGGCGCAATAGCTCTGACAGTGACTCCAGAACTATATAGGTGTGGTCTGCAAAACTGTGCAACCGGTCGATTTCTCCATGTAGCGGGGCAGTGAAGGCTTATATTCACCTGGCTTACGCTATCGAATAAGAAAGTTAAAAACACATTCAACAATATTCAACAATAAAAAATACTGCCGAAAGCGATTCTATTTTCCGCCAAATACTTTGGCGAGAAAACCTTCTTTCTCCAGCTCAGCCACGAACCGATTATTGATCCAATCCTTGGCTTGAATATCCTTCGCCTCCGCCCGGTTTTTTCTTAGGATCTGCGCCGTGAGTTCCAAACCCTCTACCGTCGCGTACGGCTTGGTCGGAAAAGTGTTGCTGTAGTAGCGATATGTTTCTTCGATCTGATCTTTGTTTTTCTCGGAATCCAAACGCAGATATTTCGCGATGAACGTCATAACCGCGGCTTTCTTCGCGGGGTCTTTCCACGCGGCTAATCCTTCGATGAGCGCGCGCAGTGTTCGCAATACCGCGTCCGGGTTGCGGTCGAGATAAACTTTGATCGCCGCGATCTGCTGGTGGGAGTACGGTACCCCCGATTGCGAGAGATCGATCACTTCGTTAAAGCCCATCTTCTTCCCCGCCAGGTTCAACGGCGGGCTGACGATCGCCGCATCGACAGCACCTGCGCGCAGCGCGCCGAAGCGCTCGCTCTGGCCGCCGCCCTGAAGAATGATTACATCCTTGTCCGGCTTGAGACCGTGTTTCTCCACCGCCACCCGCACCGCCGTGTCGGACGAAGGGCCGTATCGGCTGATGAGGATCTTTTTGCCGCGCAAATCCTGCGGCGTGCGAATCTCCGGCCGCGAAAGAATGCTGAAGGGAAATGTATTGATCATGCCGGCGATGAAATAGAGATTGGCGCCGCGCAAGTCGGCCGACAATCCCGCGACGCCGTCCTCGCTGGCGAATTGAATATCGCCGGCGATTAGCGCTTGCAGCCCGACGGTGCCGCCCGGAAAAGAAATCAATTCGACGTTGACGCCATGCTTCTGAAACAGCCCCAACTGCTCGGTAACGTAATAATGGCTGTTAGTGCCCGCCGGCGCTTCGATGCCGATTCGCACCGTTGGCGGATTTTTTTGCGCCGAAGCCGCGCCCGGCGAGAAAATGGCACCGAGGACGGAAAGAATGACGAAGACAATCATCGAGCCCTCTTGCTAGTCTGCGCGGTTGTCCCGATAACGAAACCGGCCTGTCAAGCAATTCAGTTTCAGCCCGGTACGCGCGGCAATATCGGGAAAGATTCCTCACGTTCGTTCGGAATAACAGCAAAGTCACTGGGTGTCATCTCGGATCCTTCGGCGGAGATCAGGATAAACTCCGTGAGAGATCTTTCCCGAATTGAACCACCACCGAATTTTGCTTGACTCGAAGAGCCAATGTCGATTAGCTTCAGGCGCAATTATCTTCCGCTAACCATCATTTTTTCTCTTCTCCGTGAAAACAAAAGTCACTCCCTGGCAAGTTCTCAAGCAGCGTGATTTCGGTTTTTTTTGGCTTAGTCTTTTGTTTTCCGCCGTCGGCACTCAGGTCTCTGCTGTCGCCGTCGCTTGGCAGGTTTATGAAATCACCAACTCGCCATTTCAGCTGGGACTTACCGGCCTGTTTCGCGCTCTGCCGGTGATGATTCTTTCTTTGCCGGGAGGCGTTCTCGCTGATCGGATGGATCGGCGCAAGCTGCTGATCATCACTCAGACTCTGGCGGCGTTTTTGTCGCTAGCGCTTGCGCTTCTGACTTCCACCGGGCAAATACGTGTCTGGCACATCTACGCCGTGACTTTTCTCTCCGGCGCAGTAGGAATTTTCGACGCGCCGGCGCGCACTGCCATGATTCCGGCCCTCGTTTCCGCCGAACAACTCGCGTCAGCCTACGCGCTCAATATTACCTGGCGGCAAATCGCGACTCTCGCAGGACCTTTTGTCGGTGGTGTGGTGATTGGCGTGCTGGGGATCAGCCCGGCGTATTATATCGACGCTGCGAGTTTTCTCGCCGTCATCATATGCCTGGCTTTCATGCGGCGACAGGTGAAGCCGGCCGGTGAGAAAAAGGAATCGCCGCTTGAAAGCGTGTGGGCCGGTTTCAATTTCATCCGCGACAATTCGGTGATCTTGGGCTTAATGAGCATGGATACCTGCGTGCAGTTCTTCGGCGCCTACCGCTCGATGATGCCCGCCTTCGCGCGGGACATTCTCGGCACCGGACCCACAGGTCTCGGCGCGCTCTTAGGCGTGCCAGCTCTGGGCGCTTTAGCGGGCTCCGGCATCGTCCTGGCCGCGGGAAATCCGAAACGGAAAGGAAGGCTGATCATCGGCGTGACCTTGCTCTACACCGCGGGACTTGTCTGCTTCGCGCTGTCGCGCTCGCTCGTGCTCTCGCTACTGATCGTTTTCGCTTTGGGACTGGTCGACGCGATCGGCGAGACGTTGCGTGATACGCTCGTGCAGCTCACCACACCCGATCACATGCGCGGCCGAATCAAAAGCTTCGACCAAGTATTTATGTCGGCAGGCACCCATATGGGTCACGCGCAGATGGGCGCGGCAGCGAGCTTTATCGGCGTCCCCGGCGCGCTGGTTCTTGGTGGCTGCGTCGGCTCGGCGTCGGTACTCGCGGTGGCAAAATTCGCCCGCAGCCTGAGAAATATCGAGACCTAACTCACAGACAAAGCCGCTCAAAGCGCGCTGGAATCCGGACCCATGCTCTACGCAGGTTTCACATTGCTGCTCCGGTACCGCCAACGCAGCAGTCGGCGCTCGACGGCTTCTGCGCAGAAAAAGAGAATCAACACAAATGACATGATCAGAAAAATCAGACCCATGGTCAGCGCTGCGTTATAAGTGCTCTGGGCGAATTGCAGCAGATATCCCAAGCCGCGGGTTGCCGCGACAAATTCGCCGACGCAGGCACCCGTGAAAGCAAAGCCGACGGCGACTTTCAGACTGCCGAGCACCCAAGCCGTGACCGAAGGAATATAGACTTCACGCAATAAAACCATC
>Ga0306920_100016606_pt1 | contig 10147 bp, 7 predicted proteins | sample flu12Cox44000170_FD_204666 | JGI IMG/M metagenome (GOLD analysis project Ga0306920, IMG submission 204666) | Lab enrichment of tropical soil microbial communities from Luquillo Experimental Forest, Puerto Rico - flux4day.12C.oxic.44.000.170 (v2)... | ecosystem: Environmental > Terrestrial >...
CCGACGTCCGCGCGCGCGACACCTTCGAAAGAAGCCTATTTGCAGCTACTCGCTGACGGGCTGAACCTCGTCGATGCGGTCAAAGATATTCACACGGCGTTGCGCGATCAGGCGAAGCGCGCGCTCGAAGACGGCGACCTCGTGCCCGGATACACGCTCTCGGCCGGCCGCGCCACGCGCTGCTGGCGCAAAAATGAAAGTACTACAATTGCTGCGCTGGAGAGCCTCGGCCTCGACCGCGACGACGTCGTGGCGAAGACGCTGCACTCGCCGAAACAGATCGAGCTGCGAGCGAAGGCGCGCGGCCTCAAAATCCCACAAGAATTGATCGTTTCGAACCGCTCGGGCGTCTCGCTCGTGCGAATCGAGAACGCGCACGTCCCAGTGCCCGGACGGGGCGAGCTTGCGCGAATGCTTTCCGAGGCGCTCGAAGCCTTTCAAGGAGGAAGGCAAGCATGAACAACGACCACGACCATGATCGCGACCGCGATCACGCCAACGACAATGGCGAACACGAAAGGCTCGGGAGCAAGCAAGTCGCCCCCGCGCTAGCAGGAGGTGCGCTTACCTCCTTGGCGGCGCTGCAAGCAGCACTCAGTAGCGTCGATACTTCGTCTTTGGTTGTCATCTCAGGACGGCCATTGATGTTGTTCAAGAGCCGGGAGGGCGGCATCTGGATGTTCGGCCGGAAGCGCGTCACTCCCGAAACGGACAGTCGATGGGCCTTCAACCCGTTGAGCTTCCGATGGGGCTTTATCTGCTTCGATGACCAGAACAAGCCAATCGAGCGCATGGTCTCGATCAGCCAGCCAAAGCCCGACGTCACGACGCTTCCTGACCTGGGTTTCCCATGGCAGGAGCAGCGAGCCGTCGACATGCGATGTCTCAGCGGCGCCGACGCCGGCGTCGAAGTGACCCTTAAGGTGAACACCGTCGGCGGCGTCCAAGCTATCGACGGAATGATCGAGGCGGTGCTCAACCGGCTCAACAGCGGTCAGCACGAGAACAAAGTCGTGCCGATCGCGCTCCTTAAGAACGATTCCTACCAACACGTCGAGCGCGGGAAAATTTGGATTCCCGTGCTGGACATCGTCGATTGGATGCCACTGGACGGCCCGGCGCCAGCGTCTGAACCGGCACCTAAACCGGAGCCGCAGTCGCCGCAGTCGTCCAGCGAGCAGCCACGGCGTCGGCGCGTCGTGTAAGGCCGCGACACGCTTCCTACAGAGCGAGGCCGGCCGCGCGGCGGCCTCGCCTGACTTTCCGAGCTCTGGGAAACCGCCGCGATGTTTAACGCCGACGATCTCATTTGGCTGGATTTTGAAGTTGCAGCCCCCAAGGTCGATTTGAAGGCCGCTGGGACGTTTCGGTACGTCGCCGAAGCGTCGACGTGCGCCATCGTCCTGGCCTATGCGATCGGCAACGCGCCGGCTCAAACCTGGCACGCCGACGGCGCGATCCTCGATTGGGTCTGCGCGCCGAACGAGCTCCGTGCAGCCTTTGAACACAACACAATGCTTGCCGCGTGGAATGCAAGTTTTGATGCCGCCGTCTGGAATTATGCCACGCTCGGATTTCCTTTTCTCGTGCCGGAACGCGTTATCGATCCGATGGTCCAGGCCGGCGTTTCCAACTTGCCGACCGATCTCGAACACGCCTCTCGTGCCCTCGGCGGCACAGGCAAGAAGGCAGATGGCAAGAAGCTGATTCGACTGTTCAGCGTCGAAGGCGCGAGTCCGAGCGAATACCCGGCAGAGTGGGAGCGTTTTCTCACCTACGCGCGCCAGGACATCGAGGCGATGCGCGAGGTCTATCGCCGGACTCGGCCGCTGCCGTATGAAGAATGGCAGCAGTATTGGGCGTTCGAGCATATCAACCGACGAGGCGTGACGCTCGACATGCCCTATGTACGCAACGCCGCAGCGCTTGCAGCCACGGATGCCATCGCCATTGGCCGCCGGCTGATCGAGCTGACCGACAAGGCCGTCGCTCGAGTCACGCAGGCGAAACGGATCGCAACCTGGCTGCACGATAACCTCGTCGACGCGACGATGCGCGAAGTCTTGACGGTCGGCGTTCCGGCCGACGATGACGACAACGATGCCGAAGCAGATGCACAGGAATTCAGTCTGACGCGTGATCGCGTCGCCCGCGTGCTCGCAATGCTCGACGCCAAGCACGCCAACGGCGGCCTTAACCTTGCCGAGACGAAGGCCCGCGAGGTTGCCACGCTGCGTCTCTATGGTGCCGGGGCCGCGCCAAAAAAGTTTACCCGCCTTGCTGCGCAACAGGTCGATGGCGTGTTGCGCGGCCAATACCGCTTCGCCGGCGCCGGGCAGACCGGACGCCTGACCAGCCGAGGGGCGCAGATTCAGAACTTGACGCTGGACGTGCTCGGCGAGGACGGCGCCGCGGAGAGCCCGCTGGTCGAGGCGATCGAGAAGGGTTGCAGCTACGCCGCGCTGGTCGCGGCAAGCCCTACCGACGTGCCGGCGGCGCGCAAGCTGGCCTTGATCGTGCGTCCAGCGCTCGTCGCCGGGTCGGGAAAGTTGTTCGTGTGGTCGGATTGGTCAGCGATCGAAGCGCGGATCACGCCCTGGCTCGCCGCCTCAGAAGACGCCGAAAGAGTTCTCGACATCTTCCGCGCTAATGATCGCGATCCGACGCGGCCTGACATCTACACCGTCGCCATCGCCGACATCCTGCGCAAAGACGCGCACGCGATAGTGAAATCAGAACGCCAGATCGGCAAGGTCGCCACCTTAGCGCTCGGCTTCGGCGGCTCCGTCGGAGCGCTCATGGCGATGGCACTCGCCTATCACATCCATCTCGACACCGCCGAGGCGCGCCACATCGTTGACGCTTGGCGCGAAGCGAATCCGTGGGCGCGAGAGTTCTGGGGCGCGCATCGTGATGGGGAAAGCTTCGGCTTGTGGGGCGCCGCGATGAGCGCCTGGGAGGTGCCGGGTCGGATCACAACGGCGGGCCGGATCGGCTTCGTTTACCGCGAGGATTACCTCGGCGGCGCGCTGTTCATGGCGTTGCCGTCGGGCCGCTTGCTGACCTATCCACGACCGCGCTGGCGTGATGTCGATGTCCTGGACAAGGACGGCAAGCCGACCGGCGAGAAGCGCACCGAGCTGTCGTTCCGGCGCGCGCACGGGCGCGCGAAACTCTGGTTTGGAGTTTTTTGCGAGAACGCGGTTCAGGCTACGGCCGCCGACATCTTGCGCGAGACAGTCGCGCGGATTGAGACAAACCCGGCGCTCGCCTTCATGCCGATTCGAATGACAACGCATGACGAGATTGTCTGCGAAGTCGATGCGGCGCGCGTTGAGGAGGCGAAAGCGCTGCTGCGGCGCGAGATGCTGACCCTGCCGAAATGGGCTGATGGCTTGCCGCTGCAGAGCGAAGAGCAGGCCTGCCGAAGATACTCAAAAAGTAAAACTACGCTTCAGGGAGACGCCGCATGAATGCGCCCTTCATCCCTCGCGCCTTGTATTCCTATCAGAATCGGGCTGCGACATTTTTCTACGAGCGCGACGCCGCGCTCCTGGTAGCGCCGCTCGGCGCCGGCAAGGGCGCCGCCGCGCTCACAGCGCTCGCCGACCTTGTCCGTGACGGACACCGCTGCCACGCTCTTGTTGTTGCGCCAAAGCTCGTCGCCACGACCGTGTGGCCGCTGGAGGTTACGCTATGGCCACACCTCGCGCATCTCCGCGTTGCCGTTCTCAACGGCACGCCTGAGCGCCGGCGCGCGCTCCTCGCCGACGCGCCGACGCGCGAAGTGACAGTGATTGGCGTCGATCTCATACCCTGGCTGGTTGGCGAGCTCGCCGCTTTTGCGGACGATCACCCGCTGCTCGACGTGCTGATCATCGACGAGACATCGCGCCTCAAAGATCCGAGCGGCAAGCGTGCTCGCGCGCTGTTGAGGATCGCAGGACGCTTCCGGACACGCTGGGGCTTGACCGGGACCCCTCGTCCCAATTCGAGCATGGACCTGTTCATGCCGGCCGCTATCATCACCGACGGCGCGCTGTGGGGCCGTGCCTTCGTGCCGTGGCAGAAACGGCATTTTCGGCCGCGCGATCCGTTCGGGCGCGAATGGGTAGCCCTGCCGGGAGCAGAAGAGAAGATCGCCGCCTCGTTCGGTACGGTGGCGATGACCGTCGGCGACGAGGACATGCCCGACCTGCCTCCACTCAACATCGTCGAAACGCCGCTACGGCTGCCGGATACCGTGATGGCGAGCTATCGAACGATGGCACGGGAGCTATTCACGACAGTCGAGGGGCGCACGATCGAGGCCGCCTCGCCGCTGATCGCAACCGGCAAGCTGGCGCAGCTCGCCAATGGTTTCCTCTATGACGATGCGGGCGCCGATGACGTGGTCTTCGTTCACGATCTGAAAATCGAATGGCTACGCGAACTGGTTGAAAGCCTCGACCGCGAGCCGCTCCTCATTGCCTACGAGTTCATCGAGGACCTACGGACCATTCGGCGCGCTTTCAAGGACGTGCCGGTGCTCGGCGGCCCGACAAGCGCCGCCGAATCGTCGCGACTGGTTGCGGCCTGGAACACTGGGGCACTGCCGCTGCTCGCCTTTCACCCTGCCGCAGCCGGGCACGGACTGAATCTGCAGCACGGCGGGTCGCGCATGGCGTGGCTGTCGCCAAGCTGGTCAGCCGAGCTCACCGAACAAGCAATCGCGCGCATCTACCGGCCGGGGCAGACGCGGCACGTGACCATTCACGTCTGCGTCGCAATGGGCACTGTCGATGAGATGAAGCGCAATCGGGTGCTTGGCAAGATGAGCGCACAGGAGGCGTTCCGGCGGCATCTGGAGCAAATCTGATTAAGGCAGAGGAGAGCCCTGACATGACGACTGAAGAAGCTTACGCCATGATCGAGATGACCATGCAGCTGGTTCGATCAATCCGCGCGTGCGGTTTCACCCCCGGCATTGACGGCACCGTCATCAGCGAGTTGCAGAAGCTCGTTCACGCACAAAACGACGATCCTGAAGGCCGCGGAACCGCCTGCGACGCGCGTGACGTGCTGCTTGCGCTACGAAGCGCCGCTGCTTCGCTCATTGAGGACATCGAACGGGATTTAGACGCGCTGACATTCGACTTTACTGCCGAAAAGGCGCGGCGCGCTCTCATCGAGTACGAGCACGCCGACCCTGGTGAGGCACGCTAAAAGCAGGAGTACGCCATGCCCGGCGCAGAAATCACGCTGTTCGCCAAAAGTGGCGGACCGCTGACTAAGAAAATCTCGCTCGACAGCAACGGCGGCATCTTCAGCGATGCCAGCCATTGCTTCATGACATGCGGGGCTGCGATCCGAACGACGATCGAAGACGTCAACGACCTCGGCACGCTGATGCATGACATGCGTGATCATCATGCCCTCGCGCTCGGCTCGTTGCGGGCAGGACTGCCCAACCAGGTGAACATCGTCACCAAACGCTCGCTTAACGGCACGACGCCGCTCGACACCGTCGCTCGCACCAAGGAGACCTTGGTCTATCGCAGCGGTGCCTGCGGCTTCGTTCTTCTGGATTTTGACACTAAAGGCATGCCGACCACAGTAGCAGACAGGTTGAACGCGCTTGGCGGGTTCGTTGCCGCCATCGCCTCGATGATACCCGAAGTAAGCCGCGCCGCGCGCCTGCTGCGCGCCTCGACCAGCGCTGGATTGTACCGAGAGGATACGCGAGAGGCCTTCGCCGGCTCACGCGGATTGCATGTCTACCTCGGCGCCGCAGACGTTAGCGACAGCGAGCGCTTCCTCAAGACGCTTCATGCCCGCTGCTGGCTGAACGGGCTGGGCTGGTTCATGGTCGGAGTCGCCGGGCAGCTCTTAGAACGCTCCGTCGTCGATCGCATGGTCGGAACCCCTGAGCGACTGGTGTTCGAAGGGCCACCGGTGCTAGTCCCGCCCCTCTTGCAGGATCAGGGAGCACGCGAGCCGCGCATTAACGAAGGAGGTTGGCTCGACACAGCCGCGGTTTGTCCCCCGCTGAGCGCCGTCGAGAAGTCGCGGCTCGAAGAATGCCACGCCAAAGCTGCGCACGACCTGGATCGCGAGGTTGACAGCGCGCGAAGCAGATTCCTCGACGAGCAGACCAGGGCGATTGCGCAACGTTGCGGCATCGCCACGATCCGGGCTCGCCATATCGCCAACAGACAAAGCCGCGGCATCCTGTTGCCGGCCATCACACTGCCATTCGACGATCCGGCCTTAGCGGGAAAAACCGTCGCCGACGTACTTGCCAACCCGGAAGCGTACGAAGGTGAAACACTGGCCGACCCGCTGGAAGGCGTGAGCTACGGCCGATGCAAGGCAAAGATCATGCGCCAAGACGACGGCACGCCGTGGATACACTCATTCGCCCACGGTCGCACCATCTACCAGCTCAAGCATGACGCTGCCGCAGTGCATGCAATCCTGAACGCCACGTCACAGCACGACGTCGTCAGCACGCTGATCAGCCACATCCTCACAGCTGATCTCGATGCCGTTGAGATCGAGGCACTGATCGCGGCCGCGTCGCGCCAGACTGGCACTGGAATTCGTGCCATCAACAGCATGCTCAAGGCAGCGCGCAAGGCACAAGCCGAGCAGGAGGAAGAACAGAAACGCCAGCAGCGCAGGGCAGCACGCAGCGACCCGCGGCCGGTTGTTGATGCGCCGGCTCAAGATGCGCCGTGGCTGCCCGAGATGAGCATCTACGATGAAATCCTATGCGCCGTGACGGATGCCATCCCGCCATCGAGACATGTCGATGACGAGCTGAACTGCGCGCGCTGCACCGTATTCCCAGGAACACACGCATTCTCATCCGACGACAAGGACGAGCCGCCGGCCCCGCAGTGGCACATTCGCAAGCTGAACGAGCACGAAGCCGCCGACCTACTGGAGAAGCATATCGATTTCGTCGATCCCGAAGACGGCCGAAGCGTCCAATGCCCGACGAAATTCGTGAACCACTACCGAGGATGGGGCGGCGGCATGCTGCCCAAGCTCGTAGCGATTTCGACCTTGCCGCTCGTACTTGGGAACGGCGAAATCCTCGCGCCGAAAGGGCTCGATCGGCTGCGCGGCATCGCCTTCGTCATCGACGAGAAGCTTCGCAAGTGTCTGCCGCGCGAGCGAGTGCGCGACAATACGAAAATCGCTGAGGCGCTCAGGTTTCTGGTTGATGACTGGATGATCGACGTCAAATGCTCATTCATAGATAAATGCAACGCGATAACCCTGGCGCTAACGATCATCGAGCGATCGCTGCTGGCTGAACGCCCCATCGGGTTCATCACCTCACCGATGCCGGAAAGCGGCAAAACCACGCTGGCAAAAATGCTCATCACGGCAGCTACCGGGATCGATGCCGTAGCATTCGCCTGGTCGCCCCACGAGGAGGAGCGCCGTAAGGCCTTGTTGGCCTATTTCGACGCCGGCCTGGCATACATTTTGTGGGACAACATCGCTGACGGCGCATTCGTTCAATGCCCGCATCTTGAGCGGAGCTGCACCGCGAGTTACTACGCCGACCGCAAGCTCGGAGTGAGCGAGTTCATCAGCGCCGCAGCCGCAACCATTCACATCTTCACAGGCAACAACATCGCGCCGCGAGGTGCGACGTCCTCGCGTACCCTGCACGTGCGCGTCGATACCGACCTCGCTGATCCGATGGCGCGCAAGTTTGAGCACAACAATCCAGTGGCGTGGACGAAAGCCAGGCGCGATGAGATACTCGGGGCGCTCTACGTGATCCTGCTTGGCAATCCAATATTGGATTTGCCTGTCGACTCGGCGACCAAAACCAGGTTCCCAATGTGGTACAGGCTTGTAGGCTCGGCGATTGAGCACGCCGCCAGATGCTACAAAGAAGCCTACCCCCAGGATCCCAAAGCTGTCGTAATCGAGTTCGATCAACTGTTTGCCAGGCAGAAAACGAGCGACGAGGAAGGCACTAGCCTTGGCGAGATGCTCGACGAGCTCGACAAGACCATGCGCAGCTGGTGCGCCCAGCATCGTCAATCCAAGCGGGATGATGGGATCATCTGGGGTGCCTTGTGTCCTGGTCGTCCCGCCTGGGTCGGGAACTACATGGCTAAAGAAATTGCAGCGTGCCTTAATCAGGATTGCTGGTTGCCAGGCAGCTCATCACGCGGAGTGGCGATCATTCGCGGATTCCTGTTCCAAAAGGTGCCGCTAAAAAACAAGCTTTCCCCGCATGCGGTGAGCCGAGCGCTCGGAGCCTACGTGGACAGGCGGAGAGTATTTGGCCTTGAGGAGCTGGTCTTGCGGATCGAGACGGACTCGCATGCGAAAGCCAATTTATACCGGGTTGAGCGCCGCACTCTGCTGTCATGATGCGGTTTCGCGGTTTCAAACGACCCCCGTCAGCTTATAGCCCTCCAGTTTTTTTGTTTTCCCATAATAAACATTTTCCAAAGTCCTTAGGAGTAAAGGGGTGCTTTGATTCCGCGAAACCGCAAGACCTCATATCTGTCTGGTTGAAATTTCTGCTATTAGCAACGCAGGGGCGGCCGAACCCCGGCTGCGCCGCGCATCTTGGGCGGGAATGAAGCCGCCAACGGAGGCTGACTGAAACCGCAGGGGAACTGTCTGAAACCGCAGGGGGAGCCGGCTGTGGGTCGCGAGCGAGCATCGGCAGCAGTCGGACATCGAATTCGCCGTTCTCGAGCGTACGTTAAACCCCGATGCACCGTTGCACTGAAGCGGGATCGCTTTGTACTGTGCGTCCAACGCCGGCTTGATGGCTTAGCCAGGCGTTAGCGTCGGTCGGAGGCTCCTTCTCGAGCGGCACCTCCTTGGGGACTCCGATCGGCTGCTTTCAGAGACAGAGAAATCTTGATGCGCCTCTATGGAACTGAGCGCTGGAGAAGGTTGGCAAAGCACCAGCTGAGGGTCGAGCCGCTCTGCGCAACCTGTCTGCGCGAAGGCCGGGTGACTGCCGCTCGCGTAGCGGACCACGTTGAGCCGTGGCGTGGCGATATCAACAAGTTCTGGCTCGGGAAACTGCAAAGCCTATGTGAGCGCTGCCATAACTCGACAAAGAAAGACCTGGAACGACACGGTTACGACAGCACCGTGGGGGTGGATGGCTTCCCGCTCGATCCGCGTCATCCCATCTATCGGACGTGATGCCAGGGGCAGGGGGGAGTGTGAAAAATTTTGCGAGACAGGCAATCTCCAACCGCGGCGGCCATCGCAACTTGACGAAATTATTCCAATTTTTCCGTTTCGTGCGTTGCGGCGCAAAATGCGCTAAAAGCTCACACCATGTTTGACCCGACTTCGTCCACGCCGCAACCGCCGCGCAAACTCGGTGAGCATGGCTCGTCTCTTTGGCAATCCATTCAATCCGAATATAAAATCGATGATGCGGTTGGCATCGAGTTTTTGACGCAGTGCTGTGAGGCCTCCGATCAAATTGCGAAGTTGGCCGAGCGGATCACCGAGGACGGTGAGGTGATCGAAACTGAAAACGGCCCAAAAGTTCACCCGGCGCTTAAGGAGCAGCTCGCGCACCGCTCTTTTATCGTTCGCACTTTGCGACAACTGGGGCTTAACCTAGAGCCGGTCCGTGCGGTCGGCCGTCCGACCGCGTGGCGCAAGCAACAGGAGGCGCGCGATGCCGAAGAGTAGATATCTCCAACGATCACAGCGGGCGCGAATGACCGCCCAGATGGCGCAGGAACTCTGGCTCGGCCCCAACCTCGCCGGAACGGTCTTCGCAAGCGACGCACACAGACGCGAGACGTGGTTTCGCTTTCGTAACGAGTTGATGGAGCAATGGGGACGGCACGGTCGAAGGCCGCTGGCGTGGTGGATATACGAAAAAGGTTGGCGATACCCGGGAAGCGAACACGAGCGAAGCCTTCTGTATGAAGCTGATTTACTGACCCAGGAAGAACGCACCGAGCTTGAAGCATGGTGGCGCGAGGAATTCCAAAAGACCCAGGTCGAGGGCTTCACCTTTTACCACGAAGGCCGAATTGTCACCGGCGACGAGGCTCGGCAACGTCATTGGCTTTTTATCGATTTGCCGCCGCCGCTACTTGACAAATTTTTGGCCGAGCGCGGCGTTGGCGCGCTGCAGGACGAACCT
>Ga0306920_100016607_pt1 | contig 10147 bp, 8 predicted proteins | sample flu12Cox44000170_FD_204666 | JGI IMG/M metagenome (GOLD analysis project Ga0306920, IMG submission 204666) | Lab enrichment of tropical soil microbial communities from Luquillo Experimental Forest, Puerto Rico - flux4day.12C.oxic.44.000.170 (v2)... | ecosystem: Environmental > Terrestrial >...
AACGACGGTCGAGGGCGAAATAGCGGCCCGGGGCAGCAAGCTTCGGCAACGCCACTCCGTTCAGCAGCGCCGAGCCGCCGGCTGTCCATTGCGGCACGCGCACACGCAGCACCATGCGCTGCGGGCGCGCGGTGTGCACCGTGAGCCGCAGCGCGTCCTCCTCTGGAAAGCGCGTGTCCAGCACCAGTCGCAGGCCCCGTTCCGTCCAATCGAGCTCGGAGGGAATGAAGAGATTGACGTAAACGCCGGCGCGGTCGTGGAAATAGATGCTGTCGCCGAGCTTGGCGAAAGATTCCGCCATGCTGCCGGTGCAGCACCAGAAGTCGTGCAACGGTGTGCCGAAGAGCTTCCAGTAGCCACTCTCGAGCGGCAGGTAGTAGAGCTTGTCGCCGTCGGCGGGGTGCTGGACGCCGAAGATGCCGTTGTAGAGAGTGCGTTCGTAGTAGTCGCCGAGGCGCGGATCGGCACTCCACCCATACAGCAGCCGCGTCAGCTTCTGCATGTTGTAGGTGACGCACGACTCCTCGGTGTACCCGGAAAGCTCGTGCGCCAGCATTGCCGGTGGCGCGTTCCAGCTCTCGCCGTTGCTGGTTCCGCCGGTGCAGTACGCACGGTGCTGCGTGACGGTCTGCCAGAAGGTCTCGGCCGCGTGCCGCAGCTCAGCATCTCCGGTGAGCTCGTAGCCGCGAGCGGCGCCGATGATCTGGGGGATTGTAGTGTTGGCGTGCAGACCCTGCAGCTCATCGCGACCGGCCGCGAGCGGCGCCAGGATACGCTGGCGATCGAAGCGTTGCGCCAGCTGCCGCCAGCGCCGGTCGGAGGTCACCGCCGCGAGGTTGTACAGCAGCTCGTTCATGCCGCCGTATTCGCGCTCGAGCACGCGCGCCATCTCGGCACCGCCGAGCGGCTGCGCCCAGCGCTCGGTCCAACGCGCCATGCCGAGCAGAGTGTCGAGTGCCTGTGCGTCGCCGCTCAGCGAGTAGGTGTCGAGCAGGCCGGCCATGATCTTGTGCAGGGTGTAGAAGGGCGCCCACGCTGGCTGGCCGGCACGCAACCGGTCGAACAGATCGACGGGAAAGGCGCTCAGGTATCCGGTGCCGATGGCCGCCTGGCAGCGGGCGAGCTCGGACGCCAGGTGCGTGCCGCGGCCGCGGATCGCCGCATCGCCGGTCTGCGCTGCCAGCAGCGCGCAGGCCGACAGGTAGTGTCCGCTGAAGTGCCCGCGCAGCTCGTTATCGGGTGCCTCCCAGCCACCGAGCGGCTGCGCGGTGCTCGGCAGGCCCGCCGTGATGCGGAACATGTGGAGCAGCCGGTCGGTGTCGAGACCCATCAGGTAGCGACGATTCACCTCGAGCGCCTCGAGCGCAGCGCCTGCGCGCAGTCGCACCGCCGACAGAGCGAAGGGTCGCACGCGGACTCGCTCGGCCTGATCCGCCTCACGCCCGCCGAGCGCTGCGAGCGCGGCGCGCGACCAGTACGTCGTCGCTGCCGCGGAGAGTCCAGTCATCGACAGGAAAGTGCGCCGTGGGAATCGCCGCGGCATCCGGGCCTCCGTGTTGGCTCCTGCTATCCTACTCTCTGGTCGCGCAACTAACCTGTGAGCGGGGAGGATGAGAAACGAGCGCCGCGCCGCGCTGCGTCTGGGTCCGGGTCTCATCACCGGCGCCTGCAACGACGATCCGAGCAGTGTCGGCACCTACTCACAGGTCGGCGCGCAGTTCGGCTTCGCCCTCGCGTGGACGCTGCCGTTCAGCTTCCCGCTGCTGGTCGCGATCCAGGAGATCAGCGCGCGCATCGCGCGCGTGACCGGCTGCGGCATCGCCGGCAATCTCCGGCGCCACACTCCATGGTGGCTGGCCGCGGCGCTGGTGACGCTCCTGTCGATCGCCAACGTGTTCAACCTCGCGGCGAACCTCGGGGCAATGAGTGCCGTGCTGCGCCTGCTGCTCGCCGCGCCGGCGCTGCTGTACGTTGTCCTGCTCGGTACCGCCGCGGTGCTGTTCGAGATGCTCACACGCTACGCCCGTTACGTGCAGCTGCTGCGGTGGCTGTCCCTGTCGTTGCTGAGCTACGTGGCGTGCGCCTTCGTGGTCCAAGTGCCCTGGAATCAGGTTGTACACGCATTGCTGTGGCCGCCGCTCTCGGCGAGCCCGCAGTACCTGCTCGCGGTACTTGCGGCTCTCGGGACCACCTTGAGTCCCTATCTATTGTTCTGGCAGGCGCAACAGGAGGTCGAGGACGGCCGGCACCAGCGCGGCGGCCCCGTGTTGCTCGATTCGGTGGACCACGCGCCGAGTGAGTTCGCCCGCATCCGCCTCGACACGCTGATCGGCATGGGGCTTGCGGGCGTCGTGGCGCTCTTCATCGTGATCACCACGGCGAGCACGCTGCATGCCCACGGGGTGCACACGATTCAGACCGCCGCCGAGGCGGCCGAAGCTTTGCGGGCCTTGGGTGGCCGCTTCACTTTCATCCTGTTCGCCCTCGGGATCATCGGCGCGGGGCTGCTGACGCTGCCTGCGCTCTCGACCTCGGCGGCTTACGCGGTGGGTGAGCTGATGTCATGGCGGGTCGGTCGGCGATACACGCCCCGACAGGCGCGAGGTTTCTATGCGACGACCGCGTTGGCCACCGCGCTCGCCGTGGCGCTGAACTTCACCTCGCTCAATCCGATTCGGGCGCTCTACTGGAGCGCCGTGCTGAACGGCGTTATTGCGGTGCCGCTGCTCGCCGCGGTGATGTACCTGGCGACGCGCGCGAACGTCATGGGGCCACTGCCGCTGCCGGCCGGGCTTCGCACGCTCGGCTGGGCGGCCACCGCCGTCATGGCGTCGAGCGTCGCGGCGCTGGCGCTCGCCTGGCTCGTATCCTCATGAGCGACGCCATACGCGCCGTCGTCAGGACCCCGCTGCGCGCCCCGGAAACTGCGCGAACATCTTCGTTACCGCGTTGTCGACGGCCGGTTGCGGGTTCTGCATGACCTGGTCGGTGAGCTCCTGTTCGGCGATGCCTTCCCACACGACCACTTTCCGCTTGGCATCCACCACGTCGATGTTGGCCGTGCCCACCTTGTAGCGCACCGTCTGCACCTCCGGACCCGCGTAGAGCGAGCCCCGATAGCCGTAGTAGCCGTAGCCGTAATAGGGTCCGGGCCCCGGTGTCGACTGAATGTCGGCTTTCTCGGTGACGCGCGCGTTGAAATTGACCAGCAGGTCGCCGCCGCTTTCGACCTGCTGAAACCCACGGGCATTCATCTCGCGCGTGATCGCCGTCTCGAAGAAGGTCGTGAGCGGCGTGACATTGCCGCCGCGGTTGGTGCCCGGTTGCGCCACGAACGAGTAGGTGCGGTAGCTCGCCAGGTTCGCGCCGGGCTCGGAGACCGAGCGTATCTGCGGGCCGGTCTCGCACCCCGCCAGCATCAGAGCCGCGAGAGCGATCAGACTCAGGCGGGCGCATGTATCCTTGGTCATTATGTGAAGCTCCCCGAGGGCTGTAGAGGCTGCCGCGTCAGGCCGCGGGTGAGCCACGCGCAGGGTGGGCGCGCGTCTCCGCGCGCGACAGAAGCCCGACCAGCGCGGTGGCGGTGCGGACCTGCATCTTCTCCATGATACGACCGCGATGGACCTTGATGGTCTTCTCGGCCGCGCCGAGCTCGGCAGCGATCTGCTTGTTCAGCATCCCGGTGGCGACCAGCTCGAGCACCTGGCGCTCGCGCGGGGTGAGGCTCGCGAGGCGGCGGACGAGATCCTCGCGCTCGCGATGCTGCGCGCGCCCGACGGCATCCCGCAGCAGCGCCTCGCGCACTGCGGCCACGAGCTCGGCGCGCTGCACCGGCTTCGAGAGGAAGGTCACCGCGCCGGCCTTCATCGCCTGCACTGTCGTGGGAATGTCGCCCTGTCCGGTGACGAAGACGATGGCCCTGTCGATGCCGCGCGCCCGCAGGGTGCGCTGAAGCTCGAGGCCGCTCATTCCGGGCATGCGAACGTCCGCCACGAGGCAACCCGGTGTTTCCGCATCGTGCGCCTCGAGGAACTCGACGGCCGAGGTGTACGGGCTCACCGTGAAGCCGCTGCTTTGCAACATGCGTGCGAGTGCCACGACCACGGCGGGCTCATCGTCCAGCAGGAAGACGATTGGGTGGAGCTCAGTCATGACCAGTTCCCTTCGTCATTGACGCAATCCGATCTCCAGGAGCGCGCACGGCTCTTTAATTCTTTGCGCAGCAACTCGAGCGACTCGACGCCGCAGCGATTATGCCTGCCGGCCCACACCACCCGCCAGAGCGTGGCAACACCGCTCTGACCCGAAGCTGAGGCCGGGCCGTTGCAACCCGAGGCCGCAGGACGATGATTCAGGACGGCGAGCGCAGCCTGATCGCGTCATTGATCAGGCCTACGAGGCGCTCCCGTTGCAGCGGCTTCGCGAGGTAGGCGACCGCGCCGTCGGCCAGACACTGCTCGCGCAGCGCCGGCTGATCGTGCGCGGTCACCACGATGATCGGCAACCGCATCTTTGCGAGGGTGAGCTGGCGTTGCACGTCGCGGCCGGTGAGCCCCGGCATCTGGTAGTCGAGGATCACGCAGTCCGGCAGGCGTGTGCGCAACGAATCCAGGAACTCCCGGCCCGAGGCGAACACATCGACCTCGAACTGTGAAGCACTCAGCATGCGCGCGAGCGCCCGGCGCACCGACTCCTCGTCGTCCACGACCGCGAGCAGGGGCCGCACGGCTGCCATGACGCCACATTGGGCGACCACGGGACGTTCTGCGGTAGTGGACCTTCGTCCTATGCGCCGACGCTGGCAGTAAATCGGAATACTGCGCCGCCCCGATCGGCGGCGCTCTCCGCCCACAGCCGCCCGCCGTGCGCCTCGATGATGGACCGACAGATCGCGAGACCGAGGCCCAGCCCCTGCTTCTTGGTGGTCACAAACGGCTGAAAGATGCGCTCGGTGTCGCCGGATGGAATTCCGCAGCCGCAGTCAGCGACCGAACACTCGACGGCGCGGCCCTCATCGGCGGGCTGTGTCGCGATCGTCAGCCGCCGCTCGCTCGGGGGTCTTCCGGCCATCGCCTCGCAGGCGTTGATGATGAGGTTGAGCAGTACCTGCTGCAGCTGCACGGGGTCGGCGAGCACCAACCCGGCGAGTGGGTCGAGTTGCGTGATCACCGAAACGTTGCGCGTGATCAGGTCGCTGCGCGCGAGGGAAAGTACCTCACGGACGAGCTGGTTCATATCGACCGGCCGCCGCTGGATCTCGCCTTGCGTGAGCATCGAGCGCAGGCGCTGGATCACTTCCGCTGCGCGCACGTCCTCCTTGATGATGTCGCGCAGCATCTCGCGGATCTCGCTGAGGCCCGGTGTGTGGGGCGGCAGCAGCTCGAGCGCCGCCTCCGCATTGCCGAGGATCGAGGTGAGTGGCTGGGCGAGCTCGTGCGCGAAGGCGCCGGAGAGCTCCCCGAGCACGGCGGCGCGCCCCAGGTGTGCGAGCTGCTGACGCTGCTCACGCGCCTGGGCGATCGCTTGCTTGTGCGCGGTGATATCGCTGCGGGTGATCACCGCGCCGCCTTCCGGACGGTGCAGCCGCTCGATGGAGATCTCGTACCACACCGGGCCTTCCGGCGCCTCGCGCGAGAACTCCAGCCGGCGATGCACGCTGACGCCGCCGAGCACATCGCGGATGCACCCGAGCAGCTCGCGGGCGACCGCATCGCCATCCTGCGCGGCGGCTGCGCAGGCCTGCAGGTAATGCTCGCCCACATAGCCACGCTCGAAGGGCCGGTTCGCCGAATGCTCGACGAAGCGCCGCCACGACTCATTCGTTTCGACGATCACTCCGACCTGATCGAGCACAATGATCTGGTCGTGAATCGAGGCGAGCACCGCGGAGTGCAGCATCTCGACCTGACGGCGCTGCGACTCGGCGCGACGGAGCGATGAGAGGTCGAAGACGTACGCGGTGCCCTCGGTGGCGGATCCCGGGAAGCGGCAGCCGCCGACCAGCACCGGAATGCGCCGGCCGTCGCGCAGCAACAGCTCGCGCTCGAGCGGCACTCCGGTATTGAGGTCGGGCGCCCCACGGAGCGGATCCGGGACCCCCACGCTGCCGGCACGCGCGATCAGATCGCGAGTCGCAAGGCAGCCCGAGCTCAGATCGGCGCGGTCATAACCGGTCAGTCTGAAGAACGACTCGTTCGCATCGAGGATGCGGCCGTCCACGTGCCAGATCACGGTCGGCATGATGCTGTGAGCAAAAATGGTGCGGAAGCGCGCTTCGCTCGCGGTGCCGGCCTGTTCCAGGGATCGGCGCTCCTCGAGCACGGCGGCGAGCAGCAGGAGCGAGCCGCTGGTGATCACGAGGAACAGCAGGAGCGCAACGGTATTGTCGGCCGGTGAGTGGGCGGCGAACGGACCCGTCTGATTGAGTGCGCCCCAGGTGGCCAATACGCCGAGCAGCAATACCGGGCCGCAGGCCCCTGGGACACCAAACCGCACCGTGCCCCACACGAGGATCGCAAAGGGCGCGTACAGCAGTGCCGGGGAAAGATCGTTGTAGCGGTCCGGAGCGACGAACGCGAGGATTCCGAGGGTCGCGAGAGCGATCGCCAGCACCGACGCTTCAGTAGCACGAGCGGAATGAATCGTGGCATCGCCCTGGCGCAGCCATGCGGCGCCGTGGAGGATAAGCGGCACGAGGGTCAGAATGGCGAACGCGTTGGTGAGCGAGCGGGCGATCGCCATCCACCAGAACGTCGTGCTGATGCCCACGGCGACGGCCGCCGCCGCGACCAGCGCACTGGTGCAGAGCGGGGCGAAGATGCCGGCGAGCAGTATGAATGCGATCGCGGTGCGCAGACTGTCGATGCGGCGGATGCCGGGGACGAAGGCGTAGAGCGACAGGGCTCCCACTACCGCCGTGGCACAGTTGCCAACGTACCCGATCACGGCACGATCGGGCGGGAGGTTGACCAGCAGCGGCAGCACCACGAAGTGAGCGGGCAGGGTGAACGCCAGATAGATCCACCAGTCACGGCGCCGCGCCAGAAGGAGCGCGGCGAGCAGGATCGCATTCGGAAACCAGAGCGCGGATACCCGGGCGCCGGGAAAAATGTACGCCGTGCCGAGCCAGGCCGTCGCGGCATAACTCACCGCTGCGCCGGCCGCCGCGAACAGCGTTCGCGGCAAATGCGCATCGAGGAGTCGGCTCACGGACCCTCTGAGACCGGCGGGCGAGCCAACCTCGATGGTCCGAACCGCAGACCACGCGTCCGAAGCCCTGTTCACGTACCTAGTGTGCACCGCCGTCCGGCCCCGGAGCCAGTTCGGCCTCGGGCCCTGTGATCAGACCAAGGTCCCATTCCCACGGACCCGACAGCTTCCCATAGTTGCCGCGATGAGCGCCTGGCGAGGTATCCCGCCCCTGCGGCCGCTGGCAGTTGCGCTGGCGCTCTGGGGTTCATGTGGAGCGCGCGCGGATCCGCTCGATGACACGTTTGCACTGACTATCGGCGCCTTCATCCTCAGCACGAACACGACGGTGCGCGCCGACGGTTCTGCGGGAGCGGGCCTGCCGGTCGAGGTCGGCACTCCGATCGACGTCGAGCGCCAGCTCGGCATCGGCGACCGCACCAGCTTCAGGCTCGATGGCTACTGGCGATTCTTCGAGCGTCACAAGATCCGCGTGATGTATTTCGATGAGAGTCGCTCCGCGCAGAAGAGCCTCACCGACGAGATTGTGTTCCGCGGCCAGACCTATCCCGTCAACACGCAGGTGAGCACCCGCTTGGACACCGGGGTGGTGGAGCTCGCGTACGAATATGCCTTTCTGCGCGGTGAGCATTACGAACTCGCCGGCTCGGTCGGAATTCATGACCTGAGCTTCAAGCTGCAGCTGACGGCCGTCGCAGTACGACGGCAATCTGCAGGATTACACCGCCTCGGTCTTCGACATGCCGTGGAAGAACTTCGGCTTTTGGGGCCGGCTGGAACGAGTTCAGGACCAACGTCAACGTCAACAACAGCGCGTACGACGGCAACCTCACCTGGAGATACGGAGGCGAGCGGCTGTTCTGCAGAGCGTCTTACTGAGGGCCCCTCGATGGTAACGCTGTGGCTCACGTTCCCGGCGGCTTCCGACAAGGGGAGGCGCCTAGGACTTTGGGCCCATAGTCCCGGTCCGACAGCGTAGGGACAATCCACTGAAACTCGCTACAGGCGCCCTCATGACTGAAGCCGTCGAGCCCAAATCCCGGCCGCTCACAGATGTCGAAGGCGCCGCGCGTACGGCCGGGGCGCTCCATCCCGAGATGGTCCGCGTGGCGGGCGGTGTTTTCCTCATGGGCTCGGAGCACCACTATCCGGAGGAGCGTCCGGCACACCGCGTGCGGGTGAATGGCTTCTGGATGGACCGCACGCCGGTCACCAACCGCGAATTCCGGCGCTTCATCGAGGCGACGGGCCACGTGACCTTCGCGGAGATCCCCCCGGACCCGAAGGACTACCCCGGCGCACTGCCGCACATGCTGAAGGCCGGCTCACTCGTGTTCACTCCGCCACGGCGGGCCGTGGACTTGAGCGATTGGAGCCAGTGGTGGCAGTTCAGATTCGGCGCCTTCTGGCGCCGTCCGTACGGTCCTGGCAGCTCGCTTGCGGGTCTCGAGGAGCACCCGGTCGTCCACATCGCTTACCGCGACGCCGAGGCCTATGCGCGGTGGGCGGGCAAGGAGCTCCCCAGCGAGGCTGAGTGGGAGTTCGCCGCACGCGGGGGGCTCGATGGCGCGGAATTCGCGTGGGGTGATGAATTCATGCCGCAGGATCGGCACATGGCCAACACCTGGCAGGGGGAATTTCCGCACGAGAACACGCGGGCGGATGGCTATGCGCGCACGTCCCCGGTCACCGCGTATCCCCCGAACGGTTACGGGCTCTACGACATGATCGGCAACGTCTGGGAGTGGACCACCGACTGGTACGGCGTCCGCCACGAGGTCACGGCGGTAAGCCCCTGCTGCGCGTCGGAGAATCCAGGCGGCTCGGCGGAGGAGGGCAGCTACGACAGCTGCCAGCCGAACATCCGCATCCCGCGCAAGGTGCTGAAGGGCGGCTCGCACCTGTGTGCGCCCAATTACTGCCGCCGCTACCGTCCGGCGGCCCGCCACGCTGAGCCCATCGACACCTCCACCAGCCACGTCGGCTTTCGCTGCATCATCAGGGACAGGCGTGACTGAAGCGTTGAGCAGCGCCCCGAGCCCCGCATCGGTCACCACCGAGCTGGCGATGCGCCGCACCGGCATGGCGTTTCAGCGCACGCGCATGGCTGCGGACCGCACACTGATGGCGGTCATCCGTACGGCGCTGTCGCTCATCAGCTTCGGGTTCACCATTTACACGTTCTTCGGCAAGCTCAAGGAGGCGGGGGTCCTGAAAGGTGCCGCGCCAGTGCGCAATTTCGGCGAGTCGCTGGTGCTGCTTGGCATCGGCATGCTGATTCTCGGGATCATCTATCACGTGAGGTTCATGCTGGGGCTGCGGCGCGAGCGTGCCACTATGAAAGCAGAGCAACTCGTTCACGCCGAGAGCGGCTTCCCCACTTCGCTGGTTCTCATCGTGGCCGTGCTGCTGCTGCTGATCGGCGTCGCCGCCGCCTTGAGCATGATCGGCCATGTCGGCCCGTTTGGAGAGTAGCGGACGACTCGCAGAGAAGATCCACGGCGCAGAGATGCAGTTGCCGGCGCCAGTCAGGAGGTGAATATGGCAGCGACCTCGCAGGAGTGACTCGGGCAGCGGCAACATTCCGTCCGGCGATGAGTAGCGTGCATGAGAGAGTGGCTCACCACCGTCAGTGAACCGGCGATCGTGCTGATCGACGCGTTGGCATTGCTCGTCATTGTCGTCGGGACCATTGAGGTAGCGGTCAAGGTCGCTCGTGCGAGTTTCAAGCCACTGGGTGATCAGCTTGCGCGTCAGGCATGGCTGCGCTACGCCCGCTGGCTGGTGGCCGGGCTCACTCTTCAGCTGGCCGCAGACATCATCGAGACCTCCATCAGCACCAGCTGGCAGACCATCGGACGCGTCGGTGCTATTGCGGTGATCCGCACCTTCCTCAACTACTTCCTCGAGCGCGACGTCGAGCAGCAGCAGCGCGAAT
>Ga0306920_100016608_pt1 | contig 10147 bp, 13 predicted proteins | sample flu12Cox44000170_FD_204666 | JGI IMG/M metagenome (GOLD analysis project Ga0306920, IMG submission 204666) | Lab enrichment of tropical soil microbial communities from Luquillo Experimental Forest, Puerto Rico - flux4day.12C.oxic.44.000.170 (v2)... | ecosystem: Environmental > Terrestrial >...
CAATACCAGATGGGGTTCATCCTCGGTTTGAAGGCGTTCTCCGCGGCAGTGCTCGGCGGGATCGGCAATCTCGCGGGCGCGATGCTCGGCGGCGTGCTCCTCGGCCTCATCGAAGCGCTCGGCGCGGGTTATGTCGGCGACCTCACCAACCTGTGCCAGCTATCCGATTGGTCCGACGCGATCGCCAAACGCTGCGCCGACGATCCGAACCTCACGCTCTTCGGGTCGAACTATCAGGACGTGTTCGCGTTCCTCGTTCTGATCGCCGTGTTGATCTTCCGCCCCTCGGGATTGCTCGGCGAACGCGTGAGCGAGCGCGCGTAGGGGACGCGATGCGCAACTACTTCGACACCAAGGACAATCCGGCGGCGGCGTGGATCGGCGTCGCGCTCGTCGCGCTCGCGCTGCTGCTCCTGCCGTGGGTGCTATCGGCGATCGGAACGGCGTGGGTGCGCATCATGAACCTCGCAATCCTGTTCGTGCTGTTGTCGCTCGGCCTGAACATCGTCGTCGGCTTCGCCGGTCTCCTCGACCTGGGCTACATCGCGTTCTACGCGGTGGGCGCCTATGTCTACGCGCTGCTCGCCTCGCCGCATTTCGACCTGCATCTGCCGTTCTGGATCATTCTCCCGCTCGGCGCAGGGCTCGCGTGCTTCTTCGGCGTTCTGCTGGGCGCCCCGACGCTAAAGCTCCGCGGCGACTATCTCGCGATCGTCACGCTGGGCTTCGGGGAGATCATCCGCATCTTCCTCAACAACCTCTCGCAACCCGTCAACCTGACCAACGGACCGCAGGGAATCACGCTGATCGATCCGTTCCGGATCGGCAATTTCAACTTCGCGAAGCCGGAAACCATCGTCGGTCTCAACTTCACCGGACCCGTGAAGTATTACTACTTCCTAGTTGCAATCGTCATCCTGATCATCATCCTCAACCTGCGGCTGCAGAATTCACGGATCGGTCGCGCCTGGGAGGCGATCCGAGAGGACGAGGTCGCCGCCCGCGCGATGGGGATCAACACGCGGAACATGAAGCTCCTAGCGTTCGCGATGGGCGCCTCGTTCGGAGGGATCTCCGGCGGCATCTTCTCGGCGACGCAGGGGTTCATCAGCCCCGAGTCGTTCGTGCTGGTCGAGTCGATCATGGTCCTGTCGATGGTCGTGCTCGGAGGGATGGGGAACGTGTTCGGAGTCGTCCTCGGCGCGTTGCTGCTTTCCTTCGTGCCGGAAGTGCTTCGCTACACCGTCGAGCCGCTGCAGCTCGCGCTCTTTGGCCGCTCGCTGCTCGACCCCGAGGTCATACGGATGCTCCTCTTCGGCCTCGCGCTGGTGCTGATGATGCTGTACCGGCCCGCCGGCCTTCTTCCGTCCGCGCTGCGCAAGCGGGAGCTGGAGGTGAAGCGATGAGCTACCGAGCAGGGGCCCCGCGCGAAGCGCGGGGATGCGAGCAAGGCGAATTCGCTTCGCCGCCGACGCACGAGCCCAGCATGGCGCTCCCTCGCAAGGAGGCGGCGCGGTGAGCCCCGAGCTCGCGCTGCTCACCGCGAAGGGCATCAGCAAGCGCTTCGGTGGCGTGCACGCGCTGGCCGACGTCGATTTCACGATCAACCACGGCGAGATCTACGGATTGATCGGGCCGAACGGTGCCGGCAAGACGAGCCTGTTCAACGTGCTCACCGGCATCTACTCGCCGGACGGCGGCGCGTTCACGTTCGACGGGCTGCCGCTCGCCGGGCTCAAGCCGAACGAAGTTGCTGCGCGCGGCATCGCCCGCACGTTTCAGAACATTCGGCTGTTCGCCAACCTCTCGGCACTCGAAAACGTGATGGTTGGCCGTCACGTTCGCACGCACGCGAACGTGGTCGGCGCGATCTTTCGCGACAAGAAGACGCTCGCCGAAGAGGCGGCGATCGAGAAGCGCGCGCACGAGCTGCTCGAGTACGTGGGCGTTGCGAAGCGGGCTAACACGCTCGCCAAGCATCTCGCTTACGGCGACCAGCGCCGCCTCGAGATCGCACGGGCGCTCGCGACCGAGCCGAAGCTGCTCGCGCTCGACGAGCCCGCCGCCGGGATGAATGCGACCGAGACGACGTCGCTCAAGAACCTCCTCTCAGACATCCGCAGGGATGGCATAACGATCCTGCTGATCGAGCACGACATGAAGCTCGTGATGAGCGTCTGCGATCGCGTGCTGGTGCTCGATTACGGCAAGAAGATCGCCGAGGGCACGGCGGGCGAAGTCCAGAAGGATCCGAAGGTGATCGCCGCATATCTGGGCGGCGAGGTCTCGCTCAATTTGAAGGGGGCGTGATGAGGGAGGCGAGGGAGCGTCAGCGAGCCAACGGCACGGAGCGCGCCTGTGCGAGCGGGACGAAGTCAATGCCCGGACGGTGCGTCCGCGAGCACGGGTGGCGGCCGACAGCGAGACCGTCGGAATTCGCGATGCGGTTGAGGGACGCCGCGCGTCGCCGGGCGATTATGCGCGCCCAGCACCCTACCGCGGCAGTGCGCGGGCACCGCAAGGAGGACGCCTGATGGCTCGGGCTTCCGCGGGTTCCAATCCGCACGCGCTCCTCGATCTCGCGGGAGTCGAAATCGCCTACGGAGGCATCCAGGCGGTCAAGGGCATCGACCTCCACGTCGACAAAGGCGAGCTTGTTTGCCTGATCGGCGCGAACGGGGCGGGCAAGACCACTACGCTCAAGGGAATTACCGGCTTGCAGCCGGTGAAGGCGGGAACGATCCGCTACGACGGGCAGAACGTCACCGGCCGTCCCTCGTTCGAGCTCGTGCGCAAGGGCCTCGCGATGGTGCCCGAAGGCCGCGGCGTGTTCGGCGCGCTCACGATCGAGGAGAACCTCGCGATGGGTGCTTACATCCGCGACGACAAGACCGGGATCAAGCAGGACGTCGAGCGCGTGTTCGAGCTCTTCCCACGGTTGCAGGAGCGGCGCCGCCAGACCGCCGGGACGCTTTCGGGCGGCGAGCAGCAGATGCTCGCGATGGCGCGGGCGTTGATGTCGAAACCGACGCTGCTGCTGCTCGACGAGCCGTCGATGGGACTTGCCCCGCTGATGGTTCAGAAGGTATTCGAGACGGTGCTGCGCGTATCCGGCGAAGGCGTGACGATCCTCCTGATCGAGCAGAACGCGAAGCTCGCGCTCGAAGTGAGCCACCGCGGCTACGTGATGGAATCCGGCGAAATCACGCTTGCCGGCCCCGCAAAGACGCTGCTGCACGACCCCGCGGTTCGTGCAGCGTACCTGGGCGAGGTCGCCTGAGCCCGGCGATCTGCGCTGAGCGTACGGGCTCGCGGCGGGCGATGAGCGAAACGCCGTCCGACCTTCAAGTTGAGCCGCGGCAGCCGCATTTGCATCCGCGCGCCGTTCCGTGGCAGCACGCACTCGCATGGTACGAGGATGCGATGCGGCTCTTCAAACGCGGCCCCGCGACGTGGATCGCCCTCGCGATCGCGACCGTACTCACCGAGCTCGGACTGAAAATCGTTCCGGGTGTCGGCACGTTGCTGAGCCAACTGGTCACGCCACTCGTCGCGTGCGGACTGATCTACGGTGCAGCTGCCGCCGACCGGGGTTCGGCCCCGGCGTTTGGCGACGCAATTCGCGCGTTCCGGGCACCGCCGCATGCGATCGCCGCGGTCGTTGCGTCGGCGCTCGTCGCGTTCGCCGCCGAAGCGTTCGCCGCGTGGTGGATCGCCGACGTCAATCTCTTTGACGCCAGCACGGCCTCGACCGACCTTTCGGCGGCCGCGGTGACCGGCATTCTGGCGCTGGGCATCCTCGCCTCGCTTCCGGTGATGTTCGTCGTGTTCCATGTACTGTTCGAGAACGTGCGTCCGGCTCCCGCGTTCACCGCGAGCTGGAATGCGTTCGTGCTGAATACGCTGCCGCTACTTGTCTACAGCGCGGCGTCGATGGTTCTGCTCGGATTCGGGCTCGCGACCTTCGGTCTCGGCCTTGCGCTCGCGCTGCCGCTGTGGGCGGCCTCGAGCTACGCTGCATGGAAGGATATTTTCGGTATTCGCGATGCGCCTGCCTGACCGGCACGGTTCCCAAATCGAGACGCCGCACCCGCTGAGGCCGTGCCGGTCGACCACGCATCGTTGCGACCGAATGGCGGAGGAACCGTGAAAGACGTTCGTTTTGTCGTGATTCACAAACCCGGCCCCGCGTGAAAAGCCGGGGTCCCTGCATTCGAACAGGCCGGCCTGCAGCACCATGTCGAACACTTCCGGACGCTTCTTGCCGACGGCAAACTGATGATCGGCGGGCCCTTCCTCGACGAGGCCAGCGGCGGAGTCATGATTCCGGAGCCTGATGTCTCCGAAGAAGAAATGCGCAGATTTTCGGATGACGACCCGACGGTGAAGTCGGGCCTGCTGACGTTCGAGATTCGCCCTTGGCTCGTCGCGATCAAGAAATAGGCGAGCTTCCCGGGCTCAGCGCGTCGGCCACTCGGTCGGCCGGCGCTCGAAGCAGACGAGCGCAAGGTCTGGCGTCACGTCGAGCGTTGCGATCTCGGTCACGCGCGCAGCCGGGGGACCGCGCCGGCACCATGCGAGCAACCTCTCGACGGCGGCTCCTTCGCCCTGTATCAGTGCCTCCACGGTGCCGTCTCCGCGGTTGCGGACCCAGCCGCAGACTCCGAACGCGCTCGCCGCATCGACCATGGCGTCGCGATAACCCACGCCCTGCACGCGGCCGCGGATCGTAACGCGCCACGCGACCATGAGTTCAGGACTTGCCCCGCCGCGCATAGAGCAGCAGCGCCGCGACTGTTTTGGCGTCGGTGATTTCGCCGCGATCGAGCGCGGCGAGCATCTCGTCGAGACTCATCGTGAAGATCTCAAGGAACTCGCCGGCGTCGGGCTTCGCGCCGACGTGCGTCAACTCCTCGGCCACATAGAGGTCGATCGCCTCGCTCGAATAGCCGACCACGGAATGAACCCGGCCGAGAGGCGTCCACTTGGCTGCCGCATAGCCTGCCTCCTCGGCGAGCTCGCGCTCCGCGGTCGCGAGTTCCGCTTCACCAGGATCCAGCTTGCCGGCGGGGAATTCGATGAATACCTGGCCCACCGGATAGCGGTATTGGCGCTCGACGACGAGGCGCTGGTCGGGGAGCACCGGCACGATCAGCACTGCACCGGGATGCACGACGTATTCGCGCGTCGCGAGACTGCCATCCGGAAGCCTGACCGTGTCGCGGCGAACGTGCAGGAGCTTGCCGTCGAACACCTGCTCCGACGAGACCTTGGTCTCGATCAGATGCGCATCGTCGCTCATGATTGCCCGCGGCCTTTGGGTTCGAGCCAGTCCCTGGCGATGAGGAAGTCCGAGTAGAGGCGCGCTTCCGGGGTTCCCGGTGCGGGTTTCCAGTCGTAGCGCCATTTCACCAGCGGTGGCAGCGACATGAGGATCGCCTCAGCGCGGCCGTTCGACTGCAGCCCGAAGAGCGTGCCGCGGTCGAATACCAGGTTGAACTCCACGTAACGGCCACGGCGGTAGGCCTGGAAGTCGCGTTCGCGCTCGCCGTACGGGATCGCCTTGCGGCGCTCGAGGATCGGAACGTACGCATCGAGGAAACGGCCGCCCACGCTTTTCGTCAGCGCAAAGCAGCGGTCGAAACCTCCGTCGGCGAGGTCGTCGAAGAAGATGCCGCCGATGCCGCGCGGCTCCCGACGGTGCTTCAGGTAGAAGTACTCGTCGCACCAGTGCTTGTATTGCGCGTAGACCTCCGCGCCGAACGGTGAAAGAGCGTCGCGGCACGCTCGGTGAAAGTGAACGGCGTCCTCCTCGAAGCCGTAGTAGGGCGTGAGATCCATCCCGCCGCCGAACCACCACGCATCGCTTTCGGATTTCGCGCCAGCATGCGCGACGAACATCCTGACGTTCATATGCACCGTCGGCGCGTACGGATTTCTTGGATGCAGCACCAGCGACACGCCCATCGCCTCCCACGCGCGCCCCGCGATGCCGGGACGCGACGCGGTCGCCGAGGGCGGCAGGCGCTCGCCCGTCACGTGCGAGAGGTTGACGCCGCCTCGCTCGAGGATGGAGCCGTCTTCAATCACGCGCGCAATCCCGCCGCCGCCTTCGGGACGCGTCCACTCGTCTCGGCGGAACGATCGACCTTCGACGGCCTCGAGCGCACTCACGATCCCTGATTGCAGACCAGCGAAATAATCGCGTGGTCCCTGGATGTTCATCGTTGCGGACCGGGCTCGACCGCCACCGAGGGCGGCCGACCGCCGACCGCCCGTTGGCCGATGTCGTGCCGATACTGCATGCCGGCAAAGTGGATCTCGCCGACCGCAGCGTAGGCTGCGCGCTGCGCCTGCTTCACCGAGTCACCGAGGGCGGTGACGCAAAGAACACGGCCGCCCGAAATGCAGATGCTGCCGTCTTCTTGCGCGGTGCCCGCGTGGAAGACCTTGCAATCGGGATGGGTGTCGCGCGTCACGCGCTCGAGTCCTTCGATCGCGTCGCCCACCCGTGGACTCTCGGGGTAGCCCGGTGCGGCGAGCACGACGCCGAGCGCCGCGCGCCGATCCCACTCGGCTTCGACGCGGTCGAGCGTGCCGTCGACCGCATGGAGCGCGAGCTCGACCAGATCGGACTTGAGACGCAACATGATCGGTTGCGTTTCGGGGTCGCCGAGGCGGCAGTTGAATTCGAGAACCTTCAAATTGCCCGCGGCGTCGATCATCACGCCGGCGTAGAGAAATCCGGTGTACGGGATGCCGTCAACCGCCATCCCGTTGACTGCAGGGACGATCACTTCGCGCATGATCCGCGCATGCACTGCAGGCGTGACGACGGGCGCGGGCGAATAGGCGCCCATTCCGCCCGTGTTCGGCCCTTGATCGTTGTCGCGCAGCCGCTTGTGGTCCTGCGACGAAGCGAGAGGGAGCACGTGCCGCCCGTCGGCCATGACGATGAAACTCGCCTCTTCGCCGGCGACGAAGTCCTCGACGACAACACGCGCTCCGGCCGCGCCCATCGAACGACCGACGAGCATCGCGTCGATCGCAGCCTGGGCTTCAGTGACGGTCGGCGCGACGACAACACCTTTGCCTGCAGCAAGTCCGTCGGCCTTGATGACGATCGGCGCGCCGCGGTCCGCGACGTAGTCCCTTGCAGCGAGCGCGTCGGTGAACGTACGATACTCCGCGGTCGGAATGCCGTGCCGCACCATGAAAGCCTTCGCGTAGTTCTTCGAGCTTTCGAGCTGCGCAGCCGCCTGGGTCGGTCCGAATATCCTGAGCTGCGTTGCCCGGAATGCATCGACAATTCCCGCAGCGAGCGGTGCCTCGGGCCCGACGATCGTCAGCGCGACTTCCTGGTCGCGCGCGAAAGCGACGAGATCGGGAATCGCCGTGTGGGAAACCGTCGTCAACTCCGGCTCGCGCATCGTCCCGGCGTTGCCCGGCGCAACGAACACTTTGGCGACCCGCGGCGACTGTGCAACCTTCCACGCGAGCGCGTGTTCGCGGCCGCCACCGCCGACGACGAGGATGTTCACGCGAATCCGAAGGTCTTATCGAACATTCGAAACCCGCGCTCCGTCTCGCTAACAGGCCCTAATCGAGCGCGATCTTGCCGAAAATGTACACGATGCTGCCGTTGTTGACACCGCCGAACGACGGAACGTACGTGCTGAACACGGTCAACCTGTCGTAGCGCACCGACACGAGCGGAAGCGGCGCCGGAAACGGCCAGCCGTTGAAGATATCGTTGCGCGCGACAAGCATGAGCGTATAGCCCAATCCGACCTGGGGCCCGTTGCGCTTGCCCCAGTATGTCGACCAGCCGTAGCCGAGGTTGTACTGCGGCCTGTAGTGCGAATCGCTGAAAATCAGGAAGAACACGGTGTCAGTGTCACCATTGGCCCGCTCCACCGTGCGGGCCCACCCCCCGCCCCACGCGTTCTGATTCTCCTCGGCTCGTTTCTCCGGAGTCCATGTCCACGGCGTGTGCCACGCAAAACCGGAAACGAGCAGATCGTTTCCGCCGTACTCGTAGGTGTCGACAAGCCGCCTGCAGGGCGCGTTCAGCCAGTCCCAGAGGTCGTCGCAGGCTGCGGCTGCGGGCGCGCAAAGGCAGAAAAAAACGAGGGCGGCAAAGATCGCACGAAGTCCGTTCGAACGCATGTTCTTGTTCCGTTCAGTGCCTGAAATGCCGGATCGAGGTGAAAACCATTGCGACGCCGCGCTCGTCCGCCGCGGAGATCACCTCGGCGTCGCGAACGCTCCCCCCGGGCTGGATCACGGCGATGGCGCCGTTATCGGCGACGACGTCGAGCCCGTCGCGGAAGGGAAAGAACGCGTCCGACGCCGCGACTGACCCGGCAAGATCGAGCCGCGCCGCCTGCGCCTTGATCGCAGCGATACGCGCCGAGTCCACGCGGCTCATCTGGCCCGCGCCAATGCCGAGCGTGCGTCCGCCGCGGCAATAGACGATCGCGTTGCTCTTCACGAACTTCGCAATGCGCCACGCAAAGAGGAGGTCGGTGAGCTCTTCGGGTGCCGGCACGCGGCGGGTGACGACCTTGAGATCGGACGCCGCGACACCCAAATCGTCGGCGCTCTGGACCAGCAGACCGCCGCCGATACGCTTCAGATCGAACCCGCCCGGCGCGGGCGTCTGCGGCAGCGCAACTTCGAGCACACGAACGTTCTTTTTCTGCGCGATCGCCGTGAGCGCTTCCGGAGTATAAGCCGGCGCGATCAGCACCTCGAGAAACTGCGCCGCGACTGCCTCGAGCGTCGGCGCGTCGACGGGGCAGTTGAACGCGATGATGCCTCCGAACGCGGACACGGGGTCGGTCGCGAACGCCTTGCCATATGCAGCGAGCGGCGTATCGGCGACAGCGGCGCCGCACGGATTCGCATGCTTGACGATGACGCAACCCGCACCCCTGCGGTCACCGATGAGTGACTTCACGCACTCCCACGCGGCATCCGCGTCGGCAAGGTTGTTGTACGAGAGCTCCTTCCCCTGCATCTGGCGATAGGTCGCAATCGTGCCCGCGGCCGGGCGCTCGTCGCGATAGAGCGCCGCCTGCTGGTGCGGATTCTCACCGTAGCGCAGGTCCTGCACTTTGATCGCCTGCAGATTGAAGCGGTCGGGAAACACGTCCGCGGCGCCGTCGGGACCACGCGCGGTGAGCCAGTTCGAAATCGCGCCGTCGTAGGACGCCGTGTGCGAGAATGCCTTGCGCGCGAGCGAGAAGCGCGTGGCCGGCGACAGCACACGCCCGTTCGCCGCGAGCTCAGCGAGAAGCATCTCGTAGTCGGCCGGGTCGACGACGACTCCGACGTCCCGCCAGTTCTTCGCGGCGGCGCGGACCATCGTCGGTCCCCCGATGTCGATGTTCTCGATCGCCTCGTCGAGCGTGCAGCCGGGCTTCGCGACGGCCTCCCGAAACGGATAGAGATTCACTACCACGAGGTCGATCGTCGGAATCGAATGCAGCTCGAGCACCGCAGCATGGGCGGGATCGTCGCGACGCGCGAGGATGCCTGCGTGCACCCGCGGGTGCAGCGTCTTCACGCGGCCGTCGAGCATCTCGGGGAAGCCGGTGTATGCCCCGATCTCGGTGGCTTTGATTCCCGCCTGCGCGAGCGCGTTCGCCGTTCCCCCGGTCGAGAGCAGCGCGATGCCGAGGCGCTCCAATCCGCGCGCGAAGTCGGCGAGTCCCGTCTTGTCGGACACGGAAAGCAGCGCTTGCGTGACGGGCGCGGACATGACTTAAGCTACGCTGAGGTGCGCGGGGTACTGCGGCGGCGTTCGAGCGGAGACGACGCAGCCGGCGTCGTCAGCGTATGTGGTACTTGGTGAGCTTCGCGCGCAAGGTGTTCCGGTTCATTCCGAGCATGTCGGCCGCCTGGGTCTGGTTGCCGCCGGCGCGGTCCATCACCGATGAGATCAGCGCGCGCTCGACATGGTTGATCACCATGTCGTAGATGCCGTGAGGCGTCTCCCCGTCGAGCCTGCGGAAATATTCGTCGAGTGATTTTTCGACCGTCCTGCCGATCTCGTTACCACCGTTGATGCGCAGTGTCTTTCTCACGCGGCCAGGGCCTCCCCACCCCGTAGCGATTCTTGTCGTGACCGAGCGAAGGCGGC
>Ga0306920_100016610_pt1 | contig 10146 bp, 9 predicted proteins | sample flu12Cox44000170_FD_204666 | JGI IMG/M metagenome (GOLD analysis project Ga0306920, IMG submission 204666) | Lab enrichment of tropical soil microbial communities from Luquillo Experimental Forest, Puerto Rico - flux4day.12C.oxic.44.000.170 (v2)... | ecosystem: Environmental > Terrestrial >...
AGACAGGCGCAGCGCCGCCGACGCCCAACAAGTCCATGAAACGCAACGCGCCCGGGTTGCTGGTGACGGTGCCGACATTCACGATTTCGAGGTAGCCGAGGACAATGAACACGCTCGACAGGAGCAGCCGGCTGATCGCAATAAGGGCATCGGACATCGTTCCCTCATTCAGCCCTTGGCGTGCAGCTCCTGCGCTTCGGTTTCCTCGGCGGCCTTTAGATAATTATGCGCTTTGACCAGGAGACGCCGGGCGTCTTGCCGACTGGTGACTCCCTTCGCCTTTTCCAGGCACTCCTCCGCGCGACGACGAATAAGCTCCAGATTCCCCATGGCGATCCCCCTCCGGATGCGAGATAAACATTAGCAGGGAATATGGCGGAATGTCGGAAAACAGCGCTGGCATGCACGTGCGCGTGTCCTTTCGGTGAGGTTCCTCTTGCGGAGATCGAAACCGGCCGTCGCCGTCTTGGCCACCCTGAACACCAAGGGGAAAGAAGCCCGTCTCCTCGCAGAAACCCTTGTCCGTGCGGGCACCGAGCCATTGACCGTGGATCTCTCATTGCGATCGCATGATCTCGCCTCTGCTGATGTAACTGCGGCGAGCATCGCGGCGGCGGCTGGCACCACCTGGCAAGCGCTGAGCGAGCGTTCACGCCAGGATGCGGCCGCAGCAATAGCGGAAGGCGCAAGAAAGATGCTGCTGCAGAAGCTCGTCGGCGGCGAGATTTCCGGCGCCATCGGGCTCGGCGGGGCGAACGGCACAAATCTCGTCTGTTCAGTCATGCGCGCGTTGCCTTACCTCGTCCCCAAGGTCGTGGTGAGCACCGTAGCCGGAACAGCAGCGGTGCAGTGGTATGTTGCCGAAAGCGACATCGCCATGTACCCATCGATAGGGGATATCTCGCTCAACCGCATCACCAGATCGGTCATGGAGAATGCCGCATCGGCGGTGGCCGCGGCGGCCAGGAATTGGGCGGCGAAGCGCGAGTCCAAAAGCGAGCATCCGCCACTTGTCGCGGTCTCATCCTTTGGCGGCACCGCTGCGTGCGTTGATCGCGTGACCGCGCGTCTTGAAAATCTCGGATACGAGGTCATCCAGTTCCACGCCTCGGGCGTTGGCGGCAAATCGCTCGAGCGGCTCGCGGCGGCGCGCGAGCTCGCGGGCGTTGTCGACATCACCACACACGAGCTTATGGATCTCATTGCCGACGGGGTCTATTCCGCCGGCGATGCGCGGCTGACCGGCGCGGGCGCGGCCGGCCTGCCGCAGGTGGTCGTGCCTGGCGCGATAGATCACGCGAACCTGTGGGTGGGGCAGGTTCCGCAGCGCTACATGGGACGCGAATTCTTCCAGTACAACGCGCAGAACCTGCTCATGCGCACCAACGCAGAGGAGTTCGAGAGGCTCGGTCGTGAATTCGCCAGTCGCATCAACGCCGCAAAAGGGCCGGTGCGCGTGCTCATCCCGCTCGAGGGCTTCAGCGAGCACACCAGGCGCCGCGCGCATGATCTTCAGGGCAACGATAAGGGGCCGTGGAAGCGTCCCGAGGAGTACCGGGTTTTTCTCCAGAGCTTGAAGTCGCGGCTGCGCAATGCGCGAGTCGATGAGCTATCCTTACACATCAACGATCCTGCGTTTGCCGATGCCTGCGTGGACGCCTTCGCGCAAGTCGTCACCATCCCATCCAACAAGCCGCAACTTGGCGCGACGCAACCTAAGGTTACCTGATCCGCGGCAATGAGCAAGCCGGCGAAACATATCTCTCTCGACATTCCGGCGGTCTGTCACACGACCGACGTGCTGATCGTTGGCGGCGGCGCGGCAGGAACGATGGCCGCCTTCGAGTGCGCGCAGGCCGGCATCGCCGTCATCCAGGCGACGAAGGGGCGCGCTACCAGCGGCACGACCACCGTGGCGCGCGGCGGTTTTGCCGCCGCCATGGGCGAGGATGACAGCCCCGCGCTTCATCTGCAGGATATTCTCAAGCATGGCGGCGAGCTCATCGACCCCGAGCTCGCACGCGTGTGGGTCTATGACATCGTCGACGTGGTGCACGACCTCGAGGCCTGGGGCGCCGAGTTCGTGCGCGGGCCGGAGGGGAAACTCGATCTGAAAATGTTTCCCAGCCACTCCAGGCCCAGGGCCTGTCATCACTACGACACGACCGGCAACATGATTACGAAGGTCCTGTCGAAGAAGTTGCGCGCCGACGCGCGTATTGAGAAACACTCGATCACGGCTATTGTCGATCTCCTCGAGCGGGATGGCCGGGTCGTCGGTGCCTGGGGCGTGGATTACCGGAACGGCACGCTTGTCATCTACGCCGCGCAGCAGGTCATCCTGTGCACCGGCGGCGGCAGCGGACTGTTCTACGTCAACGACAACCCACCACAGGTGACCGGCGACGGTTACGTCCTGGGCTTCCGTGCCGGCGTGCCATTGTTGGGGATCGAGATGATCGATTTTCAGGCGATGTGCTGCTCGCCGAAGGAGTTGTTCGGCTTCGCGCCCCATCCCACCGGTTTCATCAATGCGGGCGCAGTGTTCAGAAACCGAGAGGGCGAAGAGTTTCTCAAGCGATACTTTCCTGACACCGCAGAGCGATCAACCCGTTCCGAGGTCATTCTGGCGATGGCGAAGGAAATCCACGCCGGCCACGCGACCTCCACTGGCGGCATATTCATGGACGCAACCAAAGTGCCCATGCCCGTGATCCAGAAACAGATCCCGCATGTCTACAGGAGTTGTCTGCACCGCGGCATCGACATCACGAGGACACCGCTCGAGGTGGCGCCAGGCAGCCATACCTGGCTTGGCGGTCTTGAGATCGATGTTAACGGCAAGACACCGGTGGAAGGCCTGTTCGCGGCCGGAGAGACCGCGGGCGGCATCCACGGCGGCAACCGCATTGGCGGCTCCGCCTTATCGGCTTCGTTGGTCTATGGCCGCCGCGCAGGGCGAGAGGCGACGCAGCTGGTCAAGAAGTCACGTGTCGAGCTGCCCCCGCCACACGCGGATGTCATCCCCGACCGCGAACGCGTATGGATCTCTGAGCTGATGGCGCGCGACAGCGGACCCCTGCAAGCGGACGTGCGGATGGGCTGTCGCATGCTGGCGCACAACAAGCTCGGTCCGATCCGGCATGAGCGGACACTCAAGGATGCGCTGGCGGAATATGAACGCATCGAGCGTGAGGATGTGCCTGCGATGCGCCTCGACGAGGGCGCGCACGGCTCCGAAAAACTGCGCGGGGAGGAATTGGAGAGCGCGCTTTCTGTGCGCAATCTGGCGCTGCTCGGTCGCATTCTCGCAACGGCCGCGCTTGCGCGCGCGGAAAGCCGCGGCGCGCATTTTCGACTTGACTATCCAGCGACCGACGACGTGCGCTGGCGCCTCGTCACGCGTATGCAACGGGCCGCCAACGGGGCCATCGAGTTTCACACCAATCCGGTGAAGGAGGTGGCCGCTCCCAACGCACGCGGGGAGACGGTTAGCGCGGATCAAGCCAGCAGCGCGCATCGATGACCGAGCAGCAAGCTCTGTTTGCTCCCTACGTCTTTGCCGCAGTCCTGTTTGCAGCCGCCTGCCACGCCGGCTGGAATGCCGCTATCAAGCGTGCCACCGACACGATCTCGACAACCTCGCTCATTGCAATCGGGGCCGGCGTAGTTGCTCTTGCCGTCCTGCCGTTTGTCGGCTTTCCGCGCCCGGCCGCATGGCCGTGGGTTATCGCTTCTGTGGCTATCCATCTCCTCTATTTCATTGGCCTCAGCGAGAGCTATCGGGTCGGCGATCTTGGGCAGGTTTATCCGATTGCGCGCGGCAGCGCGCCCCTTCTCACCGCCGCCTTGAGCGCACCCTTGATCGGCGAGCGGCTCGGCCTCTTCGCATGGAGCGGCATCATCGCACTCGTCGCCGGCATCTTCCTGCTTTCTGTGCGCGGTGGGCGGGAGCTTGCGCGCTTCGATTGGCATGCGACCGCGCTGGCATTATTCACGGCCATGACGATCTGCGCCTATTCGCTGGTGGACGGCGTGGGAGCGCGGCTGGCCGGCGGCGCGAATGCCTATACGGCCACCTTGTTCCTGGGCAACGCCGTGGTTTTGGCCGCCTATGGCGTCGTGCGCCGCGGCGCGGGGGCATTAACCGCGCTCACTGCACAGTGGAAGATCGGGCTTGCCGGCGGTGCACTTCAGTTCCTGGCCTACGGCATCGTTATCTGGGCCATGACGGTTGCGCCGATTGCGATAGTCGCAGCCTTGCGCGAGACCAGCGTCCTGTTCGGCAGCGTGCTTGCCGTCATCTTCTTGAAAGAGCCCCTGCGTGCGAGGCGCATCGCCGCCGCGCTGATGATCGCCGGCGGGCTCATACTCATCCGGCTATATTAGCCGTAACAGGTGGCGTCTCGAACGAGCTCAAGCAGCTCGGGTCAGCCGTGTCTGCGGGCCAAGCGCCGGATGATCTCGCTCAACATCGGCTCCTTGACCTTCTCCGCCGCCTTCGCGGCCGAGAGCCATTTGACCTTGCGTTCCTGCTTTTCCGGCCATTGCTTGCGCTGGCGCTTCACTTGCAGTGGAAAGACGCGCACTTCACACTCGACCAATTCCCCGTCCTTGAGCCGTTTCTCATAGGAAAAAGAGCCCACGGACCGCCTTCCGATAGCCCCGACGACGCCGGCCTCCTCGAAGGCCTCGCGCGCGGCTAGACGATGCGGGGATTTTCCCTTTTTCGGCCAGCCCTTCGGAATGATCCAGCGGCGCGTCTCCCGCGACGTCACCAGCATGAACTCGGCGCGATCGCCACGGCTCACCCGGTACGGCAGGGCGCCGTATTGGACTCTTCTCTTGGCTGCCGCCTTGCTGGATGTCCGCACGGGTCCGTTGCTCCTAACACCCAGACTCCGGTATCCCACTGAGCGCAACTAAGGTGAGATTGTCGCAAGATTTAGCCCGCCCATCCGGTTTAGGAAAGAAATTTGTAGAGCCCATAGAAGGCGGCCCCCAATAGTGCCGTCGCCGGCAGCGTCACAATCCACGCCACGACAACATTGCTGGCGACGTTCCAGCGCACTGCCGCGACCTTGCGTGCCGCGCCGACCCCGACAATCGCCCCAGTGATCGTATGAGTCGTGGACACCGGAATCCCGAAATAGGTCGCCAGGAAAAGCGTCATTGAGCCGCCGGCCTCGGCGCAGAAACCCTGCACGGGGTGCAGCCGTGTGATCCGCGAGCCCATCGTGTGCACGATGCGCCAGCCGCCGACCAACGTGCCGAGCCCCATTGCCGCCTGGCAGCTCAGGACAACCCAGAACGGGATGTGGAAGCTTTCACCCAGCAACCCTTGCGAATAGAGCAGGACGGCGATGATGCCCATTGTCTTCTGCGCATCGTTGCCACCGTGCCCGAGCGAATAGAGCGACGCCGAGACAAGCTGCGCCATGCGAAAGAAACTATCCACCGCCAACGGGGTAGCGCGGACGAATATCCATGCCACCGCGAGCACCAGCGCCAGCGCCAGGAAGAAGCCGAGCAGAGGCGAGAGGATAATGGCCGCGCCCGTAATGCCGAGGCCTTGCCAAACGACCGCTTCGAGCCCTGCCTTAGTGATGCCCGCGCCGGCCAGTCCGCCGATCAGCGCATGCGAACTGCTCGAGGGAATTCCCAACCACCAGGTGATCAGATTCCAGCAGATCGCCCCCATCAGCGCCCCGAAGATCACCGCCGCATCGACCACGTCCGCAGCGACAATCCCGGTTCCGACGGTTTGCGCGACATGCAGCCCAAAGAACAGGAAGGCGATGAAATTGAAGAACGCAGCCCAGGCGACGGCATAAATCGGTCGCAGCACGCGGGTGGAAACCACGGTCGCGATGGAATTGGCCGCATCATGCAATCCGTTCAAGGCATCGAAGATCAGCGCCACCGCGATCAGCGCAATGAGAGCCGAAAAGCTGAGCGCGCCATGCATGGGCGACCGACCCGCGCCCTACACGTGCTCGATGACGATGGCGCTGATCTCGTTGGCAACGTCTTCAAATCGATCAACGACCATTTCCAGATGGTTGTACATTTCCGTACCAATGATGAAAGCAATCGCGTCTTTTTGCTTGAGAAAAAGCTCCTTGCGTCCTTGGTCGTGGAGCTGATCGGCCTGCTCCTCCACGCGTATGATCTCTTCCGTCACTCCATGCAAACGGCCCGCCTGGTTGCCGAGGTCGCTCAAAAGGGGAACTGCCTCCGTCGTCAGCTGGGCGGCACGCACGATGAGCTCGCCCATCTCCTGCATGCATGGCTCAAAGCTGCGCAGCTCGAATAGCGTGATGACCTTTGCCGTCTGATTCATTTGGTCGATCGCGTCGTCCATCGACGTTATCAGGTCCTTGATGTCGCCGCGATCGAGCGGGGTGATGAATGTCCTGCGCAGCGCGGTCAGTATCTCGCGAGTGATCTCGTCTGCTTCATTCTCGCGCCTGGTTATCTCCCGGCAGCGCTTCAGCACGTCATCTCCCTTGAGCAAGGCCCTGAGCGCCTCGGCCCCGGCAAGCATCACCTGGGCATGGCGAGCGAAAAGAGTGAAGAAACGCTCGTCTCTGGGCATCAAGGCCCGAAACCAGCCGAGCATGAGAGCCTCGCCTGCACGTCCTGACCGATGGAACAATGTAATGCCACGGTGCTGCAATCAAGTTGCCGGCATCATTCGTCGTGCAGCACTATGAGCCGCTAGTGTCCCGATTTCGAAATTCGTTCCATCGTGCGGCGAGCTTATTTACGAATTTCGGAATCGAAGGACACTAGCAAACCTTTGATTCTAGTGTGGCTTTGGTTCAGAAGTCCGCAATCGGGCTCGCCGCAAGAATGATGCGGACTTCTGAACCGCCAAGACTAGTTGACCAGAACGTTGCTGAATTGCCATGGATCGGCATGATCGACGACTTCTGGAAACAGCTCGCCGCGGCCTTCGGCAGGCGTCCAGTCGGTGTAACGGCCGATGACCTGCCCGAGATAGGGCCGCTGGATTTCAAGGCATCGGCGAAAATCCATCTCGTCGGCTTCGACAATGCCGCGATTGGGATTTTCCAGCATCCAGACGACGCCCGCGAGCACCGCTGAGGTCACCTGCAACCCGGTGGCATTCTGATAAGGGGCAAGCGCCCGCGTCTCCTCGATGGAAAGCTGGGAGCCGTACCAATACGCGTTCTTGGCGTGCCCGTAGAGCAGGACGCCAAGCTCATCCATTCCATCCACGATGTCGTCCTCGGAAAGGATGTGCCAGGTGTTTTGCGGCTTCCATTGCGCCCCGGCCAGCTCGTGCAGCGAGAGCACCGCATCATCGCAGGGATGATAGGCATAGTGGCAGGTCGGTCGATAGACGACATTTCCGCCTTCTCGCAGCGTGAAATAGTCGGCGATCGAGATCGACTCGTTGTGCGTGATCATGAAGGCGTGTTGGGACTGCGCCGCCGGCGTCCAAGACCGCACGCGTGTGCCGGCACCGGGACGCATGAGATAGATCGCGGCGTCGCAGCCGAACCCGTGACGATGCGCGCCTGGCGGCAGCGTCTTTTCATGCGTACCCCAGCCCAGCTCGGACGGCTGCAGGCCCTCCGCCATGAAACCCTCGACCGACCATGTGTTGACGAACCTGCCGCGCGGCTTTGGCGATCGCGCGCGCTGGGTGTCGCGCTCGGCGATGTGGATGCCCTTGACCCCGAGGCGTTGCATCAGCCGCCCCCAGTCCTCGCGCTCGCGCGGCTCCGCATGAGCGATGCTGAGATCGCGGGCAATATCGAGCAGCGCTTGCTTGACCATCCAGGAAACCATGCCGGGATTGGCGCCGCAGCAGCTCACGGCGGTCACCCCGCCGGGCCGCCGGCGGCGCAGCTCCAGGATGCCTTCGCGTAGCGCATAGTTCGAGCGCGCCGAGGGCGAGAGCGTCGGATCGGTGTAGAGGCCGGGCCAAGGCTCCACCACCGTATCGAGGTAGAACGCGTCGATGTCCTTGGCGAATGACATCAGGTCAACGGACGATGTATCCACGGACAGGTTGATGATCATGCCGCGACCGGGCCCGATTGTGAGCAGCGGCGTCAACAGTTCCCGGAAGTTCTTCCTCGTCACCGCCGCATGAATGAAGCGCAGCGAGCGCCCATCGAGCAGGTGCTGGTTCTCATCGTCGGGCGCAATGATCACGAATTTCGATCGGTCGAAGCCGATGTGCCGTTCGATGAGAGGCAAGCTGCCTCTGCCGATCGAGCCGAAGCCGATCATGACGATTGGGCCATCGAATCGCGCATGCACAGGCCAGCACTCGGTAACGCGGGTGATTGCGTTCATATTGAGTCCTCGGATTGGCTTTGGACGCTGCTGGCACGCTCAAATATGGTACGTCGGCAGCGGCGCGAAGCCGTTGAAGGCGATCGAGGCGTACGTTGCGGTATAAGCGCCCGCGCCCTCGATCAGCACCTTGTCGCCTATCTCGAGGCTGATCGGCAGCTCGTACGCCTTCTTCTGGTAGAGCACGTCCGCCGAATCACAGGTGGGGCCGGCCAGCACACAGGGCGCGACCGGGTCCCCATCGCGCGGCGTGCGGATCGGATAGCGGATCGACTCGTCCATGGTCTCGGCAAGCCCGCCGAACTTGCCGATGTCGAGATAGACCCAACGCACCTCATCGCGTTCGCTCTTCTTCGAGATGAGCACGACCTCCGCCTCGATCACGCCGGCATTGCCGACGAGGCCGCGTCCCGGCTCGATGATGGTTTCCGGGATGGCATTGCCGAAATGCTTGCGCAGCGCGCGAAAGATCGAGCGGCCATAGGCCTCCAGCGCCGGCACCTCCTTCAAATATCTGATCGGAAAGCCGCCGCCGAGGTTGACCAGCGACAGATTGATTCCACGCTCGGCGCAGGCGCGGAAAATCGTCGCTGCCGATTTGAGCGCATCGTCCCAGGCCTGGGTGCGCCGCTGCTGCGAGCCGACATGGAACGACACCCCGCAGGGCTCAAGCCCGCAGCGGCGGGCATGCTCGAGCACATCGACGGCCATATCGGGATCGCACCCGAACTTGCGCGAGAGCGGCCATTCGGCCCCGGTGCAGTTGAACAGGAACCGGCAGAAGATCTTTGCCCCAGGAGCAGCGCGCGCGACCTTGTCGACCTCCGCCTTGCAGTCGACGGCCAAGAGGCGAACGCCGAGCTCATGCGCGCGGACAATGTCCCGCTCCTTCTTGATGGTATTCCCAAACGAGATGCGGTCGGGCGTTGCGCCGGCCGCGAGCACCATCTCGACTTCGGCGATTGAGGCGGCATCGAAACAGGCGCCGAGCGAGACCAGGAGCGCGAGCAGCTCAGGCGCAGGATTGGCCTTGACCGCGTAGAATATTCGGCTGTCCGGCAGGGCGTTCGCGAAGCTCTGGTAATTCTCCCGCACGACAGAGAGATCGACGACGAGGCAGGGACCGTCCTCGCAACGATTGCGCAGGAATTCACGGATGCGATCGGTCATGGCGCGCTCCTCAGCACGGTTCAACGGCCGTTCGGCCGGGTTGAATGTCAGGCGGGGACACGGATTCAGCCCGGTGCGGGAGTTCGGCGATGGAGAGCAAGCGGGCGCGCACTCCAGCGCAAAGCTATTGCTCCTGCTGAACGCGTGCGTTGCCGCCCGGCGTTCGCTGGTGAGGGACCCCGCATGCGCCGTGCGATGGAGACACGACAAGCGCGGCTTCCTCACCCGAAATGCTGGCTTGGATTGGAGCGGGAGATTCCCGATCCGCACGGCCGGCAAGGATGGACAAGCCTCTTCGGTGTTGACCTTTGGAGGGCCAACGAGACCAAAAAAGCCCGCTCCGTCGTTGCTTTAAGCCGCGTCCCCCGTTGAGCGCGGGGTACGCCGGTTTCGCCTCCGGCTGCCGGTCACGGTGCTAAGAAAGCTACATCGCTCCCTCAGGCGGCTGTCCGGCCTCTTGTCCGGATGCCCACCGACCGACACACGGCCACAGGCACGTGCGAAATTGGGCATGCGCGACTTAGTGATTCCTGGGCCGCCTTGCAAGAAAATTCGTCACGACGCGTCGATTTTCGATGTCGATCGCCGCGCGTTCAGTGACCGAGACGCCACACCCTCGGCCAACCGTCGCCCGTTCGGCGA
>Ga0306920_100016611_pt1 | contig 10146 bp, 9 predicted proteins | sample flu12Cox44000170_FD_204666 | JGI IMG/M metagenome (GOLD analysis project Ga0306920, IMG submission 204666) | Lab enrichment of tropical soil microbial communities from Luquillo Experimental Forest, Puerto Rico - flux4day.12C.oxic.44.000.170 (v2)... | ecosystem: Environmental > Terrestrial >...
TTCCCGCTTGCTTCTCCCGCTGCTTGCGTGTCCCCATCGCCATGCGCCGATTCTACGAACGGAGCTTGTGGATGCCGCACAAGTTTTTGCCCACGTACCCAGACTTGCACCACAGGCTGTTAGACCCGTTTTCGGTTGCAGGGTGGCGAGGGCAGCTCTTATTGCCGGCTAAATCCGCGCTCTTAGCCGGATCTACCCCTCACGACGAAACGGTGGCGGGTAGTGACTGCCGGGCGGGACGGTGGCTTGCAAGCCGTCTGAAATGATGATGAGCGTGCACGTAGTGGAACCGCCGCCACTCTTCCGCCGTCAGCGGTCCCAGCATGGGGTGCTCCAGAATACGGGTCTTGTGACCGAAACGACGTTCCGCGTCTGTGAGCGTGGCATCCATCGCAACCAGTGCATCGTTGAATGGCCGAAGAGGATCACCCTGCAGCCCGGCGCTGGGAACAGTGTGCCTTGGTGCCTGCTCTCCTTTGGGAAAAATTCCGAGTTGCACTACGTAAAACTTGGCTACCCGGTCGCGGAACTTCACGTCGCGGCACAGCGGTTGACCCGCCTTCATCGCCTTCAAGGTACCCTTGGTGGTGGCAGTGTAGGTCAGCAACAGGTGTTCGAACGTGCGGGAGGCACACCACTTGCCATCAGCCGTACAACGCCACTCCTCGGGCGAGAAGTCGCGAGTGAGCTGCTCCGCCTTGAGGCGGACCTTTTCCAGATGTGGTGACAACCTTCCTCCTGGGAGAGTACGGCTCTATTCGTGGGCGTTCTGGGTATTATGCACTAGAAAACCAACTATCGATCAAGTCACTTTGCGCCATCTATTATTTTTGCCACCACTCGAAGGTCTTCGATGAAACGTTGCATTTCCTGGTGACGAGAATCTTCGTCCGGCGCCCTTAAGATTGAGGATGGATGTACGGTCGCGACGACTCGCCGTCCATCTCCGAAGGGAAGAACTTGACCGCGCTGCTGCGTCACCCGAAAATTGCCCCCCAAAAGTGCCTGTGCCGCAGTAGCTCCCAGACAGACGATCACTTCGGGACTGACTACCTCAATTTCTGCGTCCAGCCAGGGACGGCAGGCCGCGATCTCGATGGAATCTGGTTTTTTATGAATGCGCCGTTTGCCACGCGGATCCCATTTGAAGTGCTTCACCGCATTGGTTACGTATGTTTTGCGGCGATCAATTCCTGCTTCCGCCAGTGCCTTATCCAGCAGCACCCCGGCGGGACCAACAAACGGCTTGCCTTCCAGGTCTTCCTTGTCGCCCGGTTGCTCGCCGACAAACATCACTTCGGCGTTCCGTGCTCCTTCGCCGAAGACGGTTTGTGTCCCGCGCGCCCAGAGGTCGCATGCTTTACAGCCTTTTGCCGTTTTCTGTAAGGATTCGAGGGTGGGGTGCGACGGGATCAAATCCGCAGCGCTTCCGGCGGTCTGGACCTTTCGGGCCATAGCAGCAACGATGCATGAACGCTGCGGAAAGTTGCGGCGGACCCAGCCGGCTTGCAATCCAGACACGGTAGCCTTTTTGTCACGATTGCAATGACGCTGTGCTCCTGCATAATGACCGCTGCGGCGCTGCCAATGGGGCTAAGCCTTCTCGATCTCGCTCTGGTTGTGCTTTACCTTGCCGCTATTACTGCCTTCGGGCTGCGCTTTCGCAAACGCCAGCATGGATTGCGCGATTACTTCCTGGCCGACCGCGAAATACCCTGGTGGGCAATTGCACTCTCCATTGTCGCTGCCGAGACCAGCACGCTGACCATCATCAGCATTCCGGGCCTGGCCTACGAAACGGACTTCGCCTTCCTCCAGCTCGTCTTTGGATATATTGCCGGCCGCGCAGTGATTAGCTTCGTCCTGCTGCCACAGTATTTCCGGGGTGAGCTGTTCACCGCATACCAATTCATGGAACGGCGCTTTGGACAGGGTCTCCGACGTCTCACCGCCGGCCTTTTCCTGATTACCCGTGCTGCGGCGGAAGGCGTACGCGTCTTCGCCGTCGCGATCGTGGTCGGAATCGCGCTCGGACCGCTGCTCGCTGGATTCAGCGATGCGAGCCGCGACCTCCTGTCCATCGGCCTGGTGACCCTGCTCACGTTGCTGTACACCTTCGAGGGCGGCCTCGCAGCAGTCATCTGGACTGATGTGGTGCAGCTGTTCATCTACATCGGCGGCGCGCTGGTCGCGGCGTTCACGATCATTCACCTGGTCCACGGCGGATGGACCACCATTCACCTTACCGCTGCTAACGCGGGCAAGTTCCGCGTCCTCTATCTCTCACTTGACCTTTACCGGACATATACATTCTGGTCGGGCTTTATTGGCGGAACATTTCTGACGATGGCGAGCCACGGCACCGATCAGCTCATCGTGCAACGCTTGCTGGCTGCACGCAACGAGTCGCAGTCGAAGCTGGCGCTGCTATCCAGCGGTATCATTGTGCTGATTCAGTTCTGGCTCTTCCTGCTCATCGGAGCCATGCTGTGGGTCTTCTACCGTTTCCATCCGCCAGCTACTTCGTTCGGCAGCACCGACCGCATTTTTCCAACTTTTATCGTCAGCCAGATGCCACACGGTGTGGCAGGCATTCTGATCGCAGCGATTCTCGCGGCTGCGATGTCGAACCTCAGCGCTGCCCTGAACGCGCTCTCATCCACATCGATCGTGGACTTCTATCTGCGCCGGCATCCCACTCTGTCTGACAGCCGCCGTTTGCTCGTATCTCGCATCGCGACCCTGTTCTGGGGAGCAGTGCTGTTCGCGCTGGCAATTCTCTCGCGACGAGGTGGCAAGGTGGTTGAAGTCGGGCTCAGTATCGCGTCCGTAGCGTATGGCGCTCTGCTCGGCGTGTTCTTGCTCGGCGTGCTGACGCGACGTGCCAACGAGCGTGGCGGCATGATCGGGATGGCCGCTGGATTCCTGACGAATCTGTACATCTGGCAGGGCCGCTCCTTTCTCGAAACGCTGCAACGAGCTACCGGGTTTCCCTTCTCGTATCTTGCTCTTACTCAACCGATCCCCTTCACCTGGTATGTGCTGCTCGGCAGCCTGGTGACGTTCGTCATCGGTTATAGTGCAAGCTTGCTGTTCGATGACCCTCACATGCAGCAAGTAACCGATAAAGCGACGCAAGCACCCTCTCTTTCACGCGACCTTGGCGTGAGTCACGCGACCGCCGTCGTCATTGGAACGATCATCGGCAGCGGCATCTTTCTTGTTCCCGCCGAGATGATGCAGGCCGTGGGCTCGGCGCGCCTCGTGTATCTCGTCTGGATCGTCGGCGGACTGCTGTCGATGTTCGGCGCCATGACCTACGCCGAGCTCGGAGCGATGAAGCCGCAAGCCGGAGGCGAGTACATCTACATTCGCGACGCCTACGGCCCGCTGCCTGCCTTCCTCTACGCCTGGACGTGGTTCGCCATTGCCAAGCCGGCATCGGTCGCCACGACCACGACAGGACTCGTCCGGATCCTCGGCACCTTCCATGCCTTCGCGTTCTTCAATCACGCAGCGATATTGTCGCCGCTGACCATCACCTACGGGCAATTCATCGCAATTCTCGCCGCCACACTGATCACCGCTTTGAATTACATCGGCATCAAAAAGGCTGGCGAATTCCAGCTCGTCTTCACTGTGCTGAAGATCGTGATGATCGTAGCGATCGCCGCCATGTGCTTCACCGCCGCCAGCGGAACCTGGAGCAACTTCGCTACTGAATTCACCGGCGCGACGGGCGGACTTGCCGGATTCTTCGCTGCGCTTGTGGCCGCTCTCTGGGCGTATGACGGTTGGAATGACCTGAACATGGTGAGCGGCGAGGTGCGTCACCCTGAGCGCAACATCCCCATCGGACTTCTTGCAGGCGTCAGCATCGTTGCTGTCCTTTACATGCTCACCAATGCCGCCGTGCAATATGTGCTGCCCGCCGCGAGGATTGCCGCCTCCGAGCGCCCTGCATCGGAAGCTACCGCCATCGCGGTCGGCGCGTGGGGAGCAGGAATCGTCTCCGCGGGAATGGCGCTGTCAATGCTCGTCAGCCTGAATGGCACCATCATGAGCGGAGCCCGCGTGCCTTACGCCATGGCCCGCGACGGCTACTTCTTCCGGGCGCTCGCCGACGTTCACCCGCGCTTTCACACGCCGTCAGGCGCGCTCATCGTGCAACTTGTGCTGTCGGTTTTTCTGCTGCTGTTCGCGGGAAACTTCCGTCAACTGTTCTCGCTGGCAATTTTCGCTGAGTGGCTTTTCTACATGATCGCCGCCAGCACTGTCTTTGTGCTGCGCAAGAAGGAACCCGGCCTGCCCCGCCCCTATCACACCTGGGGATATCCGGTAGTTCCTGCGCTCTTCGTGCTGGCCGCCGCTGTGCTGCTGTACTTCACCTTCACCTCCAATCTGCGCAACTCCGCCTGGGGATGCGTGGTCATCCTCGCCGGCGTGCCCATCTTCTGGTATTTTGCGCGGGCTCGTAGAACATCACCACAGAAGCACCGAGTGCATGGAGAGTTTCACTGAATAGATCGAGGTGTCCCATCCACGCGGGTGCCCCATCACGGCTTCCTTTGCCGGAGTGGAATCTTCGTCGTGTGTCCCCAGATTCGCGTCCCGCGTTTGGACGCCGGGTGCCCCGCTCATTCCTGCAGCTGGAATGAGTGGGATCTTAACTGGCAACTGCTAACTGACAACCGACAACTGATTCAACGCCTCTCTCGCCGCCGCTACCGTCTGCTCAATGTCTTGCCCGGTGTGCGCCGCGCTCAGAAACGCCGCCTCGAACTGTGACGGCGGCAGCCACACCCCTGCGTTCAGCATGGCATTGTGGAAGCGCCCAAACTTCGCGGTATCGCAGGTCGCGGCACTCTCCCAATCCGTCACCTGCTTATCAGTAAAGAAAAACGTAAACATTGATCCCACACGATTCGCCGTCATCGCGGGTGCCGGGTGCCCCATTCCGGCGGGTGCCCCACTCTTGTCCGCCGCCTTTGCGGACAGGGTGGGAGCGAGCACTTCCCGCGCGGCTTCTAATACGCCCGCTACCAGCTTCCCCGAATACTCATCGAGCTGCTTATAGATCCGCTCCCGATTCGCTTTCAGCTCGCACAACGTGGTAATCCCCGCCGCCATGGCCAGCGGATTCCCGCTCAGCGTCCCCGCCTGGTACACCGGCCCCACCGGCGCAATCATGTCCATGATCTTCGCCGCGCCGCCGTACGCGCCCACCGGCAGCCCGCCGCCGATGATCTTCCCCAGCGTCACCAGATCGGCCTTCACCCCGTACAGCTCCGACGCACCGCCAAACGCCAGCCGGAATCCCGTCATGACTTCATCCAGAATCAGCAGCGCGCCCTCGTGCTGAGTGATCGCGCGCAACCCCTCGAGGTACCCCGGCTTCGGAGGCACGCATCCCATGTTGCCCACCACGGGCTCGACGATGACGCACGCAATCTTGCCGCTGAATTTCCTGAACGCCTGCTCCACCGCGTCGAGCTCGTTGTAAGGCAGCGCCAGCGTGAACTCCACAAACTCCTCTGGCACGCCCGCCGAGCCGGGAATGCCCAGTGTGGCCACGCCCGAGCCCGCCTTCACCAGCAGCGCGTCCGAGTGCCCGTGGTAGCAGCCTTCGAACTTCACCACGAACTTGCGCCCGGTATAGGCGCGCGCCAGGCGAATTGCCGACATGGTCGCCTCGGTGCCTGAGCTGACGAAGCGCACCTTCTCCACTGCGGGAAACGCCTCGGCCACCAGCGCCGCCAGCTCGGCCTCCGTCGGCGTGGACGCGCCAAAGCTGGTGCCATTGCGCGCCGCCGCGACGATCGCCTCAATCACCTCGGGCGCCGCGTGCCCCAGGATGAGCGGCCCCCACGAGCCCACGTAGTCGATGTAGCGATTGCCGTCGGCGTCCCACACATAGGCGCCCTCGCCGCGCACGAGAAACCGCGGATCGCCTCCGACGGACTTGAACGCCCGCACCGGCGAATTCACTCCCCCGGGAATAAGCTGCTCCGCTTTTCTTTGCAGCTCGCGTGACTTGTCGAGGATGAGTGCCATAGGGCGAGTGTAGCAGCGGGATGGGGAAGTAGTTGTGAGATCGCTCACAGCGAGCCACGGGCCGCTTTTCGCGATTGGCTCTTGGCTTTTCGCCCCAGTCCGGCGAAGAGCGAATGGCGAATGGCCAATAGCCAATAGCGAAATAGCTCGGGTACCCATCCAAACGTCTTTGGTTGGGCCTGGCTGAGCCGAGCCGAAGGGTGGAGATTTTCACTTTGTTGTTCCCGATCGAGAAGTATCCCGAGCATTGAGTCCGGTGGCCACGATATACCACCCCCCACGCAAGCAAAAGAAGCTTGCATGGGGCCCCCTCGTGAGCATTGCCCGGGCCACCTGTCATTTCAATTTTTGAGTCCGAAAGCTCAAACTTTGGGAGCAGCGCCACGTCTAACCCCCAATTCCTGAAAGCGGATCAAATACGGAGGACTCTACCAATGAATCGCTCTGCGCGTGCGCTAATTGCGCTCACTCTACTTGCTGCCGTCGGATGAGTCTGCACAGTCAGGCTCAAACCCAGAACCAGCCTCCGAAGCCTGCGCTTTCCCATTCCGACGAGATGCTGGAGCGGTGGAATGACATCGGGAACAAACTCATCGCCATGGCGCAGGATTTTCCCGAAGACAAGTACGACTTCAAGGTGCAGAAGGACGAGCGCACCTTTGCGCTGAATCTTCTCCACGCCGCCGCACTGGATTTCGTCCTGATACGGATGATTTCCGGATCAAATGTCGGGCCCGACTTCGGCGAGGGCGACAATCCTACACGTGACCAGTTCAAGACCAAGGCCGACATTGTCAAGTTCGTGCAGGAGGCCGTCGCCGACGGAGCGAAAGTGATTCAACAGCAGGGCGACGCTGGGCTGGACAAGACAACGAAATTCGGGAAGCGCCTGGCCCACAACGCCACCATCTGGATCTTCGCCATCGAGCACAGCGCCGAACACTATGGCCAGCTTGTGGTCTACTATCGTGCGAACAACCTGGTGCCACCGGACTCGCGGCGATAGTGCGGTAGTAAGGTCCCCATCGCACGGAACCTAACGCAGGATGAGTCCCGGGCAAGCACTTTGCATCGATAAGAAGCACGAGGCGCGCTCCATCCGGCTTCTTTTGCGCGGCGCGACTCCTTTTCCGACTGAGTGACGACAAGCTCTTTCCCAGATGAGTTGGGAATTTTCAGGTGGAGATGAAAATTGCCTCGCCGCAGCCCTCCGACGATCGCTTTCGTGCTCGTCGCCCAGAGTCAGAATGGGAGCACGCGAACCAAAGAATAAAATAGTAGAAGGCTCTGGCTACCCGCTCCCTCACGGAGCATTTGTCCTCGCGCGCTGCCACACCAGGACTCGTTTCTGCATTTGCGGATCGCGCAGGCCCTTGGTGACAGTAATGACGAGCTTGTCTCCCTCCAGTCGGAACGGCCGCGGCTGGGTCGAGCCGACATAGGCCGGCGACCAGGCGATGGTTGGGTAATGGGTGACAACCGACGCAACGGAATCGAGTTGGTAGGTCCCACAGTAAGCCACAAACGTGTCGTAGTAGGCAATCTTCTCCGCATCCGTAGGTTTGGCTGCATCTTTCCAGCCGGGCCGGTCTCCATTGGTCAACACGGCGCACATGTGTCCATCAGGCTCGTACATCAGGAATCCTTGGGGATGCGCGCCATATTGCGTGGAGTCCTGCGCCTTGCCGCCAATCGTATCGGTGACCGAAACCAGCTTCCACGTGCCGAGCAGTTGCGCAACGGTCGGCGCGGGCGGGGATTGAGCAAACACAGCGTGAGCAAGTAACCAAATATCCAACAAGAGTACAGTTGTCGTTAGTTTCATCCAGTTTTCTCCTTACGTTTGCGGTGGTTTATAAGTCACTGTTCGGGCGTCCTATTTTATCCGACGCGAAGCGGAGAGCTTGCTCCTTACCCAAGCACAGGGCAAGCTCTGAGCGAACCTGAAGGGTAGGGTGGGGTTTTTCGTTGAATAACCGGAGAACTATAGGCGAGAGTGATAGTCAGCATCCCCACCCTAGCTCGTCCGACGATCACTCTCGTGCTCCTGGGCCCGAGCTAGAATGGGGCACCGTAAGAAAGATTGGTAGGGTGGACCGCCCGCCCAGTCTCTGCTAGACATCCAAACAGTCGGCAAGAGCGTCTCCCGGACTGCACTAGTATGCGATACCCGCCAGCCTGCCGCCGTTGTAGTAGCAGGCGCAGGAAGAACCAGGCGACAAAGCGACCACCATCGGGCAGACGGGACCGGCGTAGGTGTAGCAAGCTGTCGCGACTGGCACATAAATCTGAGCAGTTTCGGTCAGGGGTTCAGCAGACTCCTGGTCCCCATGGGAACTGTTCCAGGCTTGACGAGGATACGTGAACAGCCTGAGATCAAGATCCGGCGTGTTAAGGATGCTAACGCTGGCTCTGTTGTCAGGTAGTAAGGAGTTGGAATCAGCAGCCGCGACGTTTGTGCCCGCCAGGGTACAACTCACGGCCAAAACCATCGTCATCAGAAAGCGGGTCATTGTGGTTTCTCCTTGAATCTTAATGTCAGGTCGAGCATTTTTGTTCGCCTGCACTCTGCCCGGCAGCACAAGTACTTCGCAAGCGTCGGCAACTTGCACAGGCCCCGATCGATTGTCGGTCCCTGCAGCACCATCACTTACTAAGAGCGGCTGCCGGCGATGTAAGATTGATGTGCAAGTGTTGTACCAATCGTAGGCCGAGAAGAAATATGCTTGACTTACAACGGAAACTACCCATCCTAGAGTGAATTACGACCATGCGGCCGGCCTATGCCCGTCGGCCAAATGCAACATCCTCTGCGTGGCGCTATCCGGACGGATAGCTTTCCACGGCCCTTTGGTTAGGTACGTGTCACGCGAAATCTCAAGAAGAGTCCCCATCAGCCTGCACATTGGTGCTATGTACTTTCCAAAGGTTCCGCGATAGGATTGCATTCGCTTCCATCAAACTCAGGAGGTCAGCATGAGCGCCATTGGGTCTATTTATGCCAAGGAGGTTAAGGATAACCTAAGCCTCTGGTATGCGAAGTTTCCTATCGGAGAAAGCATTGTTCTCGGCGACTTTGGGTTGATCAATGACTTCCTCTTCGAGAGACTCGGAAACATTACTAAGAAGTTCGGGATCAAGTTCGATACTCGTTCCGGCGGCGATGTCTCGCAATTGAATTTCGCCTCCCATAAAGGCGTGGCAGTTGCCTTTCACGCTAAAGTCAATCAGCCCGGCGGGGTGCCTATTAGGGCTGGAGTGGACTTCGACTTCACCTCTGAAGATGCTCTTTACTTCAACTGTGCGGGGTGCACAGCTGAGTCTGTCGAGGATCAGGTAGCTTTAGGGGATCAGATCCTGCGACTCATGAACGATGGGAAGTGGGACAAAAAATTCGCCGTCGTAACCACGCTCATGCATGCCGAATCCTCAACAATCGTCATGTCTGCCTCGAGTTCTGCATCGCTCAAATTGCAAGCAGATAGCGACGCAATAAGTTCTATCAACATGGGAGATGCCTCTCTGAAGCTCGAGGTCACAATGCAGCGGGACCTTGCAATTCAGATTGTCACCCAAGGTAAATTGACTCCACTGCTGGGGCTGTCAGGAATACACGGCAGTATATTCGACGATGACACGTTCGGGCCAGACGCCGGTTTGCTGAGCAAGGGTCGCAAGCAACTTAAACTACCACCACTGTCCTTTGGGAACCTAATTACCCGCTGACGCCGAACTATCTGCTTTTTCCGTGGGGCTTCGCACAGGCTTAGAGAAGTCACAAAATCAACTACCCCACCCTAGCTCGTCCGGCGATCACTGTCGTGCGCGTCGGCCCGAACCAGAATGGGGCATCCGAAGGGAGTAGTGATAAGCTAGGCCGTGATTACGGATCAAGGCCTAGCTACAAGTTCAACAGCCGCTGCCACCCGGTCCGCCGAAGTAGAAGTAAGTTCCGTCTTCGAGGATCGGTCCCCCAATGGTGTAGCAAAAGGGTGAAGGCTCGTACTTGGTCAGGCCTGCCCACCAGGTGGAGCTATTGGTGTCGCGGTACCAGATATTACTCTGGTAAGCCGCATGGGTGTAGCCCTTATT
>Ga0306920_100016612_pt1 | contig 10146 bp, 10 predicted proteins | sample flu12Cox44000170_FD_204666 | JGI IMG/M metagenome (GOLD analysis project Ga0306920, IMG submission 204666) | Lab enrichment of tropical soil microbial communities from Luquillo Experimental Forest, Puerto Rico - flux4day.12C.oxic.44.000.170 (v2)... | ecosystem: Environmental > Terrestrial >...
AGGGGGGCGAGGGCCACGGCGAGGGACTTGAGCGAGTAGGTGCTGACCTGGACCGCCGTGGCCACGTCGTCCCACGCCGTTCCGAGGAAGTTGCCGCCGAGAGCGGTGGGCGGGGCGAAGGCGATGGCGTGCAGCACGCCGTCGACCTGACCCCAGCGCCGCTCGAGCTCGGTCGCCAGCGCGGCGTGGTGATCGGGAACCGACACGTCGAGCTCGAGCACGTCGACGGGCGTCGGGAGCCGCTTGGCCACCCGCTGGGTGATCGAGAGGATCCGCCCGAACGACGTCAGCACGATCTCTGCGCCCTCGGACTGAGCCAGGCGGGCGCAGTGGAAGGCGATCGAGTCGTCGTTGAGCACGCCCGTGATCACCAGGCGGCGACCGTCGAGGAGCATGGTCGGGGGGCGGGTCAGGCCGCCGGGCTGGGCACGAGGACCAACGAGGCGTTGTGGCCGCCGAACCCGAAGGAGTTGGAGAGCGCGGGGGCCGGCGCGAGCGGCCGGGGCGCGCCGCTGACGACGTCGATGGGACCGAGGGCGGGGTCGAGCTGCTCGTGGTTCACCGTGGGGAACACGAGCCCCCGCTCGATGGCCATCACCGACGCCACGGCCTCGACCGCGCCGGCCGCCCCGATGAGGTGTCCGGTGGCGCCCTTGACCGAGGAGATCGGCGGGGGCGCGCCGTCGAACACCTTGAGCACGGCTTCAGCCTCGGAGGCGTCGTTGAGGGGCGTCGACGTCCCGTGGGCGTTGAGGTGCCCGATGTCGGTGGTGGTCAGGCCGGCGTCCTCGAGGGCGAGCTGCATGCACCGGACCGCGCCCTCTCCCCCCGGAGACGGTGCGGTGATGTGGTGGGCGTCGGTGTTGCGGCCGTACCCGGCGATGGCGCCGCGGATGCGCGCCCCCCGGGCCACGGCGCGGTCCCAGCGCTCGAGCACCAGGAATCCGGCGCCTTCGCCCATGACGAAACCGTCGCGGTCCTTGTCGAAGGGCCGGGAGGCGTGCACGGGGTCGTCCTTGCGGCGGCTCAGGGCGCCCATCCGGCTGAAGGCGGCGAGCCCCACCGGCGCGATCGAGGCCTCCGACCCGCCGGCGATCACCACGTCGGCGTCGCCGGCGCGGACCAGGCGCACCGCCTCGCCGATGGCGTTGGCCCCCGCCGCGCATGCCGTCACGACGGAGAAGTTCGCGCCGGTGAAGCCGTACTGGATGGCGATGAACGCGGCCGTCGCGTTGGACATCATCATCGGCACGAGGAACGGGCTGACCCGCATCGCCCCCTTGGCGACGAACGTCGAGATCTGGGCCTCGAGCGTGAGGAGGCCTCCGACCCCCGTGCCAGCCCCGACCGCGATCCGGCCGGGGTCGGCGCCGAGGTCCCCGGCGTCGGCGATGGCGTCGGCGGCCGCCGCGAAGCCGAGGTGACTGACGCGATCGAGGTGGGCCGCCTCTTTGGGGGTGATGTAGGCGGTGACGTCGAAGTCGCGGATCTCGCACGCGAACGAGACGGGGTGATCCGACGTGTCGAACGAGGTGATGGGTGCGCCGGCCGATCTCCCGCCGCACAACCCGTCCCAGAACGAGTCAAGGTCCAGACCCACGGGGGTCTTGACCCCCATGCCGGTGATGGCGACGAGCCGCTCGGGTGTCGGGGCGCTCATGCGCTCGCGGCCAGCTTCGCCATCACCAGGTCGAGCGCCTGGCCGACGGTGGTGACCCCGTCGAGCTCCTCCTCGGGGACCGAGATGTCGAAGCGCTCCTCGAGGGCCATGACGAACTCGATGAGCGCCAGGCTGTCCGCGTCGAGGTCCTCCTTGAAGCGGGCGCCCTCGGTCACGGCCGACGCGTCGACGTGGAGCACTTCCACGGCGGCTTCGCGGAGTTGGTCGAACGCAGCGCTACGGTCCATCACGGCTCCTTCGGTGGGGGAGGTGTCAATCGTCGCCGGGGAGCCCGGCGGCACGTGTCAAGCGGGCAGGCTACGGGGCGACGACGGTCCGGAACCGGCGTAGCCCCAGCGCAGGAGGGCGGTGCCCCACGTCATACCCGCGCCGAATCCGGCGAACAGGACGAGGTCGCCGTCCTTGAGGCGCCCGGCGACGGCGGCCTCGCACAGGGCGATGGGGATCGAGGCGGCCGACGTGTTGCCGTAGCGGTCGATGTTCATCACGGTCTGGGACGGGGCCAGGCCGACCCGGGGGAGGATGGCGTCGACGATGCGGGCGTTGGCCTGGTGGGGCACGAACAACGCGATCTGCCGGGGGTGGATCCCAGCCTCGTCGAGGACGGTCGTGCACGACGACTCGACCGCTCGGACCGCTCTCCGGAACACCTCCCGGCCGTGCATCTTCATGTAGTGGTCGCCCGAGGCGAGGGTCTCGGCGCTCGCCGGGCGGCGGCTGCCCCCGCCGGGCACCGACAACAGGTCGCAGGCGTCGCCGTCGACGCCCAGGTCCCACGTGATCAACCCGGGGAGGGCCTGGCCGTCCCTCGCCGCGTCGTTGACGGCGGGGGTCAGCAGGGCGGCTGCGCCGCCGTCGCCGAAGAGCGGCAGGGTGGTCCGGTCGGTCGGGTCCATCCACTGGCTGAGGACCTCGGCGCCGACCAGCAGGGTCGAGCGGCTCACGCCGGCCGTGATCATCCCCGCGCACGACACCAGCCCGTACACCCAGCCGGCGCACGCCGCCACCAGGTCGACGGCCGGGCAGTGCATGCCGAGGGCCCGGGCGACGAACGCCGCCGTCGAGGGCAGGGGCTGGTCCGGCGTGCAGGTGGCGACCACCAGGGAGTCCACCGCGTCGGGGCCCACCTGGGCGTCGGCCAGCGCCTCCCGGGCCGCGGCCACGGCCAGGTCCGAGGTCGCCTGTCCCGCCGCCACCACCCGGCGCTCGCGGATCCCGGTCCGCTCCCGGATCCACGCGTCGCTGGTATCGACCCGGGCGGCCAGGTCGTCGTTGGTGATCCGGGTGGCCGGCACCACCGCGCCGAGGCCGCTGAAGCGGAACGGCAGGCGGGTGACCGCCTCGCCCGCCGCCCCACCGACGCGCGCCTGGGCCGGCGCGACGACAGTCACCGTTGGGAGCGGGAGCCGGGCGTTCGCCGCCCCCGGTCCGGGCGGAGCACGCGGCGGGACGTCACAGGGCGCGGAGCCAGGCGATGGGTTGGCCCTCGCGGACGCGTTCGCCGTCGTGGACCAGCAGGCCCATCATCCAGCCGGCGAACTTGGACCGCACCGGCACCGAGTGGCCCTGGGCGTCGATGTACCCGACCACTTGGCCGGCGTCGACCACCTCGCCCTCGGCGGTCACGACCTCGGGCTCGGCGGGGCGGAACTGGCCCAGGCAGGGGGCGACGACCACCTTCTCGGGGACCGAGAGGCGCTCGCCCGCGAAGCTGTTGGCGGTGGCTTCCATCGCTCGTTCGACCGTGGCCATGGCTGAAAGGTTACACGACGGTCGACGATCGTTCTACGCCGGCGTATAACTATTAAGGTGCGGGAAACAAGCGTTCACGGATCGGGGCACGGCTCCGGGCGGGGTCAGGGCGGGCCCGAGTACCGGGTCGAGGAGCTGGCGGCGGCCGCCAATGTATCGGTCGAGCAGCTGCGGTCGTACCAGTCCAAGGGTCTCCTGCCGCCTCCCCGGCACGAGGGCCGGGTCGCCCACTACGGCCTCCGCCACCTCGAACGGCTGCGGCGGATCCTCGATCTGAAGGCCCGCGGCTACTCGCTCAAGGCCATCTCCGGGGTGCTCGAGCGGGGATGGGAGGTCGACGCCTCGCCCTCGTCGGAGGCGGCGGTGTCGCCCGACGACGAGCTGCTGACCCTGCGCGAGCTGGCCGAACGGACCCGCGTGCCCACCGCCATGCTGCGGTCGCTCGAGGCGTCGGGGGTGCTGCGGCCCCGGCGGGTGGGGGACGAGCTGCGGTACTCGGACTGGGACGTGCGGGCCGTCGGCATGCTGTTGTCGCTGCTCGGTAGTGGGCTGCCGATGGAGGAGTTCATGCGGGTGGCCCGGGTGCAGATCAGCGCCGCCAACGAGGTGGCGGAGGGCGCCGTCGAGCTGTTCCTCCGCTACCTGCGCGATCCGCTGCGGGCCCGCGGTCTGCCCGATGACGAAGAGAGCGAGCAGATGGTGAATGGGTTCCGGCTGATGCTGGAGGCCACCACCCTGCTGGTGGCCTACAACTTCCAGCGCACCGTGCTCGGGGCGCTGCAGGCCGAGCTCGAGCACTCCGGCTCGGACGCCGAACGCGAGGCCCTGGCCCGCGAGGTCCGGCGCCGGCGCGACGCCGAGATCACCGCATAGGCCGCCGGGCCGGCGTCAGTCCGCCGGGAGGTACACCTCGGCGCCGGCGGCGACGAACTCGGCCGCCTTCTCCTTCAGGCCCAGCTCGATCGCCTGGTCCTCGCCGACCCCGTGGCGGGCGGCGTACTCGCGCACGTCCTGGCTGATGCGCATCGAGCAGAACTTGGGGCCACACATGGAACAGAAGTGGGCGGTCTTGGCCGGCGCCGCCGGGAGCGTCTCGTCGTGGTAGGACCGTGCGGTCTCGGGATCCATCGACAGGTTGAACTGGTCCTCCCACCGGAACTCGAACCTGGCCTTGGAGAGGGCGTCGTCCCACGCCGCCGCTCCCCGGTGACCCTTGGCGAGGTCGGCGGCGTGCGCCGCGATCTTGTAGGCGATGACCCCGTCCTTGACGTCTTGGCGGTTGGGGAGGCCGAGGTGCTCCTTGGGGGTGACGTAGCAGAGCATCGCCGTGCCGTACCAGCCGATCATGGCCGCACCGATGGCCGAGGTGATGTGGTCGTAGCCGGGGGCGACATCGGTGGTGAGCGGACCGAGGGTGTAGAAGGGGGCCTCGTGGCACAGCTCGAGTTGGAGATCGACGTTCTCCTTGATCTTGTGCATCGGGACGTGCCCGGGTCCCTCGATCATCACCTGCACGTCGTGGCGCCACGCCACCTCGGTCAGCTCGCCGAGCGTCCGTAGCTCCGACAGCTGGGCGTCGTCGTTGGCGTCGGCGATCGAGCCGGGGCGGAGCCCGTCGCCGAGGGAGAAGGCCACGTCGTAGGCGGACAGGATCTCGCACAGCTCGTCGAAGTGCGTGTAGAGGAAGTTCTCGGCGTGGTGGGCCAGGCACCACGCCGCCATGATCGACCCGCCCCGACTCACGATGCCGGTGACCCGGCCGGCGGTGAGCGGCACGAAGCGCAGCAGCACGCCGGCGTGGACCGTGATGTAGTCGACGCCCTGTTCACACTGCTCGACGATGGTGTCGCGGTAGACGTCCCATGACAGGTCCTCCGCCCGCCCGTCGACCTTCTCCAGGGCCTGGTAGATCGGCACGGTGCCGATCGGCACCGGCGCGTTGCGGATGATCCACTCCCGGGTGGTGTGGATGGCGGCGCCGGTCGAGAGGTCCATGACCGTGTCCGCGCCCCAGCGGGTCGCCCACTGGAGCTTTTCGACCTCTTCGTGCACCGACGACGTGACCGCCGAGTTGCCGATGTTGGCGTTGACCTTGACCAGGAAGTTGCGTCCGATCGCCATCGGCTCCGACTCGGGATGGTTGACGTTGGCCGGGATGATGGCGCGGCCACGGGCGACCTCGTCGCGCACGAACGCCGCGTCCAACCCCTCTCGCGCGGCGACGAACGCCATTTCCGGGGTGATCTCGCCCCGCCGCGCGTAGTGAAGTTGCGTCACGCGCCGTCCACGAACCGCTCGCATGGGTGGTCGTGGGACACCCGTGAAGGTGTCCGGCCGCGTGACTCCACGGGCCGCCGAGCGGCCGTCGTCGCGGGCCTCGGGGCGGCGGCCGGCGTACTCCTCGACGTCGCCGCGCCCGACGATCCACTCCCGCCGCAGCGGCGGCAGGCCCACCTGCGGGTCGCTCCCGGGGCCGCTCGTGTCGTACAGGCGGACCGGAGCCTCCGGGCCCGTCAGGGTCACCTCGGTGAAAGGCACCCGCAGGCCGCCGGGGCCGTCCACATAGACCTTGCGTCGAACGTCCGTGGTCATCGCTGCTCCCTTCGCCCGCATTACCGGGCCGGTGGTGACGGTCGGTGCCTGGCACCCTCTCAGCCCGGTCGGTCCGAGCTCCCGTTGCGTGCAGTCTCGCGCGGTCCGGGCCTCGAAGGACGGGCAGCAAATGCCTTCAGGGCCTTGAGATGTGTGGTTTTCCGTCCGAGACGGTCAGCGTCGCCGGAGCACCGAGGAGCTCAGTCCACGCGATATCGAGACGCGCGTCCACGCGTATCACGTCGCCGCGATGGGCTCCGGATGTGATCACGAGCTCGAGCAGAAGCGATTCATCCTCGCCCTCGAGAGGCTCGATCACGACGACGTCGTAGGTTCCATCCTCTATCGCGCACATCATCGCGACCGTTGCAACAACACCCGATGTCGCGCAAGCGTCAGTCGCTTCGAATGCGCGAAAGGGGGAAATGCTTGACCTGCGGGTCAACATCATCTTTCATTTGTGCAACTCATCGCGGACGCGGAGGAGGCGTGCAGACGTCACAACTGATCGATCACATCGCCTCGGCGGCATCGTTTGACAAAAAGTCAGCGGCTGCTCTCGATGCGATCCTCGATGGGATCGTCGCCAGTGTGAAGTCCGGCGACGCAGCCTCGCTGCTCGGTAAAGGCGTCTCCTCAGTGACGTCGCGGGCGACGAGGCAGGGCCGCAACCCTCGTTGCGGCGCAGTGGCCGATGTCACTGCGTCCAAGGGTGTGCGGTTCAAACTGGGTTCGCCGTTCGCCGGCGACCCTCAACGCCAAGAGCGGGGCCAAGAAGTCGGCCCCCGCGAAGGCGGCCAAGGCACCTGCGAATGCGGCTCAGATCGTCACGGCCCCGGCCGGGGCGGGCACGACCGCGAAGTTGCGCTCGCGCCGCGGCTCGCAGGTCAACGACCACCGACAAAGGGAAGGACTCCGCTGTGGCTCCCATAGCCAGGAAAACTGCTGCTGCTGCCAAGACCCCGGCCAAACGCACAACGGCCACGGCCAAGAAGGCGCCGGCCCGCAAGGCCCCCGCCCGCAAGGCCCCGGCCCGCAAGACTGCGGCCCGCAAGGCCCCCGCCCGCAAGACTGCGGCCCGGAAGGCTCCCGCCCGGAAGGCCGCTGTCAAGCGGGCTCCGGCCAAGCGCACGACGGCCAAGAAGGCCGCCGTCAAGCGGGCTCCGGCCAAGCGCACGACGGCCAAGAAGGCCGCCGTCAAGCGGGCTCCGGCCAAGCGCACGACGGCCAAGAAGGCCGCCGTCAAGCGGGCTCCGGCCAAGCGCACGACGGCCAAGCGGACCGCCGCCAAGCGGACCACGGGCGTTCGCAAGGCCACCCGCGCCGTCAAGAAGTAGCCGCCCGTAGGACGACACGCTGAACGGGGCGGGGGCTCGAGGGGCCCCGCCCCTGTCAGCGCGCTCGGCTGCGCTCAGAGGTCGCGCAGCAGCTTGAACGCCTCGCCCAGGTCGACGTCGGCCAGGCGGCCGGCGGACGCGAGATCGCCGACGATGCGGTGACTGAAGGCGTCGAGCTGGTCGGCCGCCGCGGGATCGTCGATGCCCATCGTCGATTTCAGCTGCGAGCGATGAGCCAGGAGCGCGCGGACCTTGTGCTCGACGAAGCCGCCCGCGTCCTCGACGTGATCGGGCTCGTCGGCCTCGAACAGCAGCAGCAGGCGTGGGCGGTGGTGCCCGGGGCCGACCTCGGGGAAGAACAGAGGGTCTCGGGCGGCGACGATGGCGTCAACGGTCAGGAACCCGGCGTGGCGGTGGTCGGGATGGAGGCGGTACCGCTTCCAGGGATCGTGACCGAGGACGACGTCGGGCCGGAAGCGGCGGATGGACGAGACGAGCTGAGCCCGGGCCGCGGTCACGTTCTCGAGCTCACCGTCGGGCCAGCCGAGGAACTCGACGTCGCCGCTGCCCCCCAGTGCTCTGGCCGCCGCCCGCTGCTCGTCCTGGCGCGCCGCGATCAGGCGGTCCCGGTCGTGCTCGGGGTTCCACGATCCCTTCGATCCGTCCGTGCACACGACGTGGAGGATGGTGCAGCCCGATGCCGCCCACTTGGCCAGGGTGGCCCCCGCGCCGAACTCCACGTCATCGGGATGGGCGGCGACCGCCAGGGCGCGGGCCGGCACGGGGAGGTCCAGGCTGACCGTCACCGACGGTCGCGCCGGGTCTCGACCAGTGCGTCGAGGTCGTCCGGTACGTCGACGTCGAAGGCCAGCAGGGGGTCCTCCACCACGTCGACGGCCAGACCGAGCCGTCGTGCCTCGTCGCGGTGGCGGTCGAATGACCCGGGTCCGTAGGAGAAGCGGAACCCGGCGTCGGCCGGGACCACGGCCACGTTGGTGCCGTCGTGGCGACGGTCGGGCACGAGCACCACGCCGGTGCCGGCGGCGAGACGCGCCAGGCCGGCGGCGCGAGGGAGGTCGGCATGGGCGACGACGACCCGTCGGACGCCGGCGCGCGCCAGCTGGTCCACGCCCGACTGGACGGCGCCGTTGAGGCCGCGCCCCGGCTCCCACACGACCAGGGCCCCGCGTGTCCTGGCCCACTCGGCGACGTCGACGTCGTCGCACACGACGGCGACGGGCAACGGGTGGGCGGCGCCCAGCACGGCCGCCGCCATCTCCCGGGCCAGCGTGGCGCGCTCGTCCGGGGGCAGTGCCGGTGCCAGGCGGACCTTGGCCTCGCTGAAGCGCTTCACCGGCACGAGTACCGCCTGCGTTCCCAGCCATCCGGCGGCTTCGCCGTGCAGAGACCCCGACGGTCCGGCGGCCATGGCCGCGAGGCTAGCGGCCCGGCCCTGGTTCGCCGCCGGGACGGTCACTCCGGAGGTCGGCATCGAGACGCACCGTCGCGATCTGCCACGGACCCAGCTCCATGGTGCCGTCGAACGGGGCCAGCGGCCGGCCCCGAAGGTCCTCGATCCATCCGCGACCGCCCTCGATCATCATCGTGCTGGGCGCAGGAGTCGGGTTGAACGCACGGACGGTCACCGCGCCGCGCTCGCGCCGTAGGGCGCTCACCTCGGCCCCTTCGACGATCAGACCCGCGCCCCGATCGTCGGTGATCGGACCACCACCCGGCACGCGGGCGAGGCGGAGGGGGATCAGCACCTCGTCGGCCATGGCGTAGGGGTCCACGGCCGGGTCGACGCTGACGGCGTAGGAGGCGGTCGTGGCCCCTTGGAGCTGCGCACCCGGTGTGGGCACCGGAGGCCCGGCCGACACCGGCCGGTAGGGCAGGTCGACACGCGACAGCGTGCCCGTCGAGCGCAGCAGGGTCAGGGCCAGAGCCGCGGCGCCGGCGCTGCCGTCGGGCAGCTCCAGACCGTCGTCACCGACGAGCTCGTACTCGAGCAGGCCGTCGTGCACGACGGTCACGTCGTCGGCCCGGACGAAGCGCCGGCTCGGATACGTACCCATGGCCCGCTCGGTCGGGCCGCCCTCCCCACGCAGCCCGCGCTCGACCACCCCGAACGCGCACTCGGCGTACGACACGCGGGCCGGGTGGGGGAGCGGGATCAGCGCACGGACGCGGTGATCACGGCTCTCGTTGTCCCATCGGTGCGACACCCGCACCCACGCCTCGCCGGCGCGCAGCTCCAGCACGGTGGTGACCAAGGTCGGGACCAGACCAGCGCGTTCGTGCGTCTCGTCGTCGACCTGCCTCGGCCAGTCGTAGACGGCGTCGATCTCGATGCGGCCGCGAACGGGACCGGTCTCCAGCACGCGCACCGCGGCGCGCACGGGATCCCGGACCACCGTGTCGTGGTCGGGAGGGCAGTAGTTGTACGTGTCGCCGTGATCGCCCGACTCCACGAGGCGCCCGAAACCGTCAATTCCGTTGATGGAGAACGCGGCTCCGTCGGCTGCGATCGTGACGAGGCCGTTGGTCAGCGATTGCGGCTCCGGTCCCGCCCGCACCGCCTCGGCGGCCATCGGCGCGGGGATCCAACGGGCCCAACCGAAGGGTGGCACGCCCTCGACGCGGCAGAGGACGCGGCGGAACGGATCCTGGAGGACGCTCAGATGGAGGTCACCGTCGCCCAGCTCGGCGAGGACACGGTCGCGGACCGGGGTCACGAAGAAGGTGGCGGTGAAACGCGTCGAGCACCGCAGCGTGAGGGCGACG
>Ga0306920_100016613_pt1 | contig 10146 bp, 8 predicted proteins | sample flu12Cox44000170_FD_204666 | JGI IMG/M metagenome (GOLD analysis project Ga0306920, IMG submission 204666) | Lab enrichment of tropical soil microbial communities from Luquillo Experimental Forest, Puerto Rico - flux4day.12C.oxic.44.000.170 (v2)... | ecosystem: Environmental > Terrestrial >...
CGCGGTCAACTCGACCATCGGTGGCCATACGCCGATTGCATTCACGGCTCTCCCTCCCGCCATGAGCAACATCAGAGAAGGCAAGCTGCGCGGCATTGCCGTGCTCAGCACCAAGCGCTCGCCGTCGTTGCCTGATCTGCCGACCAACATCGAAGCCGGCGTACCCGATCTCGAACGCGACACGCTGACCGGAATCGTGGCCCCTGCCGGCACGCCGAAGGACATCATAGCGCGCTGGCACGAGGCTATCGTGCAGCTGATCAAGGAGCCCGACGCGTTGGCGCGCCTGGAGACGCTTGGCTTTGCGCCCGTGGCCGACAGGCCGGAAGAGTTCGGCGAGCGCTTGAAGGCCGAGATGGCGAAATGGGGCAAGGTCGTGCGCGACGCCAACATCCGAGCCGATTGAGAAATGCGCGCGTGAGAGCGCTCATGCGGCGGCCGTTGCGCAGTGCCGCGCTCTGCGCGGCCTTGCTTCTTCCCGGCAGTGCCGGGGCTCAGGGCACCTATCCCGACCGGCCGGTAAGAATGATCGCGCCGTTCGCGCCGGGCGGACCGGTCGACGTCGTGGCGCGCCTGCTCGCGCCCAAACTGTCGCAAGCGCTCGGCCAACAGTTCTACGTCGAGAACCATCCCGGCGCGAGCGGCAATATCGGCACCGCCATGGTCGCGAAGGCGGCGCCCGACGGCTACACCGTTCTCGTCATCAGCAGCACGCTCGTGGTCAATCCCAGCCTGTTTGCAAATCTCGGCTTCGACACGCCGACCGAGCTTGCGCCGGTGTCGCTCATCGGCGTCTCGCCGCAGGTGTTGCTGGTGCATCCATCGGTGCCGGCGGCAAGCGTAGCAGAGCTTGTGCAGTGGGTGAGGGCGAGCCCCGGCAAATACAGCTACGCCCATGCCGGGCTGGGCACGCCTGGCTATCTCGCGGGCGAGATGCTCAAGCAGGCATTCGGGCTCGATCTCGTTGCAATCTCATTCAACGGCGGCGGCCCGGCGATCACATCGACCATCGGGGGCCACACCCCGATCCTGTATACCTCGATCTCGACCGCGGGCGGACACATCAGAGAGGGCACGGTGCGGGCGCTTGCGGTCACCAGCGCTCATCGCTCGCCGGCTCTCCCGCAGGTGCCGACACTGGCGGAGGCGGGCGCGCCCGATCAGGAATCGGAGATCATTCTCGGCATTCTCGTGCCTGGCGGCACGCCGGCGGCCATCGTCGAGCGGCTCCATGCGGAGATCATGCGGCTCATGCCGGGCGTGCACGATCAGCTGGCCTCGCTCGGCTTTGAGCCCATTGGCAGCACGCCCGCGCAATTTGCGCAACGCATCCGCTCCGAAACCGATAAATGGGCGAAGGTCATTCGTGCGGCGGGCATCAGTGCGCAGTAGCAGCACGCAGAGGCTGAGTCGCCAGCCGGTGTGAGATTCGACGCCGATCAGCCCGCCGCTCGTTCTTCCGGCTTCTGCCTCGCGCTGTAAAGTTCGAGCAAAGCCCGTTCCAGTGCCGCAAGATCGAACGGCTTTTGCAATAGCGCAAAACCCTGCTGCAACGCCTCGGCTGCGCTGGTGCTCAACCCTGTCGTGAGCAGCACGGGCATGTCGGGATAGAGCCGGCGGATGGTCCGGCCAAGCTCCAGGCCGTTCATGCCGCCGGGCATCAGAATGTCCGAGAACGCGAGGTCGAGCTTCGGCTCCCGCGCGAGCAATTCCAATGCGTCGCTCGCGCTGTCCGCTTGGCGCACCACATAGCCCAACTGCTGAAAATAGGATGTGGTCACCTCGGCTACCGCCGGGTTGTCCTCCACCAGCAAAACCGTTCCGGCGCGTTTTGGCGCGCCCTTCGATGCGCTCGGAGCAATCGGCGGCGCAGCCAACTCCTTGCTGTGCGGCAGGTAGAGCGTGACCATGGTCCCGCGCCCCACCGTGCTCGCGATGGTTACGGTTCCCCCCGTCTGTTTGGCGAAATTATGCACCTGACTCAACCCGAGCCCCGTGCCTTTGCCGACCTCTTTGGTGGTGAAAAACGGCTCGAACACGTGTGGGAGCGTCTCGGGCGGAATTCCAGCGCCGGTATCCGCGACCCGAATAGCGGCAAATTCGCCGTGCAGCCCGTCTTCCGTCGGCTTGCCCTCGAGCACAACCGGCTCCGCCGTGATAGTGAGCGCTCCCCCATTGGGCATGGCGTCGCGAGCATTCACCGCAAGATTGAGGAGCGCGAGCTCGAGCTCGTTTGGATCAACCTTTACCGCGCAGCTCTCGCCCGGAACAACCACATCGATGGCGATATCGCCGCGTAGCGACCGCGCAAGCATGTCCTTGAGCTCGGGCAGGTGATGGGCGAGATCGATCACCGAGGGGGCGAGCGTTTGCCGGCGTGAGAACGCCAGCAACTGGCGGGTGAGGCTTTCGCCGCGATTGGTCGCGGTCGTGATCATGTCGAGCAGGCGCACATGCTTCTCGTCGGAGAGGTCCCGGCGCAGGCGCTGCACGCTCCCGCCCACGATCATGAGTAGATTGTTGAAATCGTGCGCGACCCCGCCGGTCAATTTTCCAATCGCTTCCAGCCGTTGCGATTGCCGCAATGCGTTTTCCGCCGATTCCCGGCGCTCGGCCTCGGCATTGAGCCGTCTGGTACGCCGAAGCGCGATACCCAGGATGAGGAACAGGCCGAATGTTGCGGGCATGCCGAAGATCAAATGGCTCCCCATGGTCGCGAGCCACTGGCCCCTGATCGCGGACGCGTCTATCCCTGTGACAAGGTAGACCGGAAAGCCTTCGAGCTTGCGGTAGCCGATGCGGCGCTCGGCTCCATCGAGCTGGGATTGCGGAATGGTGTAGATGACCCGCTCCCAGCCTGCGGAAATGGCCCGATGCAATCCGCTGCCGGGTTGCAGCGCGCGCTGGCGGTCGGCTAACGGCGGGTAATGTGCGAGGAACTTGCCGTCATCGCGAACCAGCGCGAACAGGCTGCCCTGGTTGCGGCCGAGCACGGCGTAGAATTCCTCGAAATATTGCGGCAGCACGGAAACGGCAGTGACGCCCCTGAAAGAGCCGTCCGCGGAAGGACGCCGCCGTGAAAGAATGAAAAATGGCGCGCCGAAATTCGCGCGACGGGGCGTGATGATATCGCTGACATAGATGCCGGCGTGGCCGCTCACATGCACTTTGAAATAGTTGCGGTCTCTCGCATGGAACTCGGGAGGAATCGGAGCGAACTGGCTCGAGACGAGCGGATCGCCTTCGCGATCGACAATGAAAATGGCGCGCACCTGCGGCAATGCATCGACAATTTGCCGCAGGCGATCGTGCGTGTCGGCTTGTTTGGCGCGTATTGCATCGTCCGGCAGATCGCGCACGATCTCGTCCACCTCGGCGATCGCGCGCTCGACCGTCTGGAATACCTTGAGCGTATGCTCGTGTAGGATGTCGAGCGACCGGTCGATGCGGTCATCGGCAATTTCGTATTCGTGGCGGTAGTTGAGCCAGGAAGCGTATGCGAACAGGACGGCCGGCAATACCAGCGACGCCACCATCATCAGCTGGAGTATCCGAATGGCTGAGCGATGAGCGGGGCGCATGGCGCACCATTTCACTCTGGAGTGTCGTCAGCGAACCAATTTTGCCTCATCCTGTGTTGTGCTCCCAACCCCAAAAACGACAAAATCCGGCTCCCGCAAACATGATTCCGATCGCTTTTGGCTTAATTTGGGCCGACTCCGTTTAAAGGTCAGGCGCATGCATGCCCGGTCCCGGCGTTTGCTCCGGTATTTTCTTGCCGTTGCCATGCTGCTCGCGTCGGGCGGCGCGCCGGCAGTCGCGCAAAACAACGCTGATCTTGCGCTCGTGCTCGCAGTCGATACCTCCGGCAGTGTCGATGCGGTCCGCTTCGACCTGCAGAGGCGCGGATATGTCGCCGCCTTCCGGCATGCGCACGTGCTCCAGGCCATCCGCTCCGGCGCCAACCAGGCGATTGCGGTCACCATGCTGCAATGGACCGGGCCGTCGCTCCACGTCCAGGTCGTCGACTGGACGAGGGTCGGCAGTGAGGAATCAGCCGCGGCATTCGCGGCCGCGATCGAGCGGGCGCCACGCCGTCTGTTCGGGGGCGGCACCTCGATCAGCGGCGCGATCGATTACGGCAGCACCCTTTTCGCAGGCAACCCGTTTCACGCGAAGAGGCGTGTGATCGATGTGTCGGGTGACGGCTCCAACAATCGGGGACGCCCGGCGGCCCTTGCCCGCGATGAAGCTGTGGCCACCGGAATTGCGATCAACGGGCTTCCGATTCTCGCGCTCGAGCCCGATCTCGATCGCTACTATTACGACAACGTGATCGGCGGGCCGGGAGCTTTTGTCATCCCCGCGCAGGACTACGAGACCTTCGCCGACGCCGTTCTCAAGAAGCTGATCACGGAGATCGCGGCCAACATGCGCTGAGCCAGCGCATCGGGAACCTTGAGCAACCGCAATCGTTGTTATCCGCAGGACGGAGAAATTGCGATGGCTCAGGTCATCACCAAATGCCGGCTAACCGGCCATTACATGTTCATGGGAATGGATGTTGATCCGAAGGAGTTTACCGGGAGCTCAGGCCCATTTGCCCGCAAGTACTGTCCCTTCTGTGCCTGCGAGCATGCCTGGTACAAGGAGGACACCAAATTCCTGGGTCCGAAGCCCGTGACACGGCCGCATGTGCAGCAGGCAAGCTGAGGCGTAGCTTTCAGAGACATCCCCAACCAACTTGAAAGACCCCGGCCGCGACGGTCCGGGGTCTTCGACTGGAGCAGATGCGCGGTCGCGAACGCGGATGGTTGCTCAGTCACTTCTTCAATTGCGCCGCCGGCAAGAAGTTCCTAGAGCAAGAGGACAGACGACAGCCGACAGATGTATCCTCTTCATTCCGTCCTCCGTCCTCCATCCTCCGTCGTCCGGCCTTCATGACCCTGATCCTCTCCAATGATGATGTTGAGAAGGTCCTCACCATGCCCGATTGCATGGAGGTCCTCGAAGACGCTTACGTCGAACTCAGCGAAGGGCGCGGGCTCAACCGCGTGCGTTCGGACTGCCTTGCCCCCTCCGGGCAAGGAGAGGCGCTCTACAGCCTCAAATCGATGGATGGCGTCATACCCAAACTGGGCGTGGGGGCCGTGCGCATCGATTCCGATATTGTTACCTGGCCGAAGCTTGGCAATACCATGCGGCGGGTGAAGGTGCCGGCGGCTCCCAACCGGCGCTACGTCGGGCTTGTCCTCTTGTTCTCGTCCGCGAACGGGGAGCCATTGGCGATCCTGCCCGACGGCGTTCTCCAGCGCATGCGCGTCGGAGCCGCGAACGGTTTGGCCATCAAATATCTCGCGCGCAAAGTCGGTCGGCATTCTGGGCTCGGGCTGGCAGGCCGGCGCGCAGCTCATGGCGGCTTGTGCCGTGCGCGGCATCGAGCAGATCCGCTGCTTCAGCCCGAATCCGGAACACTGCAAGGCATTTGTGAGCGATATGACCACAGCGCTCGAGGTCGAGATCGAGCCAGTTGCTCAGCCGGAGGACGCCATTGCAGGCGCCGACATCGTCATGTGTGCCAGCAATTCCATCGACAACATCTTTTTCGAGCGCTGGATCGCGCCGGGCATGCATCTGAGCTCAGTCAAGCTGCCCGAGATCGAGACCGCCGCAATGCGGCGCGCCGACCGGCTGGTCATTCATACCCATGATGCGAGCCCGATTCATGTCGTCGGCAGGGACACCACGGTGCCGGAGAAGGCCCAGAACAAGGGCTGGGACCTGGGTGCCGGTCTTGATTTCAAGAAAACGCCGACGCTGCCCGATGTGATCACGGGTCGGGCGCCCGGCCGGGGGTCCGAGCAGGAGGTCACCTGCTTCATCAATAATCTCGGCATGGGATATCAGTTTGCGGCCGCGGGCGCGGTGGTCTACCGCAAGGCAAAGGAGGCGGGCCTCGGGCACGATCTGCCGACCGACTGGTTTACCCAGGACGTGCATCCGTAGGGGGCCTGTATCCCGGGCGCAGCGCAGCACAAAGTGATGCGCTGCAGACGCGGGATCGTCGCCAGTTCCAATTCCGATTGTGTGACGGTCCCGGCGCAGCGTGCACCGCAGCCGGGACACGCGGCCCTACGGCATCGTCACCATGCCGCTCCAGAATTGGGTCTTGCCGCCCACGTCGACATCGTATTTGCGTACGAATTCGAGCTTGCCGTCGCCGCCGATACGATAGATGGACAATCCAGCGGGAAGCATCGTGTCGACCCCGTGCTGGCGCACCGGGAGCGCTTGCAGGCTTGCCGCGACCAGCACGCTTCCGCTTGGATCGATAGCGAAAGTGCGAAGTTGTATCACGCGTCCATCGATGCTCTGGATCAGGGTGGGCTCGCCGGTTGCCTGGTCGACGGAAAAAACAGCAATGCTGTTCTCGCCGCCTGCAAACACCTTCTTGCCCTCGACCTCGATCGTGGCAGAGGCGCGATTCGTCAGATAAACGAATTGGCCGTTGGGATGCACGTGAATGGCACCGGCGGCCTGCCGTGCGGACGTCTGCGGGTCCGCCAGCGTGTCCTTGACAAATGACGGGGCGCCGGAAAGGCCGCCCGCGGCGTCGCGATTGTACACGTAGAGCTTGTTCTGACTTTCCACGCAGACGTAGACCCACGGCTGCGTCGGATGAAAGTCGAGATGGCGCGGCCCGAATTTCATGCCGTCTTCGGGCTGAATGGCAGCCTCATTCGTCAGTATCCCACGCTGGAAACGATAGACCTTGATCGACCCGGGGTTCACTGGACTGTCGTCGGGAGCATTGTTGCCGCGGGTGATCATGATCACGTGCGCGTTGTCGGGCGTGGCGCTGATCTGGTGCGCGTACTTGCCGGTATCGAGCGCATTGGGCTGCTGCACCGCTTCACCGACGGTGCCGTCGCCATTGATCCGGTGCACGGTAAGCGCGCTCGGGTCGTTATAGGCGGTCAGCAGAAATTCGCCCCCCGCATCGACGCTGGTGTGAATGGGGCGCGACGGCAGATGCTTGGGCTCACCGCGGGGCGAGAGCGCGCCCGATGCGGGGTCGATCCGCATTGCCTGGGCGAAATTCCTGTCGCTGCGCACCCTGGGGCCGCCGCCGCTCGATACGACATAAAGGTAAGGGCCGCTGGGATGCGGCCATGCGTACTGCACGTTCGCGCCCAGCATGACTGCGCCGCCCCGCGCGAGCGATGCGGTCTCCACATCGAGGTCGTACCAGGTGAGCTCGCCTCCGACGCTGGCGTAGAATGTCGCGCTCGCTGAACTGCGCATGTGCTCTCCTTCCTGATTGCCGCGGCGGGATACCGGTTGAAGGTTTGCACATTTGCACAGCCTACTGTGCATAACCAGCATAGCTGCACCGCTCGTCGCACTGCGTTTATTGTTCGCTCCGTTGCCGTGGAACTCGCGTCTAAGTCGACGATACTGCTCAAAAATCATCTCGCGAGCGCGCGCCGACTTGCCGCTTCATATTTCGGTCGTAATTGGAAACGTGTGGCAGGCAAGCAACGGCGCTTTTCAGTTTTCAGGTAACGCCGTTGCGCCAAGGGCCTTCGATTTGATTCACTGGTTGTGTTGATTCGACGAGCGCATGAGAACACCTTCCGGAGGCCATGAATGCTCAACGGAAAAGAATACTTTGCGGAGTTTCCCGACGAGGATCCGGTCCACCGCCAGCTCCTTCTCAGCGCCAAGCTTCTCGCCACCCTGCGCGCCCTGGAAAAGGAGCTCAGGCCCTACCTTCCACTGCCGGCGGAGAGCAGCGCCGAGGCCGATGATCCTTCCGGCTGATCCGGCCACGTTCTCTAGAGCGGGATGATTTTTCTTCGAATCATCATCCCGCTCTAACTTTCTGTTTGAGCATGATCTTTTTCCGAAAACCGGTTCCCACTTTTCGGGATCATGCTCTAATTGTCGGGCGGGCAGAATGCGCGCGTTTGAGCGCCCGATCGGGGTCGTGCGCGTCGCCCAGTCAAGCTGGCGGAGACTGCGTAAGCTTCCTGCCTCTTGCCCATGCGGGGCCAAATGATATTGCCTATCCTGCACGCGCCGGGGGCGATGCTCTGCTAATATACCGGACCGCCAAAGCGGCGTGCGCCGTGCAACGCGCCGCTCCATGCGATCTGCATGGAAGGCCGGCGACCGGATCGGGGTGGGCAACGGGTGGTACAAACAATCAGTATTCGCGGCATCCGCATTGAAGTGATTGAGCGGGGAGAAGGGCCGCCGCTCTTGTTTCTCCACCCCGGGATCGGCATCGAGCCGGGCGCTCCCGTTCTTGCCCGGCTCGCGGCGCGCGTGCGCCTGATCGTTCCGACGCATCCGGGTTTCGGCGGCTCGGAGGGACCGAAATCGTTCGATACGGTCGACGATCTCGCCTATTTCTACCTCGATCTCCTCGATGAGCTCGATCTCAGGAGCGTGGTCATCGCGGGGGTCTCGTTTGGTGGCTGGATCGCAGCCGAGATCGCCGTCAAATCCACCGCCCGGGTTTCCCACCTCATTCTGGCCAACGCGGTAGGCATCAAGCCGAGCGGCCGCGAGCATCGCGACATTGCGGACATCTTCGCCGTCACCGAGCCCGATTTCCTCAAGATCGCTTACTGCGATCCCAACATCGGCAAGCGGGACTACAAGGCGATGCCGGAAGACGAGGTGCGCCGGGCTGCCCGCAATCGCGAGGCGATCGCCCGTTACGCCTGGTCACCCTACATGCATGATCCAAAGCTCAAGGGGCGGCTGCATCGTATCCGCGTGCCGACGCTCTTTCTGTGGGGGACGCATGATCGCATTCTCAGTGAGGACTACGGCCGCGCCTATTGTGCCGCCATTCCCGGCGCGCGCTTCGAGCCCATCGACCGTGCCGGCCATTTTCCGCACGAGGAGCAGCCCGATGAATTTGCGGAAAAAATCTTCGCCTTCATCGGGTGCAAGTGATAGCAAAATGGTGGTGTAGATGTAGGTTGGGTCGAGCAGCTTGCGAGACCCAACACCTCTGGAGCGAGCGCGTTGGTCTCGCGAAGGGCTCTACCCAACCTACCGGGTGATCCGTCCATGAAAGTGTATCAATTCACCGAACAGCCCTATCCGAATGCGTGGAGCGACCATGCCGGGTCGCTGCGCGTCAATCTGCCCAATCAGAAATGCGACCCAAAGATCGCGGCCGATCTTTTTCACCGCTATTACGACGAGTGGCTGCTCGCGGACGAGCTCGGCTACGACATCATGCTCAATGAGCACCATCAGACCGCGACCTGCATGTCGTCGACGGTGATCGTGGGACTTTCGGTGCTGGCGCGGCAGACCAGGCGCGCGCGCCTCCTCGTGCTCGGCTATCCCATCGGGCACCGGGGGGATCCGTTGCGCGTTGCGGAGGAGCTTTCGACCATCGACGTGATCTCGCGCGGGCGCCTCGACATGGGCTTCATCAAGGGCGTGCCCTATGAATTCGCGGCCTCGAACCAGAATCCCTATGGCGTCATGGATCGATTCTGGGAGGCGCACGATTTCATCATCAAGGCCATGACCAGCCATGACGAGCCGTTCAACTGGGAGAGCGAACACTTCCACTATCGCCAGGTGAACATCTGGCCACGGCCATGGCAGCAGCCGCACCCTCCGGTCTGGAGCACAACCGGCAGCAAGGGCAACGCCCGTGTTCTCGGCGAACGCGGCTATGTCATGGCAACGCTGGGTACAGGCTATAACACCCGCTCTCTCTATGACGCTTACCGCGAGGGCTACACGTCCAGGGGTCGGCCTGCGCCGGGCGCCGATCGGTTCGCCTATCTCGGCCTGGTCGCGGTGGCAACGAATGAACGTGCTGCGCGTGAGCGTGGCGAGCAGGTGGCGAGCTACCCGCGCACCAGCTCCATTGTCTATCCTCCATTTCGTAATCCGCCGGGCTTTTTCTCGGTAGAGGAGACCATGCGGCTCATGCGCGGGGAGACGCCACCGCGCAGCTATACCAAGGACCGCCGCGTGATCGACATGCGCACGGGCAGCGTGCAGGACTTGATCGACGCGGGCATTCTGTTCTGCGGTACACCCGATCAGGTCTACGCTCAGATCGTCGAGTTCTGCGAATACTGCGGCGGTATGGGCAATCTGCTG
>Ga0306920_100016615_pt1 | contig 10145 bp, 16 predicted proteins | sample flu12Cox44000170_FD_204666 | JGI IMG/M metagenome (GOLD analysis project Ga0306920, IMG submission 204666) | Lab enrichment of tropical soil microbial communities from Luquillo Experimental Forest, Puerto Rico - flux4day.12C.oxic.44.000.170 (v2)... | ecosystem: Environmental > Terrestrial >...
AGAACCGACGCCGGGTCTTCAAGATGCTCGATAACGTCCAACATCACGACCGCATCTACCGGTCCAATTTGCTCGAATGCTTGCCTCGTAACGGCTCCTGATTGCACGTCCAGACCACGGGCTCTCGCGAAGGCTGCTGCGTCTTCGGCGATCTCTACGCCGTGCACTCGGTAGTGTGGTTGCGCCTCCATCAGAAAAAACCCGTAAGCCGAGCCGATCTCAAATAGTTTGCCGGTTGGGATTATATCGCGGAGACCTTTGACAATACCGCGGAATTCGTCACGAAGCACCGGTTCGCTTCCGATGTAATCGGCGTAGCCATCCCGGTGGTTGCCTTCGAAGTAGGCTCTTGTATAGTACGACGAGGGACTAAAACTGGCGGTCGCTGCCGAACCAAGGCCACACTCCTCGCATTTCAGGATTTGGCACTCGTTCTTTGTCCAAAGGGCCGAATGACGGGTTTGCGTCGCGCACGCGGGACAGTCGAATAGATCGACCATTGAACCGGCGACTGTAGTTTCATTATTTCGATAATGTTGTGGACACCTAAATTTAATATTTGCATAATAGTATAGTAGTTTTTGGGCTTCTGATCGAATGTTCCAAAACTCCACAAGAGGCCTCCCGAAATAATTACTACAGACCCACGCGACAAACCCGCCGAAAAATCCGCTGGACAGCGACAAGATAATGCTCATCTCACGCGTCGGTTTCGCCGGTTACCGGCACACCTGTTGCCCGCGACACTTCCCGTAAGATCTGGATTATAGTGTTTTTCGAAAGATGCGTCACCGTTGCTGATCCGGTTCCCCTTCCGCCGACGCTGGCGCGCTTCGTCACTGCGCCACCCGAAACGTTTCTGTCCTTTCATCGTGCAGATTCCGACGAAGTCGCCCGCTGATTCCGAGATGGTGTCGCCCGGCGTTCCGGAATGATGTCGCCTGGCTGGCGGGCGCCCTGCTGGCAGTAGATTTTTGGCAAAGTTGCGGGCCGGTGGTCAATCCCTTTGGGATCGATCTGGAGGTCTGCGCCGGAGGCTGTCGCCGGCGAGATCGATGCGGTGGGCGTTGTGAACGAGGCGGTCGAGGATGGCATCAGAATGAGTCGGGTCGCCGAACACGGCATAACACCACAATACTGGAACGACTGCCATAGTCCGGATCATCGACCCAGTACATCCGCTACACGATCAGCAGCTTGAGGAGCAACAACAACGCAGTCGTGCCCACTCGCCGACAACTGACGCTGGATGCCGTAACGGCACGGCCCGGCTTTCTCTCATTCCGGCATTCGGTCAGTGGCATTAGCGGCCGCTGCGACGGCCGATCCGGCGTGCATTCGCCGGCCAAGTGGGTAATCGGCATAGATATTCCATCAAGGCATGCCTCTCGTTTGGCCGTGCCGAGCGGTCAAGCCCCACAGCCGCGTGAGCGGTGCGCCAAGGCGCAGGGCTTGACGGCGCAGGCGCGGCCCGAACGACAATTCGGCGGGCCGAGATGATGTCCGAAAGCTCGCGGACAGGGGTGCCGCGTTGCTGGATACTCATTCGATCTCCCGGAGGTGACAGCCTTCTCTTCGCGCTTCGATGCCAGTGATCGGCGCAGGATAGGGGAAGTTGGAGCGGGACGGAGCCATCCTCATAGTCGGCGTCGCACGGCGAGCCGCGCGCACAAAGCGGGTAGCCTCGCTCGCGTCCCACCCCGTCCCTCCCTCACGGGAGACCTTACCGCCATGCCCGAGGGAACAGCGTGAGCTGAAGAAAGTCGGGGCGGTGCCGGCGAGGCTTACGCTGATGCCGATGCCTCAGTACGCCGCCACTGGAATACCTGTCCGTCGCTCCACATGGCGTGCAGGACGACCGCGAGTTTGCGTGCCAGCGCCACCCGGGCTCTGCGGATCCCGACGCGCTGCGCGAGGCGCACGGCCCAGACTTTGAGCGGACACCACAGCGCCGCGTCGCGCCGCAATATGCGGCTGGCCGCGACATAGAGCAGCCGCCGGACTTCGCGGTCGCCCATCTTGCTGATCCGCCCGTGGTAGCTCACCTCGCCCGAGCTGTACTCTCGCGGCGTCAAGCCAAAATGCGCCCCGACGTCGCGCGAGCGCGAGAACCGTCGGGGATCGTCGACGGCGACCTTGAAGGCGAGCGATACGAGCGCACCGACACCGGGCGCGGTCATCAGAAGGCGACACACAGGATCCGCACGCACGATGCGCAAAATCTGCCGGTCCACTGCGGCACGGTGCTGAAGCACGGCGTTGCGGGTCTCAAGCAGCGGATGTACGGCAGCTTCCAGCAGGCGATCGTCGCCAATTGCCTCGCGCACCGCCGCCTCGAATGCTGTGCGCCTGTCGGTCAGCCCGATTCCTTCCTGGCGGAGCAGGCCGCGGATCGTGTTCTCGAGGGCGACCAGCTGCGATTGCAAGGTTGCGCGAGCCGTCAGCAGCCGGCCCTCTCGCTGCGCCTCCGGCGATTTGACCCAGACCGGCCGGTACTTGTTGACGCGCATCAGATCGGCGATGCCGCGAGCATCGTTGCGATCGTTCTTGTTGCGAAAACCGGCTTGCAGCGCCGCGGCCGCGTGCCGCGCATCGATGCAGATCACCGGCCAGCCATACCGCCGCAGCCCGGCAAACAGCCAAGCGGCGGTACAACCCGACTCCAAGCCGATCCGCTCGATGGCAAGCCCGGTGGCGTCGATAAAGTGTGCGATAATCTCGGGATCGGTCGGCAGCTTGGTCTCTCGCACGATTTTGCCTTTGCCGTCCAGGATGCAGAGCGCGCTCTCTTTCGTCGAAACATCGATGCCGATGTAGTACATGGCGGGTCCTCCGGTTGATGCGACGGTGCACCGTAGCGCCGCAGGGTCCGTCGAATTTAGCGGAACCGGTACCGGCGCGCCGGAATGACCCCATCCTCATAGCAGAACCGAAACTTCGCCCCTTCATAGCCGAGCTTGCGAACCAACCGCTGCAACGCCGCGAGCGTGTTAGCGATCCGGCCGTAGTCCCGAACCGCGCGGCGCAGGTCGCCTTCCGCTAGCGCCACGACGATCCCGTCCTTGTGAACATCAAGCCCGACATACGTGATACGATCCCCCACGACCCGTCTCCTATGCATGAGGCTCGGTGCCGGCCAATCCGGCGCAACCCTCGTCGCCTGCATACTGCGAGACGGGTCGCCCCGTACTCAGGCGGATATGTGGTCTAGTCCAAGTCGCGCATTCTGGTTTATGCTCGCATGAGAATGAACAGTATCGCGAGCAGCGAGACAATCGCCATAAGGCTCCAAAAATTTGCATCCTCTCACTCAGCCCTACGAGTAATGTCAAGCCTCGCTGCCTCAGATCGAAGCGTCTTGGTTCGGCTCGGCAGCGTTGGGAAAGTTGACCGCGGAATCCGATGCTCACGCAAGCGCATCGTAAGCCTTGAAAAGGTTACTCATTGTGATTTGTCTTCACATAACGTGATCATACCCTCAAGATGAAGCCTCCGAAAGGAAGGGAGTTGTCACATTCGGGCAGCCCAAGATATCGCGATGCGACCGCGCCACACACGCGAGGCTCTCGGAGTTAATCAAAGAGAATTCGCGAGGCGCGCAAATTTGAAACAGAACCGATATAGCCAATATGAATCCGGAGCTCGACCAATAACCATCGAAGCTGCCCAAAGAATCTGCGACGAATCCGGTGTCACTCTTGATTGGCTCTATCGCGGCGATCGCTCGATGCTTCCTCACCATCTCGCTATCGATATCTCCCGAATCGAAGCTGCCGAGCGCTAACATTAACCATCTATCACTAAATGTGAGTTTTTTATTGACGAATTCACGCTTTTTGTGAATAATTTCTCTGCCAAACACGCGCACTGGGCAGAGAAGCAATGAGCCTCCGTGACGACGGCGAAGCAAGTAAGCTCCCACCTGAGGATCTCCGGCTCGGGCAAACCACTGGCGCGATTTCCTCGCTAAACGAGGCATGGTTCCACACCCTCGACAGGTGTGTCAGCGACAGTCCCCTGAGCGAGATCATCCTTCCCCTGATGCGCAACTGCTTTTTTGGCGGAGCGGTGCACGCGGTTCTCTTGCTGCAGAAGGGTCATGGCGATCAGCGAGCTTCCGATATTGCTGGCTTCATCAAAGAGCCGCAGTCGTGACTCCCAAAGCCTCATACGTACGGCATTAACCTGGGTACCGAGACGCGGCGATGAATCAGAAGGAAGTTCGCGAAGCACTGATCCGCGGCGCGGACAGTGATGCCGCGGACAATGAGCCGAAGCCATATCGATGCTGAGGCAGAGTTACTACGCGACGCGTTTGTCACGAGCACTGGAATGCTCAACCGGGCACTACCGGAGGGTGCACGATCTTGCCGCCGGTCGCCGGCAAGCGCACTGGAACGGCTGTCTGGCGCTAAACTGAGGACACCGACTGGTGCAGCAGCTTCAAACGGCGGAGCGATGCTGAGTCCGAACCGGACAAGGAGGAATTTGGATGGAGGAGCAGGCGAGCTTCACGAGCGAAAAGCCGGTTGAGCAGCTACTGCGAGCGCCACGATCGGACAGCCCTTCCATGGTTTTGGCGTTGATTGAAAGGGTGGCGCTTGACCCCCGCGCCGATGTCGAAAAGCTCGAACGCATGATGGCAATGTACGAGCGGCTCAAGGCGAAAGAGGCCGAGCTCGCATACAACGCCGCTAAGGGCCGAATCCTGAAAAAGCTCGCCGGCATCAAGATCGTCAAGAACCGGTCCGTTCTATGCGAAGTCGAGAAAGGGAAGCCGCAAAAGGGCACCTATGAAGCCTTCAAATACGCCCCGCTGGAGGAGATCGACAAACATCTGCGCCCGCTCTTGGCCGAAGCAAATATGGATCTCTCCTATTCCGACGAACCGCGGGAGGACGGCGGCATCCTGATCCGCAGCCGTCTGAAGCACCTGCCGGGCGGCCATTATGAAGATTCCTTTATGCCAGCCCCGCTGGACACCACGGGCGGCAAATCGAACGTGCAGGCAGTGGGGAGCACCAATTCTTTCCTGCGCCGCTACGTCGCCTGCAACATCTTCAACATCGTGGTTGTCGGGGATGATGACGATGGCGCCGAGGAACAATCGACGAGGCCCAGATCAAGATAATTCTCGATCTGCTCAAAAAAGCAAAAGGCGGGCCGAAGTTTCTGAAATACATGAAAGCCCAGAGCGTCGCGGAAGCCGGTTCTCTCGAAGCTGCCGTGGCGACGATTGCCGCCCGTGACTATCGCAAGGCCATTAGCACTCTAGAGGAACAGATAGCTAAGGCAGAGGCCAGTCATGCCAATCTTTCATCATGACGTGAGACAATACTCGGAGGAGCATGACCGCCTCAAGCTTGGGATCCCAACGAGCTCTAGCTTCCACAAGATCATCACGGCCCAAGGCAAGCCGTCGAAACAGCGGCGGGAATACGCCTGTGTTCTGATCGCTGAACGGATACTGCAGCGGAAAATCGAGTTCTACAGGTCGCCCGCCATGGAGTGGGGCTTGATCGTCGAGGCCGAGGCGGCCGATTGGTATGAATTTGATCAAGACGTAACCGTTCAAAAAGTCGGCTTCATCACCGATGACAATCACACGGTGGGATGCAGTCCCGATCGGCTGGCGGCGACGAAGGCCTATTGGAAATCAAGGCCCCGCTACCGCAGACTCAGGTCGAATACTGGATTTCCGGCGAGGTCAATGAACGCTTCCGGCCTCAGTTGCAAGGTCAGCTCTACGTTTCCCAGCGCAGCTGGGTCGATATCGTATGCTGGCATGACGTGCTTCCAAAGATTGTCATGCGGGTTGAGCCCGATGAGAAGTTTGTCAAAGCCCTCTATCGCGAGCTGCGGACCTTCAACTTCTTTATCGAGCGGGTCATGGAAAAGATCCGCGCCACGAACGAGGTGCCGGTCCCACAAGGCAAATTGGCATTGAAGGCGGGGCTACGAGCAAGTCTGGCGATTGTCGCGTGACGGAACAACCGGAGGGGCGGTTCGGCCCGGCTGCATATGCTCGGCCGCCGCCCCCCGGATCCCCCGCACCGTTGCGCGCCGCAAGCCGCGCCTAACTTCCGTCAGCGAGTGCAGCACCTAGCTTTTGTCCGTCAGCTCCCCTGCGTCGCCTGCGGCAAAGCCGCGCCATCAGAGGCCGCACATGTGCGGACCGGAACCGATAGTGGTATCGGCGTGAAACCGGGCGATCGCTACGCCGTTCCGCTGTGCACCGCCTGCCATGCGAAACAGCATCGGATCGGCGAGCTTACCTTCTGGTCCGCGCTCCGCATCGATCCTCTCAGTGTGGCTTCGCGGTTGTGGACTGTGTCGGCCGGGGAGCGCACTGTCTTTCGGGCGCGACAGCAGATCGATCTGGCGAAGGCATCTGGCTGAGAGCCACACCGTACCCCCAGAACGGATCCTCAGCGCCGGCATTGATGAATTTCGCGCCATCAGCGGCCTCAGCGAGACTCAGGTCTGGGAGATGACCAAGGTGCGTGTTATCGACTCTCTGTTGGTAGGAAGAATCGCCGGCTAATCGTGATCGAATTATATCGTCGCTGATATTGCCGAGCGCGGTAGCCGTTAGGCAATTACGCTATTGCAGGTAGCGCTGATCTGCAAGGTCGTCGCGACCGGCTTGCCCGTGCCGTCGCTAGAATTGAAGAACACCAGTGGAAGCGGGACGGCAGCTACTCGTTGGCCTCTGGGTATGTCACATTCTTCGAAAAGGGAGAGTAGAACATGCTGAGACTATCGGGCTGCCGCGCTCGCCACCGCGTAGAACAAGCTGGTCGCACCCGCGGCAACCCGGAAAGGCGCGATGAAGTGGACGCGGCTATCATGCCGTTTCTTCGTCGCCAACGACGTCCGCCTTTAGCTCCATGCGCTCGCCGACAACCTCGGCAATTTTGAATCGGACGTTGACCCGCCGAGCCGTGGTCGCTGACCAGCTTGCGCGAGAAGCTCATCAAGATCGGCGCGAAGGTAGTCAGCCACGGCCGCTACTTCACGTTCCAGATGGCCGAGGTCGGGGTGCCGCGACAGTGTTCCAGGCCCGTCGCGCTCAAATTCTGTTGCCGCGGAAGCCGAAAAACCAGAAGATTACGCCTACCGGTGGGGAATCCGGGGAATGTCGGTGGAATGTCGGTTTGAAATGCGGATCATGGATACCGCGTTACCGGAAATCAAAGTGGTGATGCCGCAGCGCATCGGCGATACGCGCGGCTTTTTCTCTGAGGTGTGGAACGTGCGCGACTTTGCCTCGGTCGGGATTGATGCGGCCTTTGTGCAGGACAATCACGTTCGCAATCCGCTCAAGGGGACCTTGCGCGGACTGCATTACCAGGTGCCGCCGGCGGCGCAGGGCAAGCTGGTGCGGGTCACTCGTGGTGCCATTTTTGATGTCGCGGTCGATGTGCGGCGCGGTTCGCCGGCTTTTGGGCGCCATGCTGCGGCGGTGCTGACCGCCGACAACTGGTATCAGCTGTGGATCCCGCCGGGATTCGCCCATGGTTACTGCACGCTCGAGGACGACAGCGAGGTGCAATACAAGACCACCGATTTTTACAGCCCGACGCACGATCACGGCATCGCCTGGGACGACCCGGCGCTGATGATCACCTGGCCGGTAACGCTCGAAACTGCGATCGTCTCCGAGCGCGACCGCACCCTGTCGCGCCTCTGCGAGCAGACCCGGCTCTTCGAGTACAGCGAGCCGAGCGCGCATCAGCGACATCAATGGCGCTCTGGCGTCAAGGAGGCGTCATAATTTCGGTCGAGACGCTCGTTTGTCCTGTAGAGGGCTTTTGGTCGCCTGCCGATCAACCTGAAATTAAGCCGAAATCTCGCGGGGCGCGTCGCATCAATTTGGCGATAAGGCGTTGATCGATGATCGGGCGGCTTCTTGGGATCGGCCTGGTGCTGGCGACGGCTGCCGGCGCCGTTTCGGCGCAAAGCCTGACGCAAGCCTTTGTCGAAGCCTATCGTACCAACTCGCAGCTCTTGGCGCAGCGGGCGCTGTCGCGGGCGGTCGTCGAGCTGGTGCCGCAGGCCTTGGCAACTGGCGGTTAGATCGATTGAAGAGGTGCCCTTTAAAGGTCGCGGGGAGGAACACGATGTTACATTGCAGCCCGATGTTACATTGCAGCCCGATGTTACATTGCAGCCCAATGCTTCGTGGACTACCTGCTATTATGCTGGTTTGCACCGGCGTGTTAACGATCCGGCCGTAGTCCCGAACCTCGCGCCGCAGGCCGCCTTCGGCTACCGCCACGGCGATCCCGTCCTTGTGAACATCAAGCCCGACATACGTGATACGATCCCTCACGACCCGTCTCCTATGCATGAGGCTCGGTGCCGGCTAATCCGGCGCAACCCTCGTTACCTGCATACTGCGAGACGGGTCGCCCCGTACTCAGGCGGATATGTGGTCTAGCTTGCTGGCAACAATTACGACCTACCCCCTGTTTGTTCGATTTCTCCGGGTCGCCAAGTCTTGAGTGTGAAGAGCAGGTAGGAATTAATGCGCTCGCAAAACGCAGTTACGTGGAGGCCGTTCCTGGAGAGATGCCGGCGGCAAGGCGGAGTGGGAACCCCATAGAGAGAAACCAATGGCGGGCAGCATCTACAAGGTTGTCCTGGGGCAACCTCGGTAAGGATCCGGAGATTCGCACGGCCCAAGACGGCCAGGTGGAGGAACTGCAGCATGTGCCCAACTCAGGCTTGCGCTGAACGCACGTTCCGCGCGGAGCGTTTCTTGAAGGCTAGATCTTGGCTGGATTATGCAACTGAGTTTGAGAAGGACAACAAAAGGTGTGATTTGCTAAGGAGCATCATACAAGAACATTACTATAGAGCAGCTGACCAACGATGGCTCAGAACGGATTCCGCACAGTCGGCTATAAACTACGAAGGCGTTATCCGCTACACCAATGCGTGTCGTTGGGTCCTTCCATAGGTGCATAGACATTGTAATTTGAGCGGTGCAAAAATAATCGATATTGGGGCAGGGACCGGTGCGACAACCGTGGCTTTTGCGCATCTAGCCGCCTTCGTCTCGGGGTATGAGATAGAAGAAAAGAGCGTTGCTGCTGCTAACAAACGATTTGCCGCCATGGGGATTGAAAACTGCTGTATCCAACTGGTAAGCCCAGAAGATCAGCTCGACGTTGTTAAGCGTAAGCATCCCGACGGAAGCGACTTTGTTTTATTATTTGCCGTACTGGAGCATCTCACTCAAGAAGAACGGATTATCTATCTATCAACGATATGGCACGAGATATTAAGGCCGGGTGGATATTTGGTCGTTGTTGATACACCGAACCGGTTAGCTTATTTTGACGCTCACACAAGCGAGATGCCATTCTTTCATCTTCTTCCACCACATCTGGCGCTAAACTACTTTTGCAGATCTCCCCGCGCAGAGTTCGTCTCTGGTATGAGGGAAGTAATCCAAGCCCGAGAAGACGCCGTAATAGCACTTCACCGTTGGGGACTCGGGGCAAGCTTCCACGAGTTCGAAATAGCCTTCGGGGTCGAGTCGCTTGAAGGGCTGATTGTTGCAAACGGATTTGAATGGGAAATGACCAACTGGTTTCCACCAAAGCTGGAGGATAACCTGCTCGTGACGTATTTTGTAGAGAAGGAGCTCACGCAGGATATTGGCTTTACAAGGTCAGTGCTCAATTTCATCTTTAAAAAACCAGATGGTGGTCTAACGATAGCTAGACCGTTAGTCAACAAAGACTACCTTTCAATGCTGATACAATCTTTTGGGCTAGATCCACGACTACTTCAAAGGTTTGGGCCTTCGGACCGGGTCCAGTTTAAGGCGTCCGAGCCAATGATGGCGTCGGAGACCGGACCGGCGGATGGCTTGAGGCGGGACGCAAAGGAGTTCTGGGCGATGAAGGCCGAACTCGACGCGATGAAGACGAGCACCTCGTGGCGCATGACTGCACCACTGCGGTTTATCGCTGAACGCACGCCAGGACTGCGACGGGTGTTTCGACGCTTGGCCCGGTCTTGATCTGATCCAGCCGCCGTTCCCTCCGATCACAGGCCGAGACCTCCACCCGGGGCACGGCCTCACACGACAGCTTGAGCCGGTTTAGCATCGCGATCAGATGGTCGTGCTC
>Ga0306920_100016618_pt1 | contig 10144 bp, 4 predicted proteins | sample flu12Cox44000170_FD_204666 | JGI IMG/M metagenome (GOLD analysis project Ga0306920, IMG submission 204666) | Lab enrichment of tropical soil microbial communities from Luquillo Experimental Forest, Puerto Rico - flux4day.12C.oxic.44.000.170 (v2)... | ecosystem: Environmental > Terrestrial >...
CGATCGGCTTGAACGACGATCCCGGCTGCCGATAGGCTTGCGTTGCGCGATTGAACTGGCTCTGGTCGAACGAGAAACCGCCGACCATGGCCAGCACGCGGCCGGTCCAGGGATCCATCACCACCATTGCGCCGGAGACTTCCGGTATTTGCTCCAGGCGATACTGGCCATCGACGGGATTGCCTTCCCTATAGAGAGGATCGACATAGATCACATCGCCGGGTGCCAGCACCTGCGACACCGCGCTCGGCGCTTTGCCGCGCTGGGGCCCCGCGGCCGTTTTCGCCCATTTGACGCCATCGAGCGTCACGAGACCGGTTTGCCGTTCCTTGCTGACGCCGCCGCCGAGTTCGTGTCCGGGCTGAAAGCCGATGCGCGCCGATTGATCGCTGGTCTCCAAGACCACGGCCATCCGCCAAGGTGAAATGTCAGATAGCGACTTCACGTCCGCGAGCTTCACCCCCCAGTCGCCGGAAATGTCAAGCTTGGAGACCGGTCCGCGCCAACCCTGCTCCTCGTCATATTTGACAAGACCGGCGACCATGGTCTTGCGCGCCATCAGCTGGATCTTCGGGTCGAGCGTGGTGCGTACCGACAGCCCCCCCTCATAGAGCTTCTTCTCGCCGTAGCGCTCGAAGATGTCGCGACGGACCTCTTCGGCAAAATATTCGCCGGCAAAGATATGGGCGGCGGCGTTCGATCGGCTGGTGACGTTGAGCGCTTCCTTACGCGCCTTGTCGGCGTCAGCCTGCTTGATCCAGCCATTTTCCAGCAAGCGATCGATCACGTAATTGCGCCGTTCGATCGCGCGGTCGCGGTTCCGCACCGGATGCAGCGCCGCCGGCGCCTTTGGCAGTGATGCAAGGTAGGAGGCTTCGGCAATCGTGAGCTCGTTGGCCGACTTGTCGAAATAGACGAGCGAGGCGGCGGCAACCCCGTAGGTGCCGAGCCCGAGGTAGATTTCGTTGAGATAGAGCTCGAGGATCTTGTCCTTCGAGTAGGCGCGTTCGATGCGGATCGCAAGGAGCGCTTCCTTGATCTTGCGGGTGAACGAGACTTCGTTGTTCAAGAGGAAGTTCTTGGCGACCTGCTGGGTAATCGTCGATGCGCCCTGCGGACGCCGGTTCGACCCGTAATTCTGCGCGTACAGCAGCGCAGCGCGCAGCATGCCGGAATAGTCGATGCCGCCATGCTCATAGAAATTCTTGTCCTCGGCCGCAAGGAAGGCGTTGATGACGAGCTTCGGCACCGCCTGGATCGGCAGATAGAGCCGCCGCTCCTTGGCGTATTCGCCAAGCAGCGAGCCGTCGGTGGCATGGACGCGGGTCATCACCGGTGGCTCGTAATCCTGCAGCTGCGAATAATCGGGCAGGTCCTTGGAGAAGTGCCAAATAGCCCCGGCAACCGCGGTCACGCCAACGAGGAACACCACGGTTCCGGCGGCGAACAGGAAACCCAAGAACCGCACCAGAAAGCGCATCATTTAAGACCGTTCCAACCCTAAAGCGCCAATTTCGGCGGCGCATTCCTTCAAAACGCGGCGCGCGTCGGACCCAAATGTTCCGCGCATGATACTCTGGTCGCGGTGGGATTTTGATCGATTCCGAACATGTCAGGCCGCCTCTATAAGGCTGTTGCTGTGGCCAAACTAGGGCTTTGATCGCGACGCCCGTATCTGTTGTCAGTTTGCATGCCTGGCCGTTGCCAGTGGTTTGGCCAGGAATGAGTCGATTGCCTGGGCCATGCAGCCAACCGTCTTGGAGCGCCAGCGTTCCGACGCCAGATGTTCCAGGTCCGATTTGTTCGAGACAAAGCCGAGCTCGACCAGCACCGAGGGGACATCGGGCGCTTTGAGCACGCGAAAACCCGCGGACTTCAGGGGATGCTTGTGCATCCGCACGGTCGTCTTCATTTCGCCCATCAAGACGCGGGCGAAGCGGTTTGAAAAGGTGCGGGTTTCCCGCTGGGCGAGGTCGATCAGGATGTCGGCGACCTCGGTCGGCTCCTGCCTCAAATCGACACCTCCGATCGCATCGGCACGGTTTTCCGCCTCCGCCAGCCGCTCGGCCTCGGCGTCTGAGGCCGTGTCGGAAAGTGTGTAGATGGTTGCGCCCTGCACGTCAGCCCCGTTGCGAGGCAGGTAGTCGGCATGGATCGAGACGAACAGCGCGGCCTTCTCGTTGCGCGCGATACGGACGCGATCGTCGAGCGCGATGAAGGTGTCGTCGGTGCGGGTCAAGACCACGCGGTACTTGCCGCTGCTTTCGAGCCGCTCGCGCAGCGCAAGGCCGAAGGCGAGCACCAGGTTCTTCTCGATTTCGCCGCTTGCCTGCGTGCCATTGTCGATCCCGCCATGGCCGGGATCGATGACGATCACCGGGCGTTGGTCCGCCGGCCTCGCCGGTGGCGTCGGGGGCGCAGAAGGCTGCGCTGCGACGGCAGTCACCGAGTCCGAGCTCGCTGGCTTCGCCACTTCGGGACGGGTGTCCGCCCGCAGACTTTGCACAAAGCTTGCGCGGTCGACCTCTTCGATGTCGAGCACCAGCCGGGGCGGCTGATCGTTGGCCGCATCGAGCATGGTGGAATTGGCGATCCTTGCCGGGCCAGCCAGATCGAACACGATGCGCGAGCCGCCTGGCATCACCATCCCGTAACGGAAGGCTGTCACCAGTCCTCGGCCGGTCGTGCCGGTCCCGGGCGGGAGGCGAAAGCTGACTTGAGGGATGTCGATCACCACCCGGTAGGGCTCGTCGAGCACGAAGGCGCGAAACTGGATCGGCTTGTCGAGGTCGAGAACGAAGCGTGTGAGCTTGGCATCGCCGGCAAGGCGCGCATCGGACGCGACCGGGACGTTTTGCTGGGCGGCAGCCTGCTGCGGCTCGATAGGCTCGGCCGCGGCAGGGGCGGTGCACGCCAATGCTGCGGTGCACAACAGTACATGTCCGAGCAAAATAGGGTGATTTGCGCGGTTCGCCACCAATTCCGTGCCTCCGAGCGCATCTCTTAGCGCAATAGAACCGCAGGGTTAATCGCAGCTTAATGTGCAATTCGTGAATAAGCATGACTGTGGCCAGGCAGAGACGCTTCCCTTGCACGACCCGCCCAATCCACGTATGTACGGGGGTGCTGACGGCTATAACTCCCGGTTGTGTCGCCGCAGCCTCCCGGTGCAGCGCCGGAACCCGCCAAGTTTGGGCGATTCCAGCGTTTTTCCGCCCTCTCCTGGAGCCGGCGCGAGCCGCGCGGCCGGCAAGAAGGGGTGGTTTGAGCCCGGGCGGCGGTCCCAGGCCTTCAGGTTCCAGGGACAGCTTTTGAGTGGCGACGTGACCCGATATTTGGACCCCGGAGGGGGTCATGTCAGATTTGAGGCCGGCGCTTCGGCGCTGCGACTGGCTGTCAGCGACCGACCAGGCGGCCCCACGCCGCCAGACTGTTCCTGACGGGCCGACGTTTGATGCGCCTTACTGTGTTGCCGACCAAATCCAGGAGAAAATCCGCGCCGGAGCGGAGCGAAGGCTCTGTCTCTTGCCGTGCTCCGCTGGCGTTCTGGTCGGCTCGGCGCCTCGGACGACGTTTCGGCCTTCCCCTCACCCCCGAATCAGGTGGACCGTCGCGTGACCCAGCGGCGCATGAAGCGCTTCCGGCCCTACGCGCCCGCCGCCTCAAAGAGCTGCAAAATGCCGAACAAAATGTTGATCGATGCGACCCACCCGGAAGAAACCCGGGTCGTCGTGGTCCGCGGCAACCGCGTCGAAGAGTTTGATTTTGAGACCGCCCAGCGCAAGCAGCTGCGCGGCAACATCTACCTTGCCAAGGTCACGCGGGTCGAGCCATCGCTGCAGGCCGCTTTTGTCGAATATGGTGGCAATCGTCACGGTTTCCTCGCCTTCAGCGAAATTCATCCCGACTATTATCAGATCCCCGTCGCTGACCGTCAGGCGCTGATCGAGGCCGAGGAACGCGCCCATCGCGAGGCTGAAGAGGAGAGCGAACATCACAATGGCCGTCGGCGCGCGCGCCACCGCAATCTGCGGCGCCGCGGCAGTGGCGAGCGGGTCCAAAGCGAGATCGTTGAACACGCCGATACGGTGCAGAACGCCGAGGAACACGATGCCGAGCGCCACGACGCTGACCACGATGTGGCGGAGCACGGTTTTGACGAGACCGGCATCCACCCTGCGGTCGCGGAGCCCATTGAGGCCGAGTTTGGGAGCGAGGCGGATCCGACGGGCAAGCCGCCTGATGATGAGACCGCCGCGCACATCGAGCACATCGAGCACGAGCCGGAACCCGACATCTATGAGCGCGCAACACCGGCGGAAGCTGGAGCTGAGCTGAGGTTGGAAACACCCGTGGCGGCGGCGGTCGAAGCGTCCGTTGCTGTGGCGGCTGAGCCTTCGATCGCACCCGATGAAGCTGAGCCGATCACCGACGACGAACGCGCCGAGCAGGAAAAGGCTGAGGAGAACGTCGCTCACGCTGACGACGCGCCGGACGACGAAGCTGCCGGCGAGGCCGCTGCCGCGCCGGCAGAAGGCAAAGTGACTGCGCCACACCCCGGCGACGAGCATGATGAGGACGACGAGGCGGACGATAGTGAAGAGGAAGTCGTGGAGTCCGTCGGCGGCGAGGACGTGCTGGAGGAGGTGCCCGAGCGGCCGTTCCGCCCGCGCCGCCAGTACAAGATCCAGGAGGTGATCAAGCGGCGCCAGGTGATGCTGGTTCAGGTTGTCAAGGAAGAGCGCGGTAACAAAGGCGCGGCGCTGACGACCTATTTGTCGCTAGCTGGCCGCTACGCGGTGTTGATGCCAAACACCGCGCGTGGCGGCGGCATCAGTCGCAAGATCACCTCGGCGCAGGACCGCACGCGGCTGAAGGAGGTGGTGCAGGACCTCGACGTGCCCGAGGGGATGGGCATCATCCTGCGCACCGCAGGCGCCTCCCGCACCAAGCCCGAGATCAAGCGCGACTTCGAATATCTGATCCGAATGTGGGAAACCGTGCGCGACACCACGTTGAAGTCGCAGGCTCCGATGCTGGTCTATGAAGAGGGCTCGCTGATCAAACGCTCGTTGCGCGACCTCTACAACAAGGAGATCGACGAGATTCTGGTGGCGGGCGAAGCGGGCTACCGCGAGGCGCACGATTTCATGAAGATGCTGATGCCCTCCAATGTGCGCGCGGTGAAGCAGTATCGCGACGGTCAGCCGCTGTTTTCGCGGATGGGCGTGGAAAGCCAACTGGACGCAATGTTCTCGCCGACGGTGCAGCTGAAATCCGGCGGCTATATCGTCATCAACCAGACCGAGGCGCTGGTCTCGATTGACGTCAACTCCGGGCGGGCGACGCGCGAGCATCATATTGAGGACACGGCGCTTAAGACCAATCTGGAAGCCGCAGAGGAAGTCGCCCGCCAGCTGCGCCTGCGCGACCTCGCGGGCCTGATCGTCATTGACTTCATCGACATGGACGAGAAGCGCAACAACCGCGCCGTCGAGCGCAAGCTCTCCGATTGCCTGCGGCAGGACCGCGCGCGCATTCAGGTTGGCCGCATCTCGCATTTCGGCCTGTTGGAAATGTCGCGTCAGCGCATCCGTGCGAGCGTTCTGGAGAGCTCGACCGAGCCCTGTCCGCAATGCGGCGGCACCGGGCATGTGCGCTCGGTGTCGTCGGTGGCGCTGCAGCTGTTGCGCGGCATTGAAGAAATCCTGATGAAGGGCGCGACCCACAATCTCGTGGTGCGGACGCGCACCGACGTTGCGCTCTATGTGCTGAACCACAAGCGCGGACATCTTCGCGACCTTGAGAACGCCTTCAAGATTTCGCTCTCGGTGGTCGCGGATGCCAATGTCGGCGGCCTGCAGTCCTACATCATCGACCGCGGAGAGCAGGTGCACACGCTGGAAGCGGCGAAGGCCTTGATCGCAGCTCAGGCTGTTGCCTCGCCGCCGGCCCAGGCCGATCCGGCCGATGACGAGGACGAAGCCATCGACGCCGAGTTCGAATCCGAGGTCGAGACCGAAGAAAGCGAAGGGCTCGCCGAGGACGCTTTGGCGAGCGAGGCCGGAGACAGCGAACAGGAAGGTCAGGGCCGCCGGCGCCGACGGCGCCGCCGGCGGCGCGGACGTGGCGGTGGCGAGGCACGCGAGGCGAGCGTGGGCGATGATCAGGAAGGCGTTGCTGCCGAGCCGGCTTCCGAAGCGACGGCCGAGGACGAGGAGGCCGAGGACGAGGAGGCCGAGGAGCAGCCCGGCTCTGCGCGCTCCGAGCAACAGGGCGCTGGCGAGCGCCGGCCCCGCCGTCGCGGGCGCCGCGGCGGGCGCCGCCGCCGTGGTGGTGGCGCTGCCGACGATGGTCTTGGCGCTTCGATCTCGGACGAACTCGTAGCCCCGCAGGAATCTGAAGCTGCGAGCGCGGTTGCCGATTTGGACGCCTTTGCCCCGGCATCGGCGTTGCCCGAGGTGCAGCCAGAGCCGATCGCGCCGGCGCATGAGTCCGCGCTTGCGGAACGCGCCGAGCGGGAGGGCGCCGATGCGGCAGCGCCCGAAGGGCCTGTGCATGAAACCGACAGGGCTCGCCGCCGCTCGACCGTGCGTGAGAAGGTAAGTTCCGCAACCAGCAGCGCGCCATCCGGTGGCCCGCCGCCGGCCGCGCAGAGCCTGCCCGAGCCAGCACCGGCGGCACCATCGCCCGAAGCGACTGTCGATGCGCCGCGCAAGGCCGGCTGGTGGTCGCGCCGCTTCGGCACCAGCGCGTAGAGGCCGGTGCCGAACGTGCCGATGGTATGGGCCATCGCGCCGAACGGCGTGGCGCGCATGTGATCGAAATGACGCCGAACATGCTGTGCGCGGCGGCGTCGATGAACGCGCCGGTGCTGTGTCCGCGCTGGCAAAGGGTGATGCTCGCGGAGCCGATCAGGATCGAGAACAAGCACCTGCAGGATTTCGCCATTGGCGAACGCCCCGACCACGGTGTCGGCAATGATGTGCAGCGACGGTGGTCAGGCCCTTGGCCTGCAAGGCCGCCCGCTGTTCAAGGGCCCGCGCTGAGCCAGCGCGCAATCCTGGCAATCGCTTCGCGCATGTCATCGAGCGAGCGTGCATAGCAGAAGCGGATGAAGCTTTTGCCATGCAAGGGATCGAAATCGACGCCGGGGGTTGCGGCGACATGGGCCTGCTCCAGCATTTGCTTGGCGAACGCAAAGCTGTCGCACGTGAAGTCTGAAACATCGGCATAGAGGTAGAAGGCGCCGTCGGCCGGCAGGAATTTTGAAAGGCCGGCTTTCGGCAACCCCTCGATCAGGACGCGGCGATTCTCCACATAGCCGCGCTTGATCGCGTCCATCTCCTCCCGGCTGTCGAAAGCGGCTTCGGCCGCGATCTGCGACAGTGTCGGTACGGAGATTGCGAGATTCTGCTGCAGGCGCTCGATCGGGCGCACCAGCGGCTGCGGCACCACCATCCAGCCAATCCGCCAGCCGGTCATGCAGAAATATTTCGAGAATGAATTGATCACGAGGGCGTGTTCGGAAAGCTCGGCCGCGGTCACGGCGGGAAATGCGTAATCGAGCCCGTGATAGATTTCGTCGGAGATGAAACGGACGCCAGCGCTTTGCGCAGCGGTCATCAAATCGGTCAGCGCCTCCCGCGACATCATGGTTCCCGTCGGGTTCGCGGGACTGCCAACCAGAACGCCCTTGAGCGGACTGTTGCGATGGGCAGCCAACAGGGCTTCGCCGGTCAGCGCATGGCGGGTTTGGCCAGATGTCTCGATCAGGACCGGCTCGCAGCCGAGGGCGGTCAGGATATGACGGTAGGGCGGATAGCCGGGCACGGTGACCGCAACCTTATCGCCGGGCTCGAACATGGCCAGAAACGCCAATATGAATGCGCCGGAGGAACCGGTGGTGACGACGATTCGGCCGGCGTCGAGTGCAAGGCCATACCTCTCGCGGTAGTGCTTGGCGATCCGCTCGCGCAAGGAGGGAATGCCGAGCGCGGAGGTATAGTCGATCCGACCGCCTTCGAGCGCGGCGCGCGCGGCGGCAATCGCCGTCCTCGGCGCGGGTGCGGCGGGCTGTCCCACTTCCATGTGGATGACATGGCCGCCGGCCGCCTCGATCTGCTCGGCTGCGCTCATCACGTCCATGACCATGAACGGCGGAACATTGCTGCGGTCGGACGCCGCCAGCAGTTTCGCAATGCGATCTCTCAGTGTCGCTTCACGCATCGATATCTGCTATCCAGCTGACCGGCCGGTCTGCGGCAGGCCGCCACAGACGCGCCATATTCGACGGTTTGTAAGGGCATATCCCGTATCCGACTGGCGGCCAATCGCCAAGCCGAAATCACAAGGCCATCGACAACACCAAGACGACCGCGCACCACCGCCCATGCTGCTTGACCTTACGCATGCCCAGAGAACGTTTGGCTTGACCGCCGTCGCGGTCGCCCTTGCCCTTGCACTCGCCCCGTTCGCCTGGGTGCGCGCGCAGGACAAGGAGAACCGGGGCCCGCCGATCCTGCGCGATAGCGAGACCGAGCAGCTTTTGCGCGAATATACCCGCCCCATCCTGCGCGCGGCCGCGCTTGAGAAGCAGAACATCCAGATGGTGATCATCAACGACCCATCGTTCAACGCCTTCGTTGCCGACGGCCGCCGCATCTTCGTAAATTACGGCGCGATCCTGAAATCGGAGACGCCCAACCAGTTGATCGGCGTGCTGGCGCACGAGACCGGCCACCTTGCCGGCGGTCATCTGGCAAAGCTTCGCGAGCAGCTCGCGCAGGCGCAGACGCAGATGATCATTGCCATGCTGCTCGGCGCCGGCGCGATAGTCGCGGGCGCAAGAAGCAATTCCAGTGGCGGGCTGGCCAATGCCGGCGCCGCGGCGATCGCCGGTCCTCAGGAAATGATCCGCCGCTCGCTGTTGTCGTATCAGCGCCAGCAGGAAGAAAATGCCGACCGCGCCGGCGTGAAGTTTCTGACCGCGACCGGCCAATCTCCCAAGGGCATGTACGAGACCTTCAAGCGCTTCACCGACGAAAGCCTGTTCGCCGCGCACGGCGCCGATCCCTATCTGCAGTCGCACCCGATGCCCGCCGAGCGCGTTGCTGGCCTTGAGGGGATCGCGCGCGCAAGCCCCTATTGGGACAAGAAGGACGACCCGGCGCTGCAGCTACGCCACGACATGGTACGCGCCAAGATTTCGGCCTTCATGGAGCGGCAGGACACGGTCTACCGCCGCTTTCCACTGTCCAACTCGACGTTGCCGGCGCGCTACGCCCGGGCGATCACGACTTATCTGCATGGCGATCTGAACAACGCGCTGTCCCAGATCGAGGCGCTCATCCAGGCGCAGCCGAACAACGCTTATTTCCATGAGCTGCGCGGCCAGGCGCTGCTCGAAGGCGGTCGGCCAAACGAGGCGATCGCACCACTGCACCGGGCGCTCGCGCTGTCCAACAACGCGCCCCTCATCGAGATGTTACTGGGGCAGGCCTTGGTCGCCACCGAGAACAAGGCCTATACCGATGAGGCGATCACGATCCTGCGCGCCGCGGTGGCGCGCGAATCGGAGGCCCCGCTCGGTTACAGCCAGTTGGCCATGGCCTATGGCAGGAAGGGAGATTATGCGGAAGCGGATCTGGCGTCGGCCCAGGCAGCCTATCTGCGCGGTGACAACAAGACCGCGCGCGAGCTCGCCTCACGGGCGAAAACCCGCTTTGCCATCGGCACACCGGGATGGGTCAAGGCCGACGATATCGTGTCCGCCAAGCCACTGCCTGGCACGAAGAACTGATCGCAGCCATTGAGCGCGCCTGATGGCAACTTTCGAATCGACTGATGCCGCACCAGACCCGAAGACAAAAAACCGCGCGACACCTGCCCTGACACCCCCTATAACGGCTTTAGAAAGCCGGCTTTCATCCAGAGGATTGCCAATGCCACGTTTTATCGCTCCCGCCCTGCTCGCGCTTGCCCTTTGCGGGGCGCCGTTTGCTGTCGCGGCGGAGAACTTTGGTGAAAGCCAGCGCAGCGAGATCGAGACCATCATCAAGAACTACCTGCTCGCCCATCCCGAAGTCTTGGAAGAGGCGACCAACGAACTGACCAAGCGCAAGGCAGACGCCGAGGCCAAGAG
>Ga0306920_100016619_pt1 | contig 10144 bp, 9 predicted proteins | sample flu12Cox44000170_FD_204666 | JGI IMG/M metagenome (GOLD analysis project Ga0306920, IMG submission 204666) | Lab enrichment of tropical soil microbial communities from Luquillo Experimental Forest, Puerto Rico - flux4day.12C.oxic.44.000.170 (v2)... | ecosystem: Environmental > Terrestrial >...
CGCGTAGCGAGAAAGGCAACGAGCTTGCCGTAGCTGTGGCGCGCTACGGCCTCCGCTGCGCCGTGTGCATCGCACCTTTGGTCGTCCATTGAACTACATCGCCCAGATTGGACGCACTTCAACGATGCCGTGCTGCGAACCGGGGCAGCGCGCAGCCCAGGAAAGAGCAGCATCCAGATCGGCAACTTCGATCAGATAGTAGCCGCCCAGTTGTTCCTTCGACTCGGCATAAGGTCCATCCAGCACCTGCGACTTGCCATCGACCGTGCGAACGGTCGTTGCAGTCGAGGTGGGCTGCAGGCGATTCGAACCCTTCAGAGCGCCAGCCTGCTTCAGCGCTTCCGAATAGGCCATGTAAGCCGCGTACCCCTGTTTCTTTTGCTCTTCAGTCATCTTCGGCCAGGCCGATTCATCGGAATAGAGTGTCAACAGGTATTGCATGGGAAAACCTCCGCTTTGGATTTTAGGCGGCGAGTGTGCGCCGTCAATCCAATGACGCCGGGGAACGCTTCATTTCGACAGGAATTTCACAAGCGCGGAAGACTTAGAGACAGCAGCATGACGCGCGGAGCGAATTGCGACGTGCCAGAGTTCAAAATACCCGCAGATCGCCTTCGGGCGCAGGCGCGAACTTCAGCATACCGAGTTCACCTGCAAGTCGCTCAAGCTTCGCGCGAGTTGTCGTCGAAGGAGGAACCAGGGGCAGGCGCACGACATCTGTAGTGCGTCCCATAAGGTTCAGTACGGTTTTCACGGGACCGGGATTCGATTCCCAGAAGTTCGCCTCAAAGAGCCGTCCGTACAGTCGCTCAAGTTCGCGGGCCTCGTCCCATTCGCCGCGAAGCGCTGCCCGGATCATGCGAGTCATCTCCTGCGGAATTTCGTTAGACGCCACACTGATCAGCCCCTGGGCACCCTCGCCAATAGCCGCCAGTGCCAGATTATCGTCACCGGAAAAGACCTTGAACTCGCGTGGCAACGAACCGACGAGTTCGTGGAATTGCGGCAGCTTGCCGCTGGCCTCTTTGATCGCCTGGATGTTCTTTGCGGCATCCGCAAGGCGGACAACCGTTACCGGGTCGAGATTGACCCCGGTGCGGCCGGGTACGTTGTACAGGCAGATCGGAATTGGATCCACCGCTTTTGCAAGTGCCAGAAAATGCTGAAATTGTCCTTCCTGGGTAGGTTTGTTGTAGTACGGACTGGCAGAAAGGATTGCGTCAACCCCGTGCACCTGGCGCAGCATTGATGCGAGCCTCAGCAATGTTCGGGTCGAGTTGTGCGTACAACCAGCCCAGACAGGAACGCGCCCGGCAGCGGCCTCGATAACGATTCGAATGGCGCGTAGCCATTCTGACTCGTCCAGAGTGGCGGCTTCTCCGGTAGAGCCGCAGGCAACGATAAAGTCAATGCCTGAAGCAACTTGCCAGTTTACGAGTCCCCACAAGGCGGATTCGTCGATTGATCCGTCCGCCTTAAATGGCGTCACAATTGCCGTACCACAGCCTGTTGTTTCCATCACTGGAGAGTGTATACCGGCACGACAGTCAGATTCTCACAGTCAATCCCGTTTGACGGGCAGAAAGGATTCCAGCCAAATGAGCCCTGCTTTCAGTGCTCCACGCCTCAAGGCAGGACGCCGCAACCGGATTTGCTCTAAATTGCTGCCTTTGCTGAAGCTTTGATGACTAAAGGCATGTATGCCCGGTGACCATCTGTTCCAGTGTGCGCCAAAAGCGAATACCATTTCCGTTACAGGAATCGGAACCGGTCAACCTGCGCGAACACCCGTCGTTATGGATTAGGGGCGCCGCACATTGTTGATCACACAAGATCTGCGGACTTTGGCTTTGAACCGCAGGCGGATTCAGCTTCTCTTTCCCAGATCAGCGCGATGATTCATCCCGGGCTGAGGCTCGTTATGGACCAGAATTGCGTCGCGTGACCGCGGCCGGCCCTGAGCAACGCGGGACGGCGGCGGGAAGGGTTCAATAACGTCACTCGCGAGAAGGACGCAGGCACTTATGAGTACTAGAGCTGACATGTCGGCCGCGCTTCAAGATCCCGATTCAAGGGCCGTGCGTTCGACTCGCACCGTGTCGATCGCACTCATCGGCCCGCACATCGGACGCCGCGCCGTCGTCGCGAAAGCTGTCTCAAGCGCAGAGGGCAGAACCGTCCGCGAGTTTGCGACCTATCCAGACAAGGTGACCGAGCTTCCTCGCTTGCTTGCGCAGAACTTCGATGTCGTAATGATCGACCTTGACAGCGACCAGAATTACGCTCTTCAGCTTGTTCAGGAGATCACCACTACCAGCAGCGTTAACGTGATCGTCTACTCATCGAGAAATGACCCAACGCTCGGGATGATCTCATCAAACGCGGGCGCCAGCGATTTTCTGCCGATTCCTTCAGGCGAGGAAGAAGAGGACAGACCCGGTCCTCAGCCGGTACCAGGGCGTGCCCCGGCTCCTCGTCCCGTGGAAGTGCGTCCAGAGACACGCGTCTCCTCCAGCGCACAACTTCATGAATCCAGTGATCTGCCGTGGAGGCAGCCACCCAGCGCGGCGCGGCCCAGCGTTCAACAAACTGTCACGAACCCGCAGAATGTCGCGCCGGTTCGGCCGGCACCGCCCGCTCCAGTTCGGATTCCGGAGTCGGCTCCCCGGCCAGCGATTGATCCGGCGTGGCGCACTGTTCCGACACAGAATCCGACTCAAAGCACAGTTCCAAACTCGGTCCAGAGTCCGGTGCAGCGCCCGGCGGCGCAGGTCTCGGTTCAGAGTGTTCCTCGCCCGATTCCGAGTCCGGTTCAGAGTGCGGCGCCTGTGCCCGCCCAGACAGCGGCCCAGAGCCCGGTGCAAATTCCAGTTCAGCGTCCGGTTGAAAGGTCGGCTGCGGCTCCAGTTCAGTCTTCGGTTCCCGTCAGCCCCGCTCCGCAACCCGAAAAACCCGTCGCGCAGGTGGCAGCCCCTCCGGCGACTGGAGGCATTCAATCCGACGCGGATGTGCTTGAACTGTTCCGGTATGGCAAGGGGGAAGTCAAGAACATCAAAGACCCGGATGAGCTACCAACTCAGAGTTCGAACAAGTGGCTCTTCGTTTCAGCGGGCTCGATTGCAGTGATCGCGGTTGTCCTTTTCTTTGTCTTCCAGCGTCCATCGCATCCGAAGGCACCAGTGTCCCAACCTGAACCCGAGGCAGTTTCCTCGCAGTCCGGCAGCCAGACCGTGACGGCCACTTCGCCAGCAACGTCAGAAGGCTCTACCGCTCCCGCGACAGGCCAGCCAATCAGCAAACCGTCGCCAGCAGGGACCCTCGAGGGAGCAGCCGTTCCAGACACTACGGTGAGGCCGGGACGACAGGTTTCGTCAGCGATGATGGATGCGCAACTCTCGGCGAAAGCCAAGATTTCCAGAGACGTCTTAAAGAACGGCCCTCCCGAAGAGCTGCCAGCCGGGTTGCCGTCGGTTTCGATGGAGAGCGGCGGTGGCGTGAAGGATGCATCTCTCGGCGGATTCAGTAAGGTCAACGTGGTTCCGGTCGTGTCGCAGGTCTCAGCCGGAGTGGCAGAGGGAATGGCGATTCATAAAACGCCGCCGATCTACCCGAAGATCGCGAGGGACAGCCACGTTAGCGGCACTGTGGTGCTGGGCGCCACCATCAACAGAAGCGGGATGCTGGAGAATGTGCACGTGATCAGCGGATCACAGATGCTGCGCACCGCCGCCGTGGACGCGGTGAGAACGTGGCGTTACAGACCTTACATGCTCAACAGCCAGCCAGTCGCCGTGCAAACGACCATCAATGTGGTCTTCTCCCTGGGAAGAGACTAGGCGCATTTCGGCACCGTTAGCGTCACAGTTGCACAGGCGCGATTTTGATTTACCAGAACGGTCAGAACGTCGCTTCCGGCGGGCAAACAACCGCTCGCAACCCGGAAGATTCTGACTTAACGAAGATCCCGAAATAATCTGCAAATGACCTGCGTGGGGGCTGGAAGTAACGCGGTCTTCATAAGTCGTTAAAGATTTCGCGGAACTCCCATGCGCCGGATTTGCCTGCTAGCCACTCGGCGCCGCGCACTGCGCCGAGCGCAAAACCGCGGCGCGAGTTGGCGTCGTGTCGAAGCTCGAGGACATCGAATTCGCTTCTTGCGGTAACGAGGTGTTCACCCTTGGCGTCTCCCACCCGGTGCGACGTGATGGGGATCTCGATGCCCGGCTGCACCTCGCGAATGATCTCTTTCAGCGTCAGCGCGGTTCCCGAAGGCGCGTCGAGTTTGGTCGTATGGTGTGTTTCGCTGATCGAGAACTTGTAGCCCTCCAGCTTTGCCAACTCCGCTGTTAACCGGAAGAGCTTTTGGACTCCAATGGAGAAGTTTGTGCCGTAGAGAAGGCCGCCGCCACGCTTGTGAGCGATGCTCTTCATCTCAGCAAGATCCGCATACCACCCGGTCGTGCCGACGACGATGCGGCCTCCGAGCGAGAGCACCGCTCGCATATTTTCCAGCGCGGCTTCGGGCGCGGTGAAGTCGATGACGGCATCGACGCCTGCCAGGGTTGGCGCGGTCAGCGCGGAAGCGTGTTCGTTTTCGTTGATGTCGAAGGCGCGCACGCCATGGCCGCGCTCGCGCGCAACCTCGGCAACAAGCGAGCCGGTCTTTCCTTTACCCAGAACGAGAAAAAGCATTCGATAGCCTCTAGCTGCTAGCTTCCAGCTCCTAGCTTAAGGCTAAGAGCAGCAGATTCACGAGCATTGCAGAAACTTTGTCGATCTTCCAAAGTCAATGGGGCTCTTAGGTGTTTGTTGATTCCCACCCAGCCATAACTGCGTCATGGATGGGGCACCCTCATGTGGTAATGCGAGCAAGGTCCAAAGCTAGGATCTGGGAGCTGCAATCTTCCGTGCTTCGACATCAAAGACGAGGGGATCCGGATCCTGGAAGAAGGCCGCATGGAGCGAGCGCACAGCTTCGTCGGCGTCGTCTTCCTCAACCATGAAGCTCATGTTGATTTCGCTGGCTCCCTGCGAAATCATGCGCACGTTGACGTGCCGAATGGCGCTGAAGACCTGCGCGGCGATGCCGCTTTGGCCGCGAATATCCTCTCCGACGAGACAGACGAGCGCCTTCTTGCCTTCGTATTTCACGTCCGCCAGCTGGCTCAGATCAGCGGCGATCAAGGGCAGCTTGTCGTTTGAATCGACGGTTAGCGAAACAGAGACTTCGCTGGTGGAGACCATGTCGACAGGACATTGATACTTGTCGAAAATATCGAAAATCGCCTTGAGGTAGCCGTGAGTCATCAGCATGCGGCTGGCTACGACGTCAATGATGCTCAACTTCTTTTTGACGGCGATCGACTTGAAGGGGCTCTTGCAGTGCGGTGCAACGGAGATGATCCGAGTGCCCTCATTGGCAGCGTTGCGGCTGTTGAGCACCAGCACCGGAATGTTCTTTTTCACCGCGGGCAGGATGGTGGCGGGGTGCAGCACCTTCGCGCCGAAGTAGGCGAGCTCGGCTGCTTCTTCAAAGCTGATGACTTTGACGCGCAGCGCGTCAGAACAGACGCGCGGATCGGATGTCATGATCCCATCGACGTCAGTCCATATCTCAATCGCGTCCGCCGCCAGCGCCCCGCCGATCAGGGCTCCGGTGAAGTCGGAGCCACCGCGTCCCAGCGTAGTCGTGATGCCGTCCTGGTTTGACGCAATGAATCCGCCAAGCACGGGGACCTTGCCGTGTTTGAGCAGGGGCAACAGGTGTTCTGCGGCGCGCTTTTCGATCAGCGCGTCGATCGGGGCGGCCTTCTGAAATTGGGAATCCGTGATCACGACTTCGCGCGCATCAACGTGGGCGGCATCGATGCCGGCCTGGGTGAATGCGGCTGCAACCATCCTGCTTGAGATGCGCTCGCCGAAGCTCACGACGAGATCGGAGATGCGCGGGGTAAGTTCCAGAATTGCCGCCAGTCCGCGGAGAATTTCGTCGAGTGAGTCGAACTTCTGCTCGATCAGATTGCAGAGTCCGGCGCATTCAGTCTGGTTCTTGATGAGCGCTGCGGCTGCATCGCGGTGACGGGCGCGAAGACGCGAGCTCAGCGCGAGAGCGCCGGCGCGGTCTCCTTGCGCAGCTGCCGTGGCTGCGCGCAACAACTGATCTGTAACACGGGCCATGGCGCTGACCACGACCACGGTCTGCTTTCCCATTGCTACGCGTCCGGCAACGATGGAGGCGGTCCGACCGATAGCGGCCGGATCTTCGACCGATGTGCCGCCAAATTTCATCACAACCAGGCTCATGCGAGAAACCCCATCGTTCAGAACTTCAGAGGGTCGAAGCCCCCGTTTCTTTGGCTGCTGTTGGCAACCCTTTAACTTACCCGAGGCAGATTGAAGCGGTGCCGGACGCAAGATCGATTTATGCGTCAGGCACGAAGGGCAGATTCGGCAACCACCGGATCGAGCTTGCCAAGGCTTGCAAGCAGCTCCGCGTTCAGAATGGCCGCGCCGGCGGCTCCGCGAATCGTGTTGTGCGACAGCAGAGTAAATCTCCAATCGAGCAGATTGCAGGGGCGCAGGCGACCAACGGTGACCGCCATGCCGCGGCCGCGGTTGCGATCCAGGCGTGGCTGGGGGCGATCCTGCTGCGGCGCGAACTCGACAGGCTTGTCCGGCGCCATCGGCAGGCCTCGACCCGCAAGGGGGTTGAACTCAGCCCACGCCGCGAGGATGTCCTCCTGCGTGACCGGACGGCCCAGCTTGTTGCCCAGCTTGATGGATACGCTTTCGGTGTGGCCGTCTTCAACGGCGACGCGATTGCACTGAGCGCTGATCCTTGCATGAAGCGGCTCCACCACATGGCCATTCAGCTTGCCGAGAAGCTTCAGCGTCTCGGCCTCCATCTTCTCTTCTTCGCTGCCGATGTAGGGAATCACATTGCCGAGGATGTCCATTGACGGGACGCCGGGGTAGCCCGCGCCGGAGACGGCCTGCATGGTGGTGACGAAGATCTGCTCGATCCCGAACCGCTCTTCGATCGGCTTAAGCGCCATCACGAGGCCGATGGTTGAGCAGTTCGGATTGGTGACCATGTAGCCACCGGATTCGCGGCGGGACGGCTGCTCCTCGATCAGGTGCAGGTGGTCGGCGTTGATCTCAGGGATGACCAGAGGAACATTGGACGCCATGCGGTAGGCGCTCGAGTTGGAAACGACGGCGCATCCCGCGATCGCGAACTTTGGCTCGAGCTCGCGCGCGATACCGGCATCGAGTGCGGCAAAGATGATTCTGGGCGCGCCTTCAGGTTCCGCGGGCGAGACGGTCATGCGGGCGATGCGTTCGGGCAGCGGAGTATCAAGGCGCCACTTGGCGGCTTCGCCATACGGCTTGCCGCTTGAGCGGTCGCTCGCTGCGAGCCAGGCGACCTCAAACCATGGGTGGTTTTCGAGGAGCTGAATGAACCGTTGGCCGACCATTCCAGTCGCGCCAAGGATGCCAATTGAGTATCTGTTTTGCATGGTCAGTGAACATTCCAGTGTACAGGAGAGCGAGGATACAGGGATCAAGGAACAGGATGAGTGGACAGGGGGCAAGAGCGTCTGGCTTGGCGGAAAGATTGCCTGGTGGTCCCGTCTACTGGTGCATTTGCCAGTGACTTACGATGCTTTTCCTCGCGTATAGTTCGGCTCTGGCGAGGCTGCTAGCCGCATGCGAAAGGTCCATTATGAACAATCGCCTCTGGATTCTCAGGGCCGCTCTCTTTCTCATCTTCAGTGTGCCCCTTTTCGCAAGAAGTAAGACCGACGTGCTGGTCATGAAGAATGGCGATCACATGACCTGCGAGGTGAAAGGGCTTGATCAGGGAGTGCTGTTCGTCAGCTTCGATTACATCGATGGAACAACCTCCGTTGATTGGTCAAAGGTGGCACGACTGGAAAGCGCGCAGTTGTTTGTCGTCAAGACGGCGGGCGGCGCAGTGTACACGGGGACAATCCGAACACCGGAGAAAGCCGCGGACGAGCCCGTGAAGATCGAAGTATTGGTCACGCCGGAAAACAAGAATGCAGTACTGGAGAACTCGCAAATCGTCCAGATGGTGGAGACCTCCGAAAGATTCTGGCAAAGATTCAGCGGCCAGGTGACCCTTGGGGTGATCTATACGAAGGGCAATCAAACGACACAATACAGTCTGAATTCCGGTGCGGCCTATGTGAAAGAGCGCTGGAGCGCCGGCGCCTCTTATGATTCAAATCTTTCTTCCAGTTCTGGCGTAAATACTTCTACGCGGAACCAGGTCAACGGAAACTACCAGCATCTCTTGCCCGCAGAGAACTGGTTTTATGCGGGTCTTGGCAGCCTGCTCCACAGCTCAGAACAGCAGATCAGCCTTCAGAGCACTCTTGGTGGAGGCATCGGCCGCAATCTGTTGAACACAGAGCGTGCGCGAATTTCAGTCATTGGCGGTGCTGCGTGGCAGAACACGGATTATCAGAGCCCGGTTCCGCAGACCAACAATCAGAATCTTTTGGCAGCTCTGATCTATGCGGACGCAAGATTCTTCAAATTCAGTAAGACCGATCTCGATGCGAATGCAGTATTGCTGCCGGCTCTCTCTGATCCAGGCCGTGTGCGTTTCAACGCGAATGCTTCCTACTACATCAAAATCATCAGCAACCTGAAGTGGAATGTCTCGTTCTACGGGAACTGGGACAACCAGCCGCCGTTGAACTTGCCTGGAGCCGATTATGGCAGCAGCTCAGGGCTCAGCTGGACGTTTGGTCTGAAGTGAGCCGGACTATGCTTTCGCAGGGCGCTTGGGGTTTGCGGCGAGTTCGCCGACCACGGTCGTCCACTCGCGCACTTGCCAACGCCTGACGATTCCGCTGGTCACGTAGGGATCAGCGAGAGCGAACTTCTCTGCGACCTCGGGCGAATCGCCCTGAAAGAGAAGAACCGCACGGTCCGCGGGGTTGGCCAGCGCGCCCGCGAGCACGAGTTCGCCACGTTCGCTGGCTTTCCACGCGAGGTCAAGATGGGCGTTCCGATACAGGGTGCGCTTCTCAACGTAGTCATCGGCGACTTCATAGAAGAGAAGGTAGTGCTGCATGGCTTCTCCTTCTTTTGCCCAGGAGGATGCTAACTCATCGAAGCGAGCACCGCGTCGGCAAACTGCGTGGTTCCGGCGGCGCCGCCCACGTCGCGAGTCAGGCATTTGCGCTCGGCATAGACTGCTTCGAGGGCTTTTTGAACCTTGTCGGCTGCAGCCGGTTCATCGAGATGGTGCAGCATGAGGATCGCTGACTGCAACAGTGCGGTCGGGTTGGCGAGATCCTTGCCTGCGATGTCCGGCGCTGAACCATGCACTGCTTCGAAGATGGCGCATTCCGCGCCAAGGTTCGCGCCAGGGACGAGGCCGAGCCCACCGACAAATGCCGCACAGAGATCGCTCACGATATCGCCGTAGAGATTCTCGAGCAGCAGCGTGTCGTACTGGTAAGGATTCATAACGAGTTGCATGCAGGTGTTGTCGATGATGTGTTCGCCATATTGCACGTCAGGAAATTCTTCGGAAACCTTCCGCGCACAGCGCAGGAAGAGCCCGTCAGAGAGCTTCATGATGTTGGCTTTGTGGATGGAGTGAATCTTCTTGCGGCCGTGCTTACGCGCGTATTCGAAGGCGAACTTCGCGATCCGCGTGGAGCCTTTCTCCGTGATGACCTTGATGCTTTCCACAACACCAGGAACGACTTCATGCTCAAGACCGACGTATTCGCCCTCGGTGTTTTCGCGGACGATGATGAGGTCGACGTTGGGGTACTTCGATTCGACGCCCGGCAGGTTTTTGATGGGTCGGAAGTTGGCGAAGAGATCGAATTTCTTGCGCAGCGTGACATTGATGCTCTTGAAGCCACCACCGATCGGTGTGGTCACGGGGCCCTTGAGCGCGACTTTGTTGCGTTCGATGGATTCGTATAGGGCCATGGGAATGTATTCGCCATAGATTTCGAAGGCTTCAGCGCCGGCGGCAAAGCGTTCCCACTCGAACTTCACGCCGGTGGCTTCTAGAATGCGAACGACTGCCTGCGTGACTTCTGGGCCGATGCCGTCGCCGGGGATGAGGGTGATCTTGTGCGTCATGATC
>Ga0306920_100016620_pt1 | contig 10143 bp, 8 predicted proteins | sample flu12Cox44000170_FD_204666 | JGI IMG/M metagenome (GOLD analysis project Ga0306920, IMG submission 204666) | Lab enrichment of tropical soil microbial communities from Luquillo Experimental Forest, Puerto Rico - flux4day.12C.oxic.44.000.170 (v2)... | ecosystem: Environmental > Terrestrial >...
TGCGGTGCCGCTGGTTGAGGACATCGTCGCCGCGGCGCGCGAGGTTGCCTATCGCTGATCGGGTGGCGGGGAGGGCAGGGGGATGCCGATCGAGATTTTGATGCCGGCGTTGTCGCCGACAATGACCGAAGGCAACGTCACCAAATGGCTAAAAAAGGAAGGTGACGAAGTGCATTCGGGCGACGTGCTCGCCGAAATCGAGACCGACAAGGCAACGATGGAGTTTGAGGCCGTCGACGACGGGCGTCTCGGCAAGATCCTCGTCCCGGAAGGCGCCGAAGGAATAAAGGTCAATCAGCCGATCGCATTGCTCCTCGGCGAGGGCGAAGACCCCTCGGCGCTCGAAACAGCCGCCTCGCCGGTCTCCGAAGCCGCGCCGACGACGTCGCGCCCGCGAGAGACGGTTTCGGTCCAACCAGCCGCTCGTCCGATCCCCGAGAGGACGGGCAACGGCAAAGGCCGCATCTTCGCCAGCCCTCTAGCCCGCCGCATGGCGCAGCAGGCTGGCCTTGATCTCGCCGCAATAACCGGCTCGGGTCCGCAAGGGCGCATTGTGAAGGCTGACGTCGAGGCGGCGCTCTCTGCCGAGCAAGGTATCCCGGCGCCGGCGCGACCCGCGGCGCAGCCACACCTCGCACTTTTGGCCGCCCCGGGTGCGGCCCCGATTCTGTCCAAGGAGCGGGTGTTGGCGCTCGCCGGCAACCCGCCCTACACCGAGCGGCCGCTCACCGCGATGCGCCGCGTTATCGCCAGACGGTTAACGGAATCGAAGCAGACAGTTCCGCATTTCTACCTGGCGGTCGATTGCGAAATAGACGAACTGCTGAAATTCCGCGCCGAACTCAATGCGAAATCCGACGCCTACCGGATATCGGTCAACGACTTTGTTATTCGTGCGGCCGCACTGGCGTTGCGGCAGGTGCCTGCCGCCAATGCGTCGTGGAGCGATGAGGCGATCCTCCTCTGGGATACGGTCGACATCGCGGTCGCCGTAGCACTCGAGGACGGACTGATCACGCCGATCGTCAAAAATGCCGACGGTAAGGGATTGGCGGCGATCGCGAGCGAAACAAAAGACCTCGCGGCCCGCGCCCGGGCAGGCAAGCTGAAGCTCGAGGAGTTTCAGGGCGGCACCTTTTCGATCTCGAATCTCGGGATGTTCGGGGTTCGCGATTTTGCCGCCGTGATCAACCCACCGCACGGCGGCATCCTGGCGGTCGGCGCCGGCGAGCAGCGGCCGGTTGTCAAAAATGGCGCGCTGGCGATAGCGACCGTGATGAGTTGCACTCTGTCCTGCGATCACCGGGCTGTCGACGGCGCCGTCGGCGCACAGTTCCTCGCCGCCTTCAAGAAGCTGGTCGAAGATCCGCTGACGATGCTCCTCTGATGCTCCTCTAGGGAGAAGGCACGCGCTGATGGCCGAAAGTTCTTTCGACCTGGTCGTTGTGGGCGGCGGGCCGGGGGGCTATGTGGCGGCGATCCGCGCGGCGCAGCTGGGAATGAAGACAGCGGTCGTCGAGCGCGAGCAGCTCGGCGGCATCTGCCTCAATTGGGGTTGTATTCCGACCAAGGCGCTGCTGCGCAGCTCGGAAATCCACCACCTACTGCATCGGCTCGACGATTTTGGATTTTCCGCCAAGGACATCAGCTTTGACGCCGGCAAAGTGGTAGCGCGGTCGCGTGCGGTGGCCAAACAATTGTCGAACGGCGTCGCCTATCTGTTGCGCAAGAACAAGGTCACCGTTTTAGACGGGCATGGGCGCCTCGCGGGAAAACGCCGGCTCGCCGTGGCGAAGGACAGTAACCCGGTCGCCGAATTGACCGCTGAGCACATCGTGCTGGCGACCGGCGCGCGGGCGCGCAGCTTGCCTGGGCTCGAACCCGACGGCGAGCGGGTTTGGACATACAAGGAGGCGATGGTGCCGACGGCGATCCCGAAGTCGGTGCTCGTCGTCGGCTCGGGTGCGATCGGCATCGAATTCGCCAGCTTCTATCACGACATGGGCGCCGACGTGACAGTCGTCGAAGTGCTCGACCGCGTGCTGCCGGTCGAGGACGAAGAAATCTCCGCCTTTGCCCGCAAATCCTTCGAGAAGCAGGGCATTAAGATTCACACCGCAGCGACCGTGGCGGCACTCGAGCCGTACGGAGAGGGGGTTACCGCGCGGATCGAGGCGAACGGGAAATCACTCGAAGCCATTGCCGAGCGCGTAATCCTGGCGGTCGGCATTGTCGGCAATATCGAACACATCGGGCTCGAACACACCGATGTCGCTGTCGACCATACGCATATCGTTGTTGACAAATGGCTGCGCACCGGCGAGCCGGGGATCTATGCAATCGGCGATGTCGTCGGCCCGCCATGGCTGGCCCACAAGGCGAGCCATGAGGGGGTGATCTGCGTCGAGCACATCGCCGGGGTAAACGACGTGCATCCGCTCGACATCCGGAACATCCCGGCGTGCACCTATTGCCGGCCGCAGGTGGCGAGCGTGGGTCTGACCGAGAAGGCGGCGCGTGAAGCCGGTTACGACGTCAAGGTCGGCCACTTTCCGTTCATTGGCAACGGAAAGGCGATCGCGCTCGGCGAGCCCGAAGGAATGGTCAAGACGATCTTCGACAGCAAGACCGGCGAGCTGTTGGGCGCCCACATGATCGGCGCCGAGGTGACGGAGCTGATCCAGGGCTACACGATCGCCAAAACCTTGGAGACGACCGAGACCGAGCTGATCCGCACGATCTTCCCGCACCCGACGCTGTCGGAAACGATGCACGAGGCCGTGCTTGACGCCTACGGGCGCGCCATCCACTTCTAGCGCCGGTAGGCAACGCGGGTAGGTATGGCCACTCCTCCTTCGCCATGGCTGGGTTCGATCCGGCCATCCACGCATTTAGGACAAGGTCTTCGGCCGGTTCCTGCGGATGCCCGGATCAAGTCAGGGCGTGACCTAGAGAGTGGCCCGCCGCCTCTGCGCCATCCCGAAAAGGCCCGCCGTCCCGATAACCCGACCCCGCGCAAGCCCGACTGGCTTCGCGTGAAGGCGCCGGGTTCGCCGGAATACCAGGCGACCCGGCGGCTGATGCGCGACCTCGGGTTGAACACGGTGTGCGAAGAGGCGGCCTGCCCGAATATCGGTGAGTGTTGGAAGCAGAAGCACGCGACGGTCATGATCCTAGGGCGCGTCTGCACACGTGCGTGCACCTTCTGCAATGTCGCAACCGGCCGGCCGGATCTGCTCGATCCACACGAGCCCTGGCGTGTGGCCGAAGCTGTTGCCGCGTTAGCGCTGACCCATGTCGTTGTCACCTCGGTCGACCGCGACGACCTCGATGATGGCGGCGCCGGGCATTTCGGCCAGACCATCACCGCCATTCGAGCCGCTGCACCTGCAACCACTATCGAAGTGCTGACCCCCGATTTCCTGCGCAAGGTGGGAGCCCTCGAAACCGTCGTCGCCGCGAAGCCCGACGTGTTCAACCACAATTTGGAGACGGTACCTCGGCTTTATGCCGAGGTCCGGCCCGGGGCGCGCTATTTCCACTCGCTGCGGCTGCTCGATCAGGTCAAGCGGCTCGATCCGACGCTCTTCACAAAGTCGGGGATCATGGTCGGGCTCGGCGAGGACAAGGGTGAGGTCTTGCAGGTCATGGACGATCTGCGCGCCGCCGAGGTCGATTTCCTGACGATCGGGCAATATCTGCAGCCGACGCCGAAGCATCACGCGATCGCGCGGTTTGTGACACCGGACGAGTTCCGCAGCTATGCCAGCTTTGCCGCGGCCAAGGGGTTTTTACTGGTCTCGGCCTCGCCGCTGACGCGGTCGTCCTATCACGCGGGGGAGGATTTCGCGCGGTTGCGTGCCGCGCGCGCCGCCAGGCTCGCAGCCGGCTGAGACCCGCCGCGATGCCGACCCACGCGGAAGAGCGTGTATTGCCCTACACGCCGGAGCAGCTCTTCGCTCTGGTCGCCGACATAGAGCGCTACCCGGAATTCTTGCCTTGGTGCGTCGGCGCGCGGATCAAGGAACGCCGACCGGACCTGATTGTCGCGGACTTGATCATCGGATTTCGGATGTTCCGCGAGCGTTTCACCTCACGCGTCTCGCTGGACCCGCCCGGGCGCATCGACGTCGCCTATGCCGAGGGCCCGTTTCGCTATCTTAACAATCATTGGATCTTTACCGCGGTACCAGGCGGCTGCCGGATTGCGTTCTTTGTCGATGTCGAATTCAAATCCCGCCTGTTGCAGCGTCTGATCGAGGTCCTGTTCAGCGAGGCGGTCCGCCGGATGGTCGGCGCTTTCGAAAACCGCGCCCGCGACCTCTATAGTACGACGACAGCCCATGCCGCGGGTCGAGCTGCCACCCCAAATCGAATCAAGACTTGATGCCGAGGAGGCCCGCGGCGGTCTCGCCAAGGATTGCGGCGCACTCGGCATCGCTCAGCCCTGGTGTCGCGAGGATGTGATCGACGGCGGTCTTCGTCCAAGGATACGGATAATCGCTGCCCATGACGATCTGGCCGGCGCCGACCTCGGCGATCAGGTGGCCCAACCCCTCGGGAGTGAAGACCAGCGAATCGTAATAGAGCTGCCGCAAGTATTCGCTAGGTTTCTTCTTCAGCGCAATCGTACATCGGTTCGGAAAGGGTTGGGCGCGGATTAAAGCCGGTGCACAGCTCGACCGCAATCCAGTCAATAACGAGCGTTCGCCCGAACGCGCTTCCGGTATCGTGTGTAGATGAGTAGCCTGCTTCTGCCTCGTGAGAGTGACCGAAGAATTACGCTCTGTTTCGCCACAACCGCCCGCCCTCGGCGACCTGCCACGTCGCGAGCGCGGGCAGTCCTATAACAACGTCGCGCGCCCGCTTCAGTAGTGAGATGGCAAGCGCCATTTCCGGAGTCAGCCCGAATGCGGCGCCGATCAACACATATGCACCCTCCTGCACGCCAACAGCGTTGGGGACCGCAAAGGCGACCGTACGAATTGCATAGAGCAGACTCTCGATGACGAGAACGCTTGAAAAGCCGAGCGGCGCGCCCGCAAGGCGAAGCGCAATCCAAACTTCTGCGGCGCTGAGGATCCAGCAGGCGAGGTGCAAGGCAAAGCCGCCCCACAGCCCGGCTCTGCGCTGATATGTTTCGGCGAGTGCGACATTGACCGCGGCCATCCCGGAGACGGTTCGTTCAGCCCAGCCCCGTCCCAATAACCGCGCGAAGCGATCCAACAAACTGAAACCTCGCCGCTGGAACATCACAAAGGCGATCGCGAAAAGTCCCGTTCCGGCAAAACCGAGTGTCACCGGTAGCGAGACCGACATGCCGGGCCTTAGAGCAAGAAGCAAGAGCAGACCGATCGCCATGTAGGCGAGCTTGGCAAGAAACTCGAGAGTCAGGTCGACCATGGTACTCGCCGCGGCAAGCGATCCCGGCACGCCCGCAAGCGCCACGGCGCGCGCTCCGAGCACGCAGCCACCCATCTGCGACACCGGGAGGACCTCCGACCCGGCATCGCGGATCAGGCGCCCCCATATTAGAGCTGGAACTCGTGCGCCAGGTACGAGGAGCCGCCAGGCGATCCCTTCGAGCGAGGTTACACCCAGATGAATTACGCAAATCGCCAAAAACCCTGCCCAGCCGATCGCGCGCAGTGACCGGATCACGGCGCCGGCCCCGAAATACCCGACAAGCGCCCCGGTCATTGCCAAGCCTGAAATCGCGGCAATGATCGGAATGGCTTTCATGAGCTTAGTTCCGGTGGAAGAGCGTCCTCGCCGCGACAATGCGGAGTGGCGCAATCGGCCCCACCTTTTTCCCGCACACCAGCGCAAATCATCTCAGCCACATCGCATAGCGGTGGCGATACGCGAACACGGCCGCGGGCTTTTTTCTTGACCTGAGAGGTGTGGTCAGTACAATTTTTACGAGCGCGTGCTAAAGCGCTCTGCAGCACCTGCGCAAATTCCGATCGTTCACTTCGCGCTTGGCTCCGTCGATGTCGAAAATTCTTTTGTTGGAATTTAACGAGATTTGCCCGCCGCTCCTCAAGAGATGGATGGAGCAGGGCCATCTTCCGAATTTTTCTGCTCTTTACAATTGTTCGCAAATTTTCACCAGCATCGCCGATGTCTCCGACCCCGATTACCTCGAACCTTGGATCCAATGGTATTCGATCCATACCGGATTGCCCTATCACGAACATGGGGTTTTTTACCTAACGGACGGCCCTAAAGCGGATCATTCAGACATTTGGCGGCGGCTTGGCGGGCTCGGCAAATCGGTGATGAATTGCAGCAGCATGAATGCCCGAGCGTTGGCCGGTGACGGTATGTTTTATCTTCCTGATCCATGGTGCAACAACGAGCCCGCCTGGCCGGCTGAGGTCGAGGTCTTCAAGACCGTAATGGCAAAATTAGTGCAGGAGAGTACCAGGGGCGTGGCGCTGGGAATAAACGAGTGGTTGCCGTTCCTGACGTTCTTGCTGCGTCACGGTCTCGCTGCGGACACGGTGCGGGCGATATTGGCGCAACTAGGCAGCGAGCAGCTTTCACAGGCGGACGTGAAATGGCGTCGCGTAGCTCTCGCGGATCGCCTGCAATTCGATTTGTTCCGACATTACTATCGCAGAATGAAGCCGGATTTTGCGACATTTTTCATCAACAGCACCGCCCATTTGCAACATGCCTATTGGCGTCATATGGATCCCGACGCGTTTGCGCTGAAGCCGGACAAAGGCGAGATCGAGAGCTATGGCGGTGCTGTCCTGTTCGGATACCGTTCGATGGATGCATTGATCCGGCGCTTCTGCACACTGGCCGGGCCGGATACCACGATCATTCTTTGCTCCGCATTGAGCCAACAGCCCTTCTTGAAGCGAGAATCCAGGGGTGGACAGCATTTCTATCGCCTGCGCGACGTCCGGCGTTTTCTCGAAATGCTCGATGTCGCGCCCCAGCTTGTCGAGCCAGTTATGACCCATCAATATCGGCTCCGGTTCGCCGACCATGCCGCGGCGGAAAAGGCGCTTTCCGTTCTCGAGCGACTTAAGCTCGGCGATGAGCGGATCTTCGGCGCACGACTTTCCGGCACCGACATTCACCTGGGCTGCCAAATATTCGACAAGGTCGACGGTAACGGAGGGGAAGTCAGCGGAGTGGCCGGGCGCAACGAGCCGCTTTATTTTTTCGACCTGCTGTACGCTATCGATGCCGTCAAGAGCGCCCGCCATCACCCGGAGGGGGTCCTTTGGGTTCACACCGGCGAGCACGCGGTACATGCCGAGCCGGTATCAATCCTAGATATCGCCCCAACGATCTACGATTTGATCGGCGTTTCCGGTGAAGTCGGGAACGATGCCATGCGCGGCGTCAGCCTCCTTCCACGGTTCCGCTCAACTGAGGCGGAAACACGTTATGTGGCGTGACGACCACTTCACCGGATTTTGTAAATCGAATATCATTCAAACGTATCAAGTTCCGTCAGAACTCGCCCTTAATGACCGCTTTGAAGGGTTCTGAGCGGCGATGAGCAGAGCGCGGCCATTTCCCGACCCGAGATCGATGAGCGTGAAGCGCCTCCGGTCGATTTTCAATCGGCGAACGATCCTGTGGACGACAACAATGGGCGTGCCTTAATAGCGGTTGGCAAATCTTGCGACTGCTGCCGTTGTTTTCAGATCAGCAACTGCCACGGGCATTTGCGTGACCACTTGGTAGTTCGCATCAAAGCGCTCATGCTGTGCTCGCCGACGGCGAACCTGCCATTCGAGCAGCAGCCTAGCCTGATCTATTCATGAGGAGTGGCGGATGTAGCACAAGTCGTGATTTGGCCCGAGATTCGGGTTGCCGAAGTCGAATCTGCTGGCCTCGGAAGGCACTCGCCATGGTTGATGGTAGGCCGTTTCTGCTCAGTGAAAATTCGGCAAACAGCCTATGATATTGGCGAGGGTGGATCCGTTGGCGCCGGTGCTTGCCCCGACTGGAGACGCATCTCGCTGGGTGGTCCGAGCTCGAATATGTTGACCGACCGACGAGCGAGTGTCGTCGAAAGCGTCCACCGCGCAGCATGTGTCGAGAGGAAGTGGCTGACCCGCGGCATTAACGCGGACATTCGGTAAAACATCATGACGAGTTGACGAGGCCTATGCTCATAGGAAGCGGCGATATTGTCAAGCACGCACTCCATGATGTCATAGCCGAATGGATTAGCGAAGAAGAGGATTGTCGGATCTTCCGGGATTGGGTATCGCGTCGCGTCGGCACAAATGATCTCAACTCTTGGGCAGCGTCGGGTCAGTAATCGTGCGGACGTCATGTTTTGGGTCGCGACGCGGCAGAGATAAGGCGAATACTCGACTCCGACAGCCCGCAGAAAGGGCATTGTCATTGCCGCCAACAGGACCTTCCCCTTGCCGCATCCGATATCCACGAAAGTGAAACCCTCCGCTTGTAGCGACGCAAGCCGCAGTGTCTGTCGCAGCGCCGGCCAGGGGCACGGATCGTAGGCGAAACCTTTGTCGCGATTGGCGCTAGTAATCTCCAGTTCAGCCGGAAGTTTATAACCGGTGTCCACACCATGCACGGCGTCAAATAACACGCTCTGAGTGCGGGCAGGCCACCATGATACTCGGGCCCGAAGCAGGTCGCCGGTAATCGACATTCCTTCTCCCTCACACCCAATCTCGGCGGCGTGACTGTGTCGCGGCGGGATCTGCGCAAAGCGCGTCATTCTCGGCACTTATTTCGGCAAAGGCACACAACAAGAGTAGCAGGAGCATCGTAAGACTTAACCCGCAGCGGATGTAGGACGAGCCATGGATGAAAGCCTAGATCAGGTTACTGAAGGCTGAATCTGCTGGTTTCGGAGGCAATACCCACTTTGGTTAAATTCTGAGCCGTTCAGAAATTAACCATATTATGCCAGGACTGTCAACAGTTCTGGGCAAAGTCGTGGTCGCCCGATTCGATGGCGGTCGACTGTCGTCGGAGGGCGGATTACTGGTCTTGTGCGAGGTCGAGCGCGGCTGGGATTGGCCGACCGACTGACGGGTGTCTGAATCTTGTGGCGGCCGCGCCAAGCACTCGTACGAGGGGCTCTATTGCGCTCGCGGCCAGGCGAGAAGCATATCAAGGCCTGGAGGAGCCACCTCGCCACCGACCGCACCTCCTGCCACAACGCCGAAGCCAACCAGTTCCGGCTGTTCTTACGCCGGCGCTATTGGCTTCTGTGGTGCGTTGCTGCCTTGGCTATGCTTCTTTCTGTGCGCGGCGGCGTGGCCGGTCCAGGAATCCACGCACGTTGCGAGCAGCCGCGATCAGTGGGTCAGGAATTACTGGGCGCGCCCGCTGCACTTGATCGGCCAACCAATCGCCAATGGTATAGCGGCGAAATAGCGACAAGTCCAGACGACAACGCGTCGTAGGTTCAACTTTTCCGCCGAATTTCCGTAGAAAAAAATGAGTTCCCCCGAGGCTATATTTGGTCATCCCCGCAGCACATCCCCATTGGATCGCCCGCCACTGAAGCAGATCATTGGGACGCAAGGGTAAAGCGCTCTCCAGCGAATGGTTGGCGGCGTATTCCATTACTCCGCGGGGAAAGAATCGGTGGACCACGCCGGCGACAACTTGATTTTGATACCGAGCCAGCAGCAACCGCCGATTACCTGTCAAAGCAAATATCTCTCGAAAGTCCCTCTCCGCTACAACGGGCTGGCTCTTACGACGAGCCCATTCGTGGTGAATAGAGTAAAACGCTGATATGTCATCCTGGCTCGCGGCGGCGGAGACGGAAACACCGGACTTTATGGCTTTTCGTATATCCGCGCGCCTTTTTGAGGAAAATCGCCGGAATATCCGTTCCGAATCCGGCTCCAAATCCATCACCACGACACCGTCATATGGCCTTTTGTGGAAGCGGGCATCGACTAATCCTGCCATCGCTGACCAAACGAAAAAATCGACGAGTCTCGCCGATCTAGCCTCTTCAAGCAGGCCCGCGATCAAGCGCGCCATCGCGACCCGCCGATCGGCGGCTCGTGAGAAGGCAATCTGAGGTCGCACGGACAAGCCCGACTGGATACGATCTCCTTCGTGAACCCCAGTCAAAACACCCGTGACATTACCATTTTCGAGACTGAGAACCGC
>Ga0306920_100016621_pt1 | contig 10142 bp, 8 predicted proteins | sample flu12Cox44000170_FD_204666 | JGI IMG/M metagenome (GOLD analysis project Ga0306920, IMG submission 204666) | Lab enrichment of tropical soil microbial communities from Luquillo Experimental Forest, Puerto Rico - flux4day.12C.oxic.44.000.170 (v2)... | ecosystem: Environmental > Terrestrial >...
GGCAGGACGCAGACGTACACGGACCGGAGCGGGCACTTCACCGGGTCGGCGGTCAACAACGGCAATGGCACGACGTCGTTCTTCGGCCGCAACGGCAACTTCACCGGGTCGGCTGGGTCGTCGATCGACCGCGCGTTCAACTTCGGGAGCCCACGATGAGCGGCCGAACCATCGGTAACCTGATCTTAATGACGCTGATCTGCATCGTCGTGTTCATCGTATTCATGGCGGTCCGGCCGACCAAGGCGTCGGCGCAGAACTTCCAGAGAGGGGCGGAATTATCCGACCTCGCGAGACCCTATCACCCCGCAACTGTCCTCGATCTGATTCGTGAATCAACCCGACGACGCGCAACTCGTCGCCCTGTGGCACGACCCCGAGACGTGCCCCGCCATCGCCCGTCGCCTCGGCGTGAGCCAGACGTGGTTGACGCTCCAGTGGTGCGGCCTCCGGCAGCAGGACAGGCTCCCCACGGACCGGCGGCGCAACGCCAGCGAGAGGCGCGTGGACGAGTCCAGCGACGGCGCCGACGGCCGGCCGACCATCAAGACGCGCGACCGCCTGTTGGAGCGGCTGATCGCAGTCCACGGCGAGCCGCGGTTCGACTTGTTCAACTCGATGAGAGCGACGTGTTCGTGAGCCAGTCCGTGGACGGCGTGAACGAGCTCGTAATCCTTCGATGCCGGCGACATGCCCCACGATGCTCTCGCCGGTGGCGGTCCACACGTCGATGCGAAACCGGAAATGCGTCTCTTGAGATATTCCTCGAGCCCCGGCGGGAAGTTGTGGACCGTGGCGTAATAATAAGCGCCGCCCTTTTGGCGGGCGATCGTGGCCATATCCGCTTCGCAAAGCCGCGCCACCGATTCGGTTAGCGTATCGAGGACGGTCTGCAGATCGAACGTCGAGCGGCTGATGACCTTGAGCACGTCGGCGGTGGCGGTCTGCTGCTGCAGCGATTCGCGCAGCTCGCTGAGCAGCCGGGTGTTCTCGATGGCGATGACGGCTTGCGCGGCGAAGTTCTTGACTAGCTCGATCTGCTTGTCAGTGAAGGGACGAATTTCCTGGCTGTAGATGACGATGGCACCGACCAGCTCCGTTTCCTTGAGCATAGGGACGAGCAGCATGGTCCGGATGCCTGCGGAATCGACGAGCGATACGAGGCGGGGGTCGCGTTCGAGATAGAGTGGTTCCGTCCGCAGGTCGGCAATATGGACGACATTCTTGGTCGCAGCGACGCGGGCGACCGGGAAACGCGGATTGGCGCCGACCAAGAGCACCGGGTCCTGTCGCCATCGCTCGGCATAGGCGGGCGGTGCATTTTGCAGAGCGACGATGCGGAAGGAACCGTTCTCGTACAGGAACAGGTTGCCGAACCTGGCCTCGCAGATGCGCACCGCATTTTCCAGCATCGTCTGGAACACGGGTTCGAGTTCGCCTGGCGAACTCGAAATCACCCGCAGCACCTCCGAGGTCGCGGTCTGTTGCTCTAGTGACTCGGACAATTCGCGGGTGCGCTGTTGCTCGGCATCGAACAATCGCACGTTCTCGATTGCGATCACTGCTTGATCGGCAAAGGTGCCGACGAGCTCAATCTGCTTGTCGGTAAACGGCCGTACCTCGAAGCGCGTCAATGACATAACACCGATCGGGATGCCCTCACGCAATAGTGGAACGCCGAGTATGGTTCGGTAGCGGCCGAATTTCTTAGCTACCTCTGCCCACGTATAGGTCGGGTCAGCCTGCACGTCGGGAATATGGATGATCTTGCCTTCGAGCAACGCTCTTCCATGGGCACTCCCGGACTCCGGCACTACGGGGATGGTTCTGGCGTACTCGATGAACTCAGGAGAGAAGCCATACTCCGCGCGGAAGAAAACGCCGTTGATCTGCCGAGTGATTGATACCTGGTCAGCTTCACAAAGCTGAGCAGCCGACTCGATCAACGTCTGCAGTACTGATTTGAGATCGAACGTTGAGCGGCTGATGGCTTTCAGCACGTCCGCGGTAGCGGTCTGCTGCTGCAGCGAGTCGCGCAGCTCGCTGAGCAGACGGGTGTTCTCGATGGCGATGACGGCTTGGTTGGCGAAATTACTCACCAGCTCGATCTGCTTGTCGCTGAACGGACGCACCTCTTTGCGATAGATAGCGATCACGCCGATTAGGTCGTTCTCCTTGAGCATCGGCACGGCAAAGAGCGTGCGAGTGCCAGCGACCTCAACCCCCGCAACCGCAAGTGGGTTGCCGCCGAGATAGCTTTGATCTTGACGGAGGTCCGCGACATGAACTGGCTTGCGGGTTTGCGCGACGCGAGCCACCGTAGTTTCCGACGGCGGCCGGAATGACGTTCCATATTGCTCAGTATAAGCCGCCGGCAAGTCGCCGTGGAACGCGGCTCCACGGAAGGTATCGCCTTCGCACAGCCACATGGCGCCGTAGCTCGCCTCGCAAAGCCTAGTCGCGCTCGCCAGCATGATTTCGAATACCGGCTGCAATTCTCCTGGTGAGCCGCTGATTACCTGGAGAACCTCAGAGGTCGCAGTCTGTTGCTGCAACGACTCGCTCAGCTCGCGCGTGCGCGCCTGCACCTCGTCGAACAACCGCACGTTCTCGATCGCGATCACCGCCTGGTCGGCAAACATCTTTAGGAGAGCGATCTGCTTCTCCGTGAGCGGCCGCACATCCATGCGGCGAATTAGGATCGCTCCGATCGCGATCCCTTCTCGCAATAAAGGCATCGCCAGCGTGGTCCTATGTCCCAACTGTCGCGCATAGGCTGCCCCTTCGGGAAATTCCGCTTCGGCTGCCTGCAGATCGGGGATGTGGACGAGTGCCCGATCGACTACGGCTCGGCCGGTGACCCAATCACGGTTTATCGACCGTGCAGACCCTATCGGCCACTGTCTTGATGGTCCGTGCTTTGCGACAAGCCTGAGCGCATCGCCTTCAACGCACATGATGTCGGCGTCGGTCACATCGAGCAATCGTGCAGCGCTTTCTGCAATAGCGCGCAGCGCCAATTCGGCATCCGTTGCTGAGTTGGCGATTGCGCGCAGAACCTCGGCCGTCGCCTCCTGCCGCGCCAAGGCCTCTGCGAGCTCGCGCTCGCGCGCTTCGAGCTTCTTTTGCAGGCCAGCGCGCGATACAGGCATCCGGCCAAGGCGTGTTCTCGCCTTCGTTGTCTTCGAACGAAGACTCATCGCGGGTCTTCGGCTCTTCGCCCCTTTGCGAGCCAAGGTCACCTCGTGTGGACAGTCGCTGGTTGTTTTCCGGTCGGCCCAATCGATGATTTAGACTTCAATCCTAGCAGAACCGCACGATGAATTTGCGGGCCTCATTCGATCACCTCGTCGGCGCGGGCGAGCAGCGTCGCTGGAACATCGAGGCGGAGCGCCTTGGCGGTCGTCAGATTGACAATGAACTGAAAGTTGGTCGGCTGCTCGACTGGAATGTCGGCTGGCTTAGCGCCGCGCAGAATCTTGTCGACGAAGTCGGCAGCGCGCGGGAATTGATTCGCAAGGTTTGGTCCATAGGACATCAGACCGCCCGCTTCAACGTACTCCCGATGACCGTGCATCGTCGGCAGTCGCGCGCCCACCGCCAAAATGTTGATGCGAATCCGGTTCGTGTTTAGGAGCGCGTCGGGACAAAGATAAAGTGCATCCGCGCGGTCCCTGAGGGCCTCGAAGGCAGGTACGATATCCTCAGCTCGCCGGATTTCGGATGTAGTGACCCCAAGGCCGAGCCTGCGGGCCGTTGCCTGAGCCTCGCTCATATCCAACATGGAGCCGGGATTGCCCGCATTAACCATGATCGCCAACCGGCGAAGACCGGGTACGACCTCACGCAGGAACTCGAGTTTCTTGCCACTAGTGTCAGACATCTGGTTCGCCAGACCGGTGACGTTGCCGCCCGGTCTCGCCAGACTCGCGACCAGGCCAGTCCCGATCGGATCGTTCGCCGCCGCGAACACGATCGGGATGACTGCTGTCGCTCGCTTTGCCGCGAGGCTTGGCGGGGTTGTCGACGTAACAATGACATCGACTTTGAGCCGGACCAGCTCGGCCGCGTTTTCTGCGTAGCCCTCGCTCCGTCCCTCTGCCCAACGATACTCGATCGAGACGGTGCGACCCTCAATCCAGCCGAGTTCGCGTAACCGCTGAACAAAAGCGGCAACCCGTTCGCTCTCAATCAAAGGGTTGGCACCCAAGAATCCAATGGTCGGCACCTTCCCCGGCTGCTGCGCGCGCGCCGCGAGCGGCCACGCGGCCGCAGCGCCACCGAGAAGCGTCACGAAATCGCGGCGCCCGATCACTCGATCACCTCATCGGCGGCCACAAGAAGGCCCGATGGCACCGTAAGGCCGAGCGCCTTCGCGGTCTTGAGGTTGAGCGACGTCTGATACTTGGTAGGTGTCTGCACCGGAAGGTCGATTGGTTTGGCGCCTCGTAGGATGCGGTCGACAAGCGAGGCCGCCTGTTGGAACGTCTCACCGAAGTCGGTGCCGTATGACATGAGTCCGCCGGCGGTAACGAAGAAACGCAATGCATAAACCGCTGGTAAATTGTGGCGAGCCGCGAGCGCGATCACGAGATCGCGATGGACAATAGTCGTGCCATCCGACGGCAGCAGTAGGCCGCCGTTCGGCGCGCGCGAGAACGCCTCGATTCCGCGTTCAATGTCGGTCGCGCCAGCGACCGGTGTCGGGACAATCTCGATGTCGAGCGACGATCCCGCGGCCTCCGCATTCCGCACGAAGTAATCGTAGGCAGTTGTCTTGGGTCCGGCGACGAGTGCGACACGCGCAACGCGAGGTGCGATCTCCTTGAGCATTGCCAGCCACTTGCCTGCGATGCCTTCCTCGTAAAGCATAATGCCGGTGAGATTGCTGCCTGGCCGCGCGAGGTTTGCAGCGAAACCCGATCCGATTGGATCGGAGACGCCGAGAAAAACGATCGGGATCGTGCTGGTCTGGCGCTGCAACGCCGCCGTGACGGGCGTCGACACCGCGAGAATGACCTCCGGTTGCAGCGCGACTAGCTCCTTCGCAAGCGGCTGATATCGACCCGCATCCGCAGCGGCAAAGCGATGCTCAGTGTGAACGGTGCGGCCCTCCACCCAACCAAATCTGGCGAGCCCCTCTCGAAATTCCGCAAACTGGCTATTCCTTTCCTTGTCGTCCTCGGCGGTTTCCTCCAACACGCCGATCCGCCGCATGCGCTCGCCAGGCTGCTGCGCGCGCGCCGCGAGCGGCCACACCGCCGCGCCGCCGAGAAGCGTGATGAAGTCGCGGCGTTTCACTCAATCACCTCGTCGGCGCGCGCCAGAACCGTCGCTGGCAGATCGAGACCGAGTGCCTTCGCGGTTTTGAGATTGACCACGAGCTCATATTTGTTCGGCGCCTGGACCGGCAGTTCGGATGGCTTTTCGCCCTTGAGAATGCGGTCGACGTATTGGGCCGCGCGCCGGTACTGGTCGGTCGAACTAGGCCCGTAGCAAATCAGGCCACCATCGGTGACGAAAGATGGGAACGGATACACCGCCGGCAATCGATAGCGGGCCGCAAGTGTGACGATGAGATGGCCGTCACTGTCCCGCAACCCGCTCGCCGTCACGATCAAGCCACCATTTGGTGACCCGGCCAAAGTGCCAACGGCACGCTCGATCTCGCTGCCGTTGCGCACGACGACTGAGCTCACCTGTACCCCATGAGACGGGGCCACCGACTGGATTGCGGCGAACTGGCCGATCCCCGCGGGATTGGTTCCCTCCCGAATCACCGCCGCTCGCGTCACGCCGGGTGCAATCTCCTTGAGCAGCTCCAGCCATTTCGCGCTGATGCCGTATTCAAACAAAGTAAAACCGGTGGCATTGCCGCCCGGCCGCGCGAGACTCTCGACAAAGCCGGCGGCGACGGGATCTGTGACGTTCGCGAACACGATCGGCACGGTGCTGGTCGTAGCCTGCAACGCCAGCGTGGCCTGGCTGTTGGATGCCAGGATCACGTCCGGGGCGAGCGCAACCAATTCCGCTGCATATTTGCGGCGGTCGGCCTCGCTCGTGCCCCAACGTGTATCAATCCGCACGTTGCGGCCGGCACTCCAGCCCGATTGCTGAAGCCCTTGCACAAACGTAGCGTGACGGGCATGCCCTTCTGGATCGTCCGCCGCCAGATGCATCAGCACGCCAATGCGCCGCACGCGCTCGCCTTGCTGCGCGCGCGCCGCGAGCGGCCACACCGCCACCGCGCCGCCAAGTGCGGCCAGCAATTCCCGGCGTCCTATGGTGACTGGCATGCGCCCCTCTCCGTGCGAGGGTGCCTAGAAAATACGATACCACGCCGCGTGCATGCCGTCTCCACGTTCAAGGAAGAGGGATGGCTTCTGCTCGGCGGCCTGTAGAGCCGTGAGACGTGCCGCTCGGCGGGGCCAAGCAAATCCAGCGAGCGTGCGCCCATGCGCTGCTCTTACAATGCTCCACGACTATCTGACAACGTCCCACAGATCGAGTGCCGGTTTTCTCAGCTTGGTGGCCTTGCGCTCACAGCAATCGAGCGCCCAGGCGGCGCGCGCTCGCTGTCCGTTATCGCAACTGATCTTAAAATCATTGGAGCACCACAGACAATCGCGCTTCATCGACGGTGGTCGACGTCATGTCTTGGCGGCCACGCCGGGCTTAGCCAACCGGCGCGTCGCATGTAAGCCTGGTAGCTTCAGTGATGCGCTGAAACGCTCTTGACCCACTCGGACAGTAGATCGCCGGACGCCGAACGGCTGAGGTCGCCCAGACTAAGAATGCCGACCATCCGCTTGCTCTTGTTGATCACAGGCAATCTGCCCACCTGCAGCTGCTCCATGTGCCGCACTGCCTTGCCGAGGTCATCATCATCCCGACAGCAATGGATCCCCGGGGTCATCACATCGCGCGCTGTCGCGTTGCTGGCATCGAAACTATCCTCCGCTAGCCCTTTGCAGACGATATCGCGGTCGGTCACCATGCCGATCAGCCGGTCGTTCTCTCCAATCGGAATGGCGCCTATGTCATGCTCACGCATCAATTTCGCGAGTTCGCTGACAGGAGTGTCTGGACTAACCCAATCGACTCCTTTGTGCATCACGTCTTTGACTTTCATGACCCACCTCCGTTGCTGGACTTTGCGCACTCGGTCAAATCCAACCCCGGTTCCCTCAACGCTTCGGATTATACAACTGATCGAGCCCTATTGGGACTGTCAGCAGCAACAGCGGCAGTGCCGCCATTGGCTGGAAATAAAGTTTAATTAAAAGCCGCCCGCCCACCTTGCGGCACAGCTGCCTGCAGCGCACATGACTACGAGCCAGGCGGGCCGACCGGGAGCATGAGCCGTGGCGACCGTCCTGATCATCGGCGCGAGCAGAGGGATCGGCCTTGAGACGGTGAAAGCCGCTCTTGAGGCGGGACATTCGGTGCGTGCGCTAGCGCGCTCAGCCCGAAGAATTGCTGTTGACCACCCCAAGCTCAAAAAAATGGCCGGCGACGCGCTCGAAATGGCCACGGTGAAGCGTGCGCTGAGCGGAGTCGATGTCGTCATCCAATCGCTCGGCGTTTCGGCCGGGCCCGAAATCATATTCAAACCGACGCAGCTTTTCTCCAATGCTACGCGAATGCTCATCACCGCAATGGAAGAGACTCACGTCAAGCGGTTGATCTGCGTGACTGGCTTCGGGGCGGGCGACAGCCGCGGCCGCGGGGTTTTTTTTTATAACGTGGCTTTTCACCTGCTGCTGGGGCGTGTCTATGACGACAAGGACGTGCAGGAGCGCATCGTCCGTAGGAGCAAGCTCGACTGGGTGATCGTGCGTCCCGTGATCCTGACCGATTGGCCGAAGACTAACGCCTATCGCGCGTTGGTCGATCCGCGCGACTGGACATGCGGGTTCATCTCTCGTGCAGACGTGGCGGACTTCGTCGTTAAGCAGATCGACGACGATGCCTTTCTGCATAAGACGCCAGTGCTCACGAGCTCCCTCCCTACTTCGAGGAGTGAGCCCACGCGGCCGCCGCGCCGCCGAGCAGTGTGATGAACTCTCGCCGTTTCAATTGATCGAATTGCATCCAACCCCGCTCGGCTATTCCGGTTGAATACAGATCGATGGAATGACCTTGGCCCAATGGTCGACATTCTTGCGGGTGCGACCAGGAGCGGCGATCGACAGCGTCACGCGTTTGCACCATGGCGGTCACCAGCCTCGCGACGTCGGGAAGGGCTGGATCGAGCAACTTCGGCGGCATTGTTGGGATTGGCCTGACTGCTCGGCCCAAGTTGGAATTCACTCTGTGAAGCCTTGCAAGCGCCAACTGGCAAGCCCTTCGGGTTGACGTCGTGCTCGGTACTCCGCAAGCATCTTTGAAAGCGAGCGAGTGCCCGGACCGTCGAGGTAGACGAGAAAGTCGACCTTTCTTCCAATTCCGGCGAGCGCCTCTAAAAGCATCATCCCTTCAATAATCAGAGGCCCCTCATGTTGATCGAGCCGCGTCGTCACAACACGTTGCAGGTCTTCGGTTCTCCATCGCAGCGGATTGCTGTCCCTGATCAGGTATAGGTCGAGATGCACCGTTGGGGCCCCCAATTGCCACGCAAGCCACGAGGCCAGCGATGACTTTCCGACGCCATCGTCACCATCAATGCCAATCAGTCGAGACAATCGGTTCGGGCCCAAATGCGCCAGCAATTTTTCGAGAAGTTCTTCTGAGCCGGGAAGTGCGGTCTTCATCGCCAATCTTCCTCAGTCTCCCGCTTCACCGCGGGTAGCCGCTCGCGCGACCGGCCGCCCTCCTGCTCGTCGCCCGGCTCGGGCGACGCAAACGACGCGGCGGTGACCCGCGCGGCACGGCGATGGGACCCCCGACAGAGAAAACGAAGCGAAGCGCTAAGGCTAGAGCCGCGCGCGTCCATTTCTCAAGCAGTAGGAGCCCGACGCAATCCATCCCCTCGGGCAAGTGCCGTTGCCCGGTTTCGCGATTGCGTCCGCAGCACCCAGCGACGGCGTGGAGTAGGAGCCCGACGGGATATAGCCGTGCGAGCACGAGCCGCCCGGCCCCGGCGGCTTCGGCACGGGCAGCGGCCTTGGTCCGGCGCCGTCGTCGTGATGAGCGCGGGAGCAGAGGGAAAGGGCCGTTTTCATGGCTCGATCTCTGTTTCGGACACTATTGGGACACTCCTGCCACCTCACCTTGAAATCGTTACATTATTTCGGCTGGCATATTGCTGCGTCATGGGACGCAAGGCGCCCCGCAAGCGCCTGGCCTGCCGCGTCATGTGCAGGCCTAACGGGTGCTTCGCAGGACCCGAACGTCTCTCGGCGCTCCGCCCACCCCTCGACTGGGGGTCGGTGAAGCAACGATGCAAACCCCGGGCGCAAAAACGCGCCGCGGGAACGATGGAGTGCGTGTTGTTGATACGAAGCCGAGGATCATTTCGCCATCGGGTCGTCCCCGCGAAAGCGGGGACCCATAATCACCGCCGGTGGTTATGGGTCCCGGCTCTCGCTGCGCTCGGCCGGGACGACGATGGCTTGGGCCGAACGAAGAACCAACCTGCGGCTGTACGAAATCGCCGCCGGCGCAATTCCCTTGTTTCCGGCCTGTTATTTACAATGAGCGGCGCAACCGCAACGTGTCGAGCGTTTCAGCGGCCTTCGCGCATCCAGGTGGCGGCGAGACTCCCGACCAGCAGCAGGAGCCCGATTAATCCGGCGAACACCGGCAGCACGCCGATCCCGCGCACCACGCTCGCCTCGCGCGTGCGCAGTCCGAGCCAATCGTCGCCGTGGTAGGTGTCGCTCGAGCGCACCGCGACGATGCGCGGCAGATGCACGCCGCTGCCGTTCTCCACCCGCACGACATCGCCGCCGGTGGCGTTCGCGAGCGGCGCCAGCACCTCGGTGGTCGAGGTGACCTCGGTGAATTCGCGCGGATTGGCGGGGCCCACATTGGCGAGCGCGTTGAGCGTCCCGTCGGTTGCGCGCCAGAGCCCAAGTTCGTTCGCTTCGATGGTCGCGCGCCACACCCCCGGCTCGGCGGGAGAGAGCGTGAGCGTGCGGGTCTTGCCCGACGGCGTCGTCAGCGTGACGTCGCTGACGGTGTCGGACATGGTCTGGCGC
>Ga0306920_100016622_pt1 | contig 10142 bp, 9 predicted proteins | sample flu12Cox44000170_FD_204666 | JGI IMG/M metagenome (GOLD analysis project Ga0306920, IMG submission 204666) | Lab enrichment of tropical soil microbial communities from Luquillo Experimental Forest, Puerto Rico - flux4day.12C.oxic.44.000.170 (v2)... | ecosystem: Environmental > Terrestrial >...
TATTGGGGCTGGACCGGCAACGCCTACATTGGAAACTACGGCGACAATTCGTTGCTTTATTTCTTTCAGTATCAAAACGCGCCGGCCGGCAGCCCTTTGGCAAATGGGGCGAAAACGGGAACTGATATTTTGCAGAGCGGAACGCTCTTTGACATGTTCCGCCAGGACGTTCTGGCGAATCAGCTGCCCCAGGTGTCTTGGATTGTCGCACCCGAAGCGTACACGGAGCACGGAAACTGGCCACCGAATTACGGCGCGTGGTACGTCTCGCAGATGCTGGAGGCGCTGACGGCCAACCCCGAGGTTTGGAGTAAGACCATCTTCTTTTACATGTTCGACGAGAATGATGGCTTTTTCGACCACATGGTGCCGCCCACTCCGCCGCGCTCCCGGGCCGAAGGCATCTCCACGGTGGGGACAACGAATGAATTGTTCACTGGCACGGCTTCGTATCCGGCGTCGTCCTACACGCCGGGACCGTATGGGCTTGGCGTGCGCGTGCCGATGATTGTGATCTCACCTTGGAGCAAAGGTGGATGGGTCAACTCCGAGGTGTTTGATCACACGTCGCTGATCCGCTTCCTCGAGCGTCGGTTCGGTGTCGTAGAGCCGAACGTTACCGCATGGCGGCGCGCGGCCGTGGGCGACCTGACTTCGGCGTTCAACTTTGCGTCGCCGAACGACTCGATGGTTTCCTTGCCGAGCACCGCCTCTTATCAGCCCCCGAATCAAAACCGCTATCCCGATTACGTGCCCGCTCCACCTGCCAACCAAGCCTTGCCTCAGCAAGAGCCCGGCACACGTCCGGCGCGACCGTTGCCGTATGAATTGCACGTCCATGGAGAAGTAGACGCTTCGAAGGGAAGCGTCCAGCTTTTCTTCCGGAACAGCGGCAAGGCTGGAACGGTAGTTCAAGTGCGCTCGGGCGACGGCTCGACCGGACCATGGACCTACACCGTGGGCGCCGGCGACGGAGCATCGGACAGCCTGGCAATCAGCGGACCTAGCTACGACTTCTCGATCTTCGGCCCGAACGGCTTCCTGCGGACATTGACTGGCAGCCTCGCGGCGAGCAGCGCTGGCCTTGCCGTCAAAGGGATCTACGACACGGAATCGGAAGGCATCGCCCTTGTGATTCAAAACCACGGCTCAAGCACTGAGAACGTGAGCATTTTTGACAAGTACTCCGGCAAGACTCACAGGCAAGAAGTTCATGCGGGTAACAGCAGCACGTACATTAGGCAGTTACTAGAATCTTTCGGGTGGTATGACCTCACCGTAAGGGTCGACTCCGATCCGAGTTTCCAGCGCCAGTTCGCAGGGCACGTGGAAACCGGAAGACCCAGTGTGACCGATCCGGCGATCGGCGGAGGAGAGTCGGAATCAGAGTAAGCGGCCTCGCGACTCCGTCACGGAAAAAGCCCGGCACCCTAGGAATCACTGGGGCCGGGCTTTTTGCTTGCCTTCATTCGGGATAACCTCAAAAAAGTAATACCTTCACGATCGAACACCGCTGACGCGCCTCACTGACTTGTACGCAGCTGAAAAGCGAACGCGGAGTAGCCAGAAAATCAGCAAGAGCAGTGGCAGGACAGCCGCAATGATGAGCAGGTCTATTTGGTTAGCTAAGAAGGGAAATACTTTGACAGCCTGCCCCAGGAAAAACGAGCCCGTGGCAATGAACAGCCCAAAACACATCCGCCAGAGGTGCCGCGCGACGCGCTGTGTGCCGAAAACGCCTCCGCGCAGCAGCATTCGAACGTCGCCTGCGGCGGCCAGCAAACATACTGTGCCCATGAACAGGTGCATCCCGGCGGGAACTCCATATTTAGATCCCGTCTCACTGAAGAACGCATGTACACCATTGCTCCAGCCGAGAACTCCGATCGCCAGGGGAATCAAAAGCGCAGACCAATCGTATTTGCTCGTTTCTCCATCCCTGCGGCGGGCGGTCAGCCATGCGGTCAGAATCAGGTAGCAGGTCAGAATGCCGCCGCCAAGGTTGTTTGGCTGATGTTTCACGATTGCTAGGTACACCGCGGCAGCGGCCATGGTCAGCATCGAGGTGACGAAGACTCTTCCCGCCAAAGCATGGCGTGGCGAGCCTTTGCGGAAAGAGATTGCAGCGGTGCCCGACACCATCCCTAGGATTCCAGCGGAAATATGGAGAATCAGTATGGGTGAAAACCACATTCTTCCGCACTCCTTGATACCGGCGAGTGATCTTCAGTTTCTAGATGGGAAGCGGCCACAGACTCATCGCGAATCGCTTCGGTGCGTTCCTACTAGCTGGATATACGCGCGGGGACCGACAAAAGCTTCAGGCGGGAGCCTAGATGGTTGAGGACGTTTCCGGAGTAGACGATTCGGCCGAGGAAGCGTCGGGCGACGATGCTTCCGCCGCGGATGGCTCGGTGGCGGCGGAAGCTTCTGACTCTGGCGCAGAGGATGGACCGGCATCCGCGCCAGAGGAGGAATCCGGCTCTACCGGCGCAACCGCAGACGCCGTTGGCGGCGCAGGCGCGGCGGAAGCTCCGAGAGCGGCCAGGCGAGCTGTGAGGACTTCAGCTAAGAGATCAATCAAGGTCTTCGCCCCGGTGCCGTCGGGATCTTTGTCGGGATTGTACTGCGCAACGTCGAGAGCGAGCAGGTTTTTGTGCTTCCCGAACTCGATGAGCGATTCCCGCACGTCGAAAAGCGAGAGGCCGCCGCTGTCGGGAACGTTGGTGGCGGGGAATTCCTCCTGAGCGATAACGTCCAGATCCAGGTGCAACATGAACTCGCGTGCATCGGCGTGGAGAAGGCCGAGAGCGTTCCGGGCGGCCTCAACTGCTCCCCTGCCGTGAATTTCGGTGGCATCGATCCGACGCACAGGAGAGCGCGTAAGGAATTCCTGCTCCGGAGGATCGAGCCGCACTAGCCCGAAAATAATCGTATCCGGCTCGCGGACGAGCGGAGGTTCGCCCCAGAAGCGCACAAGTTCCGGAGAACCTTTGCCAATGATGCCGGCAAGAGCCATGCCGTCCAGGCGGCCCGAAGGAGTGCTGGCGGGAGTATTGAGGTCGGCATCGCGGTCAAACCACAGAAGATTGATGTGCTTGTAGTAGCGGCGCGCTCCGCTGAGCAGCGCCACCGTCTGGACACAATCGCCGCCGAGAACCAGAACGAACGCGCCGGACTTAATTGCCAACTCGGCGCGAGGCCTCAAGTCGTTCAACGCAGCAACTATTTCAGGAATGTTGCGGGCCCGCTTGTGTTCCTCGTCGTCGGCGAACAACCGGGGAGCGCAATCGCCGAAGTCGGTAATCTCGTACCCAATGGATTGGAGTCGTTCGATGAGACCAGCGGCGCGAAGCGCGGCGGGGGCTTTCTCTGTGCCTGGAGCGAAACCTGCAGCGCTGGACGGGGCGCCGATAAGGGCAAGCTTGTTCGGCTGACGGACGATTTTGACCGCCAATGTGCACTCCTTGTGCTGCAATAGAATGCGCCGGACTACGGCAAATCCGCCGGATAATTCCCTGCCCGGCAAGCAAAACCGAATCACAGGCCGGCCGTTGAGCGATAATTCAGCGACGTGGAGCGGCCGCGATGGTGGCCAGTTCCGGAGGAAGCGTGAATCGGACGTCCTCGCGGATCAGGTCGAGATCGCGCTGGTCCGTGAAACCAAATTGCGCCAAACGCTCGCTGACCTGCTCGACGAGCACTTCGGGCGCAGAAGCTCCTGCCGTGAGGCCGATGCGATGCACACCGTCAAGCCACGCCGGGTCAATGTCCGCGGCGGAATCGATCAGCTTGGCCTTCACGCTGAGGCGCTCGGCGAGTTCGACAAGGCGATTGGAATTCGAGCTGTTCTGCGAGCCAACGACGAGGATCAGGTCGACATCCTTCGCGACCTGCTCGACGGCCTCCTGGCGATTCTGTGTGGCATAGCAGATGTCATCGCTCGCCGGGCCAATGATTTTGGGAAAGCGTTGGCGCAGTCGGGCGACAATCTCCTGCGTGTCATAAAGACTGAGCGTCGTTTGCGTGAGGAACGCCAGCCTCTCGGGATCCTCCACATGAAGCGCATCGACAGCGGCGATTGAATCGACCACCAGTGTGCGGTCTGGTGCTTCCCCGGAGGTGCCGACGATTTCCTGATGGTCCTTGTGACCGATCAGGATGATGGTGCGCTTCTCACGCGCGAACTTGAGGGCTTCGAAATGAACTTTTGTGACCAGAGGACACGTGGCGTCAATGACGCGGAGCGACCGATCTTTCGCTTCTTGGCGGACGGTTGGCGGCACACCATGCGCGCTGAACACCAGTACGGCACCGTGAGGCACATCGCCGATAGCTTCCACGAATATGGCGCCGCGGCGACGCAATTGCTCAACAACGTAGGTGTTGTGAACGATTTCGTGGTGGACATAAACGGGCGCGCCGTAGGCTTCCAGCGCCAGCTCGACGATGTCGACGGCACGGACGACCCCGGCACAAAATCCACGGGGACGAACGCGAAGTAGGGTCCTAGCCTCAGTTCGAATAGCCATTTGCTCCCTTAAGCGACTGAATTTTCAAAAATCTATCATATCAAAGACGGCAGGCACGCGCATGCCAATGTGGGAAACGCGATGGCCTTCACTTGTCAGAACTGGCTGAAGGGGCACCATTTGCGGGTGGCGCCACGGTGTTGGGCGAAGGCGCGAAAACACCGTCGGTCCGAGGAGGAAACCTGACACACAGGACAGGTGGCAAGGAATAGGAGTCCGGTAGAATAAGGGTCTCAGGACTCTATGGCTGCGCATGAGCATCGACGGAGAAGCGAGCGCGTAATGCTCCGCATGACGGTCTTTGTGACGGCCGAGGACGAAGAACGCCGGCAGATCCAGGAGCAAGCCGAGACGCAAGTCGTCAACGCGCACGGAGGTTTGCTAAGGATGAAGCAGCACCTGCACATGGGCCAGTCGTTTTTGCTGAGTAATCCACGAAACCGCAAGGAAATGAGCTGCCGCGTGGTGCAAACTGACGACGAGGGCATGGAGTTTTATAAGATCGCGTTCGAATTCGACCGCCCAACGCCGAATTTCTGGCCGATTGTGTTTCCACCCGCCGATTGGTGCGTTCCTGTAGCAAACTAGAGTCGAAAAAAGTTAAAGTTAACTTTTTCACGTCGCTCGTGTTTCTTAAGGTGTGGAGGTGCGAGACTTGGACCTGGGGAAAGGAAGTTTTGGCGCCGCGGTGATGGTCGGTTCCTTATTGGCGGGCCTAGTGCTGGCAGGTTGCAACGACGACGTCGAGATACTGCGCGACCCGGAGGTGAAGTTTGCCAAAGGCCTGACTTGGGCTTGGCGACCCATGGGGCCTCCGCCGACTGCGCAGCGCGACGAGGATACGAGGCCGGTCCTTTCGCGTGATGTGATCTCTCAGCCATCGCCGACGCAACACATGGAAAGCAACCGCGACTGGAATACAGAAGCCAATCGCAAACAGTTGCAGGGTGCGATTGAGCGCGCCTTGAGGTCGAAAGGGTTGACGCAGGTGAAGGACCCGGCAATAGCGGATTTTCTCGTGGACTATCACCTAGCGGTGCAAACGCACCGGGCTACCGTGCAGACGGTTTACCCGGGAGCTTACCCGGGATTCGTCTGCGGGCCGTACGGCTGCTGGTCGGGTTGGGGCTGGGGTCCGCCGGAAGCAGGATTTCAGAATGTCGCTTACCACCAGGGGACGTTTGTGCTGGATATCGCGCTGCGGTCTCCGAAGAAACTGGCTTACCGCGCGGTAAGCCGTAAGGAGTTGAACAAGCAGCAGATTTCTCCCTATCAGGCAGAAGAAGCCGTGAACCATCTGCTAAAAGGGCTGAAGGTGCAATGACAACGATTAAGTGTCGTTTGCGGAAAGCAAAAGCCGGGAGGGGCCTAATCCCTCCCGGCTTTTGCTTTTACCCTGAGTTCAGCAAAGACGATGGTTACTGCGCCTGCGGCTTGGGTTGCGGAGGCGGCGGAGCGGCTTGAGGCTGCCCCTGCGGATTGGGCTGCGCCAGCGGACGCTGTACTTGAGGTTGCGCGCCGGCAGCGGGCTGCGACTTCGCCTGGATGGACACAAGTTCAACCTCAAAGATGAGAGTTTCATTCGGGCCGATGGGGCCACCATTCGTGCCGCGTTCACCGTAAGCGAGATCGGCAGGAATGACGAGCTGCCACTTGGAGCCGACGGGCATGAGTTGCAGCGCCTCCGTCCAACCCTTGATGACTTGCCCAACGGGGAAGGTAGCGGGCTGACCCCGTTTGAAGGAGCTGTCGAATTCAGTTCCATCAACCAAAGTGCCGCGATAGTTGCAGACGACGGAATCGGAAGCCGTGGGCTTGGGGCCTGTGCCAGGCTGGAGGATTTTGTACTGGAGGCCGCTCGGCAGCGTGACCACGCCGGGCTTCTCCTTGTTGGCAGCCAGGAAGGCTTCGCCCGTTTTCTTATTTTTCTCGACGGCTTGCTGACGCACTTCCTGCTGGTGAGCGGTCACCTGCTTTTGAAGTTCCGTCAGCGTAGCCTGCACTTCCTCGTCGGTCATTTGTGGTTTGGCCTCGGTGAGGCCATCGCGCAAACCGCGGGCCAGGATTTCAGGATCGACATCAACCGCTTCCTTGTGAATGCCCCTGCCGAGATTAATACCCACGGCGTAACTGACCTTCTCTTTTTGTGTTTCGAGGGTCAGGGGAGCAGACTCCTTCTTCGCATCGGTGGTGCCGGTTTTGCCGGCCGGTGCCTTTTGCGTTGTGGACGCAGGGGCGGTTTTGGCGCCCGAAGCGGGCGCCGATTGAGTGGAGGGCGCGGAGCTTTGCTGGGCGGGCGTAAACCCGGGAAGCAGGCAACCGCCCAGGAATACAGCCAGGGCAGCAAATGTGGTTTTAGGCATACAGATTATTGTCCCATCGCGCAGGGTGGTGCGCAAATGACAGTTTGATGAAGCTGTGCCCGGGGTGGCACTCAGAGGGAAAGGCTGTTATCGTCGGGAACCTATGTTACTCAGAAACAAGGTGGCGTTGATCACGGGTTCCGGGCGCGGAATCGGCCGAGCCATCGCGAAATTATTTGCGACCGAAGGCGCGAGTGTCTTTTTGACGGCGCGGACGGAGAAGGAACTGAAGGATACGGCGCGGGAAATCGCAAACGTCGCTGAGCCAGCAGGCTATCTGACCGCGAACCTTGCACGAGAACACGAGTGCCAGCGAGTGGTAGCGGCAGCGCGTGAGAGTTTCGGGCGCGTGGATATTCTGGTGAACAACGCAGGACATTACGGGCCGGTAGTACCGGTCGAAGAGTACCCACTCGAGGAGTTCGACAAGGTGATTGCGGTGCATTTGCGGGCGGCGTTTCTTCTTAGCAAGCTCGTGCTACCGGACATGTATGCGCGGAAATCAGGCGCGATTCTGAACGTTTCGAGCATTTCGGCAAAGGCGGCGTACGCCTGGGGGTCAGCCTACGCTGCGGCGAAAGCGGGCATGCTGGGGTTGACGCGAGTGATGGCCGCGGAGGCCGCGAGGCAAGGCGTCCGGGTTAATGCGATTTGTCCCGGGCCCGTGACTGAGACGGTCATGAGCAAGGAATTGGGGAAGACACTGGCTGAGAAATTGGGCGTGAGCCCCGAGGAGCAATTGAAAGGCTTTTTGGGTTCGCTGCTGCAAGGGCGGGGGCAGAAGGCGGCGGAGATTGCGCAAGCAGCGTTGTTTTTGTGCTCGGATATGTCGAGCGCGATGGTGGGGCAGGCGATCAATGTGGACGGCGGAGCGGTTTATTTTTAGATTGCGGAGGGCATTGCAGAAAAGGCCGGCTCCCCCATTGGTAATTGCAGGGCATGCGAGTCAGCGGAGGTCGTTCCTGACAATTGAGCCGGACTTCATAACGAATTTGACGCGCTGAAGTTCGGTGATGTCTTTGAGGGGATCCCCCGAGACGGCGACAAGATCGGCCCATTTCCCTGGTTCGATGATGCCCATTTTGTCGCTCCACCCAAGAAGTTCGGCGGCATTGGCGGTGGCTGTGCGGATGGCTTGCATCGGGGCCATGCCGTAATTCACGTAATACTCGAATTCCTTGGCTTCGTTCAGTTCCTTCCAGTCGAACCCACCCGCATCCGTGCCGAGAACGATCTTTACACCCTTTTTCAGGGCCAATTGGAACGCGGCTCTTTCGGTTTCGACCATTTTTGGCCAGTTGCCTTGACGGCCCGGCGCGACGTAGGCCCCGACCATAATCGTCGGAACCCAGAAGATTCCGCGGCGAACCATCTCCTCCATTTGCGGCTCGCCGAGGCCGTCGCCGTGTTCGATCGTGTCCGCCCCGGCTTTGAGGGCGGCGGTGATGCCGTCATTGCCGATGGCGTGCGCTGCGACTTTCTTCCCGATGCGGTGGGTTTCGTCGACAATGGCCTTTGCTTCTTCGTCCGTGAAATTAACGTGGCTGTGAAGGACGCCGTCGGGACCGTAGAAGTAACCGTGGTCGGAGTAATACTTGATCCAGTCCGCGCCATGCATCACCTGCTCGCGGACCGCCTTGCGCACCTCTTCGACACCATCGACGTACTGAACGCCGATGGGCACTTTGAGTTCCCAGGAATAACCGAGAAGCGGGTACATGCCCGTGGGCGCCATGGCGCGAGTGGCGACTTGCATGTGCGGGCCGGGGATCTCGCCATTGTTAATGGCTTTCTTCACGTCGGCGTCGGCGTACATGGCGCCTTCAGTCTCGAGGTCGCGAAGCGTGGTGAAACCGTGCGAAAGCGCAATCTGGGCGTTGCGCGCAGCAAGAATGGCCCGATACGGGATGGATTGCTTGAGTAGCTGCGCGTCGTAGTCCTGCTCGGTGATGTCACCCTGAAGGAGAATGTGAGTGTGCGCGTCAACAAAACCGGGAAGAACCGTGGCATGAGATAGGTCAATCAGCTCAACGCCCGGTGGCGCCGAACCACCAGGTGTGACACTCGCGATTTTGCCGTCCTCAATGGCAACGAGCACGTCCGAAACAAGAGCATCGCTCTTACCGTCGAACAAGTGTCCGGCGCGAACGACGACGCGCTTCGAAGAAGTTTTCTGCGGCGGCTGCGCAACAAGAGAAGAACTCGCCGAGGCGGCGAGCCAAGCAAGAAACAGTAGGAGCGGGCAACGTAGGCGGGACATAGACACCTCCGTAGAGCGCAGCAGCGTAACAGAGGCACCGCCTAAAAGGAAAGGCCAGCCGCTCTCTCAGGACGGCTGGCCTTGTCGAATGCACGTAGAACCCGGAGTTACGAATGCGGGGGGACAGGTCCCAGGTTACGTGCTCTGGCAAGCACAGGACAGCGATTTCGCTCCCTAGCGAGCGGGCTCCGAACCGGGACGGCGGACCGGACGCCGGCTCCAATCTTCCAAGGCCGCGACGCTACGGCGGGCCGCGAGAATCAACGGGTTCTGACTGACCACAGCCCGGGCGACACCGGCTTCCCAGGTCTTCTGCCCGAGATAGAGGGCCGCAACGCAAACCGCGATAGACCCGAAACCAAGGACGAACAGCGCAAAGGCGGCGAGCAGTTCGCGCACCGCATAAATCTGCAGCGAGGCGATGACCGCCAGGAACAACCACATCCACTTACGACGGGTATCTTTCTTGCTCATTCGATTCGACTCCCCTCCCCAAAGAACCGAAACGGCTGTACCAAGGTCGATGTGCTTCGATGTCGCCCTTTGACCTGAGGGCTAATTTCCCGACCTGCCCTATTAGACAGGGAGCTCTCCGGAAAACCTATGGTACAGCAGCATCAAAATGTAATCTAAACCAGTCTCCTAGTACCACACTGTGAAAACGGAAGGCGACTAAGTCATTTTATACAAACGAGATAGAGGATCATTACGGCAGAGGAAAAGATTCGCTTTCTATTTGCTGGCCGTGCTGTGGAAAACCTACCCTTTCGTACAGTGTGCAGCTGCTGGTTGGACCACCCGATGGCTACTCAATGCTGCCCGAACCGACGCAAAACCCGGCTTGCGATCAGCTTCTTTGGCGGCACGGACACAACCAGCGCGCGAGTCTTGAGAACAAGCCAAGAACTCGGAGCGCGGGTCACTGTGGCGCGCTGGTGCCAATTCTGCTCATTCCAGCTGCCCTAGGCTTTTTTCACCAACCGAGTG
>Ga0306920_100016624_pt1 | contig 10142 bp, 11 predicted proteins | sample flu12Cox44000170_FD_204666 | JGI IMG/M metagenome (GOLD analysis project Ga0306920, IMG submission 204666) | Lab enrichment of tropical soil microbial communities from Luquillo Experimental Forest, Puerto Rico - flux4day.12C.oxic.44.000.170 (v2)... | ecosystem: Environmental > Terrestrial >...
CAGTTGGCTGATTTTCCGCGTTGCTCACTCCTCACGTATCGATCTAGATATGCTCGTCGTTACTGCCAGTCCGGCTCGGACCGCCTTGAAAATCAGCCAACTGACCCCGCGGCCGCGGGGCGGTAGGTCTCCTACTTATGATACGATGCACTAGGCAAGCGAAGGCCGGCTTCGGCCCGTAGCGCAGCCCTAGGTAAACGCGAAAAAGAAGGGCTAGCGCTGAAAGCGCGACACAAGGATAACCAATTGCAAAAGACCCTCGATCCGTGGCTTGAGGTGGAAAATATAATGCGCCTTGAGGCGCGCTTTCAGCGCTGATTGTCCTATCCTACGGTTCCTAGCCCTGCGGGGCCCTGCGGGCTAGGGAAAACCAACCTGCCATGGCCGTGGCCGCCTACGGCTTACTGTTGCTCGCCGCCGCTCAATGTAATCTCCAGGCCCTCAGTCAACCCAAATGGCGTTCCAACCCTCAGCCCAAACGTCTCTCGACCGCCTCGCTCATCAATCTGCTACGCCACGAACTTTGGAGCGCTTCGATTCGACCCCAGCCTTTTCCCCACTTCAGCACCCAAGCTGGCCTCGACCACAACCCCAAAAAACCACAACCAGATCTTCATTCCGCCGTCTTCTACGCCGTCGCCTAGCCTCAACGAGAGCCAAACTCCAGACGCGGGCGGGGACGCCCGCGCCACAATGTGGGACGGGCGTCCTCGCCCGTCAGATTGCCGAAAAGGGCTTGGAAATTGGCCAAACTCCAGACCGGCGCTGAAGCGCCGGCCTATTATCAAGGTGTCCCTCCGGGACGGTACGTCTGGCGTGCCTAACTAAACGCGCTAAACAGCTACCCCTGGGCATCTGAGGTCTACCACGCCTTCGGCGTGCTCCTCAGGAGTGAGCTCTTGAAGTTGCCTTATTGCAGAGTGTTTGTTACGCTGAACACCCCCCCAAAAAAGAACAACTTTAGACAATCATTGAGAAGCCATGGTCAGAAGCAACCTGTAACCTCTATCCAAGATGGGCAACCCGGCGAGCCAGAAGTCAAAATCTGTCAGGATGGAGTTGGTCGATCGGAGACCGATCCTCCGGGCGATGTTTAATCCGCGGGCGATTGCTTTGATCGGTGCCACTGAGGCCCCGGACAGTGTCGGTCGCACTTTGATGGAAAATCTTCTGTCGTTTGGCCGGCCGTTGTATCCCATCAATCCGAAACGGAACACTGTTCTCGGCATCAAAGCTTTTCCGAATATTGTGGATGTGCCCGGGCCCGTCGAGCTGGCCATCATTGCCACGCCGGCTAATACCGTTCCTGACGTAGTCGGCGAGTGCGCTGCGACGGGCGTGACGGGAGCGGTGATCATCTCCGCCGGCTTCAGGGAGATTGGTAGCGCGGGGAAGGAACTGGAAAAAGCGATACTTGCTCGGCGTGGCGGGATGCGCCTGATTGGACCAAATTGCCTCGGGGTGATGATCCCCTCAGCAGGTTTAAACGCAACATTTGCTAAGAAGACAGCGGTGCCCGGAAACGTTGCATTCATCAGCCAGAGCGGGGCTTTGGGTGCGGCAATCCTGGATTGGAGCGTACGTGAACGGGTAGGATTCAGCGCATTTCTTTCCACCGGCTCAATGCTCGATGTAGGCTGGGGAGATTTGATTTATTACCTCGCCGACGACCCGTCTACTCGCAGCATTCTTATTTATATGGAGTCGATTGGAGGCGCGCGATCGTTTCTCTCGGCGGCGCGCGAGGTGGCTCTGAGAAAGCCCATCATCATCATTAAGGCGGGAACTACCGAAGCCGCCGCGAAAGCTGTGGCGTCTCATACCGGTACATTGACTGGTAACGATTCGGTTCTCAATGCAGCCTTTCGCAGGGCGGGCGTTCTGCGCGTTCATAGAATCGCAGACCTCTTTGACATGGCTGAAGTATTGAGTAAACAACCTCGTCCTAAGGGACCTCGGCTTGCGGTGATAACGAATGCGGGAGGGCCCGGTGTGCTTGCAACCGATATGCTGGTCACCGAGGGCGGAGAAATAGCACAGCTCTCTGAGGAGAGCTCCCGCAAGCTCAATGAGTTTCTGCCGAGCCACTGGAGTCGAAGCAACCCTGTGGATCTCCTTGCAGATGCGACGGCGGAGCGGTTTGTAAAGGCCGTAGAGATTGTCAGTGCGGATTCCGGCAATGACGGAATTCTAGTCATCTTGACTCCACAGGCGATGACCGATGCGACTGCGATAGCCAAAGGGTTGAGCGCCTTTAAAAAGATTCCTGGAAAGCCAATTCTGGCGAGTTGGATGGGCGCAGGCGAAGTCACGGAGGGAGAAGCCATCCTCAATGCCTCGGCTATACCAACATTCGAGTATCCTGATACAGCAGCTCGCAGTTTTTGTTACATGTGGCGGTATAGCGACAACTTGCGTGCACTTTATGAAACACCTGAGCTGACGGCGGGCCCGACGGATAACGTGCGAGGAGGCGCTACCGCTGCGGCGGTCATCAACGCTGCTCAAAGAGCCGGACGCACCTTATTAACCGAAGTCGAATCGAAGCAGATCCTGGATGCATACGGGATACCGACCGTTTCTGCACGTATCGCGAGAAGCGAGGACGAAGCAGTGAGAATTGCGGCCGAAGTTGGGCCACCGGTGGTGTTAAAGCTTTATTCTGAAATTATTACGCACAAGACCGATGTCGGTGGTGTAAAACTGAATTTGAGGGGGGAAGACGAAATCCGCCGGGCATACCACGAGATCGAACAATCTGTTACCGATAAACGCGGTGCATTCTTGGGGGCTACCGTCGAACGGATGATTCAATCCGATGGTTATGAGCTAATCCTGGGAAGCAGTGTTGATGCCCAGTTTGGGCCGGTCCTTCTCTTCGGTTCGGGTGGGCAGCTGGTTGAGGTCATGAAAGATTATGCCCTGGGCTTTCCGCCGCTGAACCGCACCCTGGCCCGACGAATAATGGAGCAGACTCGAATTTACAACGCGCTCAAAGGTGTGCGCAGCCGTGCGTCCGTTGATCTGGAGGGGCTCGAAAGGTTGCTCGTCAGATTCAGTCTGCTTGTTGCCGAACAGCGATGGATCAAGGAGATTGATATCAACCCGCTCTTGGTCTCAACGAGCCAGATGCTTGCCTTGGATGCGAGAATTGTTCTGCTTAACCCGGAAATCGGAGAAGATAATCTACCGCGACTTGCGATTCGTCCTTACCCGCAACAGTATGTAAGTACCTGGACACTGAAGGACGGCAGTCCGATACTCATTCGCCCGATCCGGCCGGAGGACGAACCGATGATGGTCAAGTTTCATGGCGCGCTGTCCGAAAGCACCGTGCATTTTCGATACTTCGGTCTTCTGAAGTTAGAACAACGCGTTGCACATGATCGCTTGGTACAAATGTGCTTTAACGATTACGATCGCGAAATAGCAATAGTTGCTGTAAGGAATGAGCAGAAAACGAAAGAAGACGAGATCATCGGGGTAGGCCGGCTCATCAAGGTGCACGGGGTCAATGATGCTGAATTTGCAATCGTGCTCAGCGACCAGTGGCAAGGGCATGGACTCGGGACTCACTTCCTGAAACTTCTTCTGGAAATCGGCCGGCAGGAAGGAGTTGAACATGTCATTGGGCAGATGCTCCCCGACAACTACGGCATGCAGCGGATTTGCAAGAAGCTTGGCTTCGACATGAGTTACGATCGATTTGCGGAGATCGTAGAAGCAACAATAAAATTATAAGGTGGTCGAGAGTTCAGAAGACAGAAGACAGAAGACAGAAGACAGAAGACAGAAGACAGAAGACAGAAGACAGAAGACCCCCCGAACCCCGATTCCAAAACGCAGTTCCTTATCGATGATCGTTGCCCCACGAATGAGAGGGGAGAAAAGTCGCGCGAAAATGAATGAAAAATTGTGAGGCTAACCCGCAAAAATCGTGCGCTGTACGAAGCGTCGCGCACATTGCGGGTTAGAAGGTCCTTAAACAGGCGCTTCCGCGCCACTGGTGTTTGGACATTTTCGCCGCGGAACCAAAGTTAAGCCAGAGGTTGACGCGTGGATCGCCGCGCAGCGGGGTTGAAGCTCCCGAGGGTCGGACGCCCTTTCAGGGCGGGTCGCTTTATATCACTTCACCCAGGGCTGAAGCGCCCGACTTCGCAAAGCCTACGTCGCGGCTGGCTTTTTGGCGTCACCTACCGCAACATGAGGGGCGCCATAGCTTCAGCGACGGCGGCCTGGGCTATTCTGTTAGACCGCTCTGCGGTCGCTGGAGTTTGGACATTTGGAAGACCGAGATCGTGCTCCGTAGGAGCAAAATCTTTATAGCTACCGACATCCAAATCGCGGTAAGCTCCGTAGGAGCGGCATATTATGGCCAACACCTACACACAGATTTAGATCCATATGGTTTTCGCCGTTCAGGGGCGGCAGAATCTGATTCGGCGTGAGCACAACGATGAACTGCAAAAGTACATGACCGGGATGGAAAATGTATCTTTTGGTCATGCGGCACGTTGAAGCGTTTCAACAGCTCGACGTATTCTTCGCTAAAGCTCTTGCATCGATGATGCTCCTGTTGGTTTTGAATGTACTTGATCATCGTGCTGAGCTGTGAATGGGAGTAGGAAAACGCACCGAAACCTTCCTGCCGGGAGAATCTGCCCGCAACCCAGCAGCGATCATTGATGAATCCGGACGATCCCGCCTTAATGTTACGAATCAAATCAGAGAGCGCAACGTTCGGTCTCTGACCGATGAGGATATGAAAATGATCCGGCATGTTGTTGATGGCGATTAGCTTTTGTCCCTGTCCAGAGATGAACCTGTGGATCCCGATTAGATGCCGCTCCTACGGAGCTGATCGCATGTTCCAGGCCCGTTACTATAAAGATTTGCTCCTACGGAGCATTGCTGGCCCTACAAATGTCCTCGCCCGTCAGATTGCCGAAAACGGCTTCCAAACGTCCAAACTCCAGAGACCGCTCCGCGCCTTGATAAACCGCCAACTGACCCCGCAACCGCGGCGCGATGTCACCATTATATGCGAGACGGTACCCTAATCCAGGAAATCATGTTCGCGCTGATGCACGATCAAGATCGGGCATGGAGCATGTCTGGCAATTTTCTCCGCGTCGCTACCGGTCATCAGCCTCGTAAACCAGGAATAGTTATGCGTCGATACGACAATCAAGTCAGCCTTCAGCAGCGTGGCGAGCTCGACTATATGTGAGCAAACACTTCCTACAACTTCGGTGCCCTCAACCGCCGGATGTTCCTTCTTAATATCTTCGACAATTTCATTCAACTTTTTTCCTGCCGCTTGAAGTGCTTGAAGCGTTTTTTCCGGCAACGTTTCTCCTATCCCATAAGCCGAGTAATGTACCCCCTCAATTACATGAAGTATGGTCAGTTTCGCATTGAAATGTTTAGCCAGTCCGGTCGCGTAGCGTAACCCTTTGCGGGAATCTTCGCTTAAGTCAGTAGGTGCGAGGATCTGTTTTACGTGTAGGGGAAAGCCTATGAACTCCATGGTCGCAGGTTTGCCGGTATCCAGCGCTTGGCCCGCCTTCGATTCAGCGATGTTAGTCATAACAAAATTCCTTTAAGGCAAGGTTAATCCCCGGCCCTGGTTCCAACTAACCGTCGCTTTTTCAGATTTAACCCTCCTTTGTTCTTAATAGTCATAATTTCACCGAATGACCACCCAGGTGACCGCTAAGCCATAGCCAACAGTCAGGAATCCCACGGTTTTCAGGATCTGGTCCATGCGGCGCTCGGCGGGTTCAGAAAGTCCGAAGTCCAAAAGGATTGCCCGCACGCCAAGAAGTGCATGCGTGGTGACACATAGCAAGAAAAGCACTTCCAGGAATAGAATGACGGGGTTTCGCAAGTATGCGACCACTTCCTTAAAATCTCGCAGCCCCCCTTTGGCGACAAAATGATTGGCGATGAAATGCAATCCGAGCAGTATCACAAGGCCCACGCCGGTAATCACCTGCCAGAGCCAGGCGGACGTCGGTTTAGGTTCCTCGGCAAACGGATTTTTCATATATCAGATTCGGAAGATTTTTATTGTCGCGACCCACAGCGTGACGGCACTGACAACCATGACGGCAACGAAAAGGGCTTTTTGGGCACCCACGCCAATGCCGAAACCAGTCATGGCGATTCGCAAGCCGTTCAGGCCATGAATAAGGATGCCGGCGAGCAAAATCACATCCAGCGCCAGAACGTACGGGGAACGTGCCACCGTCACGAAGAAGTCCCAAGCCGCCTGTCCCCTCAATAACAAGCTCAAGACAACCAGGTGCAGATAGAGGTATACAACCAGACCGATGCCGGTAATCCGATTGAGGGCGTATGCCCACATACCCAATTTACGACGTCGCACATCCAGCCAACGACTGGCCCGGCTCACTTTGCGGTAATCGAGGGTAGACATATCATTTTCCCATCATCTTGCTGAAGCGGCGTGCGATCAGTTCGCGGCGGAGAGCCATGATCTTGCCTGCCGGATCAACGGCTTGCGGGCAGGCCTCGGTGCACTCAAAAGCGCTGTGGCATCGCCAGACCCCATGTTCACCATCTGCTAATCCCAGCAGATGCTCGACCTTTACGGGATCATTGCTCTTCTTTCGAGCCTGGTGGATAGCGGCGAGGCCGGCCGGTCCGAGAAACTTCTCATCAGCCGCCATTGTCGGGCAAGCACTCACGCAAATGCCGCACTCGATGCACTTTTCGAAGCGGCTAAACCTGGAAAAATTTTCCGGCAGCTCGACTAGTTTCGGATCCAGGCCGGCTACCGCAAAGGTGTCGACAGTGAACGGCAAAAACGCTTCCGCCTCACAGATCATTGACATGTCTGCAGCCGACATGCGCTGAAAGAGACCGGTCACATCAACGACCAGATCGCTTACAACCGGGAAATTTCGCAGGGGCTCGAGCCGCAACGGATCGTGGCCACCCCAGACGTCGGTTACGCGCGTAACGCACGGCAATTTCTCCACCCCGTTAATTCGAATAGCGCAGGAGCCGCAGGAAGAGTGATGACACGCACGGCGGAACGCGAGGCTTCGATCGTGAATCGCCCAGACGGTATCGATCGCATCGATGACGTGGCTGGTATCCGGGATTTCCACCATGAAGGTATCGTAGCGAGGGGCCTGGCCCGGCTTGTAGCGGAAGATCTGCAGTGGGACCTTAACCATGTTCATTGAAAATGCTCCTCCTGTAGGATCGATGGCCGGCGTCGGCCACAGACGATGGGGTACGCGAATGCGTCCGCTGAAAGAATAATCGATAAGAAGCGAGCAGCGTGTCGCGGGTCCGACATTCTGCCGAGATATCCAGCTTGCGACAAACCATGTCGGAAACCTTCTCGGCCATGGCTCGCGCCGTGGTGGTCTTGCCGCCGGTTATCGTCACAAAGCCATTCATTCCGTCTCTCTCATGATCAAAGCATTCGAAAGTGCGGCTGAGCTTCCTGGCGTCCACGCCGCTCTTGGCAATGAGCGGGCGCGCAACCGCCATTTTTGCGCGCATTGGAACCTTCTTGACCGCCGGGATTAGCTGTTGCCCCTGGGTGATCATTCTGTCAACGTGCTCAGGCGGGATGGTGATCAGTGCCGGATTTTCGACCGCCCAGGATGTGGTGCCGATGACCGAAGTTGCGCGTTGCGGTACAATAATATCGCCGTCTGAAGGTTTATTGAGGCGGTTGAGCACCAGGTTGTTGAGTCGGCAGTCGAGCGCCACCATCACGCCGGCGGTTGGTACCTCAGGCACAACGATTTCTGCCTTGGCAGCAATTTCTCCCGCCCAGGGACCGGCTGCATTAACAACCAGGTCAGCCTGCAAATCCTCTTGTCTGCCCGTGTGCAGGTCCCTGATTCGGACGCCGGCGACGTTCCTGCCGACACAGAGTAAATCGGTAACTTCCGTGTAAGTTCGGACAATTGTGCCGTTCTCCTGAGCCGTTGCCAGAAAGGCAAGACAAAACCGGAATGGTTCGAACACACCGTCAGGTACCTGAACTGCAGCGAGGATTTTTGGATTCAGAAATGGTTCGATTGCCAGAGCACGCTCGACGGAAATTTCACGGGCAGGAATGTGACAGGCGGCACAACCTTGCAGGAATCGGTCCTTGAACGCGAGATCGGCCTCGGTGACTGCAACGAACAAGCCATCATTCAATTCCAAAAGATCGGGCATGATCCTCCGTAGAATCATGTTCTCTTCGATGCATTCGATAGCGGATTCCTGGTCCGTGACGCAGTAGCGACCACCCGAATGCAACAGGCAGTGATTGCGCCCGGTTGTACCAAAAGCTACTTCGCCGCGTTCGAGCACCGTTACGCGTAAACCACGCAGAGCGAGGTCATGGGCAGTAGCCGACCCAGTCGAGCCGGCGCCAATGATCAATACGTGAGGCGGGATATTCTGGTCCTCCTTCTTTGCAGATTCATCGCAGACGCTGAGCAACCCGGCTAACCGCCCATTGTTCTGCATCGACCAAAGGTTGATAAATGTGTAGCAGGGCGGATTTAGAGGTCTCGTACTTATATGATACGATGCACTGATGCCGACCGGGGACGCCGGAACGCGTTCAGGAGGTTTTTGATATTGAGAAGAGCTGAAGGTTTTAGGAGAATTTCTTAAGCAATGGCACAGCACTATGATCTAGGGGTTATTGGTTCGGGTTCTGCCGGGCGATGGGCTGCGCTGTTAGGAGCCAGACGGGGCTTGCGGACGGTCATCATGGAGGGAGCGAGTATCGGAGGCTCTAGCTTTCACCGAGGATCCTATGCTGTCCGAGCATTGCTGGGGAGTGCGCGCCAGTTTCGGGAGAGATTGAAAAGCGGCCGCTTCGGCAACAGGGTTGACCTCTTGAAGGTAACTCTAAATGATTGGATGAAGGCGCAGCGAATGGTTACGGGGCGCCTCGTTGATGATTTTCGAGCCGAGTTGCAGCGATTGAACGTTGACCTTATCCGCGGGCGCGGAGAGTTTCGTGACGATCGGACTCTCCAGGTGACTGACGAGCGCGGCCTTAAATCAACCCTGGAAGCCGGCAATATTATCGTCGCGACAGGTTCTAGACCGGACTTCCAGGACAGTTCGCGCGCTAGAATGGTAAATAGCGACGCGCTACTGAGGACGAGCGCCCTACCGGAGCGGCTTGTTATCATTGGTGCCGGCTACATCGGATGCGAGTTCGCCTCAATCTATCGCACTTTGGGTTCAGAAGTGACGCTGATCGAAAAAGAGAACCAGGTATTGCCTGGATGGGAACCGGAAGCAGCGGATCGCGTGGCTGAGGCGCTCGAGATGCGCGGAGTCAACATCTTGCGGAATCAACAAGTCGCGCTTCAAGAAATCAGAGAGCGCGAGACCGACATCCTCGTCGTGAGCCAAGGCGGGCAGACGGTTGACGCCGATGTGGCACTGGTGGCAACTGGCCGAAGACCCAACTCGGAAGGACTCGGTCTCAAGGCCTTAGGGATAGACGATTCTTCCGCTCTGGGGGTCGATGCTAACATGCGTCTGCCAAGTCCAGGTCTCTACGCGGTGGGAGATGTCACGGGAATAAGTTTTCTAGACAGCACAGCTTTCTCCCAGGCGAACGTCGCAATAAATTCTATCTTGGGACAAGAAAGTCGCTATGATCCTCAGTGGATTCCGCGCTGCATTCATACCGAGCCGGCAATCGCCTCCGTAGGGTGGGCGGAAGACGAAGCGACCAGAAGCGGGATTGAATTCAACGTAGTGTCGGAGAGCATGCGGTTGGTTTCCGACGACGATCGAAGTGTGGTTGATCCAGCGCCGACATTCTTGAAAGCGATTGTTGATTCGCGCTCCAGGAGGCTTTTGGGATGTTTGGTTGTCGGAGATCATGCCGCAGTGATTGCCAATATCGCGTCGATAGCCATTCGCTTGGAGACGCCCATCGACCAGTTTCGCGATATTCCCTTGGCCCAACCGAGCGCGGCAGATGCGCTCATGGCTACGCTGCGTAAAATTGACTGAAGCTCTGTCGGGCTAGTGTCCTGTCCCCGAAATAAGCATATCTTTCGTTGCGATCAAAATGGGCCGCCGGCAAGGCGCGAGGAGGGCGCATATCCAGAGCGATACGGAACCGACGA
>Ga0306920_100016625_pt1 | contig 10142 bp, 7 predicted proteins | sample flu12Cox44000170_FD_204666 | JGI IMG/M metagenome (GOLD analysis project Ga0306920, IMG submission 204666) | Lab enrichment of tropical soil microbial communities from Luquillo Experimental Forest, Puerto Rico - flux4day.12C.oxic.44.000.170 (v2)... | ecosystem: Environmental > Terrestrial >...
GTCGCGCTGTTCCTGGGACCGCGCCTCGCCGGCTATTCGGTAGTCGATGTCGAGGACCAGACCGAGGTCGAGATCCGCTCGCACCGGCTGATGGCGCAGCATCTCACGGTATACCGAGAGTACGCGCCAGGCTTCGCGAACGCTTACCTGCTGCTGTCGGCGCCGCAGCTCGGGGTGCGCCATTCGCGGCGGCTCGTCGGCATCGGCCGGGTCACGCGCGAGGACTGGTCGAACGCCACGCCGCGGCCCGACGAAATCGGCATCTCGCCGTCGCTGTCACCGAAGTTTCCGCTCCTGTCGGTACCCTATGGCTGTCTTGTGCCGCGCGACATCGACGGGCTGCTGGTCGCCGGCCGGCACATCTCTTGCGTCCCGTCCAGCCACTCATTCCTGCGCGAAATCCCGCAATACTGGCTCACCGGCCAGGCCGCCGGCGTTGCGGCAGCGCTCGCGGTGGCCGAGCGCTGCGCGCCGCGGGCGGTGCCGATCGCGGAATTGCAGGCGGCGCTGCGGCGGCAACAGGTATTGTTGCGCGGCCAGGTCGAGCCGGCGCTCGCCCCTGCCGGTGAGACCGCCGAGCCCAAAAGCTAATCACCGTCCATAGCGGCTGGGAGGTCTGCGGCCGAGCTGGCTGTTTTATTCCGACCGGTTTCGAGCGCATAAGATATAAAAATTATATGGCCGGACGCTTAAAGTCCGGGCCGAAAGAATATTCGTTTTTCAGTTTCTCGCCAAGGGTACCTCTAAGAAGTTCCGCATCTGCCGCACGACCTCCGCTTCATTGTTAATGTAGATATAGTGTGGAGCGCCGGGTAGTAAATATACTATGGGGGTTGGGTTTCCCGGGTGTTTCTCTGAAAATTTATCGATTACATCGCTGTACCACCGAAGCAGACGCGGAAACCGTTCGTCAAATACTGCTCGGTCGGCTGAACTTAAGTACCAGTACCAGGGTACCTTGCTTTCAATAGTCGGTGGAGCGACAATGCCGAGCCGCGGCACCTTGATATCCGCCCAATTCGTTGGCGGATTTGCTGGAATATTTACACCCGCAGAAAGTTGAGCCTGGATGGATTCCGGTGTCGAGGTACCCGCAACCCTTCCATCTTTGTCAAACTTATACGACAGGCAGATCGCAGGGATTGGTTCGCGGACTCCGGTAAACCGTGCATAGGTTGCCTGGAAAGAAAATAATGATCTAGTGTCCGCGTCAGTAAACAGAGAAAACGGGTAAGGCACATCAGGAAACGTAAACCTCTCTGATATGTCAGAAGCGTCCAGATAGATTAATTTGTCTACATAACCCGCGTATTTTACTGCAATCTTGCTCAATTCCGCGCCGGCTACGGAATGCCCGACAAAGACGGCCTTCTTTATGCCTAAGGCATCGAGGACCTTGATATCGTCTGCCGCTCTTGTCTCGACATCGTAGCCGTTTTTGGGCTGGCTGGATGGCAGCCATCCGCGGCGGGTGATCCCAATGACGTGGAAAAGTCGGTGAACTGGAATGCAAAATAATCGAATACGTGCGCGTTGTCGCCCGACCCGGTCAACAACACCATCACCTCCCCTGAACCGCCCCAGTCTAGCACCTCGAGTTTGACACCGGGCGCGACCCTAACAAATCTCTCTGCTTTATATGCCGTGGTATCATAGGGCGGGGTATCGATACAGCTCAGCGGCTTGTGGTCTGCCATCGCTTTAGTCGCGCCGCTCAAGCAAAATGTGAACAAAAGCATCATGGCGGCAGTAACTTTGCCAAGTGTTCCCGTAGCCTTTGATTGCCTCATTTCATATGCCCTCAGTGGGGAGAGAGCTCTCCCGACATGCTCTGGAGGGGGCTCCCCTGCGCCAGGCATTTAGTGGTCGAACCATGGCCATTCGGCGCCGCCTTCGTGGGTGACGGCGCCGAGATTGGCTTGCCCGACGAGCTTCGCGTATTTGGCGAGAAGCCCGCTCTTGTGACGCGGCGCTGGCGGCCGCCATGTGGCGCGCCGCGCATTCAGCTCAGCCTCGCCGGCGATCAGGTCCATGCGCCGGTTGGCGATGTCGATGCGCACCCGGTCGCCGTCGCGGACCAGCGCGAGCGGGCCGCCGACCGCCGCCTCCGGCGACACATGGCCGACGCAGATGCCGCGGGTGGCGCCGGAGAAGCGGCCGTCGGTGACGAGCGCCACTTTCTCCCCCATTTGCTGGCCGTAGATGATCGCCGTCACGCCGAGCATCTCGCGCATTCCCGGGCCGCCAACCGGGCCTTCATTGCGCACGATCAACACCTCGCCGGCCTGGTAGGCACGCGCCTCGACGGCTCGGACGCAATCCTCCTCACACTCGAAGACGTGGGCCGCCCCCTCATGGACGAGCACCCCGAGCCCGGCCACCTTGATCAGTGCGCCGTCGGGGCAGAGATCGCCTTTGAGCACGGCGAGCCCGCCATCCGGCGCCAATGGCGCGGTGGCCGGACGAACAGCGGCACCGTCCGGTGCAGCGGCCGTCCCATAGGTCTCGGCGATCGTCGCCCCGGTCACGGTCAGGCAGCTGCCATCGAGATAGCCGCCGTCGAGCAATGCCCGCAAGATCACCGCAGTGCCGCCGATGTCGTGCACATCCTTGGCGGTGAAACGGCCGCCGGGCCGCAGATCGGCGAGCAGCGGCGTCCGCCTCGAGACGGCGTCCACATCATCGATATCAAAGCGGATCCCGGCCTCGTGCGCGATCGCCGGGATGTGCAGCGCCGAATTGGTCGAGCCGCCGGTCGCGGCGACGACGGCACAGGCGTTGGCGAGCGCCGCGCGCGTCACGATATCGCGCGGCCGCGGACCGCCGCGCGCCAGCGCTTCCATGACGATGGCGCCGGCCCGCCGGGCATGGTTGGCGCGCTCGGCGTAGACCCCCGGAACCATCGACACGTTCGGGACAGAAAGGCCCAGCGCCTCGGAGACCATCGCCATCGTGTTGGCGGTGAATTGGCCGGCGCAGGCGCCGATCGTCGGCAAGCAGGAGCGCTCGAGCCGCGCCAACTCCGTCTCGTCCAAGCCGCCGGTCATGACCGCACCGACCCCCTCGTAGGAAGCGAGGATCGTGACATCGCGGCCGGGCAAAACGGCCGGGCAGCGCGCTGCCGCCATAGATGAACACGGCCGGCACATTGCAGCGGAGCATGCCCATCATCACTCCAGGCAACGTCTTGTCGCAGCCGCCGAACCCGACGAGCCCGTCATAGGCGAGACCATGCACGACCGCCTCGATCGAGTCGGCGATCAGTTCTCGCGACACCAGCGAGAACTTCATCCCTTCGTGGTTCATACCGATGCCGTCCGACATCGAGATCGTTGTGAATTCGCGCGGTGTGCCCCCCGCTTCGGCGACCCCCTGCTTCGCCGCATCGACCTGAAAGCCGTGCGTCATGTTGCACGGGGTTTGCTCGCCCTTCATGCTGACGATGCCGATCATCGGCTTGGCGATCGCCTCGTCGTCGAGCCCCATGGCCCGCATAAAGGCGCGATGGGGGGTGCGGCTGAGCCCCTGCCTGGTGATGTCCGATCGGAGTTTTGTCATCGGTTTCACATTCGCCTGGCCCGTCCAATAGATGCGCCGGGCGATGTTGTCGCAACGCTGCCATTCTTCAAAGCGCGACGGCGCGGCCGGTCTGCAACGGCTGCAATGCGGCGTCCGCCAGCGCCAATCCCTTGACCCGTCGCCGCCGGGCTGTGGCACCGAAACGCGGGTCAGCGCGTCGACAAAATGATCGAACTTCCGTCGGTAGGCCTTGGCTTTATGCTGCTGATCGAGCGGTTTCTCAAAGCCGAAATGCTGGCTAAGCTCGGCTGATCACAGGGCGACGGTCCGGCCGATCAGCCGGCGGTCTCGCCGCGTGTCACGCGCGCCTGCCGGATGCGCCGCACCGCGCGCCGCGCGAGCGTCGACGCGATCCAGGCCGCCAATACGACCTCACCGATGTCGACAAGGGCGAAACCCCAATTCTCCGCGTACTCGCCGCTGACGATCGTGGCGGTGACCCCGGTCAATAGGACCACGACCGCGCGTACCCAGAGGCGCGAGAGGGCCCGGGTGCCGGCCGCGAATGCCAAGCCAAGGACCGCGCCGGTGAAGATTGGGAACAACTCGTTCATCGCGCTTTTCCTTCCGCTAAGCCTTTGTTTTCTTCATCGCTTTATGCCGCGGCCGGCGGCCGAGCCAGCTCAGCCAGCGGGACAGGTCGTTCCTCGGCATAATTACGTTAACAGTTACGCCAGGTACCGCAAGCAACGCAGCAGGTCTCGGACATCTTGTCCCCGGGAGGTTTTGGCCTATATACAACCGCAAGGATGATTTGTCAATACAGTAATACTGTGATCGCAAAACAGCCCCACCCTGCTCGCCCCCTGATACACGATTTCCGCCCCCTGCGGGGCTGCTTTTTGCCCCCTGCTTGCGCCCATCTCGCACGCCTCTAAGTAGCTGATAAAGAATGGTTTATCGAGAAGATTGCAGGTCACTCCCGATTATTCACCCTGATATCCGGCTTTTACAGGGGTCGCCGATCACAGAGCGACTGGACGGCGAGTCTCAAGCGACTGCAATGCGGCGTCCGCCAGCGCCAGCGCCTTGAGCCCGTCGCCGCTGCCCGGCCGCGGCGGCGTGCCACGGCTCAGCGCGTCGACAAAATGGTCGAGCTCGCGCCGGCAGGCCTCGGCGTAGCGTTCGAGAAAGAAGGGTAAGGGCTTGTCGCCGACAATTCCGTCGGCGCCGGCGAAAACAACTGTGCTCTCCGCGACGTTATCGGCTCTGAGCGCGCCCTTTGATCCAAGGATTTCGATGCGTTGATCATAGCCATAGACAGCGCGGCGGCTGTTCGAAATTTGGCAGAGCGCCCCCGAGCCGGTGCGCAAGGTGACGACGGCGGTGTCGACATCACCCGCCTCGCCGATTGCCGGATCGACCAGCACACTGGCAGCGGCAAAGAGTTCGACCGGCTCTTCGCCGAGCAGCCAGCGCGCCATGTCGAAATCGTGGATCATCATGTCGCGGAACAGGCCGCCCGAGACGCGCACATAGGCGAGAGGCGGCGGATTCGGGTCGCGGCTCGTGATGCCGAGCAGCTCGAGCCGGCCGATCCGCCCATTGCGCAGCTGGCTCTCGAGCCGGGCAAAATGGGGATCAAAGCGGCGATTAAAGCCTACCATCAGCGGCACACCGCATTCGACGGCCACCGCAACGCAGGTCTCGGCGCGCCGCCGGTCGAGGTCGAGCGGCTTCTCGCAAAAGACGGCCTTGCCGGCGCGGGCCGCCGCCTCGACGAGCTCGGCATGGGTATCGGTCGAGCTGGCGATGACGACGGCGTCAACCGAGGGATCGGCAAGGACCGCGGTTTGAGTCGCGACCGTCGCACCGTGGCGGCTCGCCAGCTTCTCCGCCGCGGAGGCATCGACATCGACGATCGCATGGAGCCGGGCATCAGGGTGACGGGCGATATTCTCCGCGTGGATGGCACCGATGCGGCTGGCACCGAACTGGCAGAAGCTGATCATATCCGGGGCTTCGGCTATTGTTAGACAGAGGCGCTATGACACGAACCAGCCGGCCTTGCCAATGAAACTCGCCCTTTCGCATGTTTCGATTTCGACCCGAAGGAAACTGAGTTCGATTCTACTGGCGGTCACGATCTTTGCGCTCCTCGGCGGATTGACGAGCTTCGCCACGCGCGGCGCCATTATCTATGCCATCATCGACTCGATATTTGTCGGCACCGGCGTTGGTCTATTTGAGCAATTCTACGTGCAGAGCCTGCGCGGACGGTGGCTGCGCAGCATGCATCCGTTGCTGTCGATTTCGATCTATACCGCGGTTGTGGTTGTGCTCTTTGTCGCTGCCGTTCACCTGTCGCACCTGGCGACAGGTGAATGGAATACATTGCCGAGAGCCTACCGGCGGTTCCCTTTCGCGCTGCCACTGGTGGTCGCGTTTTCGGTGATCGGCATCGTCGTCATGCGCACTGTTCATTTCATCGGCATCGAAACCCTCTTTCACCTGATGATCGGGACCTATCACCGCCCGGTCCTCGAAGAGAAGGTGCTGCTGTTTCTCGACATCAACAATTCGACAGGCCTTGCCGAACATCTGGGTGCCGTTCAGATCAAATCTCTGGTCGGCAAGTTCCTGTTCGACATCTCCAAGCCGATCACCGACTACGGCGGAGAGATCTACCTCTATAAGGGCGATGGTTTGATCGCGCTGTGGAATTGGACCGAGGCAATTAGAGGAAACCGGATTCTGCGGGCGATCGACGCGGTGTTTGCCGCCGTCAGGCGGGAGGAGGCCGTGTATCAACGGCAATTCGGTGTCGTCCCGCGCTTCCGCGTCGGGGTGCATGGCGGCGAGGTCGTCGTCAGCGAGCAAGGCGACACCAAACGGGCGATCGGAGTCTACGGCAGCACGATCAACATCGCAGCGCGCATGGAAGAAGCGGCTAAGGCTCATAATGTTGCGTGTGCAATATCCGGCGATGTCGCGCAGGCGCTTTCCGACGGCGAGCCGCAGCTGCGTCCGCTCGGCGACGAACAGCTCAAGGGCATATCCGTCGAGATCCCAATCTTCGAATATCGCGTCGATGCCGGAAGAGTGTCGGGACGACCGGCAAGAGCTGTCAGCCCGCCGCGAGTGGCGGCTCCGGTTTGACCACGATAGGGCGCCGAAGCGTTATCGGGACGGTGGCTACCGCTCCGCTGGTGGTCGCGCCGCCGGCGGCGCTCGCACAGGTGCCGGAGCGCGATGGACCCTCGGCCACCGCCGTCGTCTGGAAACGGCTGGTTGCTGCGCCCGCCGGTGCTCCGGCGCTCGACGGTCACACCGATACGGTTCCCGATATCGTCGGCCGTCTCGGCGCACCGATCGGTCTGGCCATCTTCACCGAGGGCAATCATTTCCCGGCTCTCTTCGGCGGCGAGATCATCGAGCCGTTCCGCACCTGGGCCCGGGCACAAGCGCAATATGCCGGATTGGCGCTCGACAACATCGTGGTCGTCACCTTGCCGCAGCCGATGATTGTCGGAATGCTGCTCGGCGGCGGTCTCGCGCTCGGCAACCTGACGATAGAGGTGAGCCGGGCGGGCGGGTTTTATCCCGACATCGTCATGGGCGGTGCGGCACCGCTGACGCAGCTGCGCCGGGCTTCGCGGGTCGAAGCCGAGGCGCGCATTTTTGCCCGAAACCGGGGTCTCTCCCTACTAGTCGCAGCCGGCAACCCGCTCCACGTCGAGAGCCTCGACGACCTGGCGCGTGGCACCCTCCGCGTCGTTATGGCAAGCGAAAGCGAGCCTGGTGCTCGGCGCCAATACATCTCGGCGCTGGAGGGCTTGATCGGCCAGGAGCCCACAAAATCGATCCTCGCCCGTGAGACGGTGACGTTTGCGGGCCGGCTCGGCATCCAGCACCGCGACGTCCTTCAGGCGATTGCCGGCGGGGACGCCGATGTCGGCATCATCGTTCATCACTTGGCGCGCTATTTTGCGGCGACCTACCCCGAGCTCTGCGCCATGGTGGCGGTGCTGGGAGCCGAGAAATACTATTCGACCATTGCGATGGCGGAAACCGTCGACCCACTGCGCGCGCCTGCGGCCAAAGCGTTCTCCGAATTCTTTCTCGGTGTGGCTCGCGAGGTCTATCCGCATTACGGCTTCGCAGCGATGAGCGAGGCCGAGTACGGGGCGACGATCAGGCTCGAATAATCCCTACCGCCCGCGATGATCAGCCGATGGCGAGACGGGCGAGACCGCGGATGTCGGCGACGTCGTCGAGGCCGGAAATCATCTCGCGGAGCTCGCGCGCTCGTGGCGCCCCGAGCACCGGTGCCACCAAGGCATCGAACTTGGCGCCGAGGCGCTCGCCCTGCTCGGCGATGTCCGCGGCGGGAATGCCGGCATCGTGGCGGGCCGATACGCGCCGCCCGTCCGCAAGTTCCAGTTCGAGCTCGCTCAGGGTCTGCGGCCAGCCCTGCTGCCATTCGAACCGGACCCGTTCGCGCAATTTTACTAGACCCGGGTCCCGTGCGTTTTCGGCGTTATAGGCGCCGAGGCTCGCGGTATCGACCCCCGCCAGTGCCATTGCCACGGTTTGCCGCAGGCTGAACTTGCTCTGCAAGCCATCGACCGGGATCGGGATATTGCACACCCGGTCGCAGCTCGCGTCGATCTTCACGGTGATACCGGCGATCATGTCCGGAGTGAGCTTGTGCTCCGCGCGCAGCCGGCGCGCGCACTCGATCGGTGCGTGGGTAAAATAGCAAGCGGCGTGGTATTTGAAGAGGTTGGCCAAGAGGTGGAAGCCGGCTTCCGGTGTCGCGAACGAGGCCTCCGGGACAAAGTCCGGGCCATGGGTCAGCGCGAAACCCTGGACGCATTCGACGATGTCGGTGCGGCTCGAAAAACCGCGCTGGGCGAGGCGCGCCGCGAGCAGGCCGTTCTGCGCCGCCTTGCCGGCATGAAACGGCTTGCACATCGTACCGAATTGCGATTTGAGCCCGGCCGCCTGCGTGCCCGCGATACCAAGCGCGATCGCAGTCGTCTCGCCATCGAGGCCGAGCAGCCGGGAGCACGCCGCTGCCGCCCCAAAGCTCCCGATCGTACCGGTCGAATGAAAGCCCAAATTGTAATGGCCTGGCCGCAATGCCGCGCCAATGCGACAGGCGGTCTCATAGCCCGCAACAAAAGCCGTGACGACCTCGGGGCCTGAGGAGCCCTTTAGCTCCGCGAGGGCGAGCAAGCCGGGCAGGATCGCGACCGATGGATGTCCCGGCATCGCCATATTGACGTCATCGTAATCGAGCGCGTGTGCCGCGGCGCCATTGACGAGCGCTGCCGACAGCGCCGGTAATCGCTCACTATGACCGATGATGCTCGCCTGGGGCGAGCCGCCGGCCTCTGCCGTCTCGTTGAGGAGAATCCGGACGAGCGGATCCTGGGCTCCGACGAGCGCCACTCCAAGGTAGTCGAGGACGCATTGCCGGGCGAGCTCGCGTACCGGCGCGGACAGCTCATCGAAGGCTAAGGCACTCGCCATCCCGGCGAGAACCCGGGTCAGATCGGCCGTTGCGCGAGCCTCTGCCATTCCGTCCATTGTTCCCCTCCGAACTAAGTGGTCGACCAGTACTGGTAACCCCCCGCGGCGGCGGGGGTCCAGGGGAGGCGCTGAGCCTCGCGCATCTGGGTTCCGGCTCTCGCGGGAATGACGGACATTCTGGCGAATCATTTTTTGGCGATCTCTAGCCGAGTTCTATTTTCCAGAGCTTTGTAAGATAGGGAGCATCCAAAAGATTCTTGCGGAGGACAAATTTTTGCTCGCTTCGATCATAATCTATATCCGGTCCGTCCGATTCAGAGAGCGCTGTCATGGAGTTGCCGGACAATTCCTCCGCGTTGCGCAGGTCGCGGCCGTCCATAGCATCGCCACGAACATCTCGACCGTTGGCAAATTGATGGAAGCGCTCCTCGACCAGCGCGCATCCGGGGGCGGCAAGCGGTTCCAATAAGGAGCTGGTGCGTAGAGCCAGTCCCATCGGTACTGTGATCGTATCCCAGCTTCCGTTGTGCATGCGGCGCATGCGCTCGAACGCGATCGGCCCGGCGGCTCCGCCAAACCGCATTTTCATCGGCCGTTCCTGAAAATCGCCCGCTCTCCTGACCAACTCCTTTGCGCAACGCAGAATTCTCTGGGAACTGCCGTCGATCAGCAGGATCGAGTCGCCTCCCGACACATCGACAAACATCAGATCTGTGCAAATTTCTCGTACCCACTCATACAATTTTCTCGTCACGATTTCGTAGAGCTCCGAGTTCATCACTTGGCTGTAGCCGACCATGTCGCCCTTGAGCACAAACGAGTAGCTGATCGGGTCTTCCCATTCGAGCTGATTGCCGATGATGTTTCGCGTGTCGTAGCCGCGGGTCAGTTTGCCTGCCGACTTCTCATAAATGGATTGATCCAGTGCGGGGTGAATGAGGTAGTACTCGGAGACCGGAAGTTCGGGGGCGTTGTTGATCTGGATCTCGGTCGGCTGCAGAAAGCATTGTCGCCGGCGTCCCTGATTGCCGAATTCCAGCCGCACGGTGCCGAGCAGACCGAGCTTGTACAGTACCGAGAACGGG
>Ga0306920_100016626_pt1 | contig 10142 bp, 9 predicted proteins | sample flu12Cox44000170_FD_204666 | JGI IMG/M metagenome (GOLD analysis project Ga0306920, IMG submission 204666) | Lab enrichment of tropical soil microbial communities from Luquillo Experimental Forest, Puerto Rico - flux4day.12C.oxic.44.000.170 (v2)... | ecosystem: Environmental > Terrestrial >...
CAAGCTAGGCGCCGGCCGGCGTTCGCAAAACCGGAGCAAGGACGATCCTCTCGTCCTCCTCGAGGACGATTTTCGCCGTCAATCCTGGCGATCGTGGAGCGCGCGGCCCCAGCCGTGACCGTGCCCGTGCCCCGGCTTCGCGACCTGCTTTCCGACGTCGCGGAAGGTGTAGGCGGAATCCGGTGAAGCGGATCCTTCGAGCCCCGGAAACGCCTGTTGCAGGAGGGCGACCGCGCCCTGATAGTCACCCGACAGCATCAGCTGGTACGCGCGCGTGAACAGGTCTCCGCCGACAGCGGGGGGTCTGACGGCAGGAGTCGGCACCCGTGCGATCGACCGGTGCGGCGCCGCCGCGACGGTGACGGTGCGGGTGATCGTCCGAACGGCGGGATGCGCCGTGGTCTCGCGCCAGCCGAGCACGGCGCCGGCCGCTCCCGCTGCCACGATCAGGAGCGCGGCGAGAGCCGCAGGCGCCCGCGACCGACGTCGGCGGACGACCTGGGTCGGCGGCTCGGCGGTGCTGGTCGGAAGCGGCAGGGCGAGCGGGCGCGTCGCGATGCGGCTCGTCTCGCCGGTGCAAGCCGCGAGGGCCGACACGAGCGCGGTGCAGCTCGAGAACCGCAGCTTCGGGTCCTTGGCCAGACCGCGGGTGAAGACCGCGTCGACGCCCGCCGGCAGTGCTTTGTTGCGGCCTTCGGCCGACGGCACCTCGTCGTAGACGTGCGCACTCGCCTCCGCCGTGTACGAATCGCGCACATACGGCCGTTTGCCGGTCAGGAGCTCGAAGGCGACGACCGCCAACCCGTAACCGTCGCTCGCAGCAGTGGCCGGTCTGCCCTGCGCCTGCTCGGGCGAGAGGTAGCCCGCCGAGCCGAGCACCGTTCCGGTCAAGGTGAGCGGGTCGAGCCCGGCGGCTCGCGCGATCCCGAAGTCGACGACCCGGACGTGCCCTTCGTCATCGAGCAGGAGGTTCGCAGGCTTGACGTCGCGGTGAACGACGCCGCGCGCGTGCGCCGCATCGAGCGACATCGCCGCCTCGCCAAGCCACGCGACCGTCCGCGACGCCGGCTGCGCGCCGCTCCGAAGTCTGTCCTCGAGCGTGCCGCCGCCGAGGTACTCCATGACGATGAAGGGCCTTCCCAGCCACTCGCCGACGTCGAAGATCGTCACGGTGTTCGGCAGGTCGGACAGCCGCGCGGCGGTCAGCGCCTCGCGTTGGAAGCGCTTGCGCACGTCCTCGTCCGCGGCGAACCGCGTCGCGAGCAACTTCACTGCCACCGGGCGACCGAGCGTGTCGTCGGTGGCTCGGTACAGATCACCCATGCCGCCCGACGCGACCCACTCGAGGTGCAGGTACCGCGGCGGGCACAGATCTTGCTCGACGCGCATGCTCTCTCCCTTCCGACGGAGAGGATCCCGCATCCTGCGCGGGCGTGTCAATCGAACTTGACGCCCGTGCGACCGCCGTCGTAGGGTGCTCCGCCGACGGTCGGATCCAGCCGCAGGCTCATGCACGCCCACTCGATCCACGATCTTCGCCCGGACGCCTACCAGTACGCGTGGGACAACTCGATCGAGCCGGCACTCGAGATCGAGTCGGGCGAGGCCGTGCTGCTCCACGTCCGCGACGCGTCGGACGAGCAGATCACGAGTGAGTCGGGCGTCGACGACGTCCTGAAGCTCGACTTCTCCCGCGTCAACCCGGTCAGCGGCCCGGTGTTCGTCAAGGGCGCCGAGCAAGGCGACACGCTGGCGATCGAGCTGCTCGAGCTCCGCCCGCAGGCGTGGGGCTGGACGGCGATCATCCCCGGCTTCGGGCTGCTCGCCGACGAGTTCCCGGAGCCATGGCTTCGCATCTCGCACGTCGACGCCGAGCAGGGGCTCGTCCGGTTCTCGGAGCGCGTCACGCTCCCGTACCGTCCGTTCCCGGGGACTCTCGGCGTCGCGCCGAGCGAGCTGGGAAGCCACTCGGTCGTCCCGCCGTCGCGGTTCGGCGGCAACATGGACACGAAACACCTCAACCCCGGCGTGACGCTCTACCTACCGGTCGGTGTCCAAGGGGCGCTGTTCTCGCTCGGCGACACCCACGCGGCTCAGGGCGACGGCGAGGTCTGCGGTACTGCGATCGAGACCGCGATGGAGGCGGTCGTCCGCTTGACCGTGCGCAAGGACATTCGCGTCGACGCGCCGCAGTACGACGTTCCTGCAGGCCTGGTCGCGGCGCACGAGCAGTCGAGCTATCACGTCTGCACGGGGGTCGGCCCGGACCTCCTCGAGTGCGCGCGCGATTCCGTCCGGGCCACCGTCACCTGGCTCGGGGACCGGCACGGCCTCGATCGCCAGGAGGCGTACGCGCTCGCGAGCGTCGCCTGTGACCTTCGGATTCACGAAGTCGTCGACGCCCCGAACTGGGTCGTCGGGTGCTTCGTGCCCGAGTCGATCTTCGCGCAAGGAGGCTGACGTTCGTCTCGAGGCTCGAAACGGCTGCAAATGCGCTGAATGTCCCTCGCGCGGGTGACCGCGATGCCGGGCGGGTCGCCGATATCTCCTTCAAAGCTGTGCGTACTGCGCACCGTCCAAAGGAGATCGAGTGAAGCTCAGGATCATGGTTCTGATGCTCTGCGGCATTGCCGGAGTGGGGGCCTCTTTCGCCTTCGCAAGTGGCGGCGGGTCGCACGGCCAGAACGACAACTGCAAGCACGCGGTGGTCTTCGGCACCGCCTCTGCCCCTCAGAATTTCACGGTCACCGTGGCGAAGTCGTGGAGGCGTCTCGGCCTCCAGCCCGGGTCCACCCTCAACGTCTCCGTGGGCTCGTCGGGTCAGACGGTCCGCTTCGCCGGCGAAGGTTGTGTCGGGACCGACGGCACGCTCACCGTCCGCGAGGCGGAGCTGCACGTGATGAAGGTCCACTCGAACGGCGGTGACGGCGGAAATGGTCAGTCGACGTCGACCACCACCACGACGTCCGACCATGGGACGACGAACACGACGACCACGAACAGCACGCCGCCGACGACGACGAACGGCGACGGCCCGTCGACCACGACGACGACGACCCACTAGTGCGCTAGGAACCGGTTGTGCGGGGCCGGCAACGGCCCCGCGCGACCGACGCCCTCATCTCGCGACGAGCTCGAGGATGACTGAACCGGCACCTCGTCGAACTCGAGTGTGAGCGACGTCCCGGGCGCGGGCGACGCGAGCTCGTCCGCGCGCCGGAGGCCCGTCACCGTCCATGCGCCGACCGGAGACAGAGTGGTCCGCTCATCGGCGTGACGTCAGGCGAACGTCGGACGGTTCTACGCCGGCAGCGGATCGCCGGCCGGGGGCGCCGCGCGAAGGGAGCGTGCGAACCGCTCGAGCAGGTGCAGCACCTCGGGATGCTGCTCCGGTTGCCACTCCTCGAGGAAGCGCTGGAGCGCTTCCTGTCGGGCCGCGGACATCTTCTGGACGGCGGTCTGCCCGCGATCGGTCAGACGCGCCTGCGGTGAGCCTTCCACGAGTCCCTGCGTGCGCAGGTCCGCGAGGAGGCCGGCGACGGCATCTGGCTCAAGCTTGTAGCGCGCGGCCAGCTCGGCTGCGCTCGCGGCGTCGTGCTGGTCGACGCGCAGGAGCAGCCAGGCCTCGCCGGGCGTGACGTCGATCTCGGCGGCGCTCGCGAGGCCCTCGTACACGAGGTGCCGGTTCTCGCGCCGCGCGAGCTTGCTCAACCGCGCCTCGAGCTCGTCGAGCGAGCTCGCGTCGCGCGGCGACGCGAAGCTGTCGCCGATCCCCTGGTCGGCGACGGTCTGCCGGAGCGGCCGCTCCTCGAGTAGCCAGGTGAAGGCGAACGCGGCCACCGCAACGAACGCCGCGATCAGGAAGACCGGATGGAGCGCGGACGCGTAGGCGTCGACGTAGGGGTCGTGGATTCCGGGCGGAAGCTTGTCGATCTGCCCCGGCCCGAGGTGGGATGGGAGCTGACCGGCTACGCCGGGCGGAAGACGTGACGCGAGCTCCGACGCGAACTGGTTGGTGAAGATCGCGCCGAAGATTGGGACACCGATCGTCCCGCCCATCGACCGGAAGAGCGTCGCGCTGGCGGTCGCAACGCCGAGGTCGCGGTAGTCGGTGGCGTTCTGCACGGCGAGGATCAGAACCTGCATCACGAACCCGAGCCCGAACCCCAGCACGAGCAGGTAGACGTCGGCGACCACGATCGAGGTGCCGGGGGTGAGTCGCGAGAGGAGCAGCAGCCCCACAACCATCAGCCCGGTTCCGACGATCGGGAAGAGCCGATAGCGGCCGAAACGCGAGATCAGCTGGCCGCTACCGATCGACGCGACCAGCACCCCGGCCATCAGGGGCAGCAGTTGGAGGCCGGAAACGGTCGGGCTTTCTCCTCTCACCACCTGCAGGTAGAGCGGGATGTAGGTGACGGAGCCGAACAGCGCCATGCCGACGATGAAGCCGACGACGCTCGCGACCGTGAACACCCGGTTCCGGAAGAGCACAAGCGGTACCGTCGGCTCCTTTGCCCGACGCTCCGCGACGACGAACGCGATCGTCAGGACGATGCTGAGGACGAGCAGGAGGATCATCTGCCACGACCACCACGGGTACGTCGACCCGCCGAGGCTGGTATAGAGGACGATCGAGGTCAGTCCGCCTGCGAGCAGCCCCATGCCGGGATAGTCGATCGCGCGCTTCACACGCAGCGCCGGCGTCGCGAGCACGATCTGCAGGACGACGAAGGCGGCGATCCCGATCGGCACGTTGACGTAGAAGATCCACTGCCACGAGAGGTGGTCCACGAAGAGGCCGCCGAGAAGCGGCCCGAGCACCGTCGAGATCCCGAACACCGCGCCCATCAGGCCGGAGTAACGGCCGCGTTCCCTCGGTGAGACGACGTCGCCGATCACGGCCTGCGTGCTGACCATCAGCGCGCCGCCGCCAAGCCCTTGAATCCCGCGAAACACGATCAGTTCCGTCATGTCGCGGGAGAGGCCGCACAGCGCCGACCCGGTGAGGAAGACGATCAGCGCCACCTGCAGCACGAGCTTGCGCCCGTACATGTCGCCGAGCTTCCCCGCCACCGGCGTGGTGATGGTCGACGTCAGCAGGTATGCCGTCACGACCCAGAACAACTTGTCGATGCCGCCCAGATCTCCGGCGATCGTCGGCAGCGCTGTCGACACGATCGTCGAGTCGAGCGATGCCATCAGCATGACCAGCATCAGCGCGCCGAACACGGGCCCGACGCGCGTCGACGCGGCCGGCCGGGCGACGGCGGAGGCGCTCGCGGTCACCCCTGGACTATCTCAGCGGCGGCCGAAGAGAGCGATCGCGAGCGGTGAGAGGATGATCGCGATGACCTGGGCAACGATCAGTGACGGTCGGTCGTCGATGCCTCCCGCGGCAACACTCGCGAACGTGTACGCCCAGGCGACGCCCGCTGCGACGACCACCAGCCAGCCGAGCATTTGCTCGGAGATGGTCGCGCGGCGCGCGCGCATATGCGGGGTGGGCAAAGGCACAGCGAGCAGGGGGCGAAGGCGCGTGAGGAGCTCGCGTTCTTTCAACGTGGCGGGCTTCCACTCCGCGACAACGAGCCGCTGCTCGTCGATCTCCTGCCGCAGCCGGACGACGGTCTTGCGGGCCCGTCGGGCGCGAAGGCGGTGGCCCGCTTTCGTCTCCGCCATGAGACGGTTCTGCGCGCCCTCGAGCAGGTTCAGGTCGACGAGCAGCCGGAACTGGGCGCGGAACAGCCGGGACGAGCGGTACGGCACCTCTCAGGCATGCTCCGCGGATGCGCACATTCCTGCTCGTCCGCCACGGCCAGTCGGTGCTCAACGTCGCCGGGGTCGTGAACGGCGACCCGGCGCTCGACCGCGGCCTCTCCGAGCACGGCATCGAGCAGGCGAAGCAGCTCGCGGGTCAGATCGCGAACGTGGCGATCGACCTCGTGGCCGTGTCGCCGTTCCCGCGCGCTCTTCAGACCGCCGACGTCGCGCTGGGCGGGCGCTTCGTTCCGCGTGAGGTCGATGTCGATCTGGGCGACGTTCGCATCGGTGACTTCGAAGGGGGGACGCTCGACGACTACCGCCGCTCGAAGCCGCACCACGATCGCAGCCTGCCGTTTCCAAACGGGGAGAGTCTCGACGACGCGGCCCGTCGGTATGCCGCGGCGTTCGGGCGGCTCTGCGACCGCCGCGAGACGACGACGCTCGTCGTCTGCCACGAGATCCCCGTCCGGTACGCGGTCAACGCGGCGGGCGGCAGCGACGACCTCGACCGGCCGCTCCACGACGTTGCGAACGCGACGCCGTACCTGTTCGACGAGCCTGGCCTCCGCCGGGCCGTGTCGCGGATCGCCGAGCTCGCTGGAACTGCGAAGGCCCGCGCGTAGCGGGCCTTCGCAGGGAAGAGGCCCCCGAGGGGGGCCTCTTCCGAGCGTCCTTGTCGCCTTCGACTACGAGCCGGCGACGCAGTAGACGTAGACGGTGCCCGAGAGCGCTGAGCCCGAGGACTGCTTGATCGTCCACGCCGTGGTGCCGGTCGGGTCGCCCGACGAGTCCGAGCGGAACGACGCCGTCACCGAGCCCTGGATGTTGAAGCCGCCGCTCAGGGCGAAGTCACCAGCCGGGCACGACACGGTGAACTGCTTGTCACCGGACGCCGTGCCGCCCGAGACCGTGATGATCGTCGAGCCGTTGATGCCGGCCTGGCCGGCGGGTCCCTGCGGGCCGGCCGGACCAGCCGGACCAGCGGGGCCGGCGGGGCCGGTGTCACCCTTTGGCCCCGGCGGGCCTGCAGCACCGGTGGCACCCGCGTCACCCTTCGCGCCGGCCGGTCCCACAGCACCGGTGGCACCCGTGTCACCCTTCGCGCCGGCCGGTCCCGGAGCACCGGTGGCACCGGTGTCGCCCTTCGGGCCGGCAGGACCTGCAGGACCGACGTCGCCCGTTGCACCCGCGGCACCCGTGGGGCCCGCGGGGCCGGCTGCGCCGGCGTCCCCGGTCGCACCCTTGTCGCCCTTCGTGCCGGCAGGCCCGACGGCACCCGCCGGGCCGGCGGCACCGGTCGCGCCGGTGTCACCCTTCGCCCCGGCAGCTCCGGTCGCCCCTGCCGCACCGGTGTCACCCTTCGGGCCCTGCGGGCCGGCAGGGCCGGTTGCGCCGGTGATCCCCGTCGCGACCGCGGTGTTGTCGTCGTCCGGCACCGCGATGCCGTACTTGCGAATCTCGTACGAACGACACTTCTGTGACTTCGCAATGCTGCGAACCACACCTGCGTTCTTCCCCGCGTTGTGCTTGCCGACGCAGAACGGGCCGGCGAGACGACGACCCTGGTCATGGTTCGTTGCGTGGGTGTTCTCCGCCGCCGAGATCGCGACGACACCGAGCGCCGCCAGCGACGCTGCCACCAGCACAGCGATCTTCTGCAGCGCAGACCCTCTCCTTGCCGAGCGTGAGCCCCGAGCCTTCAACATGCCCTCCCCGAATCCGCAGTTTCAGTCGCCGGAAGCGAATCGATCCGCAGGCTCCCGGCGCTCCCCTTTTCCTTCGCTCGCAAGGTAGGTGCGCCGCGGGCTCGGCCGTATCCCCCGTCTCAGGGATTCTTGTAAACATCTTCCGCTCGCGAACGTTCAGCCGGGAAGGGTGAGGCGCGAGCGCACCGTCGGCTGCGCCTTGTGCCCACCGACGATCGGCCACACGATCCACTCGTAGTCGCCGGGTGGGAGCGATCCGGCCGGCCCTCTGGCGCCGCTGCGCACGGTGATGATCAGGCTGGTCCCCCGCGTGCGCTTGTGAAAGACGCGCTTCGAGCCCTTGAGCAGATCCATCTCGTAGGCGGTCGCCCCGGCTGCAGGCGCCCAGGCGAGCTTCTCGTGCTTCACCGAGCCGCCGGAGACAGGCGGCGAGGGCGGAGTCGTCGCGGGCTTCGGCTTCGTCCTGGCCGGCGTGGTCCTCGCGGGCGTCGTGGTCGGCGTCCGGACAGCCGGGGTCGTCTTCGGATGGGTCGCTGTCCGCGCGGGCGGCTTCGCCGAGGTCGCCGGCTTCGACTTGTGCGTCGTCTTCGGCGGCGTGGTGGCAGTGGGCGGCGGAGGCGGTGCCGATGAGGTGGGCGTCCCGATGTGGCCGGTGCGGCCGGGATCGGCGACGCGAGCGGTCGGAGGTGAGCTCTTGCTCTGCGGGAGGAGAAGGATGGTCGCCGCGGCCGAAAGCCCGGCTCCGACCACCGCAGCGAGCAGGAGCGGCCAGCGGCGACGTCGTCGCGGCTGCTCGATCGGAGCCGCGGAGGGCGCCTCGGCGGCAGGCGGCGGCGCGGCCGGCTCGGGCGGCGGCTCGGCCGGGGCCCGGAGTGCAGGCGGCTCGCGCGGTGGCTCGGGCTGGGGCCTCGGCGCGACGAGCGGTCCGGGCGGCGGGAGCGCCGCCAGCCGATCTCGCAACGTCGGGTCGACGAGGACGAGCTCCGGGCTGACCACGTCGTCGCCCACGGCCGTCGGTTCGGCAACGACAGGAGGTGGTGCGGTCTCCGGCATCGGCAGAGCGAGCGTTGCGGTGGGATCAGGAGCCAACGGCATGCGCGCCAACCCGTTGGTTGGCGCGTCTGCTCGTTAGTCCTGCCCGCAGTCTGCCAAGAAAAAAACCGCCTGGCGCGGGGGCGCTTTCGTCCACCCCTCCAACCGGCCCGTTCGCGCTTTCGCGCGCCCGAGTCGCTCGGTGGGACCTCGACCTACTCGCGCTCCGCGCCCGGCGGGAGCCGCAGACTATCCCCGGCGCGTCGCGGCGTGCAAGCATCGGTCGCGACGAAAATCGCGCACGTTGCGGTTCCTCGCCGGAGGCCGATACGATCGCCCTTGATGGCGCGCGCTGTCGCAGGGGTCGCTGCGTTCGTCGTCGTGGGAATGCTCTCGGTCGGCGCGACCGCTGCGTCGTGGGACCAGGCGAAGCCGCAGCAGGTGACTCTCATCGGCGACTCGGTCGCCGACGCGATCGCACAGACGAGCACGGCGGTCGCGGAGGCGGGCCGTGAGGTCTCGCTCGACCTCCAGGTCGCCCCGTGCCGGCGTGTGAACGGCCAGAGCTGCCCCTACAACGGCGTGCGACCGCCGAACGTGATCCAGCTCGTGCAGTCGCTGGGACCCTCGCTCGGGCCGAACGTCGTGGTCGCCGTCGGTTACAACGACTCCGAGAGCACCTTTGCCCAGGACGTCGCGAGTGCACTCAGCGCGCTCGAGGACGCCGGCGCCAAACGCATCTTCTGGCTCACGCTACGAGCGGCTCGCCATCCGTACCTGACGATGAACGCCGCGCTCGAGGCGGCAGCGGCCGACCATCCGGATCTCACGATCGTCGACTGGAACGTGTACTCGCGCAGCCACCCCGACTGGTTCGAGAGTGACGGCATCCATCTGGCCGGAGACGGCGCGATGGCGATGGCGACGCTGATCCACAAGGCGCTCGAGACGGCGGGTGTCGCCGCACCGGACGTGCGTGTGAGGACTGCGAGGCTCCCCGTCGCGATCCGGGGCTCTGACTACTCGGCGCGGCTCGTCGGCGCCGCTGGGTTCGCCCCGTACCGGTGGTCGTTGCTCGAGCGTGCGCCCGCCGGCATCCATCTCGAGCCGAACGGCATGGTGCGGGGCCGGCCGCTGGTTGCGGCCGGCGCCTACACGTTCAACGTCCGCGTCACGGACTCCACCGGGACCTCGACGACGCGACGGCTCACGCTGCACGTGAAGTAGCAGAACTGGTCGATGCTGTTTCCGACCACCACCTTCGCGATCTTCTTCATGATCGTGCTGCCCGTCTCGTGGGCGCTGCAGCGGCATCGGCGCGCGTGGATGGGGTGGATCCTGCTGGCGAGCTACGTGTTCTACGGCTGGTGGGACTGGAGGTTCGTGTTCCTGCTGATGGCCTCCACGGTCGTGAACCACGTTCTCGCGGTGGGGATCTATCAGTCGACGTCGGTCGCCGCGCGAAAGACGCTGCTCGCTCTCGCAGTCGGATTCGATGTCGGACTGCTCGCATACTTCAAGTACTCGGGCTTCCTCGTCAGCTCGGTCGACAACCTGGTCGGAACGTCGTGGGTGGTCGACGCTGCATTGCCGATCGGCGTCTCCTTCTACACGTTCATGGCGATCTCGTACGTCGTC
>Ga0306920_100016628_pt1 | contig 10142 bp, 7 predicted proteins | sample flu12Cox44000170_FD_204666 | JGI IMG/M metagenome (GOLD analysis project Ga0306920, IMG submission 204666) | Lab enrichment of tropical soil microbial communities from Luquillo Experimental Forest, Puerto Rico - flux4day.12C.oxic.44.000.170 (v2)... | ecosystem: Environmental > Terrestrial >...
ATTTGTGAGATCCAGACCAGCGAGGCGTTGGGGGGAGGTCTTACCATGAGCATGACGAGCGAGGTGGAAGCGCTGACGGTGGCGACAGGGTCGGCGTCGCCCGAGGTCCCGTGGGCCGCCCATCTCCGGCTGGCCGAGGCGGCCCTTGCCGAGCGGAACCTTCGGGCGGCCGTTCGGGCCTGGGACGCGGCCCATCTGGCGGCCGTCGGGAGCCTGTCCTGGGAGGGCCTGATCGAGGTCGGCGACGCTTACCTGCGCATCGGCGAGGTGTCCGGGTTGCGGGACACCACCCTGGCCACGGCACGCCGGGCGTACTTCGCGGGGCTGTTCCGGGCCTGCCAGAAAGATTCGCTCGAGGGCGTCCTCCGGACGGCCGAGGCCTTTACGCGGCTCGGGGACACCCAGGTCGTCGACGAGTGTGTCGGCCTGGCCAACCTCCTGGCCTCCAACGACCCGTCGGCGCGGGCCCGCGTGACCGCATTCGCCCGTGAGCGGCGCCTCGGCCCGCTCTCGCCCCCGGCGACCCAGGGCCCACCTGACGGCGCGGCCTCAGCCTCTCCCCCCTGACCGCGGCTCCGCGTCCCGCCGTTCGGCTCTCCGGAGGAGCGCACGGGCCTCGGCCCGCGTTCGGCCCTGGGCCCCGCTGTTGACCAGCGTCGCTGGCCAACGGCCCTCGAGGAAGGCGACGACCTGATCGACCGAGTGCCGCCGATCGTCGGCCAGCGACTCCACGCCGTGGCCGGCGGTGTGCGGGGTCAGGAGGACGTTGGGGAGGCTGAGCAGGGGATTGTCGGGGTGGGGCGGCTCGTGCTCGAGCACGTCCAGTCCCGCACCCGCGATCCATCCCTCACGGAGCGCCCGGATGAGGGCGTCCTCGTCCACGGTCGGGCCGCGTGAGGTGTTCACGAAGTACGCCGAGGGCTTCATCGCCCGGAGCTGCGGCCCGCCGAACATCCGACGGGTGGACTCGTTCAGCAGGGCATGCATGGACACGAAGTCCGATCGTCGGCACAGCTCGTCGAGGGAGACCAGCTCGACGTTCCACGGGCGGACGTCCGCTGGCGTCAGGTAGGGATCGTGAGCCAGGTACGTCATGCCGAACCCGGCCATCTTCTCGGCGGTGCGGCGGGCGATCTTGCCGAAGGCCACGAACCCGAGCGTCTGGCCGCGGATCCGGTGAACCGGGCCCATTTGCTGGACAGCCGCCGGCCGGTGCCAGCCGTGGCGGCCACGCGCGTGGAGCTGGTGCGACAGCTTGCGGGCGCACGCCACGAGCAGCATCACCGCGTGGTCGGACACCTCCTCGATGCAGAAGAACGGGCTGTTCGCGACCAGGACACCGTGATGCGTGGCGGCCGCCACGTCGACTCGATCGTATCCGACTGTGCACTGCATCAGGAAGGCCAGCCGGGGCAGCCGGGCGAACACGCGCTCGGTGAACGGCTCTTGGCCGAGCACCATGACCACGTCGGCCTCGCCACAGGAGTCGATGATGTCGTCCTCGCCGGGGCCGTGAGCGGAGACCAGCCTGGCCCCGGCCCGCTCGAGCCGTTCGCGATCCGGGCCGGCGTCGCCGTCGAACAACGGGCCGATCACGGCCACGACCGAGTCGTCGCGGTCGCCTGGGTCAGCTGGCCGACCGGGTGGTGGCTTCATCGCGGGCTCCCCCCGAGCTCACCGGCCGTCCACGTCCCGACTCCGCGGTCGATCGAGCATCAAGGCGCTTCGAGGCCTCGCGCGCCGAGGCTCGGTGGATGCGAACCTCGGGTTCAGAGGACCTTGCGGGGGTCCAGCGCGTCCCGCAACCCGTCACCGACGAAGTTGATGCTCAGCACCGTCAGGAAGATCGCGGTTCCCGGGAAGAGAGCCCAGTGGGGGGCGAAGTCGAGATTGTCCTTGGCGTCGAAGAGGAGCCGACCCCACGTCGGGATGTCCGGCGGGAACCCAAGACCGAGGAACGAGAGCGTCGACTCCAGGATGATGGCCGCCGCCACGTCCAGGGAGGCCGCCACGATCACCGGTCCGACGGCGTTGGGCAAGATGTGCCGGACCACCTGCCGGACGCTCGGAACCCCGAGCGCCCGCGCCGACTCCACGAACTCCTTCTCGCGCAATGAGAGGAACTGGGCTCGTACCAGCCGGGCCACCGGCATCCAGCGGAGGCAGCCGATGACGCCCACGATGAGAACGAAGGCGCCGACCTCCGGGCCCAGGAACGCCTTGATCCGGTCGCGGAAGAGGTAGACGACGAGCAGGAAGATCGGCAGCTGAGGCAGCGAGAGGAAGAGGTCGGTCACGCGCATGGCGACATTGTCGACCGTCCCGCCCAGCTGGCCGGCCAGGGCCCCGACCATGGTCCCCGCGCTGATCCCGATTAGCATGGCGACGACACCGACCGCCAGCGAGATGCGGCCGCCGTAGAGCACGCGCGCGAGCAGATCCTGTCCAAGGTCGTCCGTGCCCAGGGGGTGTTGACTCGACGGCCCCTTGAGCTTCGCCCGGAAGTCGATCTCGTCGATCGGAACGCGGTAGACGAACGGGCCGGCGACCACCGCCAGCACCATGGCCGCCAGGACGAGGGCCCCGGAAATGGCGAGTCGGTGCCGGCGGAATCGCCGTGCCGCGTCCCGCCACAGGGAGTCGGAGCGCGACCCTCCCGCGAGCACCGCGGGGCTCGCCACCGCGTCAGACACGCCGCTGCTCACCGCCATCGGACCGCCGTGGCCTCTTCAGCGAAAGGAAATGCGGGGGTCGAGCCAGCCATACAGGACGTCGGCCACCAGGTTGAAGACGATGACAAGCGCCGAGAAGACGAACGTGATCGCCATGATCACGGGCGTGTCGTTCGCCAGGATGGAGGCGATGAGCAACGAGCCGATGCCGGGCACCCGGAAGATCTGCTCGGTGACGACCGCACCGGTGAAGATCTGCGGGATCTGGAGGGCGATGAGCGTCACCACCGGGATCAGCGCGTTCCTGACCACGTGCTTGAGGAGCGTCACTCCCTCGGTCAGCCCCTTGGCCCGGGCCGTGCTGACGTAATCCAGGCGGATGACCTCCAGCACCGAGGACCGGACGAAGCGTGTCAGGGCCGCCCCCTGGAACAGTCCGAGGACGGCGATCGGCATGATCCCCTGCTGGAAGCTCGCCCACACCCACCGGAGCCCCGTGACCTGGAGGTCGGCCCGGTAGATGAACGGCAGCCAGTCGAGGTAGATGCTGAAGAGCAGGATGAACAGGAGACCGGTGAAGAAGGTGGGGAGCGAGAAGCCGACGAACGCGAACGTGGTGGCCGCCTGATCGAACAACGAGTAGGGACGGCGGGCCGAGTAGATGCCCACGGGAAGGGCGATCAGGAGGCCGAGGAGCTGGGCGGAGCCGAGGACGAAGAGGGTCGTGGGCAGCCGCTGGAGGATGAGCCGGTCCACGTCCACCCGGCTCACGAACGAGAAGCCCCACTCGCCCTTGACCATCGATCCGAGCCAGCGCACATAGCGCACGGCGATGGGGTCGTCGAGCCCGAACTGCTTGCGGAGGTTCATCCGCACCTCGGGCGGGACGTTGGGGTTGGTCGCCAGCTCTCCGAAGGGGTCGCCCGGCGCGAGGGCCAGGATGACGAACAGGACGAGGCTCGTCCCGACGAGAGCGGGGACCGCCGTGACGAGACGCCGGACGAGGTAGGTCCGCACGGATCAGGACGGCGACGGAGTTCCCGTCAGGCCTCGCGGTACCAGCGCGCCAGGTTCCAGAAGCTCGAGTCCCATCCGCTGATGTCCGTGTTCTTGAGCCGGTTCGACACCCCGGACACCCAGTTGCGCCAGACGAGGGGGATGACCACCGCGTTCTGGACCACCAGGTCGTTCATCCGGATGAACATGGCCGCCCGCTTGACCGGGTCCATCTCCCCCTCGGCGGCGAGCCAGAGCCGGTCGTACTCCTCGTTGCGCCACCGCGTCGTGTTGCGCCCCGAGAACTGGTTGTCCTTGCTCGCGACCTCGCGCGACAGGAACACGCGCATGTCCGGCTGGGGATCGGCCGCGAACTGCCAGGCGTACATCTGGAGGTCGGCGGTGAAGTGCGCGACGTTGTCCGGGTTGGCCGCGTCGGAGCCGAAGAACACCGACGCGACCACCGTCTTGAGCTCCATCGAGAACCCCGCCTTGCCGGCCACCTGCTTGATGATCGCCTGCTCCTTCTGCCGCAGTGGGTTGATCGAGGTCTGGAGGAGGAACTTGAGTCGCTTGCCGTCCTTGGCCCGGATGCCGTCACCGCCCCGCTTCCAGCCCGCGGCGTCGAGGATCTGGTTGGCCTTGTCGGGGTTGAACTCCCACTTGAGGTTCTTCGACTGATATCGCGACGGCGCGTTGATGTAGTTCGTGGTGGCCTGACCGGCGCGGCCGTAAAGCTGCTCCTGCATCGAGCCCCGATCGATCAGGAGTGTCAGGGCCTGCCGCACGGCGGGGTCCGAGAGGAGCGGGTGCGTCGTCTTGATGCTCGACCGCTCGCCGTCCACCTCCGTCCAGGGATCGGTCTGGTTGACGTTGATATGCTCCACGTTGCCCGACGCGGCGAAGTCCACTCGCCCCTTCCCGCCCTGCTCCATGCGCTTCAGGAGGTCGTCCTCGACCTGGAGGTTCCACGCGAAGTCGTACTCGCCCGTCTGGAGGACGGCGCGGGCCGCCGACGTGGCGTCTCCCCCGCCCTTCAGCTCGACCCGATCGAAGAACGGCGCGTTGGCAACGTGGTAGTGGGGATTCAGTTCGGCCCGGACCACGTCGTCGGGCTTGAAGTCGACGATGCGGTTGGGGCCGGTGCCGACCGGCCGGAGGTTGGCGGGCGCCTCCCGGGACTTGGCTCCCTTGAAGGGCTCGAAGACATGCTTGGGGATGATAAGCCCGCTCGCGCTGCAAAACGCGATCGGCCAGAACGGCGTCGGCTGCTTGAACACGATCTTCACGGTGTGGCTATCGAGCTTGTCGATCCGGGTGATGTCCTTGTAATTCCCCGTGGTGGTGGCGGCGGTCGTCGGGTCGGCGGCGAACTCCCAGGTGAAGACCACGTCGTCGGCGGTGAAGGGCTTCCCGTCGTGCCACTGGACGTTTCGCTTGAGCTTCCAGGTGACGGAGAGTCCATCCTTCGCCACCCCGCCGTTGTCCAGGCTGGGCACCTCGGCGGCCAGGATCGGGGCCAGGTTCCCGTCGGGATCGAAGGCGGCCAGCGGCTCGTTGAAGAGCCGCGCGCCGTCGTTGTCCTTCACGCCCACGGCCAGGTGGCAGTTCAGGATGCTGACCGCCTGCCACCAGAGGACCTTCAGCTCTCCGCCTCCTCCACGCTTCGTCGGCGTGAAGGCCGGCCGGCTCTGGGCCCGGGCCACGCCGGCCGCCCCCAGCATCTGGGCCGCCATGGGCGCGGTGAGCCCGAGGCCGACCATCATGCGGGTGAACTGGCGTCGGCTGAGCGTCCCCGCCCGCACCCGGCGGATCAGTCGCCGCAGCTCGCGCTCGTCCATGGGCTCCGGCGCTCCCTTCGGCTACGCCTCGCGGTGCCAGTACGCTAGCGTGGCGAGATCCGAATCCCAGGCGCTGATGTCGGTGTCCCTCAACCGGGTCGAGAGCGCGGAGACCTTGGCCCGCCAGATGACCGGGATAACGACCACGTTCTGGATCAGGAGGTCGTTCATCTTGATGAAGGCCGCCGCGCGCTTCACCGGGTCCATCTCGGCCTCGGCGGACTTCCAGAGCCGGTCGTATTCCTCGTTGCGCCAGCGGGTGGGATTGCGCCCCAGCCACTTGTTCTCCTTCGAGGCCACTTCCCAGGAGGTGAACTGGTCCATGAGCCGCTGGGGATCAGGGTGCGTCATGGTGGTGGTGTACATCTGGAGGTCGGTGCCGAAGTGCGGATAGGTGTCCCAGTTGGCGGGGTCGGAGGAGAAAAACACCGAGGCCACAACCGATTTCAGCTCGAGGTCGATCCCCGCCTTGCCCGCCGGCTGCTTCACGATGGCCTGCGTCTTTTGGCGGACGGCGTTGGTCGAGGTCTGAAAGACCATCCGAAGACGCTTGCCGTCCTTGGTCCGGATCCCGTCGGACCCCCGCTTCCATCCCGCGGCCTCGAGGATCTGGTTGGCCTTGTCGACGTTCAGCTCCCACTTGAACGCCTTCGAGCCAAACTTGGACGGGGCATTGAGGAAGTTGGCGGTGGCCTGCCCCTGACGACCGTAGATCTGCTCTTGCACGGACCCCCGGTCCACCAGCAGGTTGAGGGCCTGGCGGACGGCCGGATCGGTGAGGAGGGGGTGAGGCGCCTTGACGCTCGACCGCTCCCCGTCGACGTCCTTCCACGGGTCCGTGTTGTTGAGCTGGATGTGCTCGATGTCTCCGGCCAGGGAGATGTTCACCCGGCCCTTCCCTCCCTGTTCCATTCGCTTGAGGATCTCGTCCTCGACCTGCATGTTCCAGGCGTAGTCGTACTCCCCGGTCTGGATGACCGCTCGAGCCGCCGAGGGCGCGTCCCCGCCGCCCTTCATCTCGATCGTGTCGAAGAACGGTCGGTTGGGGACGTGATAGTTCGGGTTCAGCTCGGCCTGGACGAGGTCCCCCGGCCTGAAGTCCACGAACTTGTACGGCCCGGTGCCGACGGCCTTGAGGTTCGCGGGCGCCTCTCGCGATTTCGGGCCCTTGAACGGCTCGAAGAGGTGCTTGGGGATGATCTGGCCGGTGGGGCCGCAGAAGGCCACGTAGGGGAATGGCTGGGGTCGTTTGAAGCCGATCTTGACCGTGTGGCTATCGAGCTTGTCGATGCGGACCACATCGGGAAACGCGCCGGAGGTCACGGCCGCCGTGGTCGGGTCCGTCGCGTACTCCCAGTTGAAGACGAGGTCGTCGGCGGTGAGGGGCTTCCCGTCGTGCCACTGGACGTTCCGCTTGAGCTTCCAGGTGACCGAGGTGCCGTCCTTGGCGATGCCGCCGTTCCCGAGGGTTGGAATCTCGGCGGCCAGGTTCGGCAAGAGGTTGCCGTCCGGGTCAAAGGAAGCGAGCGGCTCGTAGAAGATGCGGGCCCCGTCCTGGTCCTTGGTGCCGTTGGCGAAGTGCGGGTTCAGCAGCGTGGGGGACTGCCACCAGAGCACCTTGAGACCGCCACCGCCCCCCCGCTTGGACGGGTTGAAGCCCGGCTTGGTCTGAGCGTGCGCGATGCCCTCGAGCCCGGAATGAGCCAGCATCTGGGCAGCAAGTGGCGCGGTGAGCCCGAGGCCGATCATCATCTGCGTGAACTGTCGACGGCTGATCGTCCCGTCCTTCACGCGACCGATCCACTGCCTCAACTCGCGTTCTTCCATGTGAAGCCCCCTTCGCGACAGGTTAGTCCGCGGAGACAAAATGCCCTTCGATCGAAGCGTCTCGAGCGTGGGTGTGGTGCGGCCATCTTAGTGTGCGCGCCGCAAGCGGGTCAAGGTGTCCTCGTCCAGCTGCGACGGCCGCCGGCACTGGCAGAGTGGCGCAGGAACTCGAAGGGGATGAGAGACCCAAGGGGCCGGTGCCACCGGACGGTGTTGTGACCAAGTTGGCTCTTTCACTGCGGAGACAATCCATTCCATTCGAACTTCGTGACCTCGTCGAACCGCGGTGTGGGTTCGTGGGCAACTGGCGAGCCCGAGCATCTCGGCGAACTCACGACGCGGTTCACGGTTGAATTCCGAAGCCTGGAGATCGCGGACCATTCCGCAGAAGGCGCACCAATTGCGGGTCGCGCCAATCCCACAACCGATCGTGGGCGATATCGACGTCCCGGGGAGTGGAATCCCAGTCGATCGCACGCGCCGACGGGTAATAGAAGGCCCCGATCCCGTGGACCAGCGTCGACACGGCAATCGATGCCAGGAGAACCGGTCGGGTCAGCGGCGACGCCCAGGCCGTCGGCCAGACCGGGACCATGAACAGAACGAGCGCCGGCAGCACATCGGCGATCAGTCGCGGACCGAACGAGTGCCCGCCCCACCAGACGGAGAACTTCGCCAACAGGAGTAACGTTCCGACGACGCCGGCCGCCAGGTACGGCCACAGGCTCTGGCGACGCTCGGCCAGCGTCAAGATCAAGCCGATGAACGCGAAGGCCAGTGCCGGTGAGTAGATCAGGAGCCCCCGGCTCGGGCTGGCCAGGAGACCGAGGAGTCCGGTTCTCAGGGGAGTGTCCCAGGCGCCCGCCATCGCGTGATACTGGGCGTGCGTGCGGTTCAGCTCCGCGTAGCCGCCTTGCAGCGCCCCGAACGTCGCCAAGTTATACGCGACGACGGTCGCCCCCACCGTGGCGAAAGAAACCAGATAGGCGACTCCGCTCGCTCGTCGGTGCGTCACCGCGTAGAGAGCAAGCGCCGCCGCCATGAGCACCGTCGGGGGGCGACTCGCCACCATCACCCCACTGGCCAATCCGGCGACCGCGAACCACCTCCATGCCGCCGCCTCTTCCGCTCGAAGAATCGCGTAAAGCGTCACGGCAAGGCCGAGTTGCGCGGGCCCGTGTCCCCACAACCCCTGACTGGTCACGGACCAGGTCGACGTCCCGAAGGCATAGACGAGCGCCGCCGCGAGGGCGCTCGCCTCCCCGCCAAGCTTCCTTGCCACCAGGTAGACGACGAGCACCGAAGCGGCGGCAAGGCCCGATGCGCTCAGCTTGGCGAGGAGGTTAATCAGGAGCCACGAGTCCCCGCCCCACACGATCACTGGAACCAGGTAGATCGGGACCGCCAGCAGTCCCGGCACGAGCGGATAGCTCGACACGTAGTGACCCCGCACCCGCTGTACCCAGTACGGGAGGTGCGCGCCACGAGGCTCGTCCCGGAAGTAGCGGTCGAGGTCGAGGCGATGGTCACGGATCAGCTCCACGGGAAGGACTCGAGCCGGGATCGTGTCCTGTGAGCTGATCTCACGCACGTTGAGGTTATAGACGAGGAACGCTGCCAGGGACAGGACTCCCGCTCGCCATGGCCCGCTCATTCGGGTGGCTCGAGAAGCGTCGCGAGAGGCCGAGGCGGGTCTCCGGCGGTAATGCGGAACGTGTGGAGCCGCCCGCCGACGCCGTCGAGCATCCCCCTCACCTGGCGGGCTTTGCCACGCTCCTCCGCTACGGTCACGCACGTCGCATGCTCGACGTTCGGCGCCAGGTCGAGGGGTAGCCAGCCCTCCGCGCCTGCGAGGTGGGCTTCCAACTCGTCCCGCAGGTCGACTCGCAGGTGGCGGACGGGATAGAGCGGGATGAAATCCGGACCGGGGTTACGCAACACGACGCAGGTCCGGACTCGGCCCGGAGAGGCAGCCCGCTCAACCCGCAACGACGCCTCGAGGGCTTCCGGGCCCGCCGGGAGCGCTCCGGTCACGCGGTAGACGAGGTGCGTCGGGAACCGGCGCTCGAGGTGGAGGTCGCCACCGAAACGGGACAGGGCGGCCTCGCGGGTCGCCGTCAGCCACTCCCGGTCGACGAGGACAACGTCCGGACGGATGCCCCGGATCAGTGTCAGCGTCCGGGCATCCGGAAACGCCCTCATGGCCGCGACCAGCTCGGCGTAGCGCGGCGGATCGTAGCTGGCCCAACCATTCACGACCCGCCGGAGGTGGAAGGCAACGCCGGCGACGTTGACCCAGTCCCCCATGGGGACGCCCAGCGCGACGGTGGTCGAGGGCTGGGTCCCCAGCCACCGGTACACCTGCGGGAGCGCGCGAGCATCGAGGCGGGTCACGGCTCCCGGAAATGGCACCCAGACCGACTCGCCGAGCACCGCGAGGGCCACGCCAACGACCGTCAGCGAGCGGCCACGCCTGGGCGTGCGGGCCAGCAAGACGATCAGCCCGGCGCCGGTGAGCAAGGCCACACCCAGATCGCCGACCAGAACCAGACGCGCGGGCGTCCGGATGGCGTCGAACCCGGGAACGACACGGTAGAGCAGCCAGTATGGCAGAGGCAAGGAACCCCAACGCGTCGAGAGCGTCGGGCCAAGGGCAAGGACGAAAGCGGCACCGGCCACGGCCACGTAGGGGCGGAGGCGAAACCGAAGCGGGCTTGGGCGGTGGAGCGCAACGAACCCCAGGATCATCAGCACGCCCACCGTGAGCCCGGGCAGCAGGCTCTGGGCAGGTGAGCTTCCGTCCAGA
>Ga0306920_100016629_pt1 | contig 10141 bp, 9 predicted proteins | sample flu12Cox44000170_FD_204666 | JGI IMG/M metagenome (GOLD analysis project Ga0306920, IMG submission 204666) | Lab enrichment of tropical soil microbial communities from Luquillo Experimental Forest, Puerto Rico - flux4day.12C.oxic.44.000.170 (v2)... | ecosystem: Environmental > Terrestrial >...
CTCTGCCTTTCCGCCCAATCGCGCAGCAGCGCATCGGGCATCTGGATCAGGCAGCCGGCCCCGTCGCCGACCAGCGGGTCGGCCCCGACCGCGCCGCGATGGTCGAGATTGACCAGGATCTGCAAGCCGCGCGTGACGATATCGTGCGATTTTCGTCCCTTGATGTTGGCGACGAAACCGATACCGCACGAATCATGCTCGTTGCGCGGGTCGTAGAGACCTTGTCTCTCGGGCAATGCCATCTCGGATGCTCTTCACCTGACGTTGTTGACACAAAACTACCGGGTGCGCCGCCTGGCGGCACGAACGCCATAGTATGCACAAGATTGGCGAGGACGCGAATCGCTTTAACGCATGGTTAATTCGGCGTCAAGCGATTGACCTGCCGGTCGAACGACACAATCGCCGGGTCGGTGCACGACGACGGAACGGCTTGTCCCTGCTCGACGGGAAAATACTGGCAAAAACGCGGTTTCGGACCGTTCTGGGGCGGGAGCGACCCTGCCAAGTAATTGTTATTCCTTCAAACCTGGGAGCAAATTCCCTAAGCAGCCGAACAGAGAATTAAATCGACCGAACAGGGAGCCCAATCCGTCCAACAAGGAAGCGGCAGGGAAGGCTCCACGCCCGCAAAGCCGATGACGGTGTTTCTCAGACGGTCGTCGACAAGCGCCACCGTTTGGCGGACCAATCGCAGTCCACTGATCAATCGGGACTTCGACCCCTCGGCTCGACCATCTGATTTTCGCTTGCGTCGAAGCCCCTCGGTGCGCGAGGCTGGGACAGCCTCTCACCGGCCCCACCTACCCATAAACCACGCCAGCCCCCATCGGGGCTCGGTCAAATTTTGAGGAGGAGACGTGACCCGACCTCGTGCTGCCGACGATTTCACGACGATCCGTGCGCGTATGGAAGAGCTGCGCCGCGAGCGGGCGCAGACATCGAAAACCGAGACGCGTGAGACCGGAAGCGTCGACTCGCGCGCCCTCTTCAGAAGATTGGAAGGCCGGCAACGACCCGAACCCGAGGACCTCCCGACGGGCCAGACGAGCCGTCGTTACGGGTCGGGGCGATAGCCGGCCGGCTGCGCGCGCTCAAACGCCAAACGTGAAGCAGCTGCCGACGTTAGCGGTGACCAAGCGGTCGGGCATCACCCGATGCATTGCCGCAACAAACTTGGCGACGCTGCAATGCATCGGGACGACTGCGTCAGGCGATAGCCGCTCGAGTTCGCGCACCGTGTGATCGACATAATCCTGTGGCGCCGGGCCGAGATGAAACCCGCCGAGGACCGCGTGCAATTTGCCGACCCCGGATACCGCCATGGCGGCCTTTATCGTGTTGATCAGCCCGACATGACCGCAAGAGGAGATGACGACGAGCCCGCGCCCCTGGATGACGTAGCAGGTTGCGTGCTCGTCCGGATGCTGGTGGGGATGAGGCGGCCTAGCCGCTCGGCATCGGTAAAGTGGTCGAGGGATGAATTTTTGTCGGCCTCGCGCTCGACGAGCGTGTTTTCCAGCACTCGCTCGAAGGATTCTCGAGGGATGTGGCCGGTCGTAAAGGGGCCGCGAAGCGCCTGCGGTGTCTCGCAGCACACCGTGGCGATGGCGGCGGCCTCCAGCGCCGTGCGGTCGAGCATACCCCAGGACACCGGATCGGCGCCGCGCGGCTTTATCCATTTTTCGCGAAAGTTGGCCTCGCCCCCGGCGAAGAGCTTCAAGTCGGGGCGCATTCTTGCGCGGTTATGGCGCACGAAACCATCGAGCCCGCCATAGTGGTCGCGATGCCCGTGGCTCAAAATCAGGCCGTCGAGCCGGCCCGGGTCGAGATCGAGCAATTCGAAGTTGCGGATCAGCACTTCCGGCGTATACCCGAAGTCCAACAGATACCGGGACTTGCCACCGGAATGCGCAGATTCCAGATGCAAGGACAGGCCCCACTCGCCTGCGAGGGTTGACAGCTCGTGCCCCGGGATATGGCGTACGTGCTCGATTTTGACCATCGGATGCGGTGCATCTGCGATGAAGCGGTCGTAAACCGAGTCGACGAGGAGCCGGATCGAGAGGCTGTCGACGACGGGGGCTGCGAAGGCTTCGGTTTGGGTCAGCTCGATGCTCATCGACCGGTCTCTCCCTTGCTGCCGGAACGAGCGTAGCATGCCGCACGCTCGCCAGGCGACGGACGCCGATGAGGAGGTGCAGATGACACCACGACAGAGGATGCGGCGCCTGATCGCGCGCACCGGCTATACGATGGTGCCCGGGGCCTACGACACCTTGACCGCGCGGCTTGTCGAGCAGGCCGGGTTCGAGGCGGTCTATCTGACCGGCGGTGGCTATTCGCGGGCGAACGGCTATCCCGATCTCGGATTGCTAACCTTGTCCGAGAACGTCCGCTTTATCGGGCTGACGGTCGAAGCCGTCGACATCCCGGTCATCGCCGATGCCGATACCGGCTACGGTAACGCCATCAATGTTCTCCGCACGGTCCGCGAATACGAGAAATCCGGGGTGGCCGCGTTCCACATCGAGGACCAGGTGAGCCCGAAGAAATGCGGCCACTACGAAGGCAAGGAGGTCATCGGCACTGCCGAGATGGTCGGCAAGATCCATGCCGCGGTCGACACGCGGCAGGATCCCGACCTCGTCATCATAGCCCGCTCGGACGCGCGCGCGGTCGAGGGGCTGCAGGCGGCGATCGACCGAGTCAACACCTACCTCGAAGCGGGTGCGGATGTCGGCTTTGTCGAGGCGCCGCAGAATGTCGAGGAATTGCGCATCGTCGGCCACAATGTGCAGGGGCCGGCGCTCGTCAATGTGTTCGAAGGCGGCAAGACCCCGATGTTGCCGGCGAGCGAGCTCGAGGCGATGGGTTTTCGCCTCGGAATCTACCCATCGCAGACCCACCGCGCGGCGATCCGCGCCGCGCAACGGGTGCTCGCCGCGCTCAAGGAAGACGGTGACACGCGCCGCATCGAGACTGAGCTCGCCACTTTCCAAGAGCGCGAAGACGCGGTCGGCACCGCCCGCTGGCGTGCCCTCGAGGAGAAGTACCTGCGGGTGGAGGGCTGAGCCTACACGCGCAGCTCGTCGGGGACCTTGCCGCCATTCTCGGCGAGCTTGGTCATGACCTGCTTATGCAGCCAGATGTTCATCGAGGCCGAATCGTTCATGTCCCCGGTATAGCTCAGCTCTTGGGCCAGCTCCTTGCGTGCGGTGAGGCTGCTGTCCAAGTTGATCAGCTTCATCAAATCGACGATCGATCTTCGCCAATCGAGCCGCTCGCTCGACTTTGCGGCGAGACCATCCATGATCGCTGCGACGTCGACCGGAGCCGCCGGGGCCGCGGTCGGGGGCGCAGCCGGCGCAGGCTGCGCGGCCGGTGTGGCCGGCGCGCTGCTAGTCGGAGTCGTTGCGGCCGCCGCCGATGACGAATGGCCGAATATCACCGACATGATATTTCCGAGGATGCTCATTCTTGTCGCTCCAGAGTTTGAGAAGCTGGACCCCGCTATACCACCGGGGAGCGGCCGCCATCGACGTTGATCGCACAGCCGGTAACGTAACCCGCGGCGTCGGAGGCAAGGAAGGTCGCGACACTGGCGAATTCCTCGGCCCTGCCCATGCGGCCCAGCGGCACGCCCTTGCCCGCCTCGGTGACGTACTGCTCGAAGCTGACATTCGGCCTTTCGCGGTCGTAGCGGCGCTTGATTTGGTCGCTGACGATGACCCCGACGTGTAGCGAGTTGACGAGCACGTTGTAGGGCGCTCCTTCCTGTGACAAGGCCTTGGTAAACGCCATCTGCGCCGCACGGCTGACCGAGGTCGGGGCGCTGTCGGCGCCCGGCGCCTTGGCGCCGATGTTGAGGACGCTGATGATCCGACCCCACCGGCGCTGCTTCATCTGCGGGAAGACCAGCCGGCAGAAGCGGATTTGGGCGAACAATTTGAGGTCGAGATCGGCCTGCCACATCTCGTCGGTCAAGGTCTCCGAGGCGCCGCGGGTCGATTGGCCGGCATTGTTGACGTAGATGTCGATCTTGCCGAACTCCGACATGAGCTGGTCGTAAGTCCTGCGGATATCGGCCGCCTTCGCCACATCGCAGCTGATCGCAGCGATCTTGCGGCCGGGAGCGCCGGCGTGGATCTTGGCCTTGGCCTCGGCGAGCGTGCCCGGGTCGCGGGCGAGGATCGCCACGTCGGCGCCCGATTTGGCGTACTCTTCGGCGATCGCCAAACCCAGCCCCTTGCTGCCGCCGGTGACTACCGCGCTTTTTCCATCCAGTCTTATGTCCATGTCGGCCTCCTTCGCCGGGTTCCGATCATCGTCCATCGGTCGGCTGATCGATCGCCCGCATGTCGTCGCCTGTCAACAACCCAGCTGAGCTTGTGGTGGCTTTGGTCGACCCGCTCCGGGCTTGCGAGCTCCTGAGGGTCGATGGGCCGATATAATCGGCCTGCTTCGCACGGGTTCCCTGACAGCAGGGAGAAAAATCGATTTGCACCCGGAAATCGCTTATCCGGTTGACAACAACGCTCTATAAATCAAAGGCTTAGAAAACCAACAAGCGGTGCCGTCAGGGAGTGTTCTGAGGGAGCCCGGCCGGCGTCTGAGGGAGCGAGCAGGGAGCGAGCGATTGAGCACGACAAGCTACCGCCTTTGCATGATTGCGCACATATATGTATGATACTCGCATTTTATGATATTGACAATATGGCTCGAAGCCGCTATAACCCTCGAGATCGACGCCGCCGAACACAGCCAGCGCGACCATAACATCCGGCAGGCTGTCGGATGCTCAGCGCCCCCTTGCCGCCCGTTCCATCAGGCCCCCCCGGCGTAGCGGGAGGTCGCATTGGCGCCTGGACGACGGCCGGGCCGGGTCGCTCGCAGCAAGCCCACTCCCAATGGAGGCCCAGGTATGAGAAGACCGGCGGTTAGCAACTTAGGCCGCGACCGTCGTCTCACTCTGAATCATTGCGAGCGCGGCATTTCGCCGGGCGTTGGTGCGGCGGAGCCAGCCGGTGCCAAAGATCCGGAAATTGGCCAAAGATCGATAATACGCCGTCTGCCGGTCGGCCAAGTTATTAACGAGGCTCGGAGCATTGAACCTGTCCGCGGTCGCCAATGTCTCGGGGCCTATCGAGCCGTCCACCTTCTCTCCAGTAAAGCCGAGCGCTTGCTGCAATAGTCTGGCCGATCGCCGGATACCGGTATTGACACCCATGTCGAAGACACTGAGATCGACCCCTGGCGGAAGTGCATCGGCCCGCAGCCGGTTCCAGTAGAGCGATCGGTAAATCGCTTCCGCCGTCTTCTGCGTCATGTCCCTGACTTGGTCGGCCCCGAGATGAGGGTCGTCGGACCATTCCCGGTAGGTCGCCAAGGTGATCCCCATGTTGGTGGCGCCGCCGGGATCGGCAGGGTCATCCGTGTAGCCGCCTTCTTGACGCAAGGTAAAGGCAACGCAGATCTCGAACCTGTCTTCCATCTCATCCTCCTCATTGCTCTCCGCGCGGGCTCCCAGAGCTTAACAGCGAGCATTCGGAATCAGTTGTCCCTCTTCTTTGCCGCCAATGCGCGGCGCGGGTTCTGTGGGTGATCGACGGGTCGCTGCGACGCGCTGCGGATGCCGCCGAGCTGCGGGGGTAGGGGGCTGGGCCCGATCTGCCGCACCCGGGAATTGCCGGTGTCGGCTATCACCAGCAGGGCGCCGCGGGTTACAGTCACTGCCGCTGGATTCTGAAGTTTCGTCTGGTCGGCCCATTGGCCGTCGCCGTTGAAACCCCCCTGGGGAACGCCGTTGGAGACCAGGCCGGCGAGATCGATCACGTGGCAGGGGCAGGTCGAGGGCACGTATGCCCTGATGAGGTGGTTGGCGCTGTCGGCGAACACCACGTTGCCGTTGAGCGCGACCGACAGCCCCTCGGGAGCGATCGTGAGTGGGTGTCGGTGTTGCCGTTGCCGTTGTAGCCGCTCGTCCCGGTACCGACCACGGGCGTGACCTGCCCGCTGGTGAGGTTGATCTGGAGCAGGTAGTCGGGGCTGTTGGTCGCGGCGTAGAGGTTGCCGGCGGCGTCCCCGGCTACGCTGATAACGTCCGATGTCCCGGGAGTGGGCCCGATGCTGGTGATATTGCCGTTGGGGAGCACCTCGCGGATGCCGCGCAGGCCGTCGGCGATGAACAGTTCGCCGCTCGGGCTGGCCCAGACGCCGTCGGGGCCGGCGAGCTCCGCGGCGGCTGCCGGGCGGCCGTCGCCGCACACGGCGCTTGGGCTGCTGCAGGCCAGGCCGGTGCCGGCCACGGTCGTGATCGTCCCGGAGGGGTCGATCCGACGAACTCGGTGGAGGGTCGGGTCGGCGATGTACAGCGACCCGTCGAGGCCCACGGCGAGCCCGTTGGGCGAGCCCAGCAGCGCCTGGCTGGCTGGCCCGTTGTCGCCGCAGGGCTGTGTCGGGGCAGGGCAGTTGGTGTTGTGGCTCCCGGCTATTACCTGGGCAGGGCCGCCGCCGCCGACCAGCCGCACCGTCCCGTCGGTGAGGCCGACGTAATAGCCTTGGGTGGTCACGCTGCTGGTCCAGGTAGCCGGGGTGGCAGGCACGACTGCGATCGGCCCGGCGGGCAACGTCCCGGCGTCAAACAGGGTCGAGGTTGGGGTGGGGCAGGCGTCGAGCGCGGCGGCCGAGCAGGGAGCGGGAATCGTCGGGACCCCATCATCGGGCAAGAGGTGGTCCTGACACCCGGTCGTGGCGTTCGGAGGCGTCCCGTCCGGGCACACAGTTACGTCCGTCCACTCCCCCTGGGTCAGGGTGGTTGTGGTGAAGGGGACTGGCCCGTAGCCCTCCTCTACGCCGAGCACCAGCGGCCATTGCGGCTGCGCGTCACCCGTCTTGCAAGCGTCGTCGGACTCTCCGCAGTACAGCCAGGCGTTGTCGAAGGAGGCATTCTGCAGGGTCACGCCCGAGAGAACGGCCCCGGGTAGGAGTGCGCCGGACAACGTCGCCCCGTTCAAGTTCGATTGGGTGAAGTCGCAGGCGATGCACTGGACGTTGTCGAAATTGGCGCCCGTCAAATCGGCGTTGGTCAGGTTGAACCCACCTGCCCCATCCTCGCTGCCCGCGAGCACGGCGCCGACGAAGTCGGCCTGGGTCAGTTCTCGGGCGCCGTTGAACGCCTCACCGTCACCATAGATGTGCGCGCCGTCGAATCTGGCGTTTGTGGCGATCACCGAGTTGAAGTCGGTACCGACCGCCAGCGCCCGGTCGAACACCGCTTGGGAGATGTCTGCATTCTGAAAGCTGGCGCTGCTGACGTCTGCCTGGACGAAGTCGGCGTTCTTCAGGTCCGTCGTCGCGCTGTTGAACTGCGCCCCGTTGAGGGTGGCATCCTCGAAGGAGGCACCCGCCGCCTGCGCGCCCTGGAACGTTGCTCCCGTGAGATCGGCCAGCTCGAAGCTTGTCTTCTGAAGCGAGGCGCCATTGAAGTTGGTCGACTTGAAGTCGGCGGGGAACCCGACGAAGCTCGCCCCGGCCAGGTCGATGGCGTGCAGATCGACGCCGGCGAGCACGTGACGGTTGGCGGCTGTGACCAGGAACTGGGCATTGGCGAAGTCAACGGTCGCCTGGTAGGTGTGCGCAACCAGGGCAATCAGGTCAAGCGGCGCGGTGCTGCCGGGTAGCAGCGGAGTGTCCTCGCAGCCGGGGACCAATAGGTCGGCCTGGACAGGCTCGAACCCGGTGCCCACGAGGTTCGTGCTCTGAAACACGGTACAGGATCCGTTGAACGAGCCGACCCGCACGTTCACGAAGGTCGGCGGAGGCGTGTCGGGCAACGCGGCCAGGTGGGCGCCCCGCAGGTCGGCACCGGAGAAGTTGGCGCCACTCACGTCGGCGCCGTTGATAGTACTGCCCGGTAGCTGGGTGCCGCTGAAGTTCCAGCCGGTGAAGCTACCGGTGAGGGTGGCGCCGATCAGAGTAGCGCCGCTGAGGTCGCCCTGGTAGGCGACGTCCGAGTTAGGCGGCTCGGGCGTGAGCTGCAGGTTGTTCGGCAGCAAGCAGGCGGGGCAGCCGTTATATGAGCCTAGCAGCTGTTGTGGCGCGAGGATGTCGGCCTCGGTCGTCTGCCAGTCCGACCGGCCGGGAAACAGCACCGGGACCGGATCACCGGCTCCCACGTCCCGAGCTCCCCAGGCCGAGAAGCGGCCGGCACGCTGGTCGCTCAGCAACACCGCGACGTCCGGCGCGACCGAGATCGAGGTGGGATGCGTCATCACCTCGTCCGAGCCCTGAGCGATCCCAGCACAAGAGGAGGGGCCGATCCAGCTCACGCCCGCGGGTATCACGACGACGTTCGCGTCCGATCCCCCCTGGTCAAGTGCTTTTGCGAACACCGCCCCCCCGATCGGGGGGGCCGGCGGCGGAGAGGTCCGCAAGCAGACGGGCTGGGTCGGGGCGCTCACCGCGACCGAACTCGGGCCGCACCGGTAGCCAGCGCTGCAATCGCTGCCCGTCCCCGTATCAGCGGTGGTGAAGCTCTGGCTGACGTCTGAGCCGTCGAGGTTCGCCCGCCCGATCGTGCCGCCAGCGCATGAGGACGGAGGATCGGTTTCATAGTTGCAGTCGTAGTAATTGGTCCAGTAGAGATGGTCGGAGTCGACCGCCACTGCGGACAGTTGAGTCGCGCCCGTAATAAAGTTCCAGATCATGCCCGTCCCGTCGAGATTCGCCCGGCCGATCGTGGCGGCGAGTGGCGGCTGCTGATACTGGCTGTTTCGTATGAGCTGTCCCCAGTAGATGTGCTGACCGTCGACCGCCACGCCCCTCCCCAGGCCCGTTTCGGCGATGAAGCTCGGGTTGACGCCCGTCCCGTCGAGGTTCGCGCGTCCGATGCTGCTGTGCCCTTGGTCTGTCCAATAGATGTAATTGCTGTCGACCGCCAACCCAAAAAAGGCGGCGCCCTGGACAGTGATGAAAGGCTCCTCGACGCCGCTGCCGTCGAGGTTGGCACGTCCAATCGATCGGCCGCCCAACAAGGAGACGAAGTAGATATGCTGGTCGTCGACCGCTAGCTGCGATGCGGCAGAATACGCCCCAAGGTCGATGAACTTCTGGTTGATGCCGGAGCCGTCGAGATTGGCGCGTCCGATCCAGCGTGACGCCCCCCAGTAGAGATGCTGGCGGTCGACTGCGACGGGATGGGCGTCTAAAGATGGCACCATCCCGGTGACGAAGCTTTGGTTGATGTTGGCGGGGTCGCCGTCGATCGTCCCGCGTCCGATCCACCCGACTTGCGGGTTGTCCCAGTAGAGGTACCCGGACCCCGCGGAGACCACGGACGGCGCGCCCACATGGGCGTTGTCGGTAGGGCCGCCAACCGCGTCCCCCGCCGCAACCGTCGGGGAGATCACCGGCTGCGCCTGCCCCGGCAACCGCGGGAGCGCCCCCAACTCCCCCGCCCGCGCCGCCGCCGACCAGCCCGCCGCGAACACCACCCCCGCTAACACCAGTGGCGCCACACCCCGCCACCGGGTCGAGGTACGTCGAGCTGGATGCGCCTGCGGCCGTCGGAGTAGGCCGGCGAGCAACCGGCGGGGGTCGCTCGCGGCTTGGTGGGTGCAGCGGCTCATTTGCGTCTCCTTCTTGGCCGGCTTTGGTTTGGCCTGGTGCTTGGGCTTTCGTCTTAGCGTCTCGCCGGCTCGCGCGCGCTCACGGCGGTGGGATCGAACCGGCTTAGGGAGGGTTCGGCGACCGTCAGCGCGGGATCGATGTGCGGGTCGCCGCTCGCGATGTCGGCGAGCGGGTCGTAGTTGGCCGCGTAGATGCTGCGCCAGTAGTCGATCGCCAGATGCGGCACGTTCACGCCCGGGCTCTGGGTATCGAGCACCGCGCCCGCCTGCGTGTAGACATCGACGTGATAGTCGGCCGGCGCCGCCCCGTCCCCGGTGTAATAGAGGGCGTAGATCTGCCCGGCGCCGTCAACCGCCAGATCCAGGTAGGTTCCCTTCGAGACCAGCGGCAGCGTGTACTGCCCCTGCCCCGATACGCCGAAGTACGGCACCGGGTTGCCGTTGAGATCAAACGCCGCCAGCTGCGAGGCGCCCGCCTCGAGCACCAGCGCCACCCCGGGGTTGGTCACCGC
>Ga0306920_100016630_pt1 | contig 10141 bp, 16 predicted proteins | sample flu12Cox44000170_FD_204666 | JGI IMG/M metagenome (GOLD analysis project Ga0306920, IMG submission 204666) | Lab enrichment of tropical soil microbial communities from Luquillo Experimental Forest, Puerto Rico - flux4day.12C.oxic.44.000.170 (v2)... | ecosystem: Environmental > Terrestrial >...
AGCCGGCGCGGGTCGTCGGGGCGCGGGAGCTTGCCGACCCGGCGGCCTTCGGGCAGCTTCTCGAGCGCCCAATCGCGCTGGCCTTCGGGTTTGCGCGCGCGCCGGGTTGAAGCCGTTGCAGCGGCGGGCCGGGCCTTTTGGCTCCGCGAGGTTAGATTCATGACGAGCGATCCTTCCAAGTTGGATCGCCACCGTCTTGCCTTGGAGCGCGCCGTTCGCCGTGCTATAGGGCCCCGGTCTGGTCAGGACTATTGCCCGCATACACGCCGCCCGTCAGCGCTCCCGGCTGACGGCGGCGTTTTCATTTTGTCGAGTCGAGCGCTCCGGCTTCGTCGACGATGTCCGCCATGCGGCGCAGGGATTCGGCCTTCAGGCGCGTTCGGAAAGCGGCTTCGTCGACCCGGTCGAGATAGAGGTTTTCGCCGATGGCGAGCGGCGGCGGGGCGAGCCCGCGCAGCAGGCTGCTAAGGTACGTCTCAAAGCCGATCTCGTTGTCGCGGAGATAGCGCCCGAGGCGCAGGAGCCGGCGGGGCTCGGCGCATTCGGACTCGCGATGGATGGACATGAGGCCGTCTCCTTGAATCGATGACGGCTTCCCAATAAGCGCATCGTGGACGGCCTGGGGAGGGTGATTTGGAGGGGGTCGAAAATACCCCCCCCTTCAATGCAAGGCGACGATGAGGGCGCGCAGGCGTTCCGGCGTCACGCGCGTCGCCTGCGCCCGGACTAATTCGTCCGAGGGCGTCAATGGCTCGCCGCGGGCCATAAGGGCGCCGACGCGCCGGCACGCGCGCCGTTCGCCCCTGCTCAACTCGCGGTTCCAGTCCTTCCGTCCCTCGTCGCCGAGGCCCGGGTAGATTGCGGCGTGCTCCGTGCGCCAGTTTGTTCCCTTCCGTCCGGCTTCAAAATACGCCAACCGCGAGACCTGGGCTTTCGCCAACCGCAACAGCTCGGCCCGCGACGCCCTGCCGCCGTGGGGGATTTCCTCGTTGAGCAGCGGCGGGTCGCCGCTCGACATCAAGAAGAGATCGCCCGCCAGCCGCATGGCGTCGGCCGGCGGCATGAGCGCCGGGCCGAGATCGACAAGCACGCGGGCGCCTCCCGCGAGCGCCCGGAAGCCCACGCGCGCCTTCGCCGTCCAGTCCGGGTCGGCCTCCAGCCCCTCCGCCACGACGCGGGCGTGGACGGAACTGGACAGGCCGCTCTCGATCAGAAAGGCGCAAAGGCCGGCGACGATGGGCGCGGCGTCCTCGGCGACCGCCGCGAGGTCGTTGCGTTTCTCCGACCGCCGCCGCCACGCCTCGTGCTTCGCCAGCAACCGCCGGACCTCGAGCACGCGCGGATCGTCGGCGGGGACCATGTCGTCGCCCGCATCGTCGCGCTTGGCGGCGTCGAAACGTTTATCGAGCGCCAGCAGCGCCTGTCGGCCCTTGGGCGTTTCGATGAGCCGCTCGACGGCGCGCCGGGCCTCGTCGATTTCCGCTTGATCCGGCGGCGTCATGGCTCGCGCCTGGTTCGTGACGCATCCCCGCCGGCAGCCCGTTGGGCGTGAGTGAAGCCCGGCCGCTCGAAGCAGCGCGCGTCATGCTCGGCGCAATAACGCCGTCCGGGGATTCGCGGGCGGTTGCAGAAAATGTGCCGCCCGCGTTGCTCCGCTTCCCCGATCGCAAAAACGCATCCGTCTGCCGCGCGGTCGACAAGCGTCGCGGGGCGCCGGGACTCGGCCATCAACGGCTCATCACAGTCGCGCGTCGTTCCGGCGCCGTCAGGAGCCTCACTGCCGCCCACTGGCGGGACATCGTCATCCGTACGGATCAGAATTGCTCCTCGAGGCTATCAGGCTCCAGTGGGTCGGCCGGATCGTCCGAGGCCGGTTTTACTCGTGACCCGGCACAGCGGGCGGCCCAATCGGGCGGGGGGCGCCATTTGACGAAACGCGGCGTTCCGGCGCCGCCGCCCTCGACCGCCCTGCGGTCGGCGAACCAGCCGATTCGGCCGGTCATGCAACGCTGATCGCCGCGATAGGTCTCGAGGGTGTCAGCGCGGTCGGCTAGTCCAAGCTCGACGAGACGCCGCGCCGCCGAGCATTCCGGGTCGCGCCACACGCCAAGCGTCTCGCCGTTGTGGATCGCGCGATAGCGAGTCTCGGTGTTCCCTTTCGGATTGAAGCAGGGCTTTGGCGGGACGCGCTCGATCTGAACGCGGTGAGCGCGGGCCTCGCGTTGCGGCGTCGGCGGATAGATGTCGGTCATCGCCGTCAGTCCAGCGCTTTCCGCGATCGCGCAGCTTTCGCCGTCGTGCGTCGTTCCGGCCTCACAGTCGCCCCGCTGGCTGGCCATCGTCATCGGCAGGCATCACTTGACCTCCCGGCCGCCGAAGGCCGCCAGCGGCGACGCCTCCGCCTCGAAACCCCAGACGTCCCAACCCGGCCTCGCCTTCCCGCGGGCGAACAACTCGATTCTCGGCAAGGTCGGGAAGAGCCGTTCGATCATTTCGGCGAACACCGCCGGCTTGGCCGAGTGCGCGGCGACCGGGGCCTCGATCAGGTTTTCCGGCTGCGTTCCAGGCGCTGGCGCGGGGATGTCCCCTCTGGTCCCGACCAGCAGCAGCTCACAACGGTTGCGGAGCCAGTAACCCGTGCCGGCGCGGTCCTTCGCCCAAACGAGCGCCGTCTTGTAGACGAAGCCCCACTCCGCCATCGTCGCTCGCGCGTCGTCCAGCATGGGCGTGGTGGCCCACAAGAACAGCACGGCGTCGGGAGCGGTGATGGATGCGACGTCCAGCGCCTTGATGGCGTCCAGCGTCATCGTCGGGAAATGATTGTCCGCCGCCCGGTCCATGCCGGTGTTTCGGCTATAGGGCTCGAACCGCCACGGCGGGTCGGCGTAGACCACGCCGTATTGCTTCGTGGGTAACGACTGTTGCTTCGTCCCGAGCTCGGACTCGCGCCGCGCGCGCCGCTCCTGCTTCACGAGGACATGGGCGCGGTCGGGGTCGGCGACGGCTTCGCGCTGGAGCGCCTCGGAAGCGTTGGCGAGCCCCGCCGCCGCCGACACGGCGATCTTGCCTTGGCCGACGGCATGGATGAGCTCGGGCGTAGCTTCTTTCTCGACGAAAGCGGCGAAGGTCACGCTGCGCTCCGATACGTTCAGCCGCTTCGCCGCTTCAGCCTGCGAGACCTTCCGCAGATTTGCGGAAGGTTGGAGATCGGTGCGTTCGCCCTGTCGCATGTTGGCGAGGCGTGATGCGATTAAAGACCGCTGCGACTCGTCGAGATGCCGGCGATGGACGTTCTGCGACAGCACGAAGCTCAATGGATCGTCGCCGTTGTACTCGAGGAAATGCGGCTCGACGCCCGCGGCTTCGCACGCGCGGTAACGATTCCGCCCGTCGAGAATCATGCCCTCGTAGACCGTGATCGGCTCGATCAGTCCGTTCGCCCGGATGTCGGCGACCAGCTCGTCGAATGGTTCGCCCTCGAGAAGCGGCATGATCCCGGCGAACGGGTGCGCCGTCAGCCTGGCGGGCTTGCAGCTCATGACGGCGGCTTGCGATTGGACTCGAGCCAATCGACAATTTCACCTTCGTAACCGATCCAGCGATTCGAGTGTGGACGCCGGAACAGCGGCGGCGCGAAGGCGGTCTTCAACAGCGCCCGCATGGCGCCGTCGCCAAGCCGGCATAGCGCGCAGGCCGCGGCTTGATCTTGGCCACTATCGGCTCCTGGTTGTTCACCCGCAGGGATCATTCGACCTCCAGGCCTGCGAGAACAAGTCGTTGATGACTCGGAAAGCGCCGTGATGGGCCATGAGAACGCGACCTGCGTCGAAGACTTCGAGGCCGGCGTCGATCGCTCGCACTACGGCGTCCGGCCCGTACCGCTCGACCAGCGGCCGCAGGGGGCTCAAGGGCTCGTTGGCCGCTTCGATCGGCCTGATGAATGAGGGGCGGGTTGGCTCGGGCATTTGCCTTCTCCGGTTCGGTTGTAACGAAGAGTTTGCGCCGGGTGGTTAGAGGGATCACCCCGGAGGTTCCCTCTAACGGCGACAAAAGTCAGCTTCGTCGGCGATGAATCATTCTCCTGCCCGCCTGCGCGACCGCTGCGACGCCTCCTGAGCCATCAGGCGTCGTCATCGAGGCTGGGCCGGCCGCGAGCGGCGTGTCGCTCGGCGATCGGCGGCGGCAGGCGATAGGTTCCGGCCGCCAACGGCGTGATCCACGCATCGTAGGAGCCGCACGGCAAGGGGCCGCCGTCGCTCAGGCCGAAGTCGGCCCCGCCGACCACGCGCCGTCGCTGGCCCGGGCGATCAGTCCTTGCCGTTGCAGCCGCGTGAGCCGGTTCCTGGCCGAAGTCGCCGGCTCGCCCATCGCCCTGGCGATCGCCGCATTGTTGAGGCCCGGCTGCTCCTGGATCAGGGCCAGCGTCCGCCGGTCCGCCTCCCGCGCCGCCATGAGCTTGCCGGGCTTGTGCGCCCGGCGGACAATAGGGCGATCCGGCGGGTCTCCCGCGCCGTTGAGCAACAACTTTTTCATCTTCTCGCGCACGCCCGCGATCCCGTCCGTCAAGCGGATCAGTTCCCTGGATAGCTGTATTAGTTCGGATTCGACCACGCCCTGCTGCATAAAATAAGCGCTCAAGCTCGACAAGAGCTTCGGGGGCCGCGGCGGCGACAAGGGACCGGACGCCGGTCATTGCCGCCCCGTGATTGGCTTCTGGGCCCTGGTCTCTACGGCGTGAATGCGAGCGGATCGTTTGCTCATTGTCGCCACACTCGTTTTGCTCGTCTCGAAAGCGGACGCACGAAACGATACTTTCCTTCGAGCTTAAGCTGCACATAGCCGAGGGTTTCGATCTCGGACTTGTTGATGTGCGTCGGCCCGGAATGGAATGCTCGCCGGGGCAGGACCGGCCCTGTTCCGTCCGCGCGGCGCCATGCGCGGACCTCCTCGGATCGTCCAGCTGGAATCCAGGATGCAGCGCGGTAGACGAAGCCTGAATGCCCCGCACTCGGGTCGGCGTAGCTCACGACCAGATCAACATCGGGCTCGACCCGCTTGAGCACCGCGACCGCGCTCGCGATCGCTTGCGTCAGTAGATTGCGGTCGTGCCCGTCAGGAGCCCAAAGGCGGGTAAGCTCGAAGACGCGCGGATCTTCGACGCCGGGAAGGAAGTGGCGGCGCGCCATGTAGTTCGCCGGCAGGCTCCAGACCACGAGGGCTTCTTCGTGGGCGATGTAATAGGATTTTCCGGATGGCACCGAATGGGCGTAATGACAGGCCTTGATGGTCGCCTGGGCGTTCCGCCGCGCCTCGCCCTCTAGCAAGGTCATTGCCGCCCCGCGATTGGCTTCTGGGCGATGCCGACGACTTTTCCGTCATGCCAGACGTAGCAGCTGAAAAGGCCGTTTGCTTGCGATTGGCAGTAGCCGTAGTCGCCAATCAAGCTTGCAACGTCGTCGTACACGTCCGGGTTGTCCTTGGCCTGGCCGTCGACCAGCTTCGCCGGGACGAAGCCCCGCCCATCGTCGAACAGGAAGCCGTTGCCGCCGTCAGACATCATGTTCTCCTTCGTTGTGCTGGTGACGAGGCTCATGCGAACAACTCTCGCGCGTGGGCGTCGGCTTGACCCGCGCATAGGCGCGCCAGAATCTCCGCAATTCCCCGTTAGCCGCCATCCGTCGGCCGAGTAGGGGAGAATTGCCAAAGGAACCTGAATGCCCGACATGCCGGCCTCGGGAGACTGGGGCGCGCGCTCAGCTCCCCGCCTAAAATTCCGGTACGCGAAGGCGGCCAGGATGCCGACCACCGCGCCCAGTCGTTCCGCCGCCGATCACACTCGACATCAAGAGCAGGCAGGCGCCACCTTAAAGCCTTTGCAATGAACTTGCGTTGACGTTCATAACCGTCCGTATCGAGTGCGGCGGCTTCGGCAAGAAGCGCTTCCTGTCCCGCACCGGCCGAAACCTCGAGCCATCGGGCGATACCCTGCGCGCTCACAAGGGCGACTGCTTCGTTCACCATGTCGATCTCTCCTTTCCTGGCGACCGGCGCTCTCCATCGCCATGCTCCTCGACTAGACCATGATCTCGGGCGGCTTGCCGCCCACCGGCCGGCGGGCGTCGCCGGTAGACAAAAAAGGCGCCGCTGGAATTGACCTCCAGCGGCCTCCCGGCGCCGTTCTCGAACTTGCGGATCACCACCATTCCGACGACTTGCTGCTGCTCTACCGGCATTCGGGCCGCTCACCGAGGCTTTGGCGGTCTTGCAGGACTGCCAAGGCCGTTTCCGAGCAGGGGCGAATTGCCGAAGGCGCCTGGATGTCGCCGGCCTCGAACCGTTCGTTGAGCCACTTGGCCGTCGAGGGACTGAGCTTCTTGAGGAAGCGCCGCTTGGCTGCCTCCTCGCGCCGTTTCTCGTTGCGCCGAGCCGACTCCATGCGCTGTTCGTGGGTCATCTGGCTCAGCACGGCGAGCTTCTTGGCGCGCCGCTCGGCGCGATTGCGCCGGATGCGGTCGCGGCGCTCGGATGCGGGTTTGTGCTTTTTGCGCGCGGCGAAGGCCTTCTTGGCATTGACGGAGCGTTGTTCGGACGTCAACGAGTTGAGATAGGCAGTAAGGGTGACGGCGGCGGCTGCGCGCCTCTCCGGGGTCATCGCCGCGCTGCGCTTCGCCGATGACGCCGCCCTCTTCTCCAAGGGCATGTTCTTGTAGGTCTCCTTGATCTTGGCGGCGCGAGCGGCTTTCTGCTCCGGCGTCATGGCGAGCCGCGTCGCCTTGATCTTGGCCCTATAGGCGGCGCGCTGCTCGGGCGTGTACGAACTCCAGTACGCCCCTCGCTTGGTGTGGTAAGTCTTCTTGTCGTCGGACTCCATTTCGGCGTCCTCCCCTAGACCATGATCTCGGGCAACTTGCCGCCACGCGCCATCACCGACCTGATACTCTTGTTGCCGTGGATGGCGTTCCAGCCTCGAATGAGAAGCTCCGCCGTCCGCCAGTAGTTGGGGATTTCCTTGGCCTTGACCGCGATGAACTTGTTCCTGATTCTCATTTCGATAGAGCCCTTCGCGAGCCCGAGGCCCTTGCCCACCTTGTCGAGGTAGGAAGTCATGTTCGATTCGACGAACCGCGCATCACCGGCTGTCGCCTCGGCGCAGACCTTCATCATCCGGTAGTATACGAACGCCAGCGGCGGACGGCGGGGAAACGCAGCGTCATCGACATAGTGGAGCGCCGCGCCGATCTCCTTGCACTTGGCCTCGGCGACCTCGCGAACGACGTTCTCGTCCGCGTTGAAGAGCGGTCCCGGCGACTTGATCGCGCCGAAGGCGTCGTAGCGCCAGATGTAGGTGGCGAGCGTCGCGACCCGCTTGGGCTCCTTCAACCCGACCATTTTACACAGGTCGGAGAGCGAGCGGGCGACGCCGACATCCATGGTCAGGCGATACTCGGGCGGCACCCCGAAGGTGATCATCACCTCGATGCTCACGCCGGGCCTTTCGGCGTCGGCCTCGATCAGGCCGAGACAACGGTGTTGGCCGGTGAGCAGCGAGCCGTCCGCGCCGACAACGAGGCCCTGCGCGTTGTTCTGCCAGCGGCCGCTCAAGATGATGGTTTTGAACCTCATCGCCTCCCACAATTGGATGTCGCGGTTGACCTTGTTCCTGGTCATGAGCGAGCGGGCGATCGGCGCGGTCACGTTCATGGTCACGGTGAACACGCCGCGGGTCTTGGCGTCCTCGACCAGCCGGTTGATGAGCTCGGCCGCTGCGTGGTCGTCGGTCTCGGCCTTGTCCGGCGTCTCAATGGTGCGCGACACGAGCGTCACCGCTGCCGTGGAGACGGAGGAGCGAAGCTTCGCGGTCGGCTTCTTCGGCTCGACGACGCCGTCCTGATTGATGTAAGTCATGTTGAGCTGTCTCCTCGGCCCGCTTTCCCGCGGGCCTTTCTTTTTGCCGAACGGACACCATTGTCCGCCCGCCGCAACCCGCCGTGTCGGACGGGCTGGGACTGGCAGGCATGGCTCAACTCGGCTGGGAGCGCTCAAAGTGAAGCACCCAGTTGAGGGTCATTTTATCGTGATGATCGTCTATTACGTGCTGACCGATGAGGAAGTGAATCTCCCTTCGCCCGATCGCGGATCGTGAACGGGCCCGGCCATCGGCTTCGTTTCGATTGCAAAAGTCATCTTCGTGCGCTCCGTTTTGTGAGAGGAGCCGCAGACGACGTAGAAGCTTTTCAGAGGCGCGCGATGCTAAGAAGGTGACGGCTTCGGAGGCCAGGCCTTCAGAGCCTTCGACCGCGCTGGCTGGAGGGGCTTCTCCGTCGGCGCGGTCGGATTAAGCGGGGTTGGCGCGGGCCTGGTACTCGCGAATCGACTGCGCCGTGTAAAAAATAGAATAGTGCGTTTTTACCGCTACCGGCCCTCGTCCGGGCTTGTTCAGCCGCCAGGATTTCAAGGTTGCAGGAGACAGCCCCAGGACGGCCGCCGTCTCCGGTTCGTTTAATCGAATGCTCGAAGAATAGCCGTCGAACTCGCGTCTCACGCGAACCAGGCTCTCGGCCTTCCGGCGTTCGGCCTTACCGGCCGTCTTGCTGCGATCCACCTTCAGACCTCCCAAACAGACTCGCGATCCTTTCGACGTCTTTCCAGGCGAATGTCAGCTTTGGTCGGCTTCAACACGTGATATAGCTGCTCGCGTTGGGATAGGCAAGAGGTTAATCGCTCTCATCGACAGGGGGACACATGCCAACGGCGGAGCAGCGGCAGCCAGGGCGGGGGATAGAGACGCTGGAGGCGTGCGATCACTTGCGTCAGCGCCTGCGCTTTGGACCGCTGCGCTTCCTGTCCATGTCCAGCTTGACCCGGGCATAGGCGCGCTCCGCCTCGTCGACTCTCGTCCGCAACTCCGCGATCTCCGCGTCCATCTCGCCCACTCGCCGGTCGCGCACCCGGACCTTGCGGTGGTCGGATTAGGATACGTTAGCGGTGAGACTCCGGTGTGCAGCGCGCCTAACCACGCAGGCTCAAATCTTCGACGGCAAAGCCGGCGTAGGTATCGACGAGTCTCCCGTTTGCGCACATCCTCGATCCAATCGGTGGCGTAGGCGATGGCGTAAGCGGAGGCGATGGCGGTGGCGTCGGCGACGGCGATGGCGGCGGCGTTGGCGACGGCGATGGCGCGGGCGACGGCGTAGGCGGCGGCGGTGGCGTGGGCGGGGGCGGCGGAGGTGAGACGATAGGTTAAAAAACAAGGTTGTCAAGGACAACCATCTTCAGCAGGCGCAACGAGCGCGTGCTGGAGGTCAATTCTGGCGACGCCGACGACAGCGCCGGTTACGCCTCAATACGCGCTCCAACGCAGCCGTTGCGCGCGGATCTTCGACCCGAAACCATCCGGGGGCGATGTTGATTAAGTTTAGGCCGTCTTCCTGCTTACGCGCGCCCTCGATCCAGTCGGCCCACATGGGCTTCGTCCCCTTGGCTGCGTCGATGAGCTCGCGGCGGAATTCTGCTCGCTCTTCGGCGGTTTCATTCGAGACGACGCGCCGCGTCATCTCGCACATGCCGATCAACCGGCCCAGCGTGACGTCGTCCAACGTCAACGGGACGCTGGAGAGAATCCCCAGCCATTCGTCGTTTTGAAGGGGCTGGAAGATGTCGGGATAAAGCACGTCGAACATCTCGGCGCCGGTATCCCCGTAGAATTGGGCTACTGCCCACAAGAGCGCTCGCGGAAGGCGCGCGGCCGTCTCAGGCGAGAAGCCGGCGACCGCGTCGACCATCTCGAGTTCGAAATCGAGCCGCTCCCATGGATAGATCGTCAACGCCAAGCTTTCGGCCACCGCAAAACGCTGGCGCGACACGGGACCCCACGCCCGCCAGCGCCGCGCTTTCCCCGGCGGGACCGCGAGCGGATTCACTGGCTTACCCCGCCGCGCAACCGTCGCAGGCGAACGGCGCGATAGCTGGACGAGCGTCGCGACAAGACTCTCGTCCTTCTTGCGCTCGCGTTATGCAGTATGGCCATCGTCAACGCCCCCGCTTGGCCGACTTGACTAGCTTTTCGGCGCGGTCATTGAACAGGGCCGACGCATCCGTGAACACCTTCTGCAGCGCGGGCGGCTTGCCATCCGGGTGGAGC